>Ga0307509_10001523_pt1 | contig 39097 bp, 45 predicted proteins | sample 10_EM_MG_FD_202245 | JGI IMG/M metagenome (GOLD analysis project Ga0307509, IMG submission 202245) | Populus trichocarpa ectomycorrhiza microbial communities from riparian zone in the Pacific Northwest, United States - 10_EM | ecosystem: Host-associated > Plants > Roots > Unclassified | place...
TAGTAGAGTCAATATATCTCAAAGGATGAAGGATTGTGCCCAATGTCTAATGACACTTTCTCCAAGGCGATGAATCTCGAACCGCTTCACATCTCGGGAAATAATCATGGCATGTGCATTCCGCACTGCAGGAAAGAATGCCAGCTCTTTCTTGATCGGCAGCGAGTTTAACCAGACCGCGATCCGTTGGTGGCTGGGGGTGATGATGGGGTGCTGTTTGGGATTCTCAGGTTGATAGCTGGGCGATGGGTCCGGGTTATCGATAAGGTCGACCACAGCCTCTTCCATCTCTCTCTCCAATTCCGCGAAGAGGTGTACGAGAGTTTGTCGACCCTCACTGTGGGCTTCCCTTTCGAGCTCTTTTATGCGGGCACGAGAGGAACGTGTCGCAAGCGTGAACCGAAGAATTGCTAGTGAAAGAAGGACGGGAACCAAGATGGGTAAAAGAGCGTACAAGACCTGAATGATTGTGGTTACTATAGCTTAAAAAAGGAAACAAACAACGAAGGACTAACGAGGTTTAAAGGGAAACGGAATTGAAGGAATGGGGGCATGAGCGGTCTTGACGATTTGATACTCTTGAACCAATCTCGCGTAAGGACTGGGGGTTTTGGTGGTTGGGGTGGGGGAACTTCTGGGACGTTATATTTCTGAATAACATGCGAATATTTTTCGTAGAAGTCGCTGGATATAAACTCCACTGATTAGAAGGACATTGACGAATGGATGGAAGCAGGACTGACATTTCAATCCCACTCGTTTCATGCTCGGCAAAGGGATCCTTCGTATCAATTGCCGCCGTGACGTAGGGCACAGTTATGTCGTTGATGCTAGTTTCAAAATTTCGTTAAGACATGCCACAGTTACTAACGGAATGAAAGCTTCCTACGCATTAGCATAAATCCTGATTTGTCTGAATTTGGCGAGAGCTTGATAGAAGACTCGATCTAGTAGAACACAATTGGTGGTAAATCTTGCGGAAGATGAAATCCAAAGCATACCAGGATCTGCCATAACGACCAGCAGTGGCCGTCCTTTCGGTGACCACTTGTCGACGCAGTAAAACTGTTCGCCAGTTCTTGAAAGAAGTTTTGGGCCCAGTACAGAAGACAGGGAGGAAAAAAATGAAGGGTAACGAGGCAAACCACAGTGAGGTGTTGCGATAGTGTTGAAATTCATCGGTTCGACATTGTCGAAGAAACCTTGTTGATACAACACCCTGTCCCCCGAAGTCAGCATTTGGCGTCGTGACTGGAGATGAAATGCTCACCCAATACAATATCGGGCAATGAGACCCCCAAGACTGTACCCAGTAGCCGAGAATCGAACGACTTGATCTCCCTTGCTCTCCAGTTCTTTGACAGCCTCGACCACCTATGGACATTAGAAACTTGCGAATTGGCTGCACGGGACCAAGGTACCTCTTTCGCGATCCGTTCACCTCCCCAGTCTACACCATCATACGTCGAATCGTCCTTTATGGTCTCTGCTCGCAGTATATGGAGGGCAGTGCCGTCTGTGGTTGAGGTCGTATGGATCTCTTCGGCGATTCGCGCAAGCTCGGCCAAATGCTGAGGATTTCCCCACATGCCATGAACAAGGACAAGAAGATGGATCGCGGTCATGACGTCTCTCAAGATATGAGCGTCAGTCTACCAGAGAAGAAGGCGGATGCGTTGTTGAAATTGGGGGAAACGAGGAAGGAGAGTGCAGCATAAATGTGAGGGAAATGCATAGCTTGGTACTCGGCTATTTCGGCACAAGCTTGCGTGTTTCCCGAGTAAAGATACATAACTGACACGACTTTCGATCTTCATGCATAATATAATCCCTAAAGCAAGGTAAAAACGAGGGAGGTTCTATATGTAAATCGTTTAGAAAAACATTCGAGCGAAATGGGTGTTGCAGAGGTTATTGCCCAAGGAGGTTGTGACTCTGTTGTTCATGCATAATGTATATATAGCTCTGCACAGCTTCAAGTGCTCCGGTAATAACGTCTGCCTATGGAAGTTGCATGCTGGTAACTGGAGTAACGGGTTTACAACAACCCTCCATCGAGATTTCCTCGTGTATAAGTAAACCTGAACGAAAAATAGTTTGAACCAACAGTGCACATGGGTATATCTCTGGGTGGAGCACTTAAATGTCCTCAACATCTAGGTAAGGGTACATGCAAAAGGTCCTGTGGTTTGGTCTTGAAGGTATTTGAATGAATACCAGGTCATATTGCAAAGTGTTCTAACCCAGCGTAGGGAAACGACGAAGCATCTTGATGGTCATGAAAAATCGAGAGCAGGTCTCGAAAAGGAACGATCACGTGCTTCCAATCTGACATCATAAATAGGATATCGATACAGGGGTCATCCGAGCTTTTTCTTTCCATCCCACAACTGCATCCATGTCTTTTAAAATAGAGGAAGTACAGACGAAGCCTTTTGATGGTCAGAAACCTGGCACATCTGGCCTCAGGAAACGGTCAGTTCCAGCTCCACTGGGTGGTTTGCAAGCGCGCGCTGATAATAGTGCAGCGTCAAGATTTTCCAACAGGAGGTGCGATTGTACATGTCGGGAGAAAGCGCCACTAACGTTGATTTCAGCACTATACAGAAAACTTTATACAGGCAATCTTTGATTCCATCCAAGTCAAGGATTCGACGCTCGTCATTGGCGGCGACGGTCGCTTTTTCTCACCCGAAACTGTGCAAACCATTCTTAAAATCGGCTCTGCCAACGGTGTAGGGAAGTTTATAGTTGGAAAAGACTCAATCTTGTCCACTCCCGCTGCCTCCAATATCATCAGGAAGTATAAAGCCACAGGCGGAATTCTTCTGACCGCCAGCCACAACCCTGGTGGTCCCAACGCCGACTTCGGGATCAAATACAACGTGTCCAACGGAGGACCGGCGCCAGAAAACATCACGAACCAGATTTATGAGAGGACCAAAACCATCAAATCTTATAAAGTACTCGAAGCTCCTCATGTAAGTTCATCAAAGTCATCGGTCAGTTTTGCAGGGTTTTTTATTGTATTCAAAGATCGACCTTTCTAAAATCGGAGAGTTTTCTTATGGCCCCTCCAAAGTTTCCATTATTGACTCTGTGGCGGACTACACCACTCTTCTCAAGTCTATCTTTGACTTCCCCCTCATCAAGAAATTCTTGGACGAACACCATTCGGACTTTCAAGTCCTCTTCGATGGTCTGAATGGCGTCACTGGCCCATATGCGCGTGCCCTCCTCGTGGAATCTTTTGGTCTCCCAGAATCTTCCATCCAAAATTGTGTCCCACTCCCCGATTTCGGCGGAGGACATCCCGACCCTAATTTGACTTATGCACACACTCTCGTGGAGGCAGTAGAAGAGAATGGTATCCAGTTCGGTGCTGCTAGCGATGGGGATGGGGACCGAAATATGATTTATGGAAAAGGCGCATTCGTTACTCCCTCCGACTCTGTGGCAATTATTGCGCACTGGGCCCACACAATCCCCTACTTCAAGGAAGGTGGTGTTAAGGGCCTGGCCAGGAGTATGCCCACCAGCAAGGCCATTGACCTTGTTGCTCAAAAGAAGGGTCTGGAGTGTTTCGAAGTCCCAACAGGTAGGTTTGGCATGTTTTGGTCAACTGAAGTAGCCGAGACCATTTGTATGCAGGATGGAAATTCTTTGGAAACCTCATGGATGCCGGCCGACTTTCAATCTGCGGCGAGGAATCATTCGGGACTGGATCTGACCATATCCGCGAGAAGGATGGTCTTTGGGCTGTTATTGGTGAGCCAGTGTTTCCATCAAAAGTAAACTTCTGAACCAACTGTACAAATTTATTAGCCTGGTTGAACATCATCGCGGCAGTGAATAAAGATTCACCCAACAAGTTGATCGGCATCAAAGATCTCCTCAACGAATTCTACTCCATCTATGGTCGTTCCTTCTTCAGCCGATACGATTACGAAGAAGTTTCTTCTGAAGGCGCTCACAAATTGGTTGACCACATTAACAAGGCTTTGAAATCTGGCTCTCTGAACAAGACAGTACACACTGCCACCTCTTCATCTACCGAGTTCGAAGTTTCAGGACTTTACGATTTTGAGTACAAAGATCCCATCGACCACTCTGTCTCCAAGAACCAGGGACAAGTCATCACTTTCAGTGATGGTTCGCGGGTGGTCTTTAGGTTGAGTGGAACCGGCAGTCAAGGAGCTACTGTGCGCATGTATGTCGAGCGCTATGTTGCAGCGGATGCTGGTGCTGGTGCCCTCAACAAGCCGGCTGCAGAAGGTCTTCAAAGCTTGATCGAAGTTGCGCTTAAGATCAGCAAGTTGAAAGAATTCCTTGGGAGGGACGAACCTACCGTCATTACCGTAAGCTATCCAATTTGCTGAGACCGTCTTGGTTCTAATCACTTTGCGTAGTGATATCGACATCGAAGTGTGCGTCAATCAATGATTTTAAGTGTTCTACAAGTCAAATGTAATATGTGTTGGGATTCAAAGAAACAGGCTGTAGATGAGAAAATGTTTTGGATATCAGCCTTAGATTGTTATTTATATAAATTGACCTTCAAATTGACTCGATCTTTGACAGCTACTAGTAAATGCAAAACCGTAGACCTCTCAAGATTTTGGAAATGAAAACCAGGAAGGTACCTAGGGTTTTTCGTTCAGCTGGAAGGGTTGGCATAACCGTATTTGACGTGAGATCCTCCTTTTGTTTCGAAGGTAAGAATGATTGCTTTGGTGTACATACTATTCCTTGTCTGTTTTGGCTGAAGAGGTAGATGAGATCATGTGACGAGGAAACGCGTTTATGTCTCTGTGCTCAAGTCCTGATTGTCAACCTTTACAAGTGCCCTTTGACAAAAAGCACACTATTAAAGCCCCACTATGTTCCATATTTCTCAAACGTCCTTCTTATTTTCTGGCTTCTCAATTGTCTGCACTCTGCTCCTTGCCTCTGTCCAACTTGACCTTGATCCCTGACTTGTCATCTATTCTAATTCTACGAAGGCTACCCTCATAACCTGAGTCTGCCTCATACACCACAGGACTAACCCCTCATAACCTCCTTGTAATTAAATGGCTCCGATTCGCAAAACAAAGGCCACTCGCAGGCGCCACTACCTACGGCCTGCTTCTCTAGCGGCTAAGGCTCCAAATAATTCCCAAGCAGAATTCTCTTTCCATCGTGGGGTAAGTAGAAAGCCGACTTATATCGAGCGTGAGCCCTGTTTTTGATCTCTATATTTTCCATGCTTATATTGACCCGAAGGTGTTCTTGTCGGTCTTGTGAACTACATCGAGGAAGTATCGCCGCCCCCAAGGGGACAAATAGTTGTAGATGATCTCATTGAACATAGTAAGTTCTTGATCTCTTTTTTATTTATTTTCATATTATTAAACTCTTATAGTCAAGACGCAAGCTGAGGACTACGGTGAGACGCTCGGAAATCGAGCCAGTCAATATATCAACACAGCCATTTCACGTCTAGTACGTCTTTTCTGGGTAGCCTGTCAGTGCATAGTCTCATAAACATTTTAGAGAAAAAATCATTATATCATTTTCCCGTACCGACGCAATGACATTGTTCGCATCGAGATTTCACCCCAGTTGAAGGCAATGTAACAGAAGTTGCAATATGCATACTCGATACATGACTAACTGACTGCTTATAGAATGTCACGGCTAGTGACAGAGGCCTCTGCGGCAGGCTTCGAAAGTTTGGCAAATCTTTCGCTACGTGAACACAGGATTTTGGGTGCTTATTTTCGTTTACGCACAAAAGTGCGACGGGCCTTGACCCGCCGAGAGGTACCAGGTCTGATGTCGTTTTTTGGACCTGATATATTAATCTGCCCTGCGCCAGTTGGATTTGCAAAATGCTGCTTTGGAATTTCGTCTCGAGCAGCATAAAACGATATGCCCCCTCGAGCAATCTCAACCACCTGCCGACGAAGTCCCCGAACCACAGGGAATGCGGCTCGCTTCACAAGAAAACAGAGCGCTTGATGGTGCCCATTTCACGGATTCCATGTAGTTCGTTGGTTTATTTTCTGTTATATATACTGTCCTAACCAAGGAAACACCCAGCATGGACGATGTCCCAGCTGACGGGCCATCAAATATGACACTGTAAGTGTTGAAAAAGCTTTTCTAATTAAGGATCTTCTCACATTTAGAATGCCTAGTCTTCAAACCCCTCCACGCAAATCCCAATCAATGACCCTCAACAACCCAGAAGCTTACCCCAGCCCCCAATCTCCTCCCCATCGGATGGGATCACGGAGCATTCCAAGGACTCGATCACCGACTCCCCCCCGTTCCTTCAGAATGCCCGGAACCTTGGATGAAGAACCCAGACGCGAGGATGATATGGACATCGATTTTCCACCTCGGCCTTCTCCTGTACCCACAGAACTGTTATCTACCGCGGGTGACTTTAATGGGAATGCGACGGTATCCAATGAGTTGGATCCGAAAGCCATTACGGCGGTGAGATCATGAACTCGTCCTTCCCGTTGTATATTGTCCTAAACAATATCTAGATCCAACGAATGTTGAATGCTTCTCTTATTGAGGTAACATTTCGGAGGCTATTTCTCTGAATCATTGGCTGAATTTCTGCAAGGTTGGAGCCCTCAAAAGCAAGATTCAGGAGCTTAATACAGAGGTGGATGCTACACTCTAAAAATATTACTGATGAGGTTCGGGTCTGATACGGATTTATAGATTGAGAATCTCAAAGAAAGCTTGGAGACCGAAAGAAAGCACGGACTCCTCATGAAGTTTGCAAACATTTTCTTGAGATCTGCAGACCAAGCGAGACTGCAAGAAGCAACAAGAAAAAGAGAGGAACACGAAGGGAGGTTGAGAGCAATTTGCGGATTATCCACAGGAATTTAATAAGTACTGCACTTCTTGTCTCGATAAAATGCCCATATTTTCATAGCTTACAGTATTTGTCCATATTTTCTCTAATACATGGTGTGTACATATAAGTACTCTTGAGTTGCATGAAGGGGCTGGTATGATAATCTATTGCTACAGAGTTAAGAAGGGGTTTCGGCAAATGACACAAGAATAGTAGAATAAAGATATACGCCTGTTCGCGGTGAAACAGGGAATTAGGAAATCAACCGACCGTAGTGTAAATCGGGTATCGCAAAGGGCTCTTCGTGTTGAATTTCATTGTAAAATTCACTTTTGGGAACGATAAATGTTGGGATGCATCGTACTTCGGCGTCGAGCTGTGATAACGATAAAGTCGGGGGAGATGTATGAGTTGCGCGGCTGCCTGCGGGCATTGCGTGTAACGAGCTTCCATATGCTGATGAAGCGCCGTTCGAGCTGCTTTCCGAAAGAGGAGCGATGATAGCGAGTAGACCTAATAATCCAGCAACATTAATTCGAAATTCAAAGAAGATAAGGAAGATTTACGAACCTTGGGAGGTCGTTTTCGGTCAAGGACATGGAAAAGCGGGGATCGCGAACCACAAACATGATGGTGCAAGTGTGTATGAGGTGTTTCGTGAATAGTTGAGTCGTAATTTTGTTGAGACCGTTGAAAGAGTAGGCTGGCTACCAGTACCACAAAGGAGTGAATAAGTTGGAGGGGTAAAAGTTAAATGGTGGCGGCGCTCAGAAATGGGATAGTTGGTGCTACTGCACGGAAGGGGCTGATCCAGATCGCAAGGATTGTAGAGCATGATACAGGGGATTTATACCTTGGCTAATAACAATGAATCACAGAGAACAATGCAACAATAAGGCTCAGTACAGGCACTGAATATTACAGGTTTCCATGGTAGGATTGTCACTGTGAGAAGAGGATCTGTGAACGATCTGAGTGAACAATTGAACCTCTTATTTGTTTGCTTTATTTGGTAAAGAGTTCTCTATTTGGCTATCTCATTTCTCACCATGCCCTCGTATTGCCCGTGAGCTCAGTCTCCTTCGATACGAAATACTAGGTTGCGCTCTGAGTCCCCTCCTCGGTTTGGAACAAACAACTTTGTCAATACATATTTTCTAGAAACCGTCTCTAGCCAAGTCGGCACTTGGTTCGCTCTCACTTTAACACTCCCATTGGGGACCGAGTACTAGGGGAAGACCGATCTGCCCGTCAAGACGTCTCTTCAACCATCCCATAATTAGTTGGAGAGTCAGAGTATTCATCCACCCCCAATACAACTCTCACTCCTCTTGGGGTCGCATCATCGAGGACCTGAGCAATACCTAATTTCGGGGTCAACGTACATTGATTTTCATTTTGAGTAAGCTTCTGCGTACTGTAGAACGCGCTTGTATCCGAATAACCTCGAAGCTATGATGGTTTACAGTTGCGGTTCGCATGATATTTTCTCAAGGAAAGCAAGACGGTGATACTTAACGAGGATGCATAATGAACTGGAAATTCACACCTGATTCAAGATTTTTTATGCTACAGCCTTGTATGTATACATGTGAATAACAACGAAATAATTACTGCAATGCAATTGTAAGTTAGGTATAATCCACACGTTCCAACTTCTTTAACACTCCGAGACCGTGGAGAGAGTTTTACTCCATGCAATCACTTTCGGATGTGCTTGAACCTTTTGAGGATTGTGAGTAACTGTCAAACAGGCCGAAGTAGAGCTATTAGGCTGCCGCTTACCTTGCTGGCATCGAAATTCAGAACCTGAAGGCCATCAAGGGAAGTCGCGCGCGAAAGAGCAACATAAGCTTGACCTGAAATGAAAAATCTTAGAGTCAAAGGGTTAGAGTAATTTAACCAAATTATGCGGTACCCTTCTCAAAGACCTTCCCAAGGTCAACTTTTACTCGTTCCAATGTCTGCCCTTGTGATTTGTGGATGCTCATCGCCCAAGCAAGAATAAGTGGAATCTGGAGAGTTTCAGCCAACGAATACAGGACACAATATGACGAAGCACGCACCTGAATCCGGCTTACTTGCACTTCACCGCTTGGCAATTCAACCTTCCAAGTATCATGTTTGACAAGGGTTCGACGTTTTGACCCACTTGGGAGGACAAACTCCACAACAGGGCAAATATTCTGAGGAAGAGCTGCTCCACTGGGTTTCTTCGCTGCTGAATTAATTGTTGCTGAGCCTGATCCAAGGACATCATCTCCGAACTGGAAATCTGGGTCCGCCTCGGTACCGTAGACAGCTTCATCAACAAAGCGAAGAACACGACCCATGCTGCCGTTGACCAAGGTATCATCCATGTTCTTAATGAGCATGACTTGGGCATCGATGCGAAGCGTGAGGGTTTTTGGGGCCATGAAATTTGAAAGCATCTTCTCCTTTTGCATCATATCCAAGATGGAACCCCCGTCCTTGGCTTTGAATGTCATTTGATGAGTATTTAAACGTGACATTCGCGTCGAATTCGATCTCTCGACATCCTCTCTGCGTGGGAACCTATTTGCGTAGAATAAGCATGAGCTTTAACAACGAGAGTAAAGCGCACAATTCTGTAGGACCGAGTCCATCATCGTATTCGATCTCTCGTGAAAGCCTCTTGAAAGTCTGAATTGATTTGGTTGAGAGATTTCCAAACCGCATTTCGTTGAGCATATCCACAAAGGCTGATATAGTCAGCAGGGAACTCAAACAAGGACTAAAGTACGAACTTTGGTCACTTTGCCGGAAGACTTTGGTTAGATTAAAAGTATGTTTGACGGTTTTTTTCCACATTTCTGCCTCGAAAGCGAACTTCACTTGCTGAACGCCTTTCATTACAGGAGGTAATTGAAAGAAATCTCCGGTCACGATAAGCTAGAAAACAAAGAATTAGTGTTTCATGAACTGAAGGGATCGAACACACTTGGATTCCACCAAACGGTTCAGCTCCTTTCCCGAGCATACCAGCTATTTTCGCCAGTTTATCAAAGAGATCTCCATCAACCATGGAGACTAAAAATATGCTATTTAGTGCAGTTGGAAGGCAAAGGTTGATTGGAAAAAACCTTCGTCGATGATGAGCACTTTTGTCCTCAGCCACCGCGTTGTCGACTTCTTATTTTTCTTGATTTTTTTGACTAGCTCTTCCACCGGTTCTATTCCAAGGCCAATCCCAGCAAATGAATGGATGGTGACACCTCCGATGTTGCATGCTGCAATTCCTGTTTGTATACCTTGAGCAACAGATTGTCATGCAAGTAGCTTTTCATAAGTACCGGTAGATGCAGTGATAGCCACAGCATCTGGTGTCTTGACATGCTTCTTACGCAGTGTTCTGACGATCTCTCGCAAAAGCACAGATTTTCCGGTACCTTCATTTAAATATTCGTCAGAAGCGGCAGAGTATGTATAATAGATGTATGAATTTACCAGCACTACCAGTATAGAAAACGCTTTCTCCCTCTTCAACCAACTTCAGGATTGTTTTTTGTTCCTGGCTCAAGAACACTGAAGCTACTTTAGGTTTTATCGATGAACCTGAACCCGAGGAACTGGCAGGCGTGTTGAATGCAGATTTGCGGGGATCTCTAGCGCTTGAGCTTAAAGGCTTTGCTGATAGACTGGGTTTTGACAATGAGTCATTACTTGGCCAGTCAGGGGGGAGTTGACGCGCCCGCTTAGGAGGGTTTCCGGTGGCCGACGTTCCAGTAGGACTCGGACGTTTGTTTTGTGTAAGAGATTGCACAAGCAGAGGCGGTTCAGATGCAGGATATCCAGCAAGAGCTTCCTGAATTGCCTTTAGGCGCGCTTCCGAACCTGATAACTTTTTCAATGGAGCTGGCGGTGCGACAGGGGGTGATGGAGACCAATGAATGCTCTGGGAAGATTTCGGAGGCGGAACAATCTCTGTCGAAGAGAAGTCGCGCCTGACGGTGCTGAGCCCAGACTGGGGCTTCGGTCTTGACATGGTAAAGAAGGAAGGATCAAAGCATTGGAAAACGCGAACCAGATACGATCACGTGTTGACGCGTCTGGCCAAACCAAAAGAGTGGTGATGATGCATTGAGAAAGTGAGAATTAGAGTAATAGTATATAATGATGATCTATGAAATAAGTAAATAGATAGGTATGAATACTTTTAAAGGTATGCGCGGGAACTTCTACGTGCCATCTAAATATATGCTTCAGATGTCATCGCGAAAAGAAATTAGAATCCTAAGCTTACCTCAATGACTTTCCATCCGCCGGTAAGCTCATTGTCCAGCTCTTCTGGAGAGCGGGTGATTGCTGCGACATATGTGCATTGCTCGACCTTGTTCTCAGCCCCAACAGCCACCTCCGCCGTTTTGGCATTTCGAAACACCAGCATTTCTTGAGTGGCAAATGTAACGAGGAAAACAGGAACATCATCTTCTAGGATTTTGCCGTCCGACACCTGAACATGATGTTGATGTTTTCAGTGCTAGTTTATGTCGACAGAATAAGAGTGCATACATCAACCTGTCGAATATCAAGAACTTTACTATCACTGATCAAACCTTGACGAAGAAAGTGTTCCATTGTAGCCCAGAGTACGTTGTATGTCTACAATGAGATGAGTCAACATGATAGAACAACAATTACAATAACTGACCGCCTCCCCGCACCATGCTTGCAAGGCCTCTTTGTCGGCGGATAAATAGGCATCGACCACTTCAGGGACGATATACTCTCGGAGCTCCCGTTCGAAGCCTTCCCGGGTAAAAGTTGGGTCCATATTCTTCATCAAACGTGTAACTTGCGCTGTCTCATTCTCGTCAAACCATGACCCAATGCCTTCCGTCAGTGATCTCATTGATGAAATGACGGGGTTTTCAGATTCGTCATATGACTGACGCAGGGAAACGAAAGTCCTGAGGAGTGGATTTGTTTCTTTCAGCCTGTTCCAGGCCTCCTGCTTTGGCGAGTCTTTGTGAAGAACCAATGCTTCTCCGGCCCTGTAAAGAAAACAAATTTGAAACCCGCCTGAAGCTGGAGAAGAAATGGCGTACTCTGGATTGGCAACAATCCGACTGGGACCCAAACCCGCAGTGCGACCTGCCTTGGCAAGTCGTTTCTGTCTGCGAATACGGCGAGCCTCCTTTTCTTCAAATCCTGCGTGCTTAGCACTCCCACTGTCGTCTAAGGCATCGATGAGTGTCTCTGCCAAAGTTTTATATGCAGCAGTCTTTCGTATTGGCTCGGTAGATTTTTCAACGGCAGATGAGAGAGCCGAAGAGGCTCGAGAAATCTAGACGAACGATGAGATCTGGAAGGACAGAACAAAATTTGAACTTACGGCGCGCATGACTTCACTCTCTTCCATGGTCTTGAGGGCCTCCGTAACAGCATCTCCGACTTTGGCTCCTGTCTTTTTGAGCTCTTCAGCGGCAGCGCGGAGGCGAGGATTCTCTTTGATACTCGAGGTTAACTTAAAGCCTATGTATCAGCTGATGCAAGAGGGAGAAAAAGAAAAAGAAAGTACAAACCCTTGCCCTCTCGTAGGCAGCACGAGCGCGTTTCATAGCTTCGGAGTCCTGTAACTTGTCCACATCGCCCTGAAGTTGTTTGACATTCTCCTGAAGTTCTCTATTCTTCCGGAGTTCATCTTTCAAGACCTCGACAAAAGTCTGGAATGGTGATTTAGGAAGTTCGTTTTGTTGCCGAGATGACGAATGGAAGTTGAGGGTTTGTGAACCAGCCGCTATCCGGAACGGTGGAGGATATGCAAACTGACGCGCAGCGAGTACGGAATTTCGGTTCGCAGTGCGCACAACGAGGCTTTGCAGATTCCGGGGTAGCATGGTTTAGAGGAAGACTCAGGAAGTTCACTATTGGCCGAGAAGAAATTTTATCACGTTTTATTTATTACGTAATTGGGTCACATGTAATAAGCGCTCGCTTGCAAGTTGCCGGACCCCGGTTCCTACCTTGGCCCACTTGAATCACACACGGGACAAGTTGGGGACAAAGAGGACTCGACACAACGCAGTCAGGATTCGTAATAATTTGGTCATGAATGGTGGGGATGTTGCATTAACGATGTATGCCTCTACGGCATGGAGGCACCCTACAATATGAAGACTCCTTGAAGGATGGCCTCAAATTGGAATGTCGACGTATGTAAGAGTGTAATATAAATCCAAGAGAGGGTGAGGAGGGTTCTATACGCAGGCAACTTCACTGAGCAGGAGGTTTGTTATCCCGAAAACTTGCCCATACTTCTTCTGTAGCAACAGCGATACGATCCTTTACACTTCCGAAGCTATCAAGAGCCGGTCGAACATCCAGAGAGAAAACGGGAGAGCCGTCAGGTTCAGGCGGTGCAGAATAGTAGTCGATGACGTAGCGAACTTCCTCCCCAGTCTTCGGTCGGCGGATAATCCAATCGTGACGGTCAAACGGTGGTTCAGTACTATGCATATTCCCAAAGATGTTAAGCTAAATGTCCCCACAGGGAAAGAAACACGTACTTAAAACGTGAGGGAAGTAGCCAACCTGCAAACATCCAGAATCGTGCCTTTGGTGACAGCTCACCTGGACGACCCATGAAGCGGGTGAGTTGCAAATCATCATCGCTGGAAAGCCATCTTTCAGACACAGGAATCTTTCAACGAGTGTGGAACAGACCTATTATGCCTCTTCTCCCATCTGAGAACCTCTCCCCAGGCCTCCTCGTTCAGGAAATTGTGTATTTCGACCATAGTTTCTACGTGTTCTTCAGGGGTTTCCCAACCCTTTCGGACGAGGGCGTTGTAGAATTGTTGCGGTGATGGATACTCCCATTTCGCTTGACCGTTCCGAGGAATAGATGATTCCGTTCGATCCGTTGGCAGCCTGACGGATTGGTTTGGGGCAGGTGTTTGTGTCAATGAGGGCATCTGGTTGAGAGGGTTGATAACGTCATGGTCAATAGGACATTGGGGAGGGGGTTTGTGGTCAATAGGACATTGCACGCTAGATGGACGGGGGTCGACTGGACATGGTGCCACGATTTGTGGGCTTTTTGTAGTGGCAGTGATTGAGTCATGAGGTACAGGACAACCCGACGTCGAGGCCTTCAAAGAGGCACTGGTGTCTGGACGAGAATTTGTCTGTCCCATCTAGGCGTGAATAATTTCTGTGATAGTTTTTCGAAGTGACAGAAATTTAAACTCCGTCAATAGGGGAAAAAAAGCTTATGACATATACTGTAAAGAATGCAAGAAAAAAAGTACTGTGAGTTACCCACTCTGCTCTCTACGGTTTTCTCCTCCACTTTGGATATGGGTGCGGTTCCGCTCTATCCTGTTTCATTCCATGGAAAGTAACGGAGTCTCGAATGATGCCTCGTTTATCCCAAGTTATCCAACCCGGCGCCCCCAAAATTGAATCAACTTTCCGAGTCTTCTCATCCCCCACGTGGCTTTAGTTGTACAGCTCAATAACCGTGATTGTGTACTTCGAGTCTTATACCCCCACCGATTATTTCCATTTCCGTCACTCTCGTTCCTGGTCCAAAGATACAATCCGTCGATATTATAAATATCCCCAGGCCAAGGATCAGACAGTTCCTGCTGCAATCTTTTTGGGTCTTGCATTCTCGTCCATGTGATGCATAATGCGTATAGCTCGCAATTTTTTGCACATATCGTTCGGCGAAATGCATCTCCATGAAGTTCTGCGATCTTGGGAAAACTTCTCATACACTGCGACTCGCGGTTGCGGAACTTCGAAATCCCGCGGAGTGGACATTTCGACAAATTCGGTATCTGTCAAACAGAATCATTTGCATATAGATGTACGTACCGTTTTTCAAGAAAACAGTCTCGAGGGAATTTAATTATATGAAGACCAGTGCACTGAATCATGCAGAATGTCTAGATGGCGTAGTGAATAGCGGAATCGGATTTCACGAAGTAGCCACATGGTACCACATGGCGCCACGAGGAATAAGGATTTTAAAAGAGGCGGATGATATCGATAGTGCCTGTAGCTATGTACTGGCCAGTCGTCTGCTTGAATCAACCAAGAACGCCGATCATGTGTAATATGCCTTCAGAAATTTTCTCCATACAAACAAATATGTGTAAAGATTTCCCCAGAAGGTCGCCATGGGCCCATGGGCCATGGCCAATCTTGTTTGACAAAACCGAAATTATCGGAATGGTTGGATTGTAGCAGCTGACATTGACGAACTCTAAGTTTCTCTTCCTGTCAGCACCAGCTCTAGAATGCGCTTGAAAAATATTAATGCGATATCGATTTGGCAGAAATTGAGCAAGAAAATCGAACTGGCTGAAAGGTGGGAGTGGACCCCGTCATCACACATCTGCATAAAAATTTTGAGTCGTCCTGATGTAGTGATATGCAAAGAACAGTGGAGGAATGGTGGAGATCAAATATTTTGACTTATTTGAGGCCTGACATGTCGCGAATCTTCTCGGGAGGCTGATGTCCGCAAATTTGCGGATTCGAAGCTACTTTTGGTTGTCACTTTGGTAAGATTTTTATGTGAGGCAGGATGGATTGGATTGGGGCGCCGCGCCGAACATGCCAGGATGGAAGTGCTGATAAGTATGTAGCTTGCTGTTGTTAACAGTTATGAAAATCCAGACGTGTCCAGACTCCAGCCCTCGAATGACAAGTGTAATCGATGTGATAAATGATTTAGATCAATGTCATTGTCAAAGAGCTGATCACAGCCCAAGAGTCCGTGCTAAAAAATCGATGTCTCAAGGAGTGATAGTGATGGAGTGGTAGTCCCGAAATGAGGCAAGTTTGTGGTCAGGAGACAGATTCGTCATCGTGGACCGTGGTTGCCCTACATGTACTGACCGGTACGTCGGACGGATCCATCTGCATGTGGTTCACCAGTTATAGATGCCAGAGCTTGGAAATCTTAAAAGCTATAACTCGTAAATTGAGTATGATCTTCAACCTGATGAGTGTGTCCGACGTACGGATTGATGCTACTTATGGCATGGGGAGTTCATGTCAAAAAAGACCAAACGCAATGAAATTTCGGGTCAAGTCGTTGTAAGGAGGTAATAGGGTGGGGGTAGAAATCATCATGCATGTTCGGCATTTATAGGTGATCGGTGATCAAATCTTGAACATTCCCCACATGCCAAATTCCTTAGGTCCTTAAAAGTCGAGCGAGAAGCACGTATACAATGTCAAGGACCCCCGCCTCAGGCATATCAACCGCTGCGTCTTATTCCTTTGGACATAATTCAAAATGCCAGGAGGTCCATCCGCTGCTGAAGGTTACGTTATCGGGGCCTCTGGCTCCAAGGTATTACTTCCCTCAATGCCATCGTTGACCGCTCAACTGACATTCCCAAGAATAAGTTTGCTGGCATTGCGATGACCAGTGAGGAATTTGTTTTTATACGCTTTGAAATCCTTTGCTCATTCTTCCCATCACAACAGCTTTCAGTGCATTTGGTGGTATCCTCTTCGGATATGATACTGGTGTTATTAGTGGAATAAAGGAAATGAAAGCTTGGCTTAGGGAATTCGGTTATGCCTCAACGGATCCCAAGCACGTCAGCGGATACGCCATCTCCTCATCCTCGGAATCGCTTGTTGTCTCCATTCTTTCCGCTGGTACTTTTTTCGGTGCTCTCATGGCTGCACCTGCTGCAGGTGAGCACCTCCCTTACTTGAAAATACGTCTCAACTCATGAATTTTATTTAGATACTCTGGGTAGGAAATGGGTAAGTTCCAGCGATGTATAATGCTCTCCATTCCTCAAACGACGTCCAGGGTATCATCTTCGCAACCTTGGTTTTCTCTGTAGGTATAGCCATGCAGACAGCTGCATCGGGACTTGCTCTTTTCGTGCGTGTGGCTATATCAGTGGTTTTGCCCGATGTCTGAATACACATGCAGGTCGTCGGACGTGTATTTGCTGGTCTCGGTGTCGGCCTCGTTTCATGCTTAATTCCCATGTATCAATCTGAATGGTGCGTCTCCTGACTTGAGGATACATTTAAAGTGTGTTGAAACTTTGCACTAGCTCTCCCAAATGGATTCGTGGTGCCGTCGTGGCGACATATCAATGGGCTATCACCATCGGACTCCTTGTTGCCGCCATCGTCAACAATGGAACCAAAAACAGGGACAACGCTTCTTCATACCAGATTCCTATTGCCCTGCAATTTGTCTGGGCTCTTATCCTTGCTGGAGGCATGTTCTTCCTTCCTGAGGTAGCTATCTCCCTCGCCTTTAATAACTTTAGTGATCTTGATCTTGGCAATAGTCACCCCGTTGGCTGATTAAACGCGGCCGTGATGCCGATGCTGCTGCTTCTCTCTCACGCCTCACTGGACAGCTAGCGACAAGCCCTGACGTCGAGGCCGAGCTCGACGAAATTCGGACCAATCTGGAGGAAGAAAAGGCCCTTGGCGAAAGCTCTTATGCCGATTGCTTCAAGTTCACCAAGAACAAGATTGCCCTCCGTACGCTCACAGGCATATTTATTCAGGCCTGGCAACAGGTTAGAATCGTTTTTTTGAATATTTTTTTGTGTTGTTAGCTGACAGAGTTCTTTGGTTTTAGCTCACTGGAAGTAAGCCTATATTTTTAAAACGCCATTGGGATAAACGCTGAGATATATTACCCAGTCAACTTCATCTTTTACTACGGCACTACCTTTTTCCAGAATTCCGGCATAAGCAACCCATTCATCATTACCATTATTACCAACGTCGTCAATGTGGTCATGACCGTTCCTGGAATGTGGGGTATTGAACGCTTCGGCCGTCGCCGCCTCCTTCTCGTTGGTGCTATTGGCATGTGTTTGTGCGAATATATCGTCGCCATCATTGGTGTTACCATCTCTGTGGAGAATATTGCTGGCCAGAAAGTTTTGATCGCCTTCGTTTGCTTCTACATTGTATGTTTCGATTTTCTTATTTGTTGGTACAATATTGAACTAAATTCCAGGCATTCTTTGCCTCGACCTGGGGTCCTATTGCTTGGGTCATCACTGGTGAAATCTTCCCTCTCCAAGTTCGCGCCAAAGCTATGTCTCTCTCAGTTGGTATGTGATGTTGTGCCCTTGAGAAATCCTTTTCGTTGATTAATTCCGCTTAGCGAGCAACTGGCTCTGGAATTTCGGTATCGGTTATGCCAGTGAGTTTTTATATATGTCCCGTCCTTGATATATAGATTTTCACATTCAATTTAGCTCCTTATCTTGTCAACAAGCAACCTGGATCCGCGGGCCTTGAGTCAAAGGTGTTCTTCATCTGGGGTTCTACCTGCTTCTGCTGTATCATCTTTACCTTCCTGTGCATTCCCGAGGTTTGTTCTTCCCGCCTAATCTTCTAATTCTGGCATTGACCTTTTGCGTAGACCAAGGGTCTTTCTCTGGAACAAATCGATCTCATGTACCAAAACACCACCCCTGTCAAGTCGCTCGAGTACCGCCGACGACTCATCGCCGAAGGCCCTCATGCTGTCCATGGCACGACCGAGAAGTATCACGAAGCTGCCATTGACGAGAAGGACAAGGTTTAGAACTGTACGCCTCGCACTTTCCGGTATTATTTCTTCGGGATCCAGATTCCAAATCTTAGTCCTTATATCAATATGTAGCCAAATACTTACCTCATTTTTATATATTTTGTATACGAACGGGATGTTTTTACTTGCGTGATTCTCACTCCTCCAAAGCTGCCCCATGGGGCAAATGCTTGCATTCCGCAGGGGCTTGGGCCGCCGCCGAAACTCAAAAATATTTTACAACTAAGATCATGGCGCAGGTGGTAAAATAAACAAAATACAAATACATTTTCGGTCAACACATAAAACGCTAAGAAACCGCGAGACATAGCCTACATAAAAATTCTTGACAATGGTATGATCACTCAAACCACAAGGTTTTCCAGAATGGTTTTGACACCCCATGCGCCGGGGTCTGGGATTTGCTCCTTCTTCAACCTATCGCCTTCGACATATGCACTTCGGCCTGCTTTGGCGTTCATGTCTTTCGTGGCTTCAGCCATATTTACAGCAGCCGCTACAGATTCTGTGTATCTGTTCCCGGAAGCCACTAAACTCTGGATAAACGCCGATAGAGGGTCAACGAGGGTGCGAGAGGGGGGTCGTGCACGGGTATATGTGTAGAGGTTTGCCAACGCTGCGCTAAGGGCATGGCCCCAAAATTCGTCCGTTACCTTTCCGTTCCTCGGAGCATTGCCTTGCAGGCCTTGGGCGAGGCCAGAGAAAAAGATGCTATAATTTTGGCATAGTTTTAAAAATGGGGATATCGCTAGGTGGAATCTAAAAGCTTACGAGTAGAGTGCACCACTAGTTCCACCCATGGCCTCTTCGGCGACTTTTGAAATGCTCAGAATAGAGGTGACGAGATCATTGCCAGAAATATCGCCAGAGTCAATCTTTGCAAGCACACCTAGAAGGACAAACACAAACATCATGTTAATTACTGTTATAGTGTTTGAAGATATTTTACAACCTTCTGCGCCAGCCTACAGTGGTTGCGACATTACTTAACACACCAGCTGAATGAAAGGAATTTTACATCACCTTCAAAGTCAGGCCGCAGTCTCCGTCGCCTGCGATGGAATCCATTCTTGTGATCTCTGGTTCTGCTTTTATCAGCGCATGGGCAGCGCGTTGGATGCTTTCGACGAACGCCTTGGGGTCGGGCGCGGTGAGAGGTGCATTGGTGTTCTTCGTGCTTTTGGCTTGTTTTTGAGTCGCCGCTTGCTTTTCTGCAGACAAAGGGGCAGCACCCGCAGACCATTTCCACCCGGGTGCCTCGGGCTGATCGTCCAGTAAAGACAGAATAAAATCAGTTGCAGGGGCATCCTTTTCATCCGCTGACGGTAAGAGGAGCAGGGTGATCGAAAATCCAGGCATATTAAGGCTGGTCTAAACGTTCCGAAAGTGAGAGAGATCTGTCGAACTAGAAGAAACCGCAACTCGCCATAAAAGTTCCTGATAGAATTCTGCTCGTTGTGAAACTACGGGCGTCTAATTGTCGTCGCACCTCGGCAACAATTCCACACATCTCGAGCTCACTGATTCCTCCAAGGTTGTTCAAAAGAAGGACAATATTATCTTTTCCCTTGAAAGGGACGAATGATCGGTCAGGATCCGTCATAGAAGTCAGAAGATCCAGCAACCGTGGGACAAGTTCCGCCAGGCTGGGAATAGGGGAGAGGCGGCTGTAGCCACTTTCATTGTGAATGCCCAGCCCAATCTCTATCTCGGAGGGAGCAAGATCCGTTGAAATTGGGGCAGTTCCCGGAACCTAAAGAGTTAAAATATGCAGAGTTTCGACATTCGGAAAAAGGATATGCCTTTGACAGGACTAACATGGGTGTGGCCCAGGCTGACGCCGATTGTAGCAAGGCGATTAGAAATCCATGTCGCCATGGAATAAACTTCGTCAAGAGTACCACCTCTCTGAGCCAAAGCTCCTGCAATTTTGTAGACCAGAACTGTACCCGCTAAACCTCTATGTCGTTGATGAAGATAGCGATTAATCAGCCTCCGTCCCAATGGTTTCGTGATAGAAATGTACCGTCTGCCAACGATCTTTCCGTGTTCTCTCCCAACGGCAACATCATCTCCAACTATCACAAACTTGATGTGGTCGGCCTTTTCAGGGAAGTAGGCCGCGTATTGCTCTTTGGCAAGACCAAAGTTGAGGACATCTCCTGTGTAGTTTCTTGCGAGCAATTAATGATTTGATTGCCGGACATGACGTCACATATACTTTACGATGATGACAGTGCTGAATTGGAGAAATAGAGGTTAGTGATTCAGACTTCTTTGTGATGGAAAATAAAAGAGGTATGAGTAAATACTCACCCTTTGTCGTTGTCTATGAGATCAATTCCTCGTCTAACCTGGCTGGAGTTGGGAGATGCAAAGACGCTGCCACAAACAGCCCCTATATTGCACACAAATTTCAAAAGGAGTCAGTCGACCTTTATTATGGGTCCTACCTGTGAGGATTCCTCGTCCTTTAAAAACAAAAAATCAAACTAAGATTTCAAAACAAGATAAGATACCAACTGACCAACAAAACCGGCATGAGCAGGTTCATGTCCTGAGCCTCCCCCGCACATGAGTGCGACCTTGGAGCGGTCATGATCCTTGATGTATACGACTGAGAAGCCTGAGAATCTAGTTCATCCATTGGGAAAGGCCCACTCACTTTTGTTTGGGGCGTCGAGGGCGAGTTGGGGGTTGAGCGCGCATAAGCCGTTGAGAGAATCCAAAACAAGGGAGGCGGCCGAGTTCAAAAGATGTTTGCCTATAAAATAATTAAGCAAAAACAGGCAAGGAGAGAGGGTGCAAACACACTCTGCACCGACATTGTAAGAGGAAGAAGAGACATCTGTCACAGGAGTGACACGATGTGATGATGGCGACGCGTCGAGCATGGCTGCAAGCTTTTGTTTTCTTACCTACTTATAGAGTGGCTCACTGTTCTTCTAAACCATCTTGTAGCGCTCATGTCATTTCCAGGTCCTTCTTCTTCTGACCTCCTCAACTCTCCAGAAATCTCCGCGCAGCCCAGTCGAAAAAGACAGCGCAGCCAATCCATGCAGTCAGACTCGGGCGCATCCAATTCTTCTGTTAAGCGAACTGTGGCCGATAATAATTCTTGCAACGAAATTCCAATCCGGAACGGGCGCGAGAAACTATTTCACATCACGCAGCCCGACGATGCTTACATGGCTGAAAATTTAGAACCAGATATTCCCTTCATCCCAGCATCCCAGCCATCCCCAGCCCTTTCTCGCGAGGAAAAGCTTGCATTTGTGGAGAATGGCAAGAAAGTACCGATGGAGGTTGGCGACACCTGGTATTTGGTTGCCCGAGATTGGTACAAAAGATGGTTAAAGGCATTGACGGGGGAGGTGGACAAGGAAGGTCCCATCACTGAACAAGATCTTGGTCCTGTCGACAATTCCTCTCTTTTGGATACATATAGTAATCTTCTGCCTTCCCTTGCGGAAGGTGTCGATGTCGAATACGTGCCCAGGGTCCTTTGGGATTCTTTGGTCCAGTGGTACGTCCCATCATGGATTCTCTTCGCTCAGTTCTTACCAAACAGGAAACAGGTATGGCCCTGCAATCCATCCACTGCCGAGACGTGTTATCGCGCGGGGAGCGGCAAAGCTTCCTGCCCTCGAGCTTTTACCATTGCGACTAAAGGTCTTCAGACTCGTAAAGTCGTTGGGCCCAACTAACCCACCGCATCCTTGGGTAACAATTTCTGCTGGAGAAACCATCGCAGAACTATGCACAAAGCTCGCTAATGCAGTATCGCTTGACAAAGAAACAAGGACTCCATACCGTGTTTGGAACCTCACCGTGGATGTAGATGATAAATCGGAAACTGAAGTTCTTGGTTCTCAGCTACCAGCTTTCGATGCAAAGATTATAGAGGGGAGTGAGAAGACTCTTGAAGAACATGGGATCGAATCAGATGATACTTTTGCTGTCGAGTTCAAGCAGGCAGATGGGTGGATTGCCGATGCACCCAAGGTTGATCAAACAAGAGTCGTTGCATTAGAAAGTCCTCGACCGTTGTTCAATTCCAATGACGCCTTTTTCAACCGAATGTCTCCCTTATCCTCTCAGCGTCCAGCAGATACTTATGTCGGGATGGGCCTTTACGACAGGCTCACAAGTTCTGCTTCGAAGTCGCCATCAACGGCTGTGACAGTTGGCAATAAAAGTCTCATGAAAACATTGGAACCAGGAACCCTGGGACTGGGGAATATGTCAGTATAACGCTGAGCCTGAGTTCCCTTCAACTAATTGCAATATATTTAGGGGAAATACTTGCTTTATGAACTCGGCACTCCAATGTCTTGCACACACCAAGGAACTAACCGATTACTTCCTAAGTAAGTGCTCGCCCATCAATCTACATTCGGTGTTTTTGATCTTTTTATAAGGTGGAGTGTACGATGATGAAGTCAACCGAGATAACCCACTTGGTATGGGTGGCGCTATTGCCGAGGCGTTTGGTGTTCTCCTCCAACGAATCTGGGCGGCAACGGGATCATCGACCTCGTATTCACCCCGAGAATTCAAATCTCAGCTCCAAAGATTCGCACCACAGTTCAGTGGATATCAGCAACACGATTCTCAAGAACTGGTCGCTTTTCTGCTTGATGGATTGCACGAAGATCTTAATCGTGTCATCAAAAAGCCATATGTAGAGAAGCCAGATTGGGAGGGTGGTGGAGATTTAGAACTGGTTAAGTTGGCACAGAAGTCATGGGAAGGTTATATGATGAGAAATGACAGTGTTATCGTCGACCTCTTCCAGGGCCAATATCAAAGCACATTAGTTTGTCCCGAGTGTCGGAAAGTGCGTTCTCATTAATTTGGCACCGGTCATCCAACTAATGTTGTTACCACTGCTCAGGTTTCAATCACATTTGATCCATTCATGTACCTCACTTTGCCACTCCCTATTCAGAAAAAATGGAAACATTCTATCTTTTACGTTCCGTGGGATCTCGAGAAGCCCCACGTCAAGGTAAACAATTTGTTCTAGCCCTGCTTACTGATACATACCCACGATTGATGGAATGAATCATCAGGTTCCTGTAGAAATCAACAGGGATGCTTCGTTCAAAGACCTACGGCAATTGCTTGGGCGATGGATGGGAACCGTTCCAGAAAATGTATGTTTGTCTTGATCTTCCCAATTTCAAGACTCTAATTTTCTTCGTCAGCTTCTTACAATGGAGATCTTTAGCCACCGTTTCTACAAAACCTTGGAGGATAGTCATCCTGTCGGTGATATGGGAGATAATGACGTCATTGTGTGCTTCGAACTTCCATGCAATGCGCGACAAAATAGGACCTACAAGAAACAACCGGACGACCCTCTCCTTGTTCCTATTTATCTTTGCGATGCGAAGCCCCCAAAGATGGGGTACTACTACACCAGTGCCCGCACCAGTACGCCAGCACTATTTGGGTACCCCATGGTTATCGCCATTGACCGCGAAACGGCGAAGGATATAGAAGCCATGTACGAGTTTATCACAGCGCGGCTACAGCGATGGACCTCGCAGGCCAGGGATCTGTATACCTGGGAGGCTGGCTCACCCATTGACGAAGTACCCATTCACATCAACGGATTTCTGCCCGTCGAATCGATTACGGAGATCACGGAGGATGGAAAGATAGTCACAGTACACGCGTCGCCTTCTCCACCGGAAGGTGACATCGTTGACGAGAAAAGGATGTCGATTGATGAGGAGCAAGATGTTCTAGGTGGCAGGCCTGATGGACCCCCGCGTAAGGTTGGCGCAAAGAAGGACATCTTCAACCTCCGTCTGCAAGTCAACCACAAGGACCTTGGGACGGCCTATAACGTCTATTCCTCGAGCAACCGCTGGGAAGCATGGGAAGATCGTATTCAGAATGCAGATCCCGACGGTGTACTCCTTCGGGACGACGATGCCTTTTATTGCGAATTCGATGAAGATAAAAAGGCATACTATTTCGGGGACAACCAGCGCCATGAGCATGCCCTCTGGGACCAATGGGAATCCTTCATCCATCCTGAATATGAAGAGTCGAAGAAAGTCAATGCTGAGAAGCGTAATAATGGCATTTCTTTGCAGGACTGCCTAGATGAGTTTACGAAGGAGGAGCAGTTAGGAGAAGATGATTTGTGGTACTGTCCTCAATGCAAGAAGCACCAACAAGCATCGAAAAAATTCGACTTATGGAAGGCACCTGATATCCTTGTTGTGCACCTGAAGCGATTCAGTAATAACCGCAGCTTGCGCGACAAAATTGACACCTACATCGATTTCCCGATTGAGGGCCTAGATCTCGGAAACATGGTTGGCGAGCGCAAGATCGCTAAGACGCTCCTTAACCAAGGGGTAGACATCGAAGAGTTGAAGCTTGGCAACCTCGATGAACCTCTTGTATATGATCTCTTTGGCGTAGATGAGCATATCGGAGGGTTAGGGGGTGGCCATTATCGTGCCTATGCCTCAAATCATTTGAACGGGAAATGGTATCACTTCGATGACTCGTACGTCACTCCAGCGCGTGCCTCTGATTCTGTGGTATGAGCCATCCTCGTTTAATTGGGTTAATGCTAATATTTTGCTGTTAAAGAATGCAAATGCATATCTCCTTTTCTATCGTCGGCGAACCAGCTCTGCCCTTGGGGGGAAGTCTTTTCTGAAAATACAAGAAGCAAAGCTTCAACCCAAAGCAGAGCTTCAAGGTGACGTAAATATCGACACTCATCTACCTACGCCCCCCAACGAAAAAGCCGACTACCCCAGTAACAACCTCCCTTATTTTTCAATGCTCTCCTCCCTTTCATCCGACCTAACAGGGCGGCCGGACGGATCGTGGAACATGCGCTCAGGAGGCTCTAACGCAGACTCGTCAGCGCCTTCCCCACCCAATACGGACGATCCTCCGGACTTTGATGAATACCAGCCCGATATTTTTGGATCCTACAGCGATCGCATTAACATTCCTCAAAGATACGACTTTCCAGATCCTACGGGCAAGGCATCCCCCACATCCTCCAATGAGGCTGATGCAGATATAGACACTGATCTAGATCAAGACACTGAGTGGGCATCCGTGACGACTAATTTCACTATTAGGGCGAACGAGCTCCTCTTTGGCCGTGGCCGTGGGAGGTCGCATGACACTGGGTGGGAGGATGCAGTGAGTCATGAGGCCTCGCCATCTTATTCCGAGTTATCGGACTCCGACCCATTCAGTGACGCAAATGTGCAGCAGAAGTTTAGCGACGATGAGGTGAAGACTCACTCCCACGAAAAGACGGCCTAGACGCTTCTCATTTTTGAGGCACTGGTGATGGTTACTAATGTACCTCACCCTATTTTGCTCCATGCCTGACTGCTGTCGTTGATTGTGTTGCTAGTATAGCTATTAGTTAGTGTACCATACATGTAATATTTCCCATCCATCCATCCATCCACCCATACCTCGCACATCCCGGACAAACTAGAGACGAAATTGCATTTATGTATGGCCTTTTTCCTCATTTAGCCTTTGAAATCGACGTCACGCGAAACTAGAACAACCTCTGACCCAACGCGACTTTGAACAATGACTGTGACATGAATCGTATCCCTCCAAACCTCCTCTACCTTACTATCTACAATCCGACTCTTCGACCGACGGGACTTGTCGACGATGATAATGAAGATGCCGAAGAACAAGCACACATCCTCTTCTATACGTCCAAGGAAAGGGCAGTCTCCAGGGATCGAATGCTCCGACAAATAGGCCTGGCCAAGGCTCTTGTCAACTTCGCAGAGTGCGGGAGGCCAGTTAATTTTCAAGCGTCTGACCTCATCGATGCCTTGGATCACACAGGTTGTTCAATCCAGAAGATCCATGCGACAATGTCCATTCTCAATCTAAGAGGATGATTATGGTGTCTCCAGAGCCCAGCTTCTGGATACATGCAGTGGGTTCCCATCACAGGTCATCGAACTTTCACTGACGTGGGTGTAGGGCATTGAAGTAGCAAGGCTACCGAGAGTGGCAGATCCCAAGAGCAAGTCGAAGATCAAGGGCAAACCCTTGGATACGGGGAAAGAGAAAGAGACAGCCCCCATCTATGACTTTGAAGATGGCTCAGTTCACGATGCTGCACTCCGTGCACATATTTTCATGGGCTATGAACGCTTCAAAGTGAGGGATTTATGGTTTTTTCAATCCATGTTGTATTGCATTTCACACCATCGTAGTTGATCCATGGGTCCTTCACCTCCATTCTGGCGAATCTAGGGCAACAGGCCCTCGAACTTCAGTTGGAAAGATTCTGGACTGTCTGGGCATGGTCCTGGGACTTGGAAGAAAAGGCTGAATTTGGGGAAGATTTCGGTGAGGTGAATTACTTGAGAAAAGAAATTCCAATTCTCAAGCAAATTCAGGTTCACCTCTCCACCCATACTTCTCTACCTTGACCCCGCTTGTCGATGGCTTCCAGGACAAACTTTCGATTGGTATGACTCCCGTTGTTCTGACCCGACCATATATCATACCCTCGGAACGATTTAACGCAGCACGATACCCTTCAACCCTGACTGTCCATTTATCCACCATGATCCCACCACATCTAGACTCTTCACAAAGCTCTGATACCTTGAATACTCTCGCTTCATCTGTAGACACCATCAGAGCGCACCGTGGTGTCGAATTCAACGACAACAAACCCAGTATCAGTAAGTCTAACCCAAATGATGGAGGAACTGGGAATTTCCTTGGCATGCCGGTCGTAAACATGAACATGGACATGCGGAAGTGGAACTGGCCAGGATACTTGACGTTTGGAAAAGGAAATTCTTCTAAACCACTTGGCGAACGACCTTCCAATCCGACTCCCGGAAAGGAAACAGTGGACAATAGCGATGTCACTCCCCAAATCGAAGTACAGGTCAATAAAGACGCGCTCGACGACGCTGTTTCCTGTGATTCCATGTCACTAGCGTCAAGAGCTGGAAATGGGTCGGCCAAGGAAGTTGCGGGGGTTGACAACCCACCGAGTGTAAACGAATCGAATCCCGCACCACATAATAATCAACCTTCCCCTGAGGCCAACCAAGCTGTATTGGAATCGACGAAGTCCCCTTCGGTCACTTTTTCTGATCACCCGGAAGCCACAAGACCAATCTCGCCACCGCTGCTTCCCGAGTTTTGTATGACAAAAGTACACCTAGCGCCGTTCCGAGATCCCACAAACACAAGACGGGTGGCGATTCACTATCACATTGTAAGTCTAACTATTGCTGTGGAAGTTGAAAATAAAATATGTTTCACAGCGGAACGGACTCATGTTAGCGCTGATTAACATGCAAGATCGGGCAGACGAGAACCACGAGATGGAAGCCTTGGACCTGCAGGTCGCTGCGGAAGGGGCAATCAAACTCTTCGAGGATCTTGAATCATCTATATACGATGCAGGTTTGAAGAGGTACGTTGGCCTTATTTCATCTGTTCGTAACTGAAGTTCAACAAATTCCAGTATATCAGAATCCCTCCCATCCGCTACAAAGATTCTTCAATCTCAAGATCGATACCTAATTTCAGCAAGGCAATACACACACGGTAGTCCAGGATTTACGTCAACATCGAGTCATCTTTTCAACGCGAAAGCCATTTTAGACAGGTAATACCCTCTGTTATGATGCAATAACGATGACATATGAACGAAATCAGGGATTCTGAAATCACCGAAGTGTTTTCACGTGGCCAGAACCCTCAGCACTGGCATATCGGGAGACGGGGGTTAGGCGTATCTCCAGAAAATGAAAGCGACTGTTCCGAGGGAGCGGTTTTCATGGAGGTATTTAGGAAAGAGGCGAGTCTTACGGATGTGGACAACGTGCTGACTGGGTTGGTGAAGAAATCTGGACTTGTGGATGGAACGCCAGGCTCCAGATGAGCCATTTGAATGAGATGTAATTTCTTGATAATTGTGAAAGTGCCATATTTGGAGCCACGGATCGTGGCTGACCAATCCTCTGTACCCTTATACTCTGACCATCACTATCTTCAACGCATTTCCTCAAGCTCAAGCTCAAGAATTCAAGATTAAGGATCAAGACACGAACACAAAAAAGATTCAATCTTAAAGGCTAGGTCATCTTCTTCAACAGCCATGGACTCGGAAGCCCAAATGAAAAGCGAGATAGAAAGATTGACAGGTACGCTTTTGGTGGCCGAAGGTTTTTTCCCCTAAAAATTTCGTGCTTTGCAGCAACGATTAATCAACACAAGGCGCACCAGAAGAACACACCTGTTGTTGGGGGATATAAAAGCAGTTATGCTCCCTACCCACAACCTGCAAGACGAAACCCGTATGTGAACTCAAATTATAAACCTGCCAACAAGTATATCCGCCCAGGCTTGAATGTTGCTGGACCCTCGAAACCAGCCTCGACAACGACGATAGCCAACGCCGCGACGGTAACTACCCCGACACCCACTGTACTTCCGGTCTCCATTAAGCCCGTCTCTACTACTGGCGGGCAGACGAAAGAGGTAGTATTGGGAGGCGTGGCGTTCGAGTCTTCTTCGCGCTCCTTAGTTAGAAAGGACTGTAAGTGTGTTTTTAATTGGTTTCTGTAAAAGTCGGCGTATTCATGCCTTTTCAGTACCCAAGCCCATATCGACAACACCCAGTTTGACAAAGCCTCAACATTTACATCACTTTGCCCGAAAGACAGGGCATATTTTCCCTGCGCGAGCTTACAAGCAAAAGTCTCGTAGAGGAAGGAATATGACATTGAACAACACAAGGCGGCCATATTCGTGCGTAATGATATGCGCTATGTGTGGTGTACTTATGATATTTCTTTTTTGGCAGATCCTCACGGAAATCGACGAAACGGATCAACAAATATGTGGATAAGCCGTGTCCACGGTTCACGACAACAGGTGCGCATCGTTTTTCTCTGAGTAGCCACATGGTTCCAAGAAGCCATGATTGCTCATCATTTCTACACGACGTTCACCTCTACGTTCTTTGTGTGTTGCACTTCTTTTGTGAACAATTTTTTTTAGGTTCCTGCAGCCGAGGGCTAACATGCATGTATCAACACGATCCTACAAAGATTGCGATTTGTTGGAACTTTCTGCAAGGGAACTGCTCAAAGACGGCTGAAACGTGCAACCTGTCGCACGAACCCACACCGGAGAGGACGCCGCTATGCTTACATTTTCTGAACAAGGGGAGGTGTACGAGGCAGGACTGTCCATACCCACATGTGAATGTGGGCCCAAGGCAAGGTGTCTGCCGTGATTTTGCTGTGTTGGGGTATTGCGAACGTGGGTTGGATTGCGAGCGGCAGCATGTGAGGGAGTGCCCTGATTTTGCGGAAAAGGGGACGTGTGGGACCAAAGGATGCAAGCTGCCTCATGTGATTCGGGCGAACCGGAACAGGAAGGTGACTGCTGCGCCTGGACCCGCGTCTAATGAAGACAAGATGGTGGACGGGGTGACGGTGACAGCGGAAGAGGCACAGCTTGGAGATGAGTATATATCACTGACCTTTAAAGAAAGCGACAGCAGCGAGTCTTCAGAGGATGAGTCTGACGAGGAAGAAGAAGAAGAAGAGGACTATGAAATGGAAGTGACTATGTAAATTGTTCATGTCGATTTGAAATACCATAGTGTTGTGCACAGCCACCTGTCGCGTGTCTCTTGTCTGCATGTTGTACCCGGCGTCGACCAGGCCCCGTCACCGCCGCGCATCCTCTTTTCCGACGCGTCACCTTGTATCAGACATGTCAGACAATCTCGACCATCCACCTTCACCGCGTTCGTGGGCGGCTTCTCGCATAATACACTCTGTTAAGCGGACGCTCGTCCCTTCGTCGGCGCCCAAAAGGCGACATCCAGAATACTCAGTGAGTCGTGCATCGCGATGGCCGCTAATCACACCGCTCACCCAGCTGCCAGAAGTCTGCGGGGCACTCCACCCCGGCAGAGTCGCGTTCTCCTCAGCAGTTCAGAGACCCTGATCCTACATCATCACGGCCCACCGTAGAGCAGATCGCAATGGGCCTCCACATTTCGAGAACCCCTCATTTACGACCCCTGCGTTCATCACCGTATGCCTTTTCCCAGCCAAACTCGGCCCCCTGCGAGCATCCCCATCGCCGAGCCACCCCAATTACTCTACCACCTCCCCCATCGCGCTCTTCTATGAAAAAGCCCTCAGCAACTGTCGCTTCCTCGTCGAGTAGCCCAGCTCTCAGTCCGCCCTTCTCTCATGCATCGGGATCATCAACCACTGTTACCTCCGCTACGCCCTCATCTGCTCAGCTGCCTCGCTCGTTTGCAGCCATAAAATTCCGCATGGCTCGCTTTCTGCCCCACAACCGTTCATCATCGGCGCCGACTTCGATGGTGTCGTCACCGGCATCCTCTCCTCGGACGAGTATATCTGAATTCCCGCACGCAAAAAAAGCCGTAAGGTTCAGAACAGAGGAAGTGGACAGAGGTTGATGTTGACTGGTTTCTCCTATCATTATTACTTCTTTTTTTATTATTTTTTTATGGGAAAACATGTCAAGACTTCGAGAGACTCTTCCACATTACTATTTTATTGTACATTCATCATCGCCGTAGCCACATCCTTCCTGTATACCCTGCTTGCCTTACTGGAGGTAATACTTTTTGAGATATAGGTGATGACGACAACAAGGGTTTGTCCGTGGAATTGCCGCTTTTTGAACTCCTTCAACACTCCGCGCCATCTGTGAAACTATTTACTTTGTCAGCTACTGGCCTTTAAAACAACGTCAAGACATCTCCACTCATAGCTTCGCCCTTTTCTAAGAGGCATCTTGTCCTTGATCTTCACGGGCAATTTTTCTATCAGAGCTCCGTTACACCATGGCACCCGTCGAGACTGAGTATTATGATTTAGTTTGTCGATCCCGTCATGTCGCTTGATCTGTGCTTCCTTATCATGTTCTTGAATTTAGCTCGGTGTCGAAGTGGATGCAGATGATACAACACTGAAGAAAGCCTACCGGAAGCAGGCCATGAAAGTGCGTTCTTCCTCAATTCTTTTTTTATCCCGGGGTCCAACACCTTTTCTGGTTTTTGTTTTTAGTACCACCCTGACAAGAACCCTTCTGCCGATGCCGAGGAGAAGTTCAAGGATATCAGGTGCGCCATTCATCCAACTTGTGTTGAAAGACCCACTGATGGACGTTTATGCAGTAAAGCCTACCAAGTGCTTTCCGATTCTGTATGTCCTCGTACACTGGTCACTTCACGATCTTTACATCTTCTCAGAATCTACGCGCGGTGTATGATAAAAATGGCGCGAAAATGGTCTGCACATTCAATCCAGGATATGAAGGCAGATGAAAGCTGACTGCGGTTTAGGTCGATAAAGAAAGCCCTATCAACATGGAAGACGCTGCTGGATTCTTTGCTAACGTATTCGGCGGAGAGAGATTCGTTGACTATGTGAGGCTGTTGCCCCCTGCGATTCAGGCAACCAAACATTCACCTTGTCGTTCACAGATCGGTGAAATTTCCATCATGAAAGATATGACCTCGGTCGCAACCACCATGATGACCGAGGAGGAGAAGGCGGAGATCGAGAAGCAGATGAATAGCAATAATGCGAGCCCTTCTTCGCCAGCTGTTGATAGCAACCCAACGGCAATGCCCACCAGGCCGACTGCTCCGCCCGCAGCCTCGACTTCGTCGGTTCCCGCCCCTGATGGTGCCGTTCCAGCTCCAGTCGCCGTACCAACCTCCGCATCACACACCTCTCATGTCGTTCCCCATGAATCATCACCATCTTCTGTTACTTCCGCGTCACTTGCAGATAAGGAAGCGGAGAAAAAGGAGGCTGCACGTCGCAAGGCTGAGCAACGCGAGAAGCTTCGTGAACATGACAAGGCGCGACGAAAGGCCATGGAGGCCCGTGTAGCGATGCTTACGAAGAAGATGATTGAACGGATAAGACCGTTTGTCGAGGCAAAGGACCCTGGTGGCAAGGACGATCTTGAGTCGAATGCATTTACGGAACGAATGAAGAGGGAGGTCGAGGATTTGAAGCTGGAGAGTTTTGGTGTTGAGGTTGGTTTTTTCAATCTCTTTACTTTATTCCACCTGCTTACGGTTTTTACTGCTGAACTTTTAGCTCCTACATACCATTGGAAGTGTTTATATGATGAAAGCGTCGTCTTTCATGAAGTCAAAGAAATTCTTGGGGATGTAAGCGACATTCTTTTCGCTCTTTAAGTTTTGTCTTGGCTGACTTGATTAACTTTGTCAAGTCCGGGATTTTTCTCCAGACTGAAGGAGAAAGGTTCCCTGGCGAAAGATGTTTGGGGGGTTATTGGCAGCGCGTTAGTACCTTTCTTGATATTTGCCCTTTTCTGATTCTTATAACTCACGTCTAGACTGAGTGTTCGAGATTTGATGCTCGTGAGATTGAACCATTCTTGACCGACATTTTAGCATACTGAGCTGACATACTTTTTTCAATAGGAAATGGAGAAGGCTCAAGCCAAAGGCGAGGTCGCGGAAGCGGAATTGAGGGCTCTAGAAATGGACGTCACAGGAAAGGTCAGCAGCCTAGCACATACAGTTATGTTTTCCATGACACCTTTTTTGGTTGTCTAGATCATGCTCGCTTCCTGGCGTGGTGCAAGACTGGAAGTTATTCAGGTCCTCCGCGAGGTACGTTGATTGATCACATTTCTCTTCATAATTTCTTCATATTTGTCCTATAGGTGATAGATAATGTCTTGAAGGAACCGGGACAATCTGAAGTGGTTCTTATTAACAGGGCAAAGGTACGTCTTAATATGGATTTCGAACATTTTCTGACTCTGTTGTTCCTAGGCTCTTCTCATCACTGGCGCCATTTTCAAGTCTGCAGTGCCCGACGAATCCGATGAAGAACGTCGCGAGCTTGAACGGTACGTTACTGCTGTCTTGCGATATCTTTTGTGAAATCTAAATACTTTTCCCTTCGGAAGGATGGTGCATGAGGCTGCTCAACCCAAGGGCAAAAAGACTGCGACAACTGCAGCAAAGGCCAAGCGAGAAGAAATGCATAAGCAAGCAAATTCTGCAGGTCCTGCTTAGAGCCCTAGATATCTCTGTTGATTTTCAAGATTTCCAACCTCCCCCACCTTTGCCTTTGGCAGAAATTTAATACTCTGACGGGCCTTCCTCTTCAGCAGTCATACTAATCATTCATATCTACCTATTATGGACAATCTAAGTAGTTTTTCATCTCATACCAAATGTTTCATTGATCTGATACTTAACTATAATATGATAAGCCACTAGATATGTGACGAAGAGGAAGTCGCGGTAATTAAGTACGTATCACAATAAGTAATATTGTCCAGTCACCGCCGAACCGCTTTGCTTTGTTCAAAAGATACCTTGACCTGGATAAAGCAAAGGCAAAAGACAAAGATAGGGTTCAAGAGGAGTGACTTCGATCTTGGAATGGATGTTCATTACCTTGTCAAAAAAAGCGGTATCTGTGAGTATACGGTAACCTGTTAAAGCCAAACCCTTGGTAATAGCCATCGTAGCTGAATGAGCAGCTTTGGAGCTAGCGGCTTTAGCGAACGCTGCTGTGTGGTTCCCACCCTGAGGTTCCGTGGGGATAGCTGAAAACATTAACCGAATGCGCAAATCCGAGTGATAAGCCCATGAACGAAGAGAGGAGAACGAACAAGCATTTACCAAAGGCAGGATGAAGAGCTGGGAGAGCTTCAAAAAAGGGGGATCAACATGAAATTCGACCACAAGGTGTTGATCGATAACGCACTGTAGGAGACATTTCCCTGTAAACGATGGGATAATTTAGTATTGTCACGAACAACTCAGAAAGGCTACAAACAAAGTCTGTGGATGCAGATGTCCCAGTGTCTAGCGCCACCAGACCGTATCGACTGCTGACTATGTCGGCAAAATCTTGAGCTGTAAGGATGGCAACAGCCCATCAGTCGATTAGCTGATAAAAAGTAAAGAAAATAAGCTCACCCAACACCGAGTTTTGATGAAGGTCAAAATATGCGCTTTCTTTCTTGATTTCTATTTTGCAACCAGTTGCCAATGCTGCTGCTCTGAAGGAACCAATTCCTTGGGTTCAATCGAGGCTAACGTCATTTTTGGGTTGCTTACTCGAGGCAGTTTTGTACACGTTTGACGAAATCGCCCAATTCTGCGGACGTGGGTGCCCTGGCGAGCCAATACATCTTGGAGTAATCTGGAATAACTGTACGACATCATATTGAGCCGAAGATCAATGGTCAGTTATAGCGCGTACCGTTGGGCACCCAGTCCTTTCCCTGCACGACACCATGGACGCGGTGGTCTGGTTTCATTTGCTGTCGCAGCATAGAGATGCCCGAATATGCGAGAAAGGCGGCATCCAAAGCATTGGTTCCTTCCCTGTGTCAAATTTATTGAGGGAGCCCAAGCAACGTCAATTTCAAATCCTTTCGCGTACCAAGGTGCCCCTCCTGCATGGGCACTTGAATAATATTCGTGGGATTGAGGATTGAGTTATTTGAGATAAAGCTCAGAAACTGACGCTTGTCCAAAATATTCAACTTGAATGCTTTGCATAGCATTGGAACTACCTATGGCAGTGGAGTGAGGAGGTCCAGGACTTGGATGGCACCTGAGTACAAGCTCAGCAAACATCCAAAATCAGGCCAGACGAGACGAACATAATGCAGATGTCCATGTCATCGTATGCTCCACGATCCAGGAGAATTACCTTACCACCTCCAGCTTCTTCCGCTGGAATCAACTCCATCAAAGGTTGCAATGGGGAAAACTCAAAAGCAAATTCATTACCAGGAGTCCCGAGAAGCACAATTTTTCCGGAGGTGTGAGGGCAAGCTTGGAGTGCGGCTTTGAGAGCGATCGCAACCCCCACTCCGCTGATAGCTATGAGATTGTGGCCACATCCATGCCCTATGGCTGGGAGGGCGTCCATTTCGGCGTTGATCCCAATGACTCTGCCCCCTGTTCCTTGGGTGTACTCTGCTCTCCAGGCCGTGTTGAGCCCCATATAATGTTTCGTAACTCTGAAGCCTTGTGCGGCCATGAAGCCTGTCAACAAATTATGGGCGTATCTGACAATAAGGGATCGGTATATAGTCAATCCTCAAATGAACATGAATGCAAGCCTTTCTTGGAAAGCGAGTTCAGGATGATCTTTTTCAAATTGTCTCAGTGAATCTCTAAAGAGAGAGTTGGAAACATACCATGGATTTTCAAACTGAGGTCTCGGAGGGCCGGGCTAGATGTATCCAGTGCGGATTCAATGATTGCAGAAATGTCACCGTTGCTGGTTTGTAACGACGCATAAGATGGTGGTAAATCGTGTTTTGTCCACCACTCAGTTTGTGAGCTGTACGAAAAGTCACAGCAGGGACTGAAGTAGCGAATTTGGTCCTGGCACAATTGCGTTAATAAGTTACCAGAGACACTACACTGATACATTTCCCACCTTTTCTGGCAAATCATTAATGCCCCCGTCTGCAGAGCGAGCTACTTGACGAGACGGACGATCGAGCTTGGAAGTGGGCGTCAACGAACGCGCTTTACGCGTGAAAAGGGTGCCAAAGCATCCGGCTTGAACTTCATGATGGCTCATGTGGCCGGACGGATGAGGGAGAAAGAAAAGAGAGTGGGATAAGCTGAACGAGTGGACCGCACAATACGCGGATGATCATTATACATCAAGTAGGGGCTGAGAACAAGCCGGTAAGTTCGGGGTCAAAGTCACAATTGACTAGAATTCCCATGTGGTGAAAATATAATTATACATACAAGCGCATTGCGCAAAAGTGTCAGTATATAACTAGTATAAGAGTATGAGCATAGGTACGTTGTCACGGTAAAGTAGGATTGTTTCCTATAACGGTTTGTCTCCGACACCAAAGTATCCACCAATCTTTTTCCAAAAGCCAACCCGAGGCATATACGAATCACTGCCACTCAAGCCAACCGTAATGCAGCCCGTGCGTGAAGAGAGTTCGCAGAAGGATGCTTGCCGAGTGTTGTCGGAATCATTGGCGTTTGATTGGGACCCGATTATGAATATCGTCTCCCTCTCTGACGCTTTCACGGTTCTTATGATAGCCGCCAAGGCGGGTAGGACAATCATCTCGCCTTTCCTCGTCGTGAGCTGAACCACACCAGAGAAACCCTGGGGCAGAAAGAGGACGATATTGCCTAGAGAAGTAAAGTTGTGGTGAACAGTCGTTCCACGTATCCGGGGAATTCCTTACCATGCCGGGAAGAGACGTCCAAACTTAAGCGAGGTCTTGAGGGTAGAACAGGAAGCTGGAAGCTGCTGAGTTGTTGTAACAGTTACTAGATTTGATGGCATACAATGTTAATCTTTATATCCCCTGACTTGCTTGAAACGCTGACGTTTGCCTTCGGTGCCTTGTGAACATCGCCAGTCGTACCGAGATCGAGTTCAATTCTATTGTTGCGTGTACGGAAAGATGCGTGTGGTAATGGTCGTTTTGATTTATGTTTCCCTTTGCCGACACCTGGTACAAGTGGGTCGATGTAGAAGGTACCTGGGAAGTTATGAGAGAGTAAAAATAGCCCGAGGAACGTGCCAGGACGTACCGTGGATATTGTGTTTCTGCTCAAATACATGCACCTGATCGACAGACGGGGGTGGATGTGGAGGCAAAGGAGGTAAATTCGCATTGCTATGTATAATTGGATAATGGCGTCCGTGGCCGTCGACGTCGACATAGGCAGGGGGATTGTCGTCGACCATCTGGAAATACCTCAACCATTGTGTCGGAAAGTGGGAACTCGCAACGTACTTTATTCCTTGCCTTGAATGGAATTACGGGGGAGGGGCCGGCGGTTTCGATGATCATTGGGAGGGTCTGAATGAATGGCTAGAGCATATATGTGGATAACGACAAGCTGCGCTGTTACATGGTCTGAAAGTGAGACCGCAGTCGTATCTTGGTAAAAGCTGTGCTGTAGATCTTTATCTCCCGCAGCCTATGTAAGCCAGACGGGCTTTTACGTCATGAACATTCACGAGAGCGGCCAACCCCGGTTGGAGATTCTCCTCGTAGCGCACTCTGCAGTCGGCGCATAAGGTTGTTGGCAAGTCGCGTCGTGTTCATGTCGTAGTTGACTGGCATTCTTCGAGTCTGCGGTGCTCCTGGGCGTCGTTGCTGTACTTTCACCAGTGCTGGGCGGCTTACAGGAAGAACGTGGGAGGATGATATCGTGTCACGCCCATCCTCATGAATCTCATTGGCGCCTCCCTCATTGGCCTGGTGGTCTAGTCGCATGATTCCTCCTTTGGGCAATTGGGTCTCGATTTGGAGGAGGTCCTGGGTTCAATTCCCGGTCAGGCCCTTTTTGATATTATAGGTTATCCTAATATGGCAAGCTTGCCCCCATGTAAGTCCCTATAAGTATATGGGATCCATGTACTTATAATAGAATTGTTCTCAGGTGTTTTTTTTTGGGGCCCAGAATCTGGAAGTTGGAAAAAAAAAAGTCCATTTATGGTAGGTTTCTGACCAAACCAGTATTGCGCCCACAATGCGCCCACATTGTATATTGTCGATGAAAATAAAAGTTGTTGGCCTGATGGTCTAGTAGTATGATTCCTTGTTAGGGCGCTTGTCGCTGTATTTCGAGGAGGTCCCGGGTTCAATTCCCGGTTAGGCCCTTAACCTTTGTTTTTTTGCCATATCTTATACAAAATCAACCCTCTAACGACCTTCCTTACCCCAAAATCGAACTTCTTCTTGACGGCTATCAGCAAGCAAAGGTCCGTCCTGCTACTTCGCCTTTGTAAGCTGTAAACCCATCCCATGAGTACTCAAGCGCTCAAGGTTGAAGTTTTTAGGTGACAACCAAATCGACTAACTTTTGTTATGAGTAACCGTTCTCTTGCCCGTGTTCTCCTCCCTCCTGTTCCAACGGTTATCCCAGCGGCTGTCCCTCTTCAGTCTGGTCAGAAATCCATGTTGTCCCATCCGCTGCTCTCTTATTCTGACACGTCATTTCCAGCTCGAGATTGCTTGGGCTACGCGAGAAATTTGAGTTTTGTGCCTTTCTCCCCTGATGGAAGAGTGGCGCTCTCACAGGTATTGAGGTCTATACGCTTGACTCGCTGATTATGTGGACTACATACAGTGTTACTGAGAGAAGTGCATGTGAATGATGGGCGGAAAATGTCCAGGACTGGCATACAACGCGAGTACGCAGAATAGTTGCATGAAGCAGTTTGTAGGCGATTTCACCATGTTGTGTGAGCCGGTTGATCCTAGAAATTGTGATACGATAACCAGTGAAGAAGGGGGAAACAAATGCGAGCAGATAGTCGGTCAGATGGGAACCATGACCGTGACTGTGCAGAAGAGAGCGAATATTCGGTAGAAGAGGTGACAAATATCTCTGTAGAGAAGAGACCAATTAACGATAATAGGTAGCCATGAAGCTTGACGAAAGCGAGATATATCTGTTCATGGCCTGGTGCATTATTTGCTGGTTAGTTGAACATCCTGTCGAAATATGTACATAGGCCACAAGTTATGTAAAATACCTATGTAATGATGACCGTTGGAACCAAGCAACACCAAACAACTGTCTACTT
>Ga0307509_10001524_pt1 | contig 39085 bp, 34 predicted proteins | sample 10_EM_MG_FD_202245 | JGI IMG/M metagenome (GOLD analysis project Ga0307509, IMG submission 202245) | Populus trichocarpa ectomycorrhiza microbial communities from riparian zone in the Pacific Northwest, United States - 10_EM | ecosystem: Host-associated > Plants > Roots > Unclassified | place...
CCCCCGAACAACAACGCAGGATTTCCATCCATCCTCCTCAAGCTCACGATGATAACCCCCATCCCCCCAAACAAAAAAACCTAACTGTTACCAAAACTAGTCACTGCAACCGGCATCGTAATACTCTTCCCAACCAACCAACCAACCAACCAATCCAGAATACAGTAACACACAACAGCATCACGAAGAAAGGCAAGCCCATCCGAGCGAAGAAAGCATCCATCCACCCCTCCTCCTCCTCCTCCGTCCATCTATCCATCCATCCCACCAAAAAACCACCCCACCGAGTGACACCCCATGCTCAACTCCTCCCCCCCCCCAAATAAAATTCCAAAACTCCCTCAAGGCTGAAACACAAACCATCATCACCATCAACCCCCCACAGTCATTATTTCAAGCTTAAATGACAGCCCATGCAGGAACGTATTCAGTGGGGGCTGAGCCGAAGATGGAGGGGGGGGGGGCTTCGATCCATCCATCCATCCATCCATCCATCCATCCATCCATCCATCCATCGGCTGCCCCGACCGGTTGAGCCTGCCTGCCTGCCTGTCCCTACGATAGGTAGGATAAATGAATGAAGGGTGTGGGGGGGAAGGAGGAGCATGAGGAGGTTACTATTATTATAAGATTTTCCTATTTCATATTATATGGTCCTTTTTTTCTTTCCTTGTCCCATATTATGTATATATATTTAGAAAGTAGGAAAAGAAAAGAAAAGAAAAAATGGGTGGCAGAGTGGAGGGGAGTGGATGGGTGGGTGGGTGGGTGGGTGGATGGATCGAAGGGGCCACACATATTTTGTGGGCGTATGCTTGCGTCGAGCTGTCCTACGTGCATGGGTACTTCTGGTGGTGCGGCGGGCGGGAATGGCGGGCGGGTGGAAAGGTGTGCGAGAGCGCCTGCCGTACTGGAGGAAACGGTGAGGCTTGACGTCTCGAGCAAGGGGGGTCCGATGGCTGTAGTGTGGTGTTGTATAGTGCGACAGTGATGTCTGATTGTACTATGCCACTGGTTACTGAAAAGTAACTTGGAACAGACGAAAGAAAGCTCCATTCATGTAATGTACAATACAAGCCGTTCTTGCATCCAACTTGCATCCAACTTGCAGCCAAAGCAACAAAGCAAGTCTTTCCATAGCCTCCATCCATCCGGGCCACAACGAATGATAGAAAATCAAAGCCACGACTTGCCTTGAGCGTTTCTTTAACATACACAACTCCCCTCCCACACCCATGATAGTAAAACACTGTCTTCATACGACAACACAACTACCACCATCAGTCAAGTAAGAAAAAAAAACATCATAAGAGCCATCCCGCCCAAGGAACTTCCATACACTACGCCAGTAGCTAAGTACAAACGGTGATAAATAACAGTACTAGAAGTCTTCCGTGCATCAATCAGTCAGTCAGTTATCGTGAATCGTTCGTGGGGTAGGGAGGGATGAAGGGTCAGGAGAGGGACATCAACTATATCCAAACAAACAAGAGCAAACAAGACAAAACAACAAGTAAAGCGATAAGATGTTGAAATAAAACTAGTACTTTCGAAAAACCAAGAAAACAGAAACGGGAAGAAAAAGAATCCATCCATCAATCCATCCAGACTAAAGTAAAGTATAAAAAAAAATGTAAAAAAGATGTCACTTTTATCCCTCCCATACCCGCATATCCGTGTGCCTACTCTCTACTTCCCAGCCCTCTCCTCCAACATCCGAATCCTATCCTCCAAACTACGGATATAAGCCCAGACACCGTCCATCCCCGATGCAAAAACATTACTACTCCCCGCCCCTCCGCCTACTGCTCCTGCCCCGCCTGTCCTCCCGCCTGTCGTACCAGTACTCCCCACGCCCGGCCCCGGCGGTGACAGGAATCCTCCCGAGCTGGTGAAGCTTGGTGTGCGCTCGCGTGTCATTCCGGGACTTACCGCTCCCGGAGAATCGGTGAGTACGCCTGCTGGGGAGAGCACCGTGTTATTGGTGGTGGCAGTAGTAGCGGCGGTTGTAGTGGTCGTCGTAGAAGGGGTAGAGGTTGTGACGGGAGCGGGAGTCCTCTTGAGAGATATGCCCGGAGCAAAGAGTGGGCTGGGAGTTGATGCTGAGAAAGCGGTTTGGCCGGGAGCTGAGGAAGATGTAGTGGACGTAGTTGATTGGGGGTTTGCAGTTGCCGGGGCAGTAACTAAAGAGCGGCCACTAGGCGGTGGGTAAGTGTTGTTGTGATGCGGGTGATGGTGGTGGTGCTGGTGGAGATGGTGGTGGCGGCTTGCCAGGGTTGCTGAAGAGGAGGCGGTTGACGTGCCGCTGTTTAGGTTCAGGGGTGTCGCAGTGGTGGTAAATGCGCTCGCGGTAGTCGCAGAAGTATTTGGTATATCTGTGCGGAGGGATGGTAGTGACTGTCTGCGCCTTCCTCCCACTGCAGTCGCATTACCGCTCGCACCAGCAGGAGACCCAACATCATCCATTATAACATCCCCATCTGTATCGTCCATCAAGCCCTCCAAATCCGCGATATCCTCATCATGCTCCCCGCCAACACTCATACTCCCATCCTCATTCAACCCACTCATACTCCCTCTCCTCCCCGCGCACCCACCTTCGCCCCTAGCATGTCTCGCCAATGCATCCCCGCGTGCAAATCTCCGCCCGCACTTGGTGCAAACGTGTGGTCGCTCGCCGGTGTGCAGCTTTGAATGGCGCTTTAGATCATGGAGACGGCGAAAACGTGCTTGGCAGGTTGTGCACAGGTATGGCTTCTCGTGAGCGTGTGTGAGCAGGTGTGATTTGAGATTGTGGTGGCGTGTGAATGTCTTCATGCAATGTGGGCAGGTATGCTTTCCTCGGACACCAGCGCTAGAGCCGGAGGGGCTGAAGGGGGTTACTGGAGTAGTGGGATTTTGGCCGACGCCCGGGGTTACGGGAGTGCCCGTATCTTTTGGGTGCTGGGGTTGTATCTGGGGTTGTTGCGGCGTAGGAGGTTGAGGCTGGAGTGGTGGATATTGCTCGGGTGGCAGCAGCGACCCAGGGTCTTGTGGTGCCGTGGTAGTAAGACCCGAGCTGTCTGTTCCTGACATGGGGTTTGCTGTTGGGGACTCGCGCTCTTCCATTGCTGCAGCTGCCGCTGCAACACCAGGTAGGCTTCCTAGTTCCAGGGAAGGAGCAGCTTCCCTTGGCGCATCTGCGGGAGTACTCATCCCAAAGCCAGCGATTAGCAGTGCTGCAGGATTCGGCGATTGTTTTGGTGGCTCGTTGGTGGAAGCAGCTGTGGTAGTGTTGTTCTTGTGTTCCTCCGGCATAATCTTAGGTGAGGTGCTTCGTTGTCGGATTGCCGCTGCGAGTTGTGCTTGAGGTGTTAGGGTTGAAGGCTTTGTTGATAATGGTGGTAAGTTTTTTGATGCTCCGGCGGGAGCAGCAGAGGTTTTAATATCGGTCCCGTTGGTGCCTGAAAATTGGGACGCCATAGCAAATGTATTATACGGCCCTTTATCCCTTGGATCGAATCGATTAGTTTACGTAAGATAAAAAAGCAAAACGGATTGTAAAAGGAATTGTGGATAGTGGAGGGGGGAAAGTGGATGGTGCCAGTGGATAGTGGAGAGATGGATGGATTCAATCGCGACCGTGGAAAGAACCCTCCTTGGGCAATTCTCTCAACGACAACTGAAGTTACGGGAAAGGTCTCGCGTTGGAGTTACCGCCGGTAGGATTCTGAAGGGAGGGGGAGGGGGGGTTGGAAGGGAAAGTTGGTGGTGGGTAGGAAAGGAAGCGAATTTCTTGGGTAGAAAGGGGTGGGCGTAAGTTTTTCCTTGGTCGTCGTGAAAGTTTCTGACGACAATCCTCTTTCTCTCTCTTTTTTTTTTTTTTTTTTTTAATTTTTCCAATTTTTTTCTCTCTTCAAAAGAAGAAATCCGTCTTTTGGTAAAAGGCGTTGACAGTGCAAGTATCGTAGTCGTCAGTTAGCAGTTGAAGAGGGAAGAGGATGGGCGTTCGGAAGTGGTCTGGTGGGCTTTCGTGATTGTGGCTGCTTGCTGTCTTCTCTCGTTCGCTCTCTCTGCTTGTTAACAAATCCATCAGCTTTTTTTTTCTCAGCCTTGCATTTTTTCCCTTATTTTATTTTTTTTCCCTTCTGCTCCTGGGTCTGGTTCTGGTTTTGCTCACAAGTGGATTACAAGGTCATGAAAATGCAAATTGGCCAGACAGCCACGGACATGTAGTCTCTCTAGTTCGTTCGTGGGTTCCGGGGTGGGGAGCTGAGTGGCAGGTGTGTGGAGAGGATGTGTGGTGGCAGAGGAGTGTGGAGCGGAGAGAGGCTGGAGTGGAGGTGTTGTGTGAAGGGATAATCGAGGGAGTCCCCAGTAGAAAGGGAAAAAGTGAAGGCCCGCCTTGATGAGCAGCGTTCCTGTTTGGTCGGTCGGATGACTGTGCCTCCCTGGGGCTGACCATCGACCAGTCTGGCCCCAACAAGACCGGCACCATAGCAAAGTCAGAACTCCATCAATATCTTTTCGAACCATACAAAAACCACAGTTCTCTCCCACTCTTACCCTCTCTGCGTGCGTGTATATTTTTTCCCTTTTTCTTTTTTCATTCCCTTCCCTTCCTTCCCTTCCTTCCCTTCCCTTCCCTCCTCCCCCCCTCCCTGCCATACTCGAGTACGAGTATTCTTCCAGTACCCGCACCGTGTTACTCTGCACACAAAACCCCCCTCCCATTCCCGTGGATTCCTCCTCTCCTCTCCCACCGCAACCCTCAATTGAACTAACCTTAAATAAGCGCAACACGCAATACCGTAATAGCAATAAAACCTCTCATACCGGGAGTGATAAGGTACAGTAATCGCGATACCGGTACAAGGTTATCATATTCCGCATACAATTTATTGTGATTAGGAGGCGGTTAGCATTGTGAAAGCCAGCAGCAGTGTGGTGCTGCTAAGTTATGGTCTGCACAGCATTGGAATGTTTACATCCATTTCGATACCACCTCGATAAATGGCTTGCGCTACCGGATGCTCGCTGCTGCTCTCGGTCACGGTACTGCACTGTCTCACCCAACAAACCATCTCCCTCCATCCCTCCCTCCAGTTCTCTCCTCCCTTCCTCCCTCCAGCCTCTCCCTCCTGGCGTGGGAGCAGTGGGAGCACAAATTGTGGTATCGCACCGGTACTCGAGTACAGCACAGCAAAAAGTTACTCCAAGTTGCAGCCCTTTCTCCCTTCCTGCGTGGCCCTCCCCACTCCACCCCACAATTCATCCACCATCCGCTCCACACTCCACACTCCACAATAGCCCGCATGAGAATGAAAAAAAAGGAAAGAAGAAAAAAAGTGCGGATACCACAAACTTCACATCCTCATAGGTAGGGCACCCAAGTCGGTCAACTCGGGTCGAGCCCAAAGTACCGCACCGCAAGCAAGTCAGTACAGACAGGTAAATACTGTAAGCAAGTAATGTAAAAAAGGCAAAGTCAGGCACATCACAGCTTCGCACCCATTACCTCATGTACCCGTATCTTACGGATTCCTATGAACCCCTCCTCCCCTCCATCACCCCCGTAGACCGCAGGCCACAGGAATAGAGGCGCAAACCACCGCCGGCAGGGAATACGGTACCGTAGGAAAGGAAAGAAAAGGCTACACTATGGTGCCGGTCAACCAGAATCTACCCTCCACCCCAGGTTCTTGGAAAATCCGGCATGCTACAAGTAGATTACGGGAATTCGAGAAGAAAAAAACTTTTAAAAAAATCAATTCCTCTCACAATATTGGGTGGAATCCCTTTTTCCAAAGTCGCTAATGGCCCTTACCCTATCCCCATTTCATTTAATGAGTTCAAAATCAATATCCAGAACCATGTCACATGGAAACCATTTGATAAAGACATGCAACAATCTTCAATTCCAACTCCAACCGCAACAATGACTCCCCGCACAGCCCGGGGGATGGATGAGTGCAAAAAATCATGGACCAGTTCAAATTTATTATTCAAATAACCCAGAGGAAAACCGGATCATACCCTCCTCCCGAGAAGAGTTTCTATTTCCCAGTTTAGAAATTTGGATCGAGATGGATCGCAAGGGCCACCAGGCAGGCAGGCAGGCGACTTTTGTGTGGTTGTCCGGAACCCATCCAAGCATCCCCGTGGCAAAGGTCCTCCACACACCGGCGCAATCGCAACCAGAAGGCGAAAGCCCCAGCGCCACAACAGGCAGGAAATAATAAAAAAAGCGAACTTGAAGCCAAAGCAGAGCGGTAACTATGACATCGCTAACTTATCGCGGTGCTGCAACAACAGGCACACACACACACACACACACACACAACACAACCCAGAGCGGCAGGCAAAAGGGGGGGCGGAAGTCCACATTTGTTATCCCTGCTCAGTTGAATGTGGTTAGTTGGGATCCGAAAACGGGAAAGTGCTTGCGATGGGAGGTATGCGCGAAACGGGATTGGATCGCGGCCTTTTTTCCCTCTTCTCTCGTGGGAGCTTTTTGGCCAGTACCGGTACTCGAGTGGGGATCTTCGGGGTGGTGCCCGGGTTGGGGTTGGTGGTGGGTGGCTGAGTTTGTTGGATGGATGGATCGGGTCTGGGATGGGATGGGGAGGGGAGGGGAGGGGAGGGGGAATGGACGGCTTGGAGAGGGTGAGTGGAGGAGCCTGAGAATGGCGGTGCGCGCATGGGTTAGGTTTACATATCGGTATTATCCGTTGATGGGTACAGTATGTACTCGGGTATGGTACCTTATGTACCGGACATATGATGGGGGGTCTCGTTTATTTGACTTTTCCTTTCTTTTCTGACATTTTACTTTTCACTTGACCTATATCACTGTAGCTCGGGTCCGGCTAGGTTTTGGTCTTGATTGACTGTCGTGTTGTTTTGCAGACAGGGAAAATAGCACTTGTTTTTTTGCCAGTTGGAGTTGGAGTTGGTTGCAGCATGGGTCTTTTGATGCGCTCGTACAATTGCAGTGCCGGTCGGTATCACCACATCACAAAGTTCAAGCCCGTTGACGCAACAAGGGCCTTTGTGGGTTAGGGGAATCATAGGATGGTAACTCGACTTTTGGCTTTGTCCACTCTGTTTGCGTCATGGTTGTCACTACGGTATGATACGCATGTGTTGATACTTGTACATACCGACGACTCGACGGGATAGTCCAGAGCCCAAAGCGAGATTCGAACCATCTTCGATCAACAGAGAGTCTGTGGATCCGCGCCTTGCCGGTCTTTGATTTCCTCCTCAGCACGGCAGCTCACCCACCACCAGTGGCCAGTGCTAATACCAAAATCAAGTACTGTTTTTTTCCCTTCCTCCAATCAAATTTTGCCTCTTCTCACACTTTAGATTGAATTTTAATTATTATGCAGCGTTACTTGTACTACTCGGGGGTAGGCAAAAGTCGGGCGCACCCCATATACCGTAAGAACTGGAATAATTGAACCTGACTTTTGGACGTTGGAGTTGCCTTTGCTGGTAAGGTCAACTATTTTTTTGTTTTTTTGTCTCAAGTCCGGGGCTGAGGGGGGCCAGTTTTCGCAGTGCTCTCGAGCCCCTATCCAAGAGAAGGAATTTCAGACGTCTTGGCGCGAGGTTCAATTATTCCAGTTCTTACTGTATTATACGGTACGGTAACTAGGGTTTTCCACCATACAAACGCGTTTTGTGGCTTTTTTTGTAAGGGCAGCAAAAGTCGGGCGCACCCCCAGAATAGGAAATAAACCCAGACATTTCGTGGCACCGCGCCCGAAATACCCCTAATACCGAGTACTTTTGTGAATTTTTTTTCTTCTTCCCCTGAATTTCCCAGCTTTTGTGGGAGGGGGGAAAAAGTCAGGTTTCTGTAAGTGCGACAATCGGTGTGAAAGAGAGGTGTGTGTGGCTTTCAGCTCCGTTTGGTCGGCCTCAATTTGCTCCTGCTGATATAAGATGTCCGTGCGTGGCTGGGAGGGAGGGAGAAGTGAAGCGAGTGAAATACAGGTGTGGCATTGAGTGACTTGCTTGCAGCCACCAGAACCGAACCACGCACCATAATGTAAGGTAGCCTCGTATGATATGGCGGTGTCATACGATACGGGGTATGGGAGGAAATAGTAGCGAGCTAACTTGTGTCAAGGTCCAGTGCGATAAGAATCCGAAGAGGGAGGAGAGAAAAGGCGAGCCGAGTGATGCCGGTGATTCCTTTGCAGTAAGGATGCAGTTATGCTAGCTGTAGCAAGTCGTAGTTCAGCCCATGTTGGAATCCTTTTTCTCCCACCACCCACCGTACTGTAAATACGCTCAAGCGGTATTGTGGGTACTGCAAGCTACCGTACCCCAGAACTCAGGCTAAGCTAATCAATGGCTGGCCATCTTTTTTTTTTTGCCCCTCACCACCCCCCCCGCCCGTCCTCTCCCCTCCCCCGGTTCCAATTAACAGCCACATTTCTGATGTGATATCCTCCTCCCTTGCTCGAGAAGTGGAGCGGCAGTTACAGTACCCGTACCCAGTGCTTACCGCCGTAGCTGCTGCATACTGGTACGAGAACTCGTACCGTACAAGTAGGTTCACTGCGGTAATAAATTAAAAAAGGAAAAAAAAAGCGGACTTCCGACTGACCAGGGTTCAAGATCCGAGGCTGATGTTCAATGGATTTATCCATTGAGTTTTTCAGAAGCGCAACCATACCGCTACCGTAAAGTTGTGAGGGAGTACAATAGGTACTCGAGTACTCTGGCATGCGGCACCTCCTCCCAGAAGGGTTAAACTCTCCGCTGCTACCGGTATTTTGGGACTCGACTGCGCAATACTTGTAAACGAGACGGGTATGGCATGGGATATGGGTGCCGTAATTGTTCTCTAGTACGGTTCCTAAGCCGATCCTTGCAACATGTCGGTACTCTTTTTTTTTTCCAAGTTCCAGGGCGCGCGATCACGCTTGTTGCGAGAGATCTCTTGGCAGGAACGTCATCCAGCCTATCTACAGTACGAATGCAATCCACCAGGGTTTCAATATCAATATCAATCCACCAAGCCCCAAAGTCTCAGCTTCCGCCAGGCCCTAAAGTTCCGGCGCGCCCCCGCAAGCGCCTGGTCTGACAATAACAAACCCACTACACGTATGCCGTTCTCATATCCTCTCCAAGATCATCCTTCCGGACCCGCCGAGCTATAGAGCTGCCTTGGTACTGCAGGACGTGTTCCATATATTACTAGGCTCCACCCCCAGCGGAATTGGACAACCGATTACAACCCCTCGCAAGACTAACCGCCAAACCACCCCCACCAGAACCCGTGTTCTACGGGAACCGTAGTAGCGGTCGTGACGGCGGTAGTGGCAATGAATTGACCCGTCTACAGACAACCGCTGAATCCACTGTCGAGTTGAAATACCTCGCAGGGTCTACTATTACACTGTGGGGTGGGTGCTGGGAAGTATATGCTTCTGGATATCCTCTATCATTTCTTGCCAACGCGGAGCAACGGTGGCACTACAATGCTTTCGTGTTGCATGTTTTCTCCAATCTGGAGAATCTCCGACGTAGCAGGATGAGGGAGAGGCTGAGACTGGAGGAATTTCCACCGCTGAGGGTTGCTAGGAAATACTCGAAGCTGGGCACATGCTATTCCTCGATGAATTCCGGGGGTCGTATATGGCTCGTGGGCAGGTGCTCGTGGGGTTGTGGCGGCGTGTTGGGACCTGGGCAGCGGATCTGGAGGGCTTGAAGGGTTTGTGGGGGTGCTTGGGCGGAGGTGTGAGATTTTTAAAGTGGGGGAGGGGGTTCTGGGGAAGGGAAAAAGGAGAATTGGTGGAGGGTTGGTTTGGGTCGTCTGGTGACGCGCTCCCAGACGAAGGTGGAGATGGGAGGTAATATTGTATTTGAAATCGGAAAGAAGGCGGGAGGGATTGATGCATTCTGCCATCGCCACTCCTCTAACCGGAGGATCAGTGTCTGGAATGACTAATGGATGCTGGAAACCCTGACGGTCTTCTCTGCCCCATTCCCGTCCCCCGAACCCAAGACGGCACCGCAGTGTTCTCCTTCTCGGAATTCTGCTCGGAGAGCCCCGACCTAGTAGATTACATCACCCTAATATCTACCTTCCACACCTCTTCACCCACCCCGCCCCCCACTCACCCCTTTAAAACGCAGTGGAAAGGTCCGTTTCTCTCTTCGACGCAGTCTACGAATCTGGTATCCGCCTCTGCTTGCATTTGCCCCATTGAAGAACTATTCTCCCACACTCCCACCTTCTCTACTTCACTAGATAGCGAAACGGGGTGGGACATGTCCTGTGACCCTGATCCCCTACCTGGCGGAGCATTCTGTGAAACTTACTAGATATCACCCTCACGTTCAACCCTAACGGTTTGTCGAGTTATGCTTCCCGAGTGCAGGAATCTGTATAGGGACAGACCCTGTAAGCATCAGTATGTTTACCGGAACGGATGAGCGATTTGAAACGAGGAGGGTAGGGTGTCGGGTATGAGAGGTTTGTAGCGATGTTTGGTGGAAAATGGTGGTGTAGAAGTCCGGGAGGATCGGGGGGTCGAGCAACAGCAGAAGGAGGGAGTCATTGTCCTTAGCGGGGAGAATGGGAAAGAGGGGGAAGGAATGGCGGGGGAGGGTGTTGGGTTTTAACTCTTATAGGAGGAGCGCATATGTCCCACCGGGATTCGGAATGGCACATTTTGGGTCATGGCCAGGCGGGTTGGAGGAATCGCGGGGGGGGTGGCGATTGTAGGGGTGCCAGCACTGTATTATTTATCTGTTATAAAAAAATTTATGCATTGTCGGTTGGTCTTGTGGGGTTCGGTTAGGTAGTCTCGAGTGATCACTTATGTTACTTGCCTTTAGTGATCGTGTGTGATTGTGGGGAGTTTGCCCGAGGGAGTTGGGCTGTGTCGGGTTTGGTTTTCGCTAGAGGGGGCAATTGCCTATTGGCTATTACGAGCGTAAGTGGGTTGGTGGTTAGCTAGTGGCAATGTGGAGGGCGTGGGTTGAGATTCTAAGTATTAAGGTAGTGTGGTTGAGTGAGAGGTGTATCGCTCCCTGGCACCATAATTTATCACTAACTTTTAATGCGTCGTGTGGTTGACTTGTCTATAGGGGGTGGGTTGGGCTTTTGTTCCCGGTTCAAGAGATGCTCGTACCGTCTGCACGCATCTTGAGATGGGATTATCGTGCTTCCCGTGTCGAATTTAAAAATTGAGCGGCAACCCACTCCCGCTTGTTGAGCCACTTGAATTTGCTCTACGTACTGTAGCTGCGCTTCTAGCTTCATAGCCTGTGTATGTGAAGTCGCTTGTAGTGGGGATAGTAATCGCCTGGTCACGTTATCTGGGGGCGGGGTTTCGGGACGTACGTTTGATCATTGGCTGGTATTATAGGTTGTAAGGCCCCATCACCAGTTATCACTCTGTTTATTAATGACATGTATTATAGAGGTGTCATAACAACGGGTGTGCAACGCTCTGATACCATCACTCCTGCTGGGCGTGCCGGCAACTTAGTAAAATTCCCCAGCACAGTAATCAGATAGGAGGAAAGAAGGGCAGAGTCCTCAAACGCCCGTTTCGCATATGCGGAGCGCAGCGTATCATCCGTGGCGTTTCAAACCCCTGTCGGGAGCCCAACCGTCTCGTGTAACCCGAGCCAACCGCACTACAAATTCCATCGACCCTCCACTCGACTTGCAACACTTCTCCTCCCACGCTCCCTCGCCCGTTCGCTTCACCACCACCACCACCACCACCACCACCGCAAACAACAAACAGTAATAATAGCAGAGCCGGTCTCAATGCCTTCCTCGTCACTAGCAAGCCCTCGTTACCGCAGCGCAGCCGAGGAGCCCTTTCTCTCACAGCACAAGAAGGATCACAGGCTACGGAGTATGGGTCCAAGACTGACCCGCGGAAGGGTATTCCTCATCGCAATCACCCTGTCAAGCATAGTCTGGCTCCTCATGGTATTCCAACCTTCCGCCTCGGCAAAGACGAACAGAATCGACCCAGCGAGCATAACAAACGTGGAGCCCACCCTGCTCGACTACGGCGAGGGAAACCAGAAATGGACTTGGAAGTTGCCCGCTAATCTTGGGGGCCTGCTGCGACCGCATGTGTACGGCGAGATGTGCCGTGCCGCCCACCGAGCGAGCAGCGCCGCTGCCGGGCACGGGGGACATGGGCATCACGGGTATTACTGGGTGGACGATCACTTTTTGAATCCCAGGGTGGAGGACAAAGCGGCTTTGAGGGGGGTTTGTAAAAGGAGCCTAACGTACATGCTTGATTCCGCGGATCCGGGACTTGGGAGAATGTTGCTTGGTTTGTGGAGCGCGTATGGTTTGGCGATGAGTGAGAATAGGACGTTCTTTGTGGATGATAGTAATTGGTTGGCCCCCACTCTCGTTTTTCTTATTTCTTGGCGTGGCTAATTGGGGTAGGTCCTGGGGAACTTACGCCACCTACTTTCTTCCGCGAAAACCCACCTGCCGCCCTCCGCCTCCTAACCTTGTCCTTCCCTGCCCGCACCAAGTCCCGCACCTGCTCGTGGCACACTCAACCACAAGCGCGACATTCGGCCACGCCTTCGCGGACTACTTCGAAGATGCGAGGAAAATGAGGGTCCAGCGACAGCACAAGATCTTCGCGTTCGCAAGAAGCGGGTACGAGGCGCTGTTCAGACTGCGTTTGTCAGCTGCCGACGAGGAGGCTGTCGAGATGCGGAAGAAACAGCTGGAGAAGGAAGCCGGCAATAACGAAGTACTAGCCGCGCAAATCCGCCGGGGCGACGGTAAAGATAAAGCCTTTGAATGGCGGGAGACAGGGCACGTGTCTGTGTCCCACTATGCAGATTTGATATCTTCCGCTGCTGCCGCCGCCGGGGACAACGCCACCGTCCTCCTATCATCCGACGATCCGGAAATATACTCCCTCCCGGAGTTCGCAGATTACACTCCCGCTCAACTCGTCCCTCCCTCGCAAAGCACCCGCAGTCTACTCCCCGGCGGCTGGACCAGACAGGCTTTTGAAAATGCGCGTGCTGGCGGGGGCGAGGTGGCGGTGGTCGACATGGCCAGGGAGTACTTTCGCGACGTCAAGATCCTCGGCGAGACCGCTGGGAAGCTGTTCTGTGGCGGGAATGGGAATACGTGCAGGGTTTTGGCGGTCGTTATGGGCTGGCAGAAGGCGGTGGAGGAGGAGGGGTGGGTTAATGTCGATGGCGGGGGGGGCTGGTTTGGGGTTGATTGGTGATGGAGAGAGGGGGGAATGGTTGTGTTTGTAAGATAGCATTGTATGGGCTTGGGCGCGCTACTTTCGCGGGGATTTTTTTCTCTTTTTTCTCTTTTTTCTTCTTCCGTTTTGATGAAGTTCTGACAGACCGAATAAACATTATCTTATGTTTTGGCCCGGTGAATTCTTGTCTACTACCCGGGTATGATAGAACTGTTTCCCCCCGTCCACCGTGCGTCCGGTTTCTCACACTCACGTTTACACCTACCACCCTATTATAATGTTATTCCATAAATTGGGTGAGTATAATACCAAGATGACTTTGTTCCACCACCCACCAGAACAATCTATAACAAGCAAATCCCTAATACCCGGAAACGCGCGCGCGCGGTATTATTTTTTGTCGATATGTAGCTGGGGCAGGAGTGATGAGAAAGGGAGAAACTGGAGAGAGAAAATATGGGGTTTTTTTGGTTGTCTAGAGCCTGCTCGTTATATATGCACAATTTCCATTACAGAACTGCAACAAAAAGGGAAAGCGGAACGTAACATCCCAAAAGAAAAAATAAATAAATAGCATTTTCCTGGTGCTCGGCGATGCTATGGGGTAGTAGAGTTTTTGTATAACATCATGCTGTGCCCAAGTAGCCAATGGTAGAATCTCATCTGATCCTTAAACCGCTGTTCCGGCCAGCCATGAATCTAGCCGTTGCGATCTATCTATCCGGCACTATCCCGTTTTCGTATGTGTGCGACGTCCAGAAGAAAAGAGTTATCTCCCAAGAAGTACCTACACAGGATACATTATGGAAATATATTAATTTCACACTGCAGTTATATAGGCGAAAAATTACAATGTCGAGTGATTTCGGGGGGTTTTTTTGGGAGGATCGTGGTTTGTGGGATGTGGAATAGAGGGGTTAGGTTAGTTATGAAACGGATGCTATAAGCAGTGAAGGAATCACAATTTTTTTCTGGGCCTGCTGAATAGGATAGGACATTATTTGTTTATGCTGTGTGTGCGAGGTGAGGAGTATATCGATTACTGGTTTGTTATTGATCTGTTTGACTTTCCGGGGGTATTTGCCCGTGGGGGGAGTATTTTATTGTAACTAAAGGCGGGAGCTATTATCACGAAGGTTTTCCAGCGCAATTGGTCGTGATGTACGGTGATGTGGGGGGCCTCTCGGGTAAGGTGTTGGGGGGAGCGTCCTTCCTTGTTGATTGCTGTCGTATAGAAGGGTCCTAAATACAGGACAGAGATCTATTGGCCGCGTCATGATAGCCATCAATGGAACCAGCCGCCATATACTTATAGGCTATCTACATGCCCGACAGTACGGTGCTACTGGTACTACCTCGCTTTACTAAAAAAAAAGCTATGTATACAAGGCAATAAATAGGGAGAGCTGCCCTTTCCAAGGTAAAAGAAGCAAAAAAATTATTTTTTATTTTTATTTATTTTACTTTTACTTTTACTTTTATTTATTTACTAACCCCCCCTCCCGTCTGCTTCTGCTACCCGCCGATCGCCAACCTTTTTTAAGTTAAGGTCTAGAGTCGGATTCTACCACCTCGTAGCAGGATTGTTAAACCCCACAGCCCTATTGATGAAGGGCCAAGTTCTTCAATCTCCCAGTTCCCATAGGGCAGGATTTTTATTCTCCTGCCCTACATGACGGATCGTTCAATAATAACTGATTGTCAGCGTGGATTGAACTCCTGGGCTCCCGCTAATTGCGCAGGAGTGTTAACCACTGCGCCAGCTGGGTATTTCATGGAAGGTTAACCTGGGAACTAATACTTATCCTACTGGGCAGTGTTTTATCCTACTGGGTAGTGTGTCTCTTCCCGAGTTGCTGGTATATAGATTTCAACGGAGGTGTTTCTTACTCCTTAGGTGTTTAATGAGAGATTCTCCGTGGTTTAAAACAGAACCAGTGCCTTGTGCGCTTGTTACTCTGGTATGATATGACTAGCAAAGCCCACTTGAGACCTCGAGCCTCCCCCCTACATGCCCCCATGTGTATTATCTCACTATAGCCTTCTGCTCGTTCTAGTGTTTTGTGAAGGCTTTTTTCTTTTCTGTTCTTTTCCTTTTCTTTCTTTCTTGCTTGAATTCCGCCCAGCTTTCTAGGGATGCCTTATTTTTGCTGGGCGGGGGGTCCGCTCCCAGCAAGCCAATGAGAATCGTGGTGGGTAGTTTAAGTTGAAAATATTTCTTATCCGCTTATCATATCGTATAAAGAGATCGAATTTTGATTAACGATGGATAGTGTATATATAAGGATACGGTACACGCAGGCCATCTGCGTTTCTGACAACACATGACCTAACGCATGATTGGACTATGTGCTGGGCAGTCCTAGATTTCCTCCTCTAGAAAGGGGTCGACAGGCGCATCAAAAAACCCGCTCTCGGGGATGAATCGGGGAAAAAAAGGAAAGCGCTAGAGATTGCTATGAGAGATGACTCTAGCCTTCTAGAACGTGGTCCAATTATTCGAGTTATTGCAGTGCCTAATGCAAAGTATAACTAAGGGAAAATCCCCACACTTAGTTCAGAAGTACTAAGTCTCTTCAACCAGTCGACTGAGCAAACAGCGATCGGACACCAACCGCCACATCTCTTAACACTAAAGCAACAACGTCCTCCAAAAAATGTTTCAGTTTGTTAGCGTAAGCATGTTTTGTTCTCCGGGGATTTACTCGGGCACCCGGCGCCAATTACCAGCATACCCGACGATGTCCGCGAGCTACTGTCTGGGGAAACAGACTAGCGGGGGGCTCCAAAATTACCAATTCGTGATTCGGGTCCCCTATCTTCCGTCTTGAGAATAATTTCCTTGAGGTGACTCATGGAAGAAGTGAACTAAGTGTTAGGAGACTGTCTTTAGTGTTGACAATTTTGTAGGGCATTAGAGATGTCAAAGGGACTTTGAATATTGCGAAGTAGTGATCCCGTACGCCGGGAGCTTGTAGATACATGTGGGGCTCTGGCTTTGGGGGTTCTTGACGTGTGTCTTAAGTTGTGGGGCAGGAGCGTCCGTCCCTTGGGGAAGGCTGCCGTCCTGGGGGGGTGACGACGGGTCCCTGCAGTCCTCTATCGATTGGTAACTCCCGGATACTGCCTGAGGTCCCCGCTGTCCGTCTTAAGCACTCATCCACCCGGGCGCCAGAGTCCCGGTTGTCCCGGGTATTCTTTCGGGTGCTGCCGTCGGTCTCGTCCGGACCCAAAGACACACGGACTAAGCGCCTGAGTTTACTGCTGTGAAAAGACAGATGGGAGTCATGGTAATGGGGATCGTGGGAGGGAGGATGGTGAGTGCTACGGCAATGCCTGCTTCCGAATTGTTTAGTTTGGGTGGCGGTTGTTAAGGTCTCCTTACAGTTGCCGGAATTCCATATTAGAAAAATTGGTTAAGAGTGCCGAGCAAGGAAGGATCGTGAGCTCTCGGCAGCGCCAGATAGGGAAGCTAGTTCAAAAGCTAGAGTGAAGAATTTTTTATAAAAATGTGGGATGCAGACACTGAAAAGCCTGAGATGGTATAAAGATGTATGGAAGTAGAGGGCCTTTTCATTTTACTTTCTTCTAGAGGGATAAAATGATTCCAACTCCGGGGGTGCGGTGCCCCCGCCTTTGATCTTTTGCTCCTTTTTCTTTCTTTTTTGTGGCGAGCCGTGTGCTCCCAGCGGAGCTCTTTTTTGCTCTTTTTTTCTTAGAATGGTTCGGTACGACTCCTCTTTTCTCCTTTTCACTCGGGTGTGCTTCTTTTTGTAAACTCATATAAACTCATACTAACTTGCTATCCTCTGCTCGGTTTTCTGAGATTTGGGGGGTTATTCAAAGGGTATGGTTTTACGGGGACTTGAGGCGAGGAGTGATAGGGAAGCGCATTGTTTGTTGGAGGGTTGGGCTTCTCGCTCTCTCAGGCGCCTGCGGGGAAAAGAATAGGTAAGTTGGTAAACCTACCCGGAGGGAAGAAGGGGGCGAGGGTGGAGGAACAGCAGAAGCGGGGGGTTCGTGATGCCCTAACAGATTGGGATGGTGGTTAATCTCGGACGTCACCCAATTTTCTGTTTTTCTCTTAGTCCCCGGCTACATTTAGAGATGGATGAGAAGGGTGAGTTATAGAGTAGAAAGGAGGAAAGGAGGAAAAATTACGCCAATGTCTTTGTCATTGCTCCGATGGGTCAATGATTGGAAGGGGGTTTAGTTGATATGTGATTAGTATGGTACGGAGGATTTTCTCTTATGTGGGAGAAAAGTTGTGAGCTGAAGATAGTGAATGAGGATAATATCCGTGGATTTTAACCGCTTGTTCTACCAACGGTTGGTAGGACATATTTCTTTCCCTGTATTTGTTGCAAGTATTATTCGCTTCCTATTTACATTAGAAAATTTCGTCTTTCCTCTATATCTCTTGCAAAAAAACTCGCACCATCTCCCAACTTCGGCTAGGGCTTGTGTCGCATGGAGAGCTCTTGGCTGGAAATGTTTGTTTCGGGGGATTGGTTGCGGTGATAGTTGAGTGTGTCTTGCTTTGCGGTATTATGGTTCAGTTTGTGTGGAAGTGAGAGCTATATAATATTAAAAGAGAGTTTGTTCTATCCGAGGTCTATTCTGTGTGGGATATTCTCTTCTCGTGGTGATTTATCTTGGGTGTGTGTCCCGGTGGAGGTTTGCTGGTTTGGTTAGCTCGTGTCCAAGTGACTGTTTTATTGCTGGTGAAGGGAGTGTCCGTGTAGCTTTGCACTAAAGTGAGCTACTGCTATAACTTGTGAGTGTGTGGGGAGGGGCTTTAGCGGTGGTTTTTCGCGGCGAGAAGGAGTTAGATTTGTTTATCAAATATATTATTGCGGTGATAGAGAGATAATTTGCTCTCGGAAACGAGAATTCTCCCTAGGCTCTCCATTACTGCTGCTGTGAAGACTCTGTTGGGATCATATGATATCACTCGAATTATTAAACCTAGAGAAGAACATTAGGTTGACAGACGTGAGATGCGGGTATGAAACCTCTTTAGTCGCGATGTCTCCCGGGGAAGTAAAAGAGTGAGCTGTGGTGCGTCCCCCGTTCCAGTGATGAAGCGTTGGCCCAAAGGACGCGTACGTGGTCTGCACCTTCGTTCAAGCCCTCTACCCTCCTCTCTCTTCTCGCGCTTCTCTCGCCTCATTGCGTCAACCTTCTCTCCCGCGCCCAGCTCCACCTTCTAACCTCCCCTTTCGACTTCTGAAAAAAGCTTCTTACAGAAACTCCCGACCCAACGGAGCGGAGAAAAATCAACCTATTTTACGGGCCAGTGCTTTAAAAAATATTCGCGCCACCTACTTGGAATTTGTGGATAGCCTTCAGGTTTAAGTTGTACCTGCCCCTCTATGCCTATCACCTTTCGGAGGGAATGTGCTCTTGAGGCTAATTCTTTGCGAATTTTTAGATAAAATATCGTCTTAAAATACCTACTCGTTTTAAACCTCCCTCCCCCTTTCGTCGTCTGCTCCCCGAAAATTCCCCTCTTTTTCTCACATCTACGGCTAGTTCCCTACGCCTCTACAGAAATGCCGCCCTATCGCCGCGGTGGAATGGACTCGCGCGGAGCCAGTTCCCGCCCAGGTGGCCTCGGCGCCAGGCGTAGTTCCGAATTTGTAATTTTGCGTTCACCAGAGAACATTACTGATGTTGATTCCGACACCGAAAATGATTGGGACCGGGAATACCGCCCAAAGATTAACAAAATTAGTAAGCCTGCAAAAAAAGTAACTAGATCGATGAGGGAGCCTGATGATGTTGAATCCTTGGTTGATTTGGAGGACTATTCCCCCCGTGGTCCCAGTAGAAAAAGAAAGCGAGTCAAGGTTGGCTCAAACTCTAAAGCGCCCGCCGGTCAGAGAGTTTTTGTCGGGAGCGTTGTGAGTAGTGGAGATAGCTGTGGAGTGTCTGAGGGAGATTCCGACGATCATGATATCCCTCCCACCTTCAAGACTTCCAAGATCGCAGGAAGGCCTCGCGCTAACAAAGAAGCGGGAAAGGCTAGGGCGGGGGCCGACACGATTTTTTGCGCTTCATCCACCGGCCAAAAATTTGCTGCGGAGATTAAACCCGCCCGGCAGAAAAAGCATAGACGAACTGGGTCTTATGAGGAAAAAACAGCAGAGCGGGTGGCTGAGATCGCCGCTGGAAAGGCTCCACATCTTGTCGCACTTGCAAGAATTAATGCTGAAGCTGAACAGCTCCGTGGGCAGCTGCGCCTGAAGAAACAGGAACGGGAGATTATGGAGAGGGTTTTGGGGGTAGTTCGTTCAAAGGAGAGGGGTAAAATTGGGTTTGGGAGAAAAACAGAGAAGTCTAAAACTACTAGATGGGCTGCGGACAGTGGAAATGAGGGGCCTTTCGAAATTTCTAGTAGTAGCGAAGTTGCGAGCCAAATGTCTTTCCTTAGAGAAGAACTACAAGAAGAATCAGAGGGGTGGAATTCTCTGTTTGACGAGTCCGAGAAACTGTCAGGAGTTGACTCGATAAGGGTGAATAAGCCTACAATCCCCCAATCAAGGAAAAAGGTAGCCGGCAAGTCGCAGGAAACGTCTGAAGCAGAGAAGAAGTGCCAAAACAAAGGTGAGAGGCGCAAGTCGTGGTTTGAGGAAAACACCGATGGGGAATTTTCCGAACGAGCTGGCTCCCGACCGGCGGCTGGATTTCCGGCATCAGACTGCGATTCACTATTCGGGGGCTCGGAGGAGGTGCAAGTGCAAGGAGAAAGGGGGCAATTCGGCGAAACTAAAAAGGCCCTGTATAGGCCTAAGATCTCTCAGAAGGAGGGAAAGGGACTCGGCAACTCGCAGTCAATCCATGAAAAAGAGAAGAAGGGGCAACACCACGAGCGTAAGAGAAAGTATCCACTGGAGGAAAACACCGATGGCGAACTCGCAGAACAGAAGTGCTCTCAGAAAACATTCGGATTCCCTGCAGTGGGGAGCGATTCACTTTCCGACGACACAGAAACACGTTCGGGTCAAGGGAGCAGGAAAAAGTTCAAAAAAGCCGCTGAGGTTCTGCAAGAGAAGCCAGTGAAAGAATTTGGGATCTACTCTAAGGGTAGGTTGCCTTATGAGGAGTACTTGGGGCTTCATGATGAGAAAGTGGAGCATGACGAGGGTGGCGACCTTACCGGAACGAGAAAGAGGGTTGGGGAGAGCCACCAAGAATTGGCTGCTAGCAAACTTGACACAGCCGATGGAGTCCGACCGGGTGAGATAGGTGTTAAAAATTTGGGTCTTCGGGAGGCAATTGGGGGTGGAAGTTCTGTTCGGGGGGTCGAGGAAGACTTGGGAGCAGGGAGGGGCCTGGAGCACCTGGGCGGCAAGCAGAGTGGTGGCGGAGCTGAGGATGAGTTAGAAAGGGTCAATGACGAGATCGATGCGCTCCTTGAAGAATGTGGTGTTAATAGTGCATCGCTCCACAGCCATCAGAAAAGCCCTGAGAGATACGATGTGGACCCTTTGGAACCTCTTCCAGAAATTCTATGGGAAGGACTCGTCGGAGTTGGCTGCGGGGGAGACTCCACAATGAATGAGCACGCGGTAACAGATTCTGTGGATAAGGGACTTGGAGGTCCGGACACAGAACTGGAGTTGGTACAGAAGCAGCTCGAGAAAGATCTGGATTTTATGGACTGGGATGGTGCAGAAGCAGAGTTTCTCAAATTTGATGATGATGCGGACCCCCATCCTACGGTTGAAGGTCCAAAGGGAGACGTGGGACTTGATGGCATGGGGGAACAAGAGCATGGGATGGAGAATAGAGCCCTGGCCTTACAACCACATCGCAGCCCACAGAAAACCCCGTTACCTCGAGATATTCCGGAAGAGAGCACGTGTGAGAAGGTTTTCGGGGATCTCGAAGAAGAGAAAATTGGGCATCGTCTCTGTGGGACGGAGGATGAGGAAAATGACACACCAGAAGATAAAAATAAGATCTACAATCCTGTACGCGTGCGCAACCCCGCCGGCAATGGTCGTGGGCGTGTAAGAGCTCGCCCATATAATACGAGAGAACTCGCTGATTACTCAATTGCCTCCCTGTTTCAGAGCTACAAGAAAGAAATAGAGGAGATGGAGATGAAGGCTATGAAGGCTTTGACTGGTGTAGCTAGGAGGGGTGTTAGGGGGATGTGTGGGGAAATCATGAGCGATGGACAGGGAGTGGGAAATACCCCAGGGGAGGAGCTAAAAGCTGATGCTATCCTCGACATCGCCCGCGACAAAGCCCACGAGTCCAAGTCTGAGGATCTTAGGAGAGATGCACTCTCGGAGCGGAGTGGCTGTGAGAGGAGTGGGAAGAGAGAGCAGGAGGAGGGGGTTCGAGATGTCGCTCCTAGTTATCTTCAATCCGGGGAGATTGCGGGGGAGAAGGAAGCGGAGGGCAAAATTACAGATATCGCCCCTAGCACCCTCGAACTCGCTCGGCAGAAGAAAGAGAGCAGTGGGATTGTAGGTGTCGATGTTAGCTCTCCCGAAGATGGCGAAATAGTCGCGCCGGGGCAAACACGGTCTGACTCAATCTCACTAAACATCTACTTGGCCGAAACCTCGAACGACTGCATGAGATATATCGAAGCCAGTTCCGATGAAGGAAGCCACGTGGGCAAGGTTCTCAACCCCGATTCTGCGGCATTCCCTAGAGAAACTGCAAAGCTCTATAGGGTTGAGCTTCCGGATGGTTCTATGGGATACGTTCTTGCTGAAATGGTTAGTGGGGCTTGGTCTATGGTTTTCATAACTGACTCCCCAGGCGATGGGCATGGGAAAACCCAACCGAGTCCTCCTCAGCTAGATTCCGACGGAGGATTCCCCTCGGAGGTCGGAGAGAGGTCCTTGCATTTCCCGAGACGCATGTCCCAATCATCTGATGAAGAGAGGGTCAGGACGGAGTTTCCTGAAACTTGTGCTAGTGCATGTCAAGAAGAGTGTGGCGGGAAGGACTTTCGTCCAGCGGGGAGACATAGCCACTCTCCACAGCCGGAGAGGGCTTTCCAGGAGACTAATTGCGGTGGGGCTGAAGAGGGGAAACAGCGGGAACAGGAACCCAACAGGCAGGGACTAGACACTCTGGATTATCATGAGGACAACAACGATTGGGATTGAGTTTTATTTTACAGGTTTTTTGTGTTATTGGTTTGTGTTATCTTGGGAGGGATATCATTTCGTGGTGATGTTTTGTCATGGTAGGATTCAGGTGGAAGTGGCGATAGCGGTGCGCAGAATGGATTTTTTGCGGACGAAATATTAAGCACGTGTGATGCCTCCCCTTTGCTTTCTATCTTTCTTTATTTGCTCGGATAACGGAAGTGTTGGGATTGACGTTGTTGAGCCATGAGTGAGGGTTTTCGGCATTTTTTCATGCATTATTTAAATTCTGTGGGCTATGATGTGCTGTGTTCGCTTTCCTTTCGGACTTTATTTTTTTTCCCGTCATTTTATACCCATTGTTTTACTGCTCTTATTCCTTATTGTATCGTATACACCCTCTACTGTTATTTTCACCTATTCCACTAGCTTATTTTAACACTTTCCGTTCCTGCCGAGTGCAGTACCGTAGCTAGCTATACCTGTGTGCTAGAAAACCAATAAACCAAACTCAAAAAAAATAGGTGGTGCATCTAGTGTCGCTGCGTCTCACTCGGTATTTCGCGCTGGGATAATCGATCAACCAGGCTTTTTACGGAAGGAAGAAGTCCCTCCCGGAATTACCATACGCGAGGCGAAAGCGCAAGAATGAAAGAAAGAAACCCAATAAGGTCAACCGGCAAATTGTAAAGCTAATAGTGTAGAGATAACAGGGAAGCGGTCTAATTAATACCTTGCTCTACCACCGAACTTATGTGGAGCTCTCCGGATTTTGCGTTTAAAATGTAAGAACACCGACGACTCTTTTCAACTATCATAAGCTGGGCTTTTGTTTTCTTTAGAAAGGTGGGGTCCGGAATAAGCGCGCACTCATACTCTCTAGTTTGTACCGGTAGAGCCCCTCTGCACTATTAGCTGACACCTCATCCGGCCACCAGCACAAGGCATGGGAGTCGAGTGAGCGGGCGTGATTTGAATTTTGAGGAGTAATTATGATGCGGAAGCGCGCATATAAAACTTGTATGTATTGTGCTGTGCTGGGTGGGGAGGTATTCGGAGGTATCATACTTCTATTCTTCGTAAAAGGGAGTGGGGGGGTATATATCAGGAGTAAGGGGAAGTGAATCTTGGAAGGTTTGGGGGGTTTTTTTTCTTTCAATTCTGGGATATTTTGGCGGATTCTTTCTGCTTGGGTTCTCGTTATTTTCGGGGGAAGTGTGTGGGTACATTATGTGTTGGTCTGGGTTGTTCTCCGTGGTTCTGGTGGTTGGTATGTGGGTGATTAAATTCACTTCTAGGTTACCTTGCCTGTGGGATGCATCTGGTAAAAGTTGTGTTATGACTCTTCAAAGTCGTGGTTATAGAGTTATCTAGTGTATAAATATGGAAATTTTTATAAGCGAGAGGAGGAAAAAAATTACAATTAAACGGGTTGGAGGGCAGAATGGAAGCTTTGGTTTTTGGCTTTGAAAATAATAATAATTTGTCTATTGGATTTATTTATAATATTATTATAGATATGTAGACCATTCTTCATCCTCCTCTTTTACAAACACTGGGATTGCAAAGCACACCGTTTCACGCATCCACTTTGGCACAGTACACATCTTACCGCAAGTCCTTTTCATCGTGCTACTCTACTCGTGCCAAGACTGCGGGGAGCGGCCACAACCCCCACACGTTCGCCGGATCGCAACCGGGGACGCGAGTATCACAACTTGCTTTGCTTTTGTTTGCTCGAGATGGTTGGCCAAGGGGGGTTGGGAGAATCTTGGGTTTTGAATATCTGATTGGCGGATAAACGGGTTTTTGTGTATTGGTGCCTGGGTCGCGGTGTGGCTTGTGGTTATAGAGTTATATACGTGAGTTGATGAGGGGTGGTGGGATGGGGGTTTGGGGGGGGGGGTAAATTTACTTTTGGTTGATTAGTACTAAAGGCGCGTTTCTTTTTAGTGCCAAGCCTCACTGAGCTCCCTTACGGGGTATCATAGTCTGCTTGTAGGATAGCCGGAATAATAATAATAATAATAATAATGTTATTAAGAATCGGAAACTACCCGTGCTGAACCGGGGTCGATGCAATTGAGGGATCGCGATATCTGGAAAGAGAGTATTCTGGGTCATCTTAAAACAATATTTGTTGTGCCATGTCGTTGGCAAGGTATCATACTCTTGTGGTCATACAGTACTCTGGGACAAGATTCCTGGGGGAAGAAAGAAGATTTTTTTATTAGCATAGGTTCTATTTTCACTTTTTCATGATACTAATTTATTAAGACTTGGTCCCTCTGGCTGCTTTCAGGTTTTTTTTGGGGTTCCTGGTGTTCGGGATACCCCTATTTCCGGTTTTCAATAAGCCCCCAAAGTGCAATAAATAAGACATTGTGGTCGAGTGATGAAGGCGACAGACAAGAAATCTGTTTCTTTTTTTGCGAGCACAAGTTCAAATCCTAGCAATGCCTTTTGTTTCAATTTTCATCTTCCCATCGAGGAAAAAACCTAACCCTGGCGATAAGGATGGGTTACACATGATAGCCTGGTCCTGTGCTGATGGTGACAATGTTATTGTTGTTCATGAACGTGTTGAACGAGTTGACATAGCCGGTGACTGGTTCCCTGGCAACACCTGCGCTGGAGTTAATTGGCTGAAGTCTTTTTTTTTTTGTTAGAGGGGGGAGGGATCTGTGTAATGAGAATCTGACTTCTCTCGGAGAGAATCTCTAGGAGCTCAAGGGAGAGAAGACGGTAACTTATGAGGCTCGGGCGTTGCATAAATAGTAACCGTGCCAAGGTTGTGACTCCGTCACAACCCTGATTGCTCGCTTGCTCGCAACTAGGGCACTCTCAAGAGAGTGCCTAACAGCTCAACGGAAGATATCAGCTCAACGGAAGATTCAATTTGTATGTGAATTTAACAATTATCGACCACCACCAAACATCCCCTGATGCTTTAAATGCCTCCTGGCTTTCCCAGAAATTGTTTTAGGCCTTTAATATGATTACCTAGGTTGTGTATTTGATATATGAACCGCTTTGGTATTTGTTTTTGGCTATTTAAGAATGCAGTATATCATAACTCAAGAAACAAGAATAGTTAAATATCTATCTTAAAGTCAGGAGAGGATTATAGCTGCCCATAAGGTTTATGTAAAGTTCCAATACTTGTTAATCTCCTTCGATTTAGTGATTCAAGATACTATATCAACCTTCAAGGCAGTTGGTCATGCCTTGCAAAATTTATTGCCTAGTAATTGGAAAGCTATTTAGAGAGGAATACAGCCCTTCCACCTTAACCATATAAGCTACACATGCAGGATAAGGCTAAAAGCTATGTTATATAGTCTCAATATAGCTAAAGCTATGGAGTAAGTTTTAGTATATTTGGGGATTGGGATTTGGAGAATTTGCCCCACAACTCTATTGATACTGAATATTACAAGCAAAATTCTGTGTTTTTAGAATACAGGTGTGAGATCTCTAAATCCCAATGTCCAAGCTCACTAAAACTTATTCCATAGCTTTAGCTATATGAATAGACAATATAGCAAATCTTTTAGCCTTATGCTACATGTGTAGCTTACATGGTTGAGGCGGAAGGGTTGGATTTCTCTCTAAATTACTTTCCAATTACTAGGCAATAGATTTTGCCAGGCATAACCAACTGCCTTGAAGGTTTGTGTAGCATCTTGAATCGCTAAATCGAAGTAGATTAAAAAGTATTGGAACTTTATGTAAGCCCTATGGGCAGCTATCATCCTCTCCGGATTTTAAGATAAATATTTACCTATTCTTGTTTTTTGAGTCACACTGCATTCCTAAATAGCTACAAACAAATACCAAAGCAGTTCATACATCAAATACACAACCTAGTAGGTAATCATATTATTTGCTCAAACTATGATTTTTGTGATTGGTTTCTATTTTCTTCACTACTATTGTAAGTAAGATGCTATTTGAACCAGTTTGGAATAAAGTGAGTATACAAGAAGCATTATTTTTTATTATTAAATTTAAAATTCAGATTCAGATTCTCCATCTCTAAAAGTACTTTCTAACATATTTTCAATAATATGGTATCATTACTAGTTGTGCCGCTAATAAAATATACATTTGGTGTTCCAGTGGTTGCCATGCTGAGCCGCATCAGGGTACTGAGCCGGAACCCCGTAAAATACGTTATCTTCCTTCTTTGCCTAATCGCACAACCTATCGGACATCAGGGAACTAGAATTTCTCCCCGTCAACGATGTTCGCTTCTTTGAAAGAACTACACCCACTCGGATCGGATATGCCTTACCCACTCCCGGATTCTCGAAGCAAAATAAGCTGGCCTTATCTGTTCAAAACCCACCCTCATGGTACTACCTTCACTCTCTTGCTTCCCAAAGCCAAGCCCCTGACACTGTCACATTTACTTGTCGGCACGCTTTGATGTCCGTTATTTGGCTCTAGTGAGGAGAGCGAACACATAGTCTGTGAATCATCGTTGGATTTATAAACCGTCTCGTGGTAGCTCCCTCTTGTGTCGCCATAGTCGGCATTGCTGTAGCCGATATCGACCGAGTGTAGTCTGGACCACGATCCTCGGTTGTAAATGTTCATTGTGTGTAGGTTAGTAGGAGAGTTCTGAAAAGTTTCTGTGGGCAAGGGTGAAGGAAAGCGGGGTGATGTGGCTGCTCTTGTGGCAACAACCCTACCATCCAATCATTTCCATGCCAAGAAAATGTTGAGGCTCCGGTGAATTACGGGGACTGACACTGCATCACAGATTACTGTCAGGTACGATACTACGCTGCGCAAACCTAGAGAACCATGGGCATGATACAACCATGCGCCAGAATTGTCCATGATAACACGATGAAATGAAACATGTTTAATTGAGATTGAGCAATCGTGCAAGATTGGGTAAGTTAGTAGGCGGGCTCTGCTAGAGCTTCCCCACAGCCAGTCAACAGGTGTCAAAAAATAATGAACTCAACGTGACTTTAACCATTCGAGAACCGGAAAGATAGAGCTAATACTACGGGTGACTCGCCTTTGCCTCTATAATTGTAGTCATTCTACTAGCATTAGGCATTACCTACTTAGCGACCGTCAACTAAATGGACTGCAGCCACTTCTTACCAGCCTCCAGAGCGGCGTTAAGAGAATATTATTTTCAAGCTCAATTGATAAATGTCGAAAAGACTCACATCGGCGAAGTAAGCAAAATGCTCCACTATATCGATGCTGTTAGCTGCTATCCACTGCAGAATACGATAACTTCCTGCGTCAGTTCATCAGCCCGTTAAAAAACAAACGCTCCGATTCCAGAACTAGACATGTGGTGAGCACATTTAGTTCATTCCTAGTTATCTCCTCCTAAACTATAGCCCTTGAATCCTGCATTAATCTTCCAGAGCAAAACCGCCCGGAGAACAGCTGGCGCACCCAGGCCCGCGAGTTTATAAGCTTTGTCAGTCTAACAGGGTGAATCATTAATTTGCTACCGGGTACAGCCTCGTTCGCAAAGTTCTCGCTGATCGGTAGGTATCTTGGCAAAGGTCTGGGGACAACTCATGTACCGGTACAAGAATTTGCACTTCAGGTTTTCTGCAGGCACTTGTACCAGTACATTTGTTACTGCCAATATTTTTCCCTGGTACCTCTTGATCAGCGAGAACTTTGCGAAAGAGGCTGTACAACACATTAACTATTTAATTGCTTGTGTGCTCCAATTTTCAGTGCCTGCTGCTTCTTTGCTCCAAGATCTAAGGTTCTTATATTATTGAAGTTTTTGTATAAGTCAAGTATTCCTGTAGTGAGTCGGGGCTACACCTAATATTATGCCCTACAAATACTCTCACCAAGCTGAGCGAGCTCAGGCCGCATACATCCATAGAATCCGGTTTAACTAGCCCATAACGGCGCCGCCCGCACCCCCCAGTTGCCACCAGCAGATCACTCGCCATATTGAAAAGATACCTGGTAGGTAGGGTTAGGGTTGCCCTCCAAAGATCTGGGAAAGTCTCTGAAAAACTGTGCTCTGTGAAGTGACCAGCTGGTGGTGTCCTCGCAGGAGAGGGACCTCCGGTACCGGGTGGAGGCGAACGAGCGGCTCACAAATTTGGGACAGGATTCTTCGATATTATCATTTATCTATACCTACGGAATTGCGTGCAACAGGCCGCACTATAGTGTATAATATAGTGCCATAAATCACTAGCTAACGAACTCAAGCCAAATGCTAATTTAACTCACAAAAGAATAGCTAGAACGAAGATAGAGAACACCACGATGGGACCATGTCTATTCCGAACACCGGGGGAAGAAACCGGCGAAGAAGAAACTAATGAAAAAGTAGATAAATAGCAAAGAGGTAGAAGAAACCTGAAAAACGCCCTTATCAAAGTTTATCTAAGTCTAACCCAACGGAGGCCTTGCCTAACTGATACCAATTCCACAACCTAAGCTTAAGAAGAGGAAAAAAAACAAAAAAATGCCCGACCTTGCCGGCGAAGGCAACTCCAACGGTATGGCATAAAGTTCAATTATGCGAGTTCTTACGGTAAGCGAGGAAAGCTAAAAGAAAAACACAAGAGCCGATGACCGAATACCGGTTGACTGCAATTGACAGGGTTGAGCGGGTATTGTTAGGGTGGGTATTAGATCTCCATGGAGGGTACAGGAACTTGAGGGGCCACATAGGGGAGGCTATGGGGAGCGCGGGCGGTTGGGTTATAGGGAGGTCAGTATCTGGGGACCTGGAGACGGGGTCCTTGGGATCTGGTACTGGTTCCTGCTGATCGGAGTCTACCGGCGAGAGCGAAAGTTGGCTATTAGAATCTGTGGTGTCTGGGTTAGCATCTTGGGATCTGAATTATATCTCCACCACACAGTCATCTCTATGGCTAAGGGAGAGCGGGAGAGATGACTGACCACCGTGATCGACGTGGTCAGGATTAGCCTTGTCTGGGTCCACTTGGATCCTCGCAACTCCATCATGTCCTTCGGGGAGAGGTGACTGGGGTGGGGTTGCGATAGCTTCACCGACTTTACTATCGGGACCCTCGCTGTCTGACAGGTAAGGATATTTGCCGTCTCCCCAGTCAGAATCTTCGCTCCCCCCTCTGTTGGGATACTCTAGGTTATCATTTCCTTTCGCAACCTTTACGATCTCCACGCACCCGTTACCAACCTTCCAGGAGAGTGGCATCCAGACATCTTCAGCAATTTCTAGGTTAGGACTGACGTCCTCTCGTTCCAATAGCATCTTGACTATTCCCTCATGCCCGCTGCCAGCTGCCCAGCTGAGCGGCGTCCGGCCATATTTGGTGTCTGGGCGGTCTGGATTAACCTCCTTTAGTTCCAAAAGCATCTTTACTATACCCTCATACCCGCTTCCAGCCGCCCACGAGAGTGGCGTTCGGCCACCTTTGGTGTCTGCCAGGTCGGGATTGGCGCCTTTCCGGTCCAAAAGAATCTTTACCACTCGGTCATTCCCGTTCTTAGCCGCCCACCCGACCGGTGTCCTGCCATATTTAGTGTCTGCACGGCCGGGATTGACGCCTCCCCGGTTCAAAAGCATATTAACCACCCCATCATGCCCTCCCCGAGCCGCCAGCAAGAGTGGCGTCGCGCCATATTTGGTGTCTGCCAGGTCGGGATCGGCGTTTTCTCGGTCCAAAAGCATCTTTACTACTCCGTCATTCCCGTTCTTAGCCGCCCACCCGAGCAGGGTCCGGCCATATTTAGTATCTATACGGTCGGGATTGACGCCTCCCCGGTCCAAAAGCATATTCAGTACCCCCTCGTGCCCTCCCTGAGCCGCTACCAAGAGTGGTGTCGCGCCATATTTGGTGTCTGCATGGTCGGGATTGACGTCTTGTCGCTCCAAAAGCATCTTCACTACCCCTTCATGCCCTCCGTAAGCCGCTGCTATGAGTGGTGTCGCGCCATATTTGGTGTCTACATGGTTGGGATTGACGTCTTGTCGCTCTAAAAGCATCTTCACTATGCCCTCATGCCCTTCGTCAGCCGCTACCAAGAGTGGTGTCGCGCCATCTTCGGTGTCTACATGGTTGGGATCGACGTCTCCTCGTTCTAAAAGCATCTTCACTATGCCCTCATGCCCTTCGTTAGCCGCTATCCAGAGTGGAGTCGCGCCATCTTCGGTGTCTACATGGTTGGGATTGACGTTTTCTCGTTCTAAAAGCATCTTCACTATGCCCTCATGCCCTTCGTTAGCCGCCATCCAGAGTGGAGTCGCGCCCTTTCTGGTGTCTACATGGTCGGGATTGACGTTTTCTCGTTCTAAAAGCATCTTCACTATGCCCTCATGCCCTTCGTTAGCCGCCATCCAGAGTGGAGTCGCGCCCCATCTGGTGTCTACATGGTCGGGATTGACGTTTTCTCGTTCTAAAAGCATCTTCACTATGCCCTCATGCCCTTCGTTAGCCGCTCTCCAGAGTGGAGTCGCGCCATCTTCGGTGTCTACATGGTTGGGATCGACGTCTCCTCGTTCTAAAAGCATCTTCACTATGCCCTCATGCCCTTCGTTAGCCGCTATCCAGAGTGGAGTCGCGCCATGTCCGGTGTCTACATGGTTGGGATCGACGTCTCCTCGTTCTAAAAGCATCTTCACTGTGCCCTCATTCCCTCTGCTAGCCGCTATCCAGAGTGGTGCCTTGCCAGCATTGGTATCTGCTTGGTTGGGATTGACGTCCTTTCGTTCTAGAAGCGCCTTTATGACCTCCGCGTGCCCCCTTCGGGCTGCCCATATGAGAGCCGTGATCCCCATGCAATCGGTTGCATTGACATCCAACTCCCTCATCTCCAAGACGGGAGGAACTATCTCCACGATTCCGAAAAATGCTACTCCATGCAGTCTGGTAAATCCTGTAGGTTTTCCAGCCCTCAGGGAATCGAGATGGCTTACATATCGAACATTGTGCAGTAGTAGTAATCGAGCAGATATATGCTCATCAAATCTATCGAGAAGCTTGAGTGCAAGTATCTTGACACCCTCCGTCACCCCCCTTCTTGCGTGCTCCCCCCAGTAATAGGAAGCATATTCTAAAAGTGGCATTGTAGAGGGGGCCTCGTAAACGGTTGGCGAAATATGACTGACGGGTCCGGAATTGAGGTATGTTAAGCAAACCTCGGCAATTGTTGCATGAGGATTGTAGAATAGTTTAGGATCACTTGAGAGGTGCTCCTGCAGCGTAAAGTGCACCAGTCGGATAGTAGACGAAGACTCTTCAACCGTGAGAAGACCCAGACAACACGAACGGATTATCCTTATCGGAGGAGCGTTTTCCGGATCCACATCCGCAGAGTCTATCTCCACTCCCAGGGCATGACGAAGCTCTTCGACCCTTAATGGCCTTTCCGAATACAACACCCACATCAGTGCCTTCAGCCCGAGTACCCTTTTATCCGTCTCCTGCTCCTTCAACCGGTTCAGGGTTGCCGTGTAGGCATCCCTTAGTCCGTTGCCTCGCGAAGTTTCTTCAAGTTTCTTCCTTCTCTGGCCAATTGATGTCCCTCGCAGAATAAGCTCAATGTTTAGCCAAGCAAGGAGGAATCTAGAAACAGCCGCTTGTAAGTATGCGTTATTGATAGAGGGAAACTCTGAATACTCCTACTCACGTATCAGACATCTTTTCCAGAATAATTCTCACAATATCTTCCCGTAAATCCTCACTCATTGCCTCTCGATCGGTATCCCTATCTAACCTCCATTCAAGATAATTCTTGATATCGCTCGGTTTGGGATTGACGTGCAGCACCACGGCCTCATTCTTTTCCTCGCAGAAATAATTTTGAATTATTTCCCTGACATGGGGCCTCCCGGTGAGGAATATCCTCGTTTTGGGGGACCCTCGAATAATATCTTTCAGTGACTTAAGAAGGTCTGCAAGAGTCTCGGGTAGGCATTCGTCTAGCGCATCGATGCAGATGAAAACTTGGGGCAACGAAGCAATCGTGGTCCTCAAAATTCGCATCAGATCCGCAAGTAGCGGCCTTCTCCCGTCCCGGAATGCCTTTCGTATATCTTCTGGGATCTCGCTGCCCACCAGCCTCTTCAAAATCGCCCCCATCATGTTGATGACAGTTTGCTCTCGCCGGGCGCCGTGATCACAGTACAACCATGCTACCGCGATATCTGCCTCCATTGCCTGATCACAAAGCCTGTCGATCACCACGGAACTAGTGTTTCTAGCCGTTAGTGATACTCGCTTGTTTAAAGGAACCCAGCCACTCACCTGAGATACGTCTTTCCCACTCCCGGATTCCCGGAGCAAAACAAAACAGCCTTATCGGTTCCACCCTCGCCCTCGCTCCACTCCTGAAACTCGCTTGTTTCGAAAAGCCAATCCCCGACACCTCCAAGTCGTTCGGTGCGCACGCCATCATGTCTCTTACCTGGCTCTATTGGAGTGAGCCAATTCATGATCTTTGCATCCTCGTCTGATTTATAGATGGTGTTGAAACAATTTTCGAAGTTGCCGCTGTTGGCATTCTCGTTGCCGAATTCGAGCGAGACACTGTATGAAGTTTGGGCCATGATGCTCGGTTCACAATACCGGTTGTATGTAAAAACGATAGGGATAGGGAAATATTAGGGGTTGGTGGGGGGGTTTGGAAAGTTTTTCTGTGGGCGGGGCGGGGGGAGAGCTGGCTATCTAGTTTCTTCCGTGGTAATTACCACCCAATTATTTTTATGCCGAGAAGGTGTGAACATTTTGGGGGTTCCGACGAATTACCACAACTTGACTCCGCCTCACTGGTTCCTGCACGACACGGCGCTGTGCTGTGCTGTTCCGTTCATGCACACGGTAGCTTTAGGGCACAGCAGCCTATGACACGAGACAGCCACTCGACGGAAGCGGCTTGGTGGCATATGAAACCGATCCCATAGTTAATAGTCAACCAAACATACCGTGTAATCTGGTGAAAGTCCGATTGGAGCTAAAGCGAAACTAAGGCAAGCGAGCCAACAGGAAGGGACGAAGAAGGCAAATTCCCCACAGCTTAAACACATAGGCAGCGGGTGGTTGGACAAGTTCAGGAAAATCCTCACTAGAGCTAATCCAACTTTTACCGTAATTAGGCTTCCGATCCCGGTCCAAAGCTGCAGTAGGTACTCGAGCAGTTGGGGCATTTCAAGGGAGAGATTCTCCCGAGCTCTCATGCATGTGAACTCCCCGTCCCCACGAATCAGCATGCATGGTAGCCATCTCTCATTTTTTTGGGGGGGGTCATGCGGTAGAGCGCCTCGCCCATATTGCTAGCTTGGGGTAACTCCCTTACTCCCAATTGCCTGACTTTTGTAAAAACACCTGCTATTGCATACCACCAAAATCCTGAGGCTCTGGTCTTAATTCCATAAATTTTATCCTAGCTAAACCTAACCGGCATACAGCTAGCTAAACAAAATTCCAAATAACTCCCGACTATCTCTGGTCGATTTTTTTGCCCATATGCAATAGCAGTCGTTTTTACAAACGTCAGGCAATTAGGAGTAGTTGCTCACCAAGCGGATCGAATTTACTTAAGGAGATCTTTTTTATCATCGTTTTGAATCGGAATCGGCAAAAACAATAATTCAAGATCCCAAACCAGACTCCCTCGCCAAACAACCTGAGCCAAATTTTTCCTTATCACTTTTTTGCTGTTCCGGATTGCCGATTCTACTACTCGAGTACGATCTTGATACTTCGTGCTTAGAGCCCTCGTCCTCCTGCATAGAGGACGCTAGAACTGCGCTGCAACGACAACGCACAAGAAGGACCAGAGTGCGATTCTACAGGCGATATAGCGGCAGCCACGACCTCGCTCAATGTTGTTCCTTCGCACATTCGGCCAACTCTTTCTTGACCCCCTGATGCATCCCACGCCCGAAATTCCAGCAGGCAGCATTGTTGTCATTTCTCAGATACTAGGGCTAGCCCGCGAACAACATCATGGAGGGGCCGTTATGAGGTTCATAGTCTGTATGTACATGCAGTGGGATATACGCGAGTATGTTAAAAGAGAAAAAAATTCCGAGAACGCTTTAAAGACAATAATTGGTGAATGTTGATTCTCCAGGATGTTTTCTGGCGAAGCTCGAATATTTGGTTATCGAGCTGGTTGACAATCAGTGGCCCACCAGGGTACACGGCTTTTATCCATGTCGCCGACAGGATACTATCGCGCATGGCAAATCTGGTTGCAATCACTAAGAGAAATCTGGTTTACTTACTAATGCTGTTAGAATCAGGCGAAGAAGAAAAAACAAAAGAATATAAAGAGCGATTATACAAAAGAAACTGGAAAAGACCCTTATCAAAGCCTATTTACTGTACATTCAGTTCGCTCGAGGACTCACCTTGACTAATTCCTCACTTGGGAATTTCTCATGGAATGAGAATGTCTCTAGTAAATAGCTAGCCTAAGCGAGAAAGGTGTAGGCGAGGAGAAAGCTGTGATAAATGAAAAATGAAAGAGGGGATGCCCCAATACCTGTCAGCCACAATGAATAGGATTGATCAGTGCTGTTAGAATGGGTGTCGATTTTACTGGGGGGGTGCGGGAACCTGAGGCGCGTTGCCCGGGGGTGGGTTGAGGGGCCAGGAGAGTCAGATTGTCGGGGGGGGGCCGGGCACTACGATCTGCTGCAACACAATTAGTATTGTCACGCTGTAGTAGGATCCTCACGCCTCCATGATGCCTTCCGGAGAGAGCCAGCGATAGTCGAGTTTTGCTCTAAAGGCGAGTAATATGCTGGTAGCAACAGCAGTGTGCCTGCAGCGCCGGTATGGGCTAAAGATGGGTTCCACGGATGCATGAGGCCTGAGCTTGGTTAGCTTGGTGTGAGTATAATATTAGGCGCAGCACCGACGCACTATTGAAATATTTCACTAGTACAAAAACTTGAATAATATAAGAACCTTGGATCTTCGTGCAAATAAGGAGCAGGCACCTAACATTGAAGCACATAGGTAATTAAATAATTAAGGTGTATCATAGTATGATACTTGGGGCAAATTAATAATCCACCTAGTTAGGAGGACACAAAGCTTATATACTCACGGGTCTTGGTGTGCTAGCTGTGCTCTGGACGGCTTTGCACTTCAGGAAGATGCCGAATTCAAGGGCTCTGGGTAGGGAGTAGACAACAAGGGGTGAACTAAAAGTGCTCATCACACGTCTGCCTCCGGGTTTCGAGTATTTGATCTTAACTGGCGGATAAACAAGCCCGGGAAGCTCATCCCATTATGCAGTGGATAGCGGCTAATAGCATAGATGTAGTGGAGCATTTTCCTTACTTCCCCGATTTGAATCTTTTAGACATTTATCAATATTGGGCCTGAAAAAAATATTCTACCAACGCGGCCCTCCCGGGGGTAATTAAGACGTGGCTGCGGTTCGTTTAGTTGACGGTTGCTAAGGAAGGAATACCTGATGCTGGCAGAGTGACTACAATTATAGAGGCAAAGGGGAGTTGGACGTAAATTTAGTATTAGCTCTATCTTTCCGGATCCCAAATGGTTAAAGTCAGGTTGAGCTCATTACTTCTATCGACACCTGTTGACTGCTGACTGTGAGGGGAAGGTAGCAGAGCTAACTCACCTAATCTTGCACGATTGCTCAATTGCAGTTGAACGTGTTTCGTTTCATCGGATTTCCATGGAAATTTTTGCCCGTGGTTGTATCATGCCTACGATGCCCTAGGTTTGCGAAGCATAGTTATCGCACTTGGCGGTAATCTGTGATGCGGACTCAGTCCCCATAATGCAACAGAGCCTCAACATTGTCTCTATTTTCTTGGCATGGAAATGATTGGATGGTAGGGTTGTTACCACAGGGGCAGCCACATCACCCCTCTTTCCTTCACCCTTGCCCACAAACTTTTGCGAACTCTCCTATGATACTATCATAACCATTTCTTCACACAATGAACATTTAAAACCGAGGATCATGGTCCAGACTAGACATAAAACTCGGTCAACATTAGCTATAGCAATGCCAACTATGGGGACACCAGAAGTAGTTACCACAAGACAGTTTATAAACCCAACGAGGATGCACAGAGTATGGGTTGACTCTCTCCACTAGAGCCAAATAACCGACATCAAGGCACGCGGAAAAGCAAACCCGACGGTGTCAGGCATCTTGCGAATAGGCTATAATGGTAGAGAGTGAGTTGGGTCCTTATTGTTTCTATGTCGCCGGAGGTGTCCTATCTACATAAACTCGTCTTTACAGAAAAACTCTTCCCCCCTGACATCGCCCATACTCTCACTCCCGACTTCCTTCCTTCTGCTTTTCGTTCTTCGTAAGCAACTTCTTTAAACCTTTTCTTTAAGCCTTATTCCCTTCAGTCCCTTCTCTCTTTTCGTCCTTTTACACTGTTTTCCTCAGCTCCTCCAATCCTGAACTGTTCTGATACAGTCTTTTGTTTACTAATGGTTGTAGTGCGACACCTATCTGCTCCCGCTCCTGTCAAACCTTAATCCCCAACCTCCGGCGTTCCCCAGTGCCAATTCCTAAAACATTCCAAACATTCCTGCTTCGTCTAACTCCTGGACCATTCATACTACCGTTCCTCTAATACCTCACTTCTCAATCCTGCAACAATCTTTAAAGGCGATTCTTCTCAGCTATGGGCAATCTATGTTTCAACTCGGTCTGTGATATGGAACTTTCGTGAATTTTCAAAGGGGGATTGGCTTTGGGAGCCGAGAAAGAGCAGTGAGTATAATGAGGGCAGGGGTTGAACCGACAAGATTGGCTTGTTTTTCTCCGAAAATCCCAGAGTGGGCAATGGATACCTGAGGTGAGTTGATGTAGTTCTTTCAAAGAAGCGGGTATCGTTTATTGTTATGAGATGCTGATAAGGGAACGATGGGTGAGGCAAATGAAGAAGTACAAAGAAGCCAAGGAGGAGAGTTCTGTCTATTCTGCGGATTCGTTTCTTGCTTGCCTGTCCATTTACTGACGGTCAAACAGACAGTTTAAATACAGAGGACTTTACTATGCCAGGAGTCCTTCCGGACACATTCTCCGTCCCAACACGCACTACCTTCCGACCCATCCCTCGCCTTGCTCCCCGAGCATTTCCGGCCATATCTGCGAATCCTCTGACTAGTATACAAACCAGGTACACCCGCCCCTCCTCCGTGATTGATAATGACTGACAAAGGAACTAGTAGATAACAACTAAGAAAGATAGGAAAGGTACAACGACAAAGTATATATTGTTGAAGAACACCGGCGATCACTCCATTATGATGTATTTTCATTTGTACCCTTTCGCATGTTATTTCTTGTTTATTGTTAGTTTCCTTTGTCACTCATTATCAATCAAGAGAAGGAGCCGATATACCTTGATGGTATACAATAGGATGATACGGGTGGATAGCCAGTAATGGCCGGACATGGAACCGGAGACAAAAAGCACCGGAGTGGAAGGCGGATCCGGACAGGAAACCGGTGAATAGGAAAGAATGTCTGACGGAAAAAGGACTGGAACAGTATTTGCCCTAGGGAGTGTTCCCAAGCGTCCAGTCCGTCCGTCTTTAGCCTAGGACGGGACGGACGCCAAGTTTGAGACCTTCGGACGGGACGGACGCCCAATTGCAGTCCGTCCTGACCTATGCCCGGGACGGACGGCCGGGCCCTATAGGTGTCTTAGTTTATGTTTCATTTTCGAATTTCATGAGCATTAGGTAAGTGTTATCAAGATGTAAAACATTTTTATTCTAATGAAGAGAAGCTTAGGCTCTACTATTATGTATCAAATTTAGCTATCAATCAACCAATGCTTCCAGTGATATCCGATCCTGGTTATGAGCACCCTGACCCCATTCCACTTCCTTGACGTTCAAGGGACGCCCGTCATTATGCAGGACGGTAGATAACCTAGAGGTGACCCCCGTCCTTACTCAGGACGGTAGGTACCTACATCAGCGAAAAGGTGGCCTGCGTCAGATACGGTAGTGTTGCATCCTGACTGGACCAGCCTGGACTCTGCGTCCTGTACGTCCTGTGCGTCTTGTGCCCATGCCCCACACATCAGCAAAAATAATACACTGCGTCCTATGCGTCCTGTGGGTCTGACGCACCTGACGCCCGAACGCTAATCGCGTCCTGATTTTGCGTTACTTAGCGCCGTCCTTCCTGACTGCGTCTGGTGCACCGCCTTTGCGTTCTGACGTCGCCTGATCTAGGCTTCTCCCGCCCTGACGCCTTCAGATCCAGGACTCTCCTGCTCTGACGCCGGTTCCTTCTGACCAAACGTCAGGGCTTCTTTCATCTTCCCACCTCGCATCCCGATGTTTTCTGCTCCCACCTCTCTCGTCCGGATCCCACGATCCTGATCTCTCCGGTCCTGACGTCTCGTCACTTCTTCCTGATCTCACCCCCTATACATGCCGCGTCCTGATCCAATCGTGACTCTATCAGACGTCCCCTTGTGTTCTCGGATGCATCGTGAACTAAGTCTAATACCTGATCCTACACCGACAGACTTCTCTTATTCTTAACGCTCTCCTGATGAGTTTTACCGTATCCGGATAGCTGAGACGCCCCTGTGATACGTGGCTTTCATTAATTCTACTCTAAATTCCATGACTTAGCTTAACGTGCTCATATCAATACTACTAAGCTCATCCGTGTACCCTTTCCCACATGTGAGAGCGACCGCATCCCAATATCATTTATTACAGCTATGCTACTCATTCTCAATCTCCTAACTACACGCATCACTGCTCA
>Ga0307509_10001525_pt1 | contig 39079 bp, 29 predicted proteins | sample 10_EM_MG_FD_202245 | JGI IMG/M metagenome (GOLD analysis project Ga0307509, IMG submission 202245) | Populus trichocarpa ectomycorrhiza microbial communities from riparian zone in the Pacific Northwest, United States - 10_EM | ecosystem: Host-associated > Plants > Roots > Unclassified | place...
GTGGTGGCCCGCACAGTGGGCTCCTACCACACAACACCAGTCACCGCCGCGCGGTCTGGTCAATAGCCCTGCTCACACCTACAAGTGTGCCCTAACCTAACATACCACGATGGGGTTACTCCATCATATTTATGGCCATGCGTGGAATTTGCGCCCATTGGGAGTCCTCTTTTTTTGAGATCATGATGTGGGAGTCGCGGAAATGGGGATAATGTTTCGAGGCTGAGAGGCTTCTTACTAGGTGGGTTTTTCCCAGGTGAATGAGAGGTGGGTGAGAGTGGGAAGTATGGGCCGGCTTCGGGATTCGGGCTCAGGCTCGCTGTCGGAGCGAAGTGGAATGTAGGCATGATCTCCATCAAACTGTGCCCTGGGTGGAAACAAATCACCGTTATACCTTAATTAACATCCGAATCCGCGCCGCTTTCCACGAGTCATCAGAACTACTTACACTTTATATCCCTTTCTCTGGATCCAAATAACCGTGACGTCTATACTTCGGAAAGAGGGGGGCTCGGCAAAAAAGGGAATTGTGGAAAAATTAGAGAAACAGTTGACCCCCAAAGAGAATATACCACTAGAAAACAAGGAAAAGAGAGTAAACACGATGGAACTTTGGGGCAGTAGTGGCTTGTTTTAATATAATTAAAATATCTCCCACTAACGCCCAAACTCTAGACTGTGAACAGAAATTGACAAACCCTGACTTGAGAAAATGCTGAGAGGTTTAGACGGGTATTGCCTTTGACTAAAAAGAGAAATATAAAAGCGGAGGTTCTGCCGGATGTTTATTCCGAGCGGAGGAGGGGAAGGCATTGAGGCATGGTGGAAACTGAAACCGGGGGAGGAGGTTAAATATTATAGAGGAAAGTGAGGGGGGAGCGTCAAGGGCGGCGATGGGGGTGCTGCGGAGCTACTGCGGTCCATGCAGGGATGGGACACAGATTGTCCGAATTTGGAGGGAGTGAGGAGTGATGGCTCCCCTCACTTACGGCAGGCTAGGAATGACAGATTCTGGGGGCTGGAGTAGCGCTATCACTCCCTGGTGCCCTCTCTCAGTAGCCCGATCGAGTGGTGTTTTGCCATCCTTATCCAATCTGTTGGGGTTGACATCGTCCCGTTTGAGTAGTAGTTTCACCACCCCTTCCCGCCCATTCCAAGCAGCAAGGTAGAGTGGGGTCCGGCCGTTGATATTTGGTTTGTCGGGGCTGACGCCCCGTGCTAGTAGCATTTTCGCCATTCCCTCGTGCCCATAGCAAGCTGCAGTGAAGAGTGGAGGGCAGCCCTTGTTGTCTGATTTGTCGGGGTTGACGTCGTCTCGTCCGAGGAGCATTTTCGCCACTCCCTCGTGTCCATTCGAAGCAGCCCGCCAGAGTGGTGTCTGGCCGTGGATATTTGGTTTGTCGGGGTTGACGCCGTTTTTTCCGAGTAGAATTTTCACCACTCCTTCGTGCCCGTTCGAAGCAGCCCACCAGAGTGGTGTTCGGCCGTAGTTATCTGGTTTGTCGGGGTTGACGTCGTCTCGTCCGAGTAGCATTTTCACCACTCCTTCGTGCCCGTTCAAAGCAGCCCACCAGAGTGGTGTTCGGCCGTAGTTATCTGGTTTGTCGGGGTTGACGTCGCCTCGTCCGAGTAGCATTTTCACCACTCCTTCATACCCGTTTGAAGCAGCCCGCCAGAGTGGTGTTTCGCCGTTGTTATCTGATTTGTCGGGATTGACGTCGTCTCGTCCGAGTAGCATTTTCACCACTCCTTCGTGCCCGTTTGAAGCAGCCCGCCAGAGTGGTGTTCGGCCGTAGTCATCTGGTTTGTCGGGATTGACGTCGTCTCGTCCAAGTAGCATTTTCACCACTCCTTCGTGCCCGTTCAAAGCAGCCCACCGGAGTGGTGTTTGGCCGTAGTCATCTGATTTGTCGGGATTGACGTCGTCTCGTCCGAGTAGCATTTTCACCACTCCTTCGTGCCCGTTCAAAGCAGCCCACCAGAGTGGTGTTTTGCCGTCGTTATTTGGTTTGTCGGGATTGACGTCGTCTCGTCCGAGCAGCATTTTCACCACTCCTTCGTGCCCGTTCGAAGCAGCCCGCCAGAGTGGTGTTCGGCCGTATTTATCTGGTTTGTTGGGGTTGACGTCGTCTCGTCCGAGCAGCATTTTCACCACTCCCTCGTGTCCATTCCAAGCAGCCCAATTGAGTGGTGTATTACCCGTAAAATCTATTTGGTTGATATCACAACCTTCTATCTGTATAAGAACGGCTACAATCTCAACAATTCCGAAGAATGATGCACAATGTAGACCACTGAACCCGGAAAATCCATCTGCATCAGCACCCCACATATTCTGTGCCTTCATGAGGATTTCAGTGGATGTGTGGCGATTGTAATCGTCCAACAGATTTAGCGCAAGCTGTTTCGCACAATCCGAAAGGTCCCTTTTTGCGTAGACTCCCCAATACAGCGAAGAATATTCGAGAAATGGGAAATCTTGGAGATCGGGAAAGGGAAAAATAGGGAAGGCCCTAACCTGGTGGGAATTCAGGTAACTTAAGCAGGTTTCCGCCATTGTCGAGTGAGCTGCCTCGAAAAGGTCGGGATGAGCTCGGAGGTATTCTTGAACTGTAAAGTGGATTAGCCGGACCGTGGAAGCCTCCTTTTCTACCACAACAAGTCCTTGACAACACGCCAGTACTGTACCTATTGAAGGAACATTGTCGGCATTGAGATTTGGCGACCCTATTTCTACTGCTAGTGCATGGCACAGTTCATTGGCTTCCAAGGGCCGCTCTGAGTGAGATATCCACATCAAAGCAGATATGCCAAGCCTCGCTCTCCCCCCCCCCTGTCCCTTTATCCGACCCAGCGTTGCGCTATAAGCATCCTCTAACCCTAAGCCATCGGTCATTGCCCTGAGCTTTTGTCGCCTGCGATGGATTGTGGTTTCCTGCAGGATAGCATCGATGCTTAGTGAGGCTAGTAAGAATCTAGAATTGTATCTGTCAGTGCATGGCTCAGGTAACTATCTCAAGTGTTGTTTCCATAATACATACATTTCCGAAATTCTTTCAGGAATTTTCCTCAGAATCTCTGCCTTCAGAATACCATCCATCGCATCCGGAGTTGTGTCCTCTTCCAGCCTGCTCTCAAGATATCTAATCATATCATCTCTCTCGGCATTTATAGATAGACTCGTCACTCTTCCAAGTAGACGCTTTTCAATCTCGGGTCGAATGTGCGGCCTTCCAGTTACGAATATTCTAGTGCCTGGAGAGTTTTGGAGAATTTTGTTGAGTGAATCAAGAAGCTTCACTCGATGTTCTAGCAAGCATTCGTCTATAGCGTCGATACATATGAACGTGCGCGCTTTGGAAGAGGTAGTCTGTAGCATTTTCACAATATCCGAGAGCTGAGGTCCCCGTCCTCCTTTTTTTTGTTTTTGGTATGTTTGCGATACCTCTTCCGGGATCTTCTCCAGGCCGCCAACCACCTGTTTCAGCAGAGAGCCCATCGTGTTCGCGGGGGACTGGCCCTTCTGGACGGTAAAGTCAAAATAAAAGAATGCGACAGTGGAATTTTGTTCTCCAGCCTGATCACACAAGCTGTCTATCACTAGAGAGCTATCATAACATCGCGGCTGGTCAGCGCTTCCCCTTTTCTTCTGTCCGGTGTGATTCGTCGTTGTTACCTAATATATGTTTTGCCGACCCCTGGATTCCCAGAGCAAAACAAAACTGCGTTGTCGGATCCATCTTCCCCACTACCGGCCTGCCAGTTTCTAAATTCCTCGGTTTGTAACAGCCATTCTCCTACAATTTCGACTCGACGATCTCGGATGTCTTGATGCCGCGAACTGGGATCTAGTGGGGATAACCAGGCTAGGATATTAGATCGGTCGTCGGCAACAGTAAAGTTAACAGTGTAGTTCGTGTTTAAAGAGTTGACATTATGACTGAAAGATTGCGACATTTTCTTTTCCACAGCTGAGGATATTGCCGGTGATGAAGGGTGGAGTTAGTCGAGTGCTGGAGTTTTTGTGGGCTAAAGAGAAGCGGGGTGATCCGTGTCACCTCACCAATTCCCCAGCGCAGAACCTACAGTATCAACCTCCCCAGATTTGTGCCAACCCTACCTAGCCCCTCTATGCCCACCGCATCATGTGGTTCCCCACAGTCTGAGTCATAAAAGATCTTCAAATTATATCATGCTGCACTGTACCTGTACTCGAGTACAGTAATGCCGGCCCCATATTTTGCGGTGCGATGCATGAACAATTTAAAACCTCTGTAGTTGAATCCGTTTACATAGACAGCCGTCTACTTCGGGACGGTGCCGACCGTTAAGGGGTGCTAGACGGCTAGAGGAGTAAGGACAAGTAGCTATTATTTACCTAAAGTAGCGTACAAGTACCGTCTAAAGTCTACGAGTAGTAGGTTTTCCAAACACACCTGCGAGGCAACGCCATGTTTTAACCATCTAGCAACAAGAATTTAAGACAGTGGAAAATTAGGTGCACCGTCTCCAAGATGGAAATAACCGTGCCAAGGTTGTGGCAAGAGAGTGCCCCACAGCTCAACTATAGCTCACAGCTCAACGATAGATTTATTTGTATGTGAATTTAAGAATTACGAACCACTACTAAACATCCTCCGATGCTTTTAAAGCCCTTCTGACTTTCCCATACATTGTTTTAAGTCTTTGCAAATAAGTCTTCCATTTTTTCCCTCTCTTTTTCAACTTTTATCTTCGTGTGGTGAGAAATTTTATTTCAAATCTATTGTTGAGCTGTGACTATCGTTGAGCTGTGAGGCACCGCAGTTCGAAGGTCGCTTAGCGTCTTTCGAAGTGGCGGGAACCTTGGCACGGTTACCAGTTGTAACGCCACCTTCTAGATTTACCACTGGTAAACGGCCCCTAAGTATCGTACTCGTATATATAATATCATAAGTCTACACCAAACCCTTCTAATGTGTGAGCCGCAAAACCTAAGTTACATACCACCCGGCTTAAAGAATCAAAACATAGTTCTTCCTAAGGTCAATGCGGGTGAGCAAGCGCACTCGCACTGGGTTCCGGGAAGATAAGCACCATCCTTTTTGCAAGTAATATTAGCCGCAACTGCTAAGTGCAGCGAGTACAGCACTGTGCTCCTGCATCGCAGAGGGCGCGGGGTTGCTTTAGGTTGCCCTATCTCATACCATAGTCTATCTTTCTACATATGCTCGAATATAGAAGGATATTTGAGTAAAGAGTTTTCTTTGAGCTCAGGGAGAGGCTAATTGAAAAGATCTTGACCCGTTAGGAATTCAGATAACTTGAGCTGGCTTCTGCTATTGCCGATGAACTCCACTGAAAAAAACATCAACCAGCCCGGAGGTATTCTTGAAACAGAAAGTGGATTAAGCCGACCATGGAAGCCTCCCTTTCTACAACAACCAGTCCTTGACAAAGGTTAGTAATTTACTACATGGCATAGAAATTCGAACGCTAGAGTGGTTTCCCAAACCGTATAAAACGGAGTGAGAATGTGTGGTTTCAACAGATAAGCGGCTGGTGATCCAGGGTGTTAGAAGTGATAAGCAGGGAGCAGAGACTGATAAGGAGCAGGCGCAACCGAGAGATTCCACAACCGCTAATTGGGTACGAAAGGTATTGGGGGTAGCTTTACCGAATATGTGAACAAGAGGGAAAATAAAGGCGAAATAAGAGTTGTGGTAAAACCAGTTCGATTGATTTGGTTCACCGGAAAGAAAAGACTGTGTGTGTAAGAGAAGAGAGAGGAGATTTGAAAGGGCCCAAGAAACCCAATACCAATGACAACCAGCACAGCTCTATGACTAAGCAGCAACACTCCGGCATACTCTCCGCGAAATTTACAATAGAGTTCTGGGCACTGGTATACGTGTAGTTCAGCCTAGAAGTACGGTATCATATAGTAGTTGACCGGCGCGTTTGACAGATGTCTCTTTCTACGGTCGGTCAACCCAATCAGCGTGGCATAGTTTCTTGCGCTAGCCTAGGGCTATTCCACAGCCGGGCACTAGAAAAAAATATTTCCACATTCCCCAAGGAGATGGATTATCCCATTTTCACACCGCCGGCGGAACTGCCGCAGGAAAAAAGATCCCTAGCCGACCAGCACTCATTCCGCAAAGTAGGAAATTTGTACCACAAGACCTCACTTTTAATGAGCCGGACCTGGCAAGTACTGCATCTGACCCGAAAGGTGGTTCCCTCGTACTTCCTCTGGCTGGCTTCAAGACCTTCTTGACCACTCAGAGAACTGTGTTTTCTCCATCCACTCCACCAAGTGTTGGACATACCTTTTTCCTTGACCAAACACTGGAGTACTGGTATCTGACCGATTTACCGCTACTTGCATTATTCGCACTACACACAGGTAATTTTGACCAACCAAACCAGAGTTGGGCTGACTTTAACTTATACCCCATTACTGACCAGTATCAACCTAAATATCCTACTAGAGGAAAAATTTAAAAAAACTGGTTTGAAACACGGAAATCGGGTGGCCTGGGCTGCTAAATACTCCAAGAACTCCTGAATCCCTTGTCACATTTTCCGGCTTTCTTTGTCTATCACCGGCATCTCCATCCCCCGCTGCTGTTACTCATAAAATTACTACGTATACCCATCCCTTCGACAAACCTCTCCACCTTCCCCTAATCCTGCCATCCTCATTCTAACCAGTGATCCTTCTTTATTAACACAAGTAACGGCCTCACGGGTATCTTCCACAATCCTAAAATCAATTGAGTTGATGAAGCGTGATCCTAAGTTGCTCGGGTTCACCAACCTTTGCCCGGAGGATTTCGCTTTGGTTCAGGAGAGCACGTCCGATCCTAGAAATTCTTTGGAGGGATAAAGTTGTCGTAACTTCCCCCCCCGCAATGCACTTAGGAAATCGGTGCTTGCCAATCCAAATTAGAGTTCACCTTTCTGCACCAGAGCATCACCTCCGGATGGTAATACCCACCGTTCTCTATCAGGCTAGGGCCTCAAAGCTAGCAAGCGAATATCCTCAATGGAGGGCCGATTGAGCTACTAATAAGGTGGCCGGCCCTGCCACAGGTGTGCTTCCATCTCCACATATGTCTTCTACAGCATTCTCAATGGTCCATCCGTCCTTTTTAGAAGTAGGATGGGACGGGCTATGGCCCATTGTCCGTCATTTTGGGGGGCGAGCGGACTCCCCATGCTCAAAAACCGAAGACCCGGACGAAATAGGGCTGAGGCATCCTGTACGAGACCAGCCCTGGCAACTATGTTAGGCCCTCACACCCCCGCCGTCCTTTATATTATACCAATGAAGAGCACTCCGCACAGTGTCGCACAACTTTATTTGCCAGCCACCTGCGAACCCGCCTAACTTGGGCACCCCATATCGGTAGGAGCCCCCCATCCTATAGAGTTGGTGATATGGTAACTAGCTCCGAAATACCGCCTTGGATTGTGTAATGCACCTAAACTTGTGATTAATAGAAGGGGAGCAGATAAAACCCGAAAATTTATTCCCGAGCAGAAGCCCATCCACAAATCAGACTCCGAGATTCCTACCCAGGCCATTCATTCTACTCATTTAACCAGATTTCCAAGTGAAGACTCAGAGCTGAAATCATGAAACATCACTCTTCTCATCCGCCGCCGCCCCCTGCCGTCGATTATCTCTCCCGGCAGTCCCTCGGCACCGCCCACAGTCCAACTAGTGTCCCCACCGCCGAAGAGCATTGTCTCGTCCTACGCTGTCCGCCGTCCGAGCCAAAGGCGGCTATCCTGGGACTTCGCTACCCGAGACTGACTCCAAGAGGCAGTCCAATCTCGCCCGGTGCTCTTGACAGTCCCACCGCGATTCCCCGAAGGACCCCTTGACCGTTGGGAACACTCAAAACACTTGCAGATGCTATTCGAAAAATCTCAATCGCATGAATGATCTCTCCAGTACTCGGCTCTGATGGAACAAACCCTGGGAGGGGGTTGAAGAGAACATCAGAGACCGCCGCCTGATGTGCGGATCTTAAGGGATTTATGTTAGGGTTGGGGCTGATACTAGAGCCAGTCTAACCGGTCAGTTTTCCTTGACGGTTCCACGCAGGACCCCCGAACCGTTGGGAACATTAGTCTTTCCTGTTACCTCGTTAGGTGGTGGTACTAACAAGCTACTGCCGGCATTGGTGGTTCCTGTGGAAATTATGCTAGCAACATCAATAAGCTGGACTATTGTTTCTGCTCTAGTAGCCCTGATGGGTTGCCCAGAAAGGTCCCACGAGTCACCCTAGAGTCTAATTGGACAGGGAGTAAACCCACTGTTGTCGATGGCCGCTGTGTCTAGCATGAAGGGTCCGAAGAATGCAGTGTTCCCTGTTGTCCGGTCCGTTAGTCATCGGGGTAGGACAGGACGGATTACGACTCATAGTCCGTCTTTTTGGGGGCGCTAAGACGGACTACGTCTGTGAAGGTGAGCACCGGACGGACTGCAGTGGGCTATAGTCCTATAGCTTGGACCTCCGGTACCAGCCCAAATTGAAATCATGCACCTCCGAAGGAATCCTTATAAAATCATGATACATCACTCGTACCGTCCCCTACCTAGCGTCCCTGTCGGAAATGTCTCCTCTATGTGATGGCAGATACGGAAGTGTTCGGCCAGTTGCTTGGCCGCTTAGGGATTAAGGATCTAGGAAATGACCGCGGTCATATTGATATACATTCATGCTGCGCATAGCTATAAGCACGCCTATCTCAGGCGCGTCTATAAGTGAACAAGAAAGTGAAAACAACCATTCCTCGCCTGCTTTCCTTGATCATTCCCATTACTTTATACTTCGATTCCAGCCTTGGTCGTGCGTTCTCCAATAGTCCCCTGCTGTCCCCTGCTGTCCCCTGCTGTCCCCTGCTGTCCCCTGCTGTCCCCTGCTGTCCCCTGCTGTCCCCTGCTGTCCCCTGTAGTCCCCGGCTGTCCTCCAGGGACTCCGGCGGTCCCACACAATCCCCGGAAGTCCCCTGCCGTCGTTGGGTGCCCCTGTCTCACAGTCCACCAGGTCAAAGCCGGAAGGTGGCACTTGTGGTAAAAGTTTGGTGAGCTGCGTCATTAACCGGGGGAGTTTATAACCAAGTGTGTATATCTACCAGCCTGATTTTCTTATCAGGATGGAACATGTGAGTGGCTCTCAAGGAACTCTATCCCCAACGTCTAACGCACAATATAGTTCTTTTATTCGTCGTTCAAATGTCTGTTCCATATCTTATCTTTTTTGTTTGCCTCTCTCTCTTGCTATTTAGGACCTATTCCACTCATTAACTGTGCAACCTATCAAAAGGTATAACCCAACCTTCGAAGACTCTTCATCTACTCCCACATTTCCAGTCTTGTAGCTATTCGACAGGTTTCCAACATACTTATTTGAGTAACTACAGATGCGATTAGTTACCATATTGTCAGTACTAGTATTCAATGCACCAAATCGGCACCGGGGCTTGATCTTCCATACCCTATTGCTAAGGCATTCATAGAGGATGAGGTTCAGTGACAAGTGAGATAGTAGTCTAGCAATGCCGGAATTTATCAAAAAGACAGACGCCTCATCCGGCCACCAAACAAAATCCGGCATGCTTTCTTGTGCTGGGCTGGCTCATTATCTTCACAAGCGACCGCTAGCAAAACATTTCCATTATAAGGACATACATTGCCTCATTTTCACATATCAAGCAAACTACCTCTGGAAATGAAATCCGTCGCCTATTCGGAACCCGCCGTAGATTTGTCAGGTAGGAAATTGTGTCACAGGGATACACTGTCGTTTTCTCTATCTATATCTAAACGACCCTCATGTCTACACTGTAGATGGGGCAGGGGAGGGAAAAGAGGGAATTGTGGAAAAATCAAAGAAACAATCGATCTGCAAAGGGAACGTACAACTAAAAGGCAAGGAAAAGAGGGCAAATATGACGGAAATTTTGAACTATTCTGGCTTGTTTTAATGTAATAGAAATATCCCCCACTTAGGCCCAAACTCTAGACTATAAACTGAAATTGATGAATCCTGACTTCGCTGCACAAGAAAATCCGTGAAGAGTTTGGATGGGGTACTTCCTTTGACCAAAAGAAACTATTTAAGCTATGGTTCTGTCATAGGCGCATTGAGGAAACGGGAAACAGGAATTGGCGCAGAGTCGGGGCTGGGATCGCGGGAGGAAGCTAGGCTAGGGTGAGAGAGGTGAGACCATGGCGGCGATAATGCTATGCAGTTGAGGGGGCAATGGCTGCTCGCCCTTATGGCAGGCTTGGGGCAGCGGATCCTAGAGGCTGGAGTAGCGCTATCACTCCCTGGCGCCCTTCCTCAGTAGCTTGATCCAGTGGTGTTTTGCCGTCCTTATCTAATTTGTTGGGGTTGACGTCGTCCCGTTCGAGTAGTATTTTCACCACCTCCTCTTGCCCATTCCCAGCAGCACGAAAGAGTGGTGTTCGGCCGTTGATAGTTGGTGTGTCAGGGTTGACGTCGTGTCGTCCGAGTAGAATTTTCACCACTCCCTTCCAGCCAGAGGCGGCTGCACCGAAGAGTGGTGTTCGGCCATCGTTATCAGATTTGTCAGGGTTGACATCGTCTCGTCCGAGTAGTATTTTCACACCTCCCTCCCACCCATTCCAAGCAGCAACAGAGAGGGGTGTTTGGCCGCCGTTATCTCGTTTGTCGGGGTTGACGTCGTCTCGCCCGAGTAGCATTTTCACCACTCCCTCGTGCTCACTCGAAGCAGCCTCCCAGAGTGGTGTTCGGCCATCGTTATTTGGCTTGTTGAGGTTGACGCCGTCGTGTCCGAGTAGCATTTTCACCACTCCTGCGCGCCCGCTCGAAGCAGCCCGCCAGAGTGGTGTTCGGCCATCGTTATCTGGCTTGTTGGGGTTGACGCCGTCGTGTCCGAGTAGCATTTTCACCACTCCCGCGCGCCCGCTCGAAGCAGCCCGCCAGAGTGGCGTTCGGCCGTAGTTATCTGGCTTGTCGGGATCAACCCTGCCTCGTTCGAGTAGCATTTTCACCACTCCCTCGTGCCCACTCCAAGAAGCCCGCCAGAGTGGTGTTTGGCCGTTGATATCTGGTTTGTTGAGATTGACTTCCTTTCGTCTGAGCAGCATTTTCACCACTCCCTCGTGCCCACTCCAAGAAGCCCTCCAGAGTGGTGTTTGACCGTAGTTATCTGGTTTGCCGGGATTGACTTCCTTTCGTCCGAGTAGCATTTTCACCACTCCTTCGTGCCCATTCGAAGCAGCCTGCCAGAAGGGTGCCTGGCCGTTGATATCTATTTTGTCGGGGTTGACGTCGTCTCGTCCAAGTAGCATCTCCGCCACTGGTTCGTGGCCGTTCGCGGCAGCCCACCAGAGTGGCGTTCGGCCATGGTTATCTGGTTTGTCGGGATTGAGATCGCCTCGCCCAAGTAGCATTTTCGCCACACCCTCGTACCCATTCGAAGCAGCCAACCAGACTGGTGTTTGGCCATTGTTAGCTGGCCTATCGGGGTTAACGTCGCCTCGCCCAAGTAGCATTTCCACCACCCGTTCGTGACCGCTCAAGGCAGCTTGCCAGAGCGGCGTTTGGCCGCTGTTATCTGTTTTGTCGGGCTTGATGTCGTCCCGCCCGAGTAACATTTTCACTACTCCCTCGTGCCCATTCCAAGCAGCCCAATGGAGTGGTGTATTGCCCCTAAAGTCCATTTGGTTGATATCACAACCTTCCATCTGTACCAAACCAGCTACAATCTCAACAATCCCGAAGAAGGATGCACAATGTAGACCACTGAACAGGGGGGGGTTATCGAAATCCCTAGCATACCAATACATCCCCTGTGCCTCCAAGAGGATTTCAGCGGATATATGGCAATTGTATTCGCCAAATAGCCTCAGCGCAAGCTGTTTCGCGCACTCTGAAATGTCCCTTTTGGCGTAAACTCCCCAATATAGAGAAGAATATTCGAGAAATGGTGTGTCTTGGACATCGGGGAAGGGACCAGTCGAAAGGGCCTTGACCTGCTGGGAATTCAGGTAACTTAAACAGGTTTCTGCCATTGTCGAATGAGCTGCACCGAAAAGGTCGGAATGAACCCGGAGGTATTCTTGAAGCGTAAAGTGGACTAAGCGGACCGTGGAAGTCTCCTTTTCTACAACAACGAGTCCTTGACAACAGGCTAATACTGTGCCTATTGAAGGGACATTGTCAGTATTGAGATTCGGTGAGCCTATTTCGACCGCTAGGGCGTGGCACAACTCATCGGCCTTCAAGGGCCGCTCCGCGTGAGATATCCACATCAGACCGGCCATGCCAAGCCTCGCTTTTTCCCCTCCTTGTCCCTTTATCCTGCCCAGCGTTGCGCCATACGCATCCCCAAACCCTAAGCCACCGGTCATTGCGCTGAGCTTTTGTCGCCTGCGATGGATTGTGGTTTCCTGCAGGATCGCATCGATATTCAGCGAAGCGAGCAAGAATCTAGATATATATCTGTTAGTGGATGCTTGAGGAACCTTTCCCTAGTGTTGTCGCTTCTGTTCATACATACATTTCCGAAACCTCTTCAGGAATTTTCTTCAGGATCTCTGCCTCCAGGCCACTGTTCATTGCATCCGGGGTTGTGTCCTGTTCCAACCTACTATGAAGATATTTGATAATATCATCTCTCTTCGTACCCACAGATAGACTTGCCACTCTTCCAGATAAACGCCTTCCGAGCTCAGACCGAATGTGCGGTCTTCCTGTCGCGAATATTCTAGTGCCTGGAGATTTTTGGAGAACTTTATTTAGCGAATTGAGTAGCTTGACTCGATGTTCTGGCAAACATTCGTCTAGGGCGTCGATGCACATAAACGTGCGCTTTTTGGAGGAAGCAGTCTGCAGCATCTCCACAATATCGGTATATTGCGGCCTCCGTCCACCAAGGAAATTTTTTTGTTCCTCATAGGCTTGCACCATTTCCTCCGGTACCTCTCCTAGCCCAGTTACAAGCTGTTTGAGCAGAGCGCCTAACATACTCGTTGATGACTGCTCCTGTCGGGCGGCGAAGTCAAGGTAGAGGCACGCAATGGCGACATTTTGTCCTCTCGCCCGATCACACAAGCTATCTATCACCAATGAACTAGCCCCACGGCTTATTAGCGTTCACCCCTCCTTCTATTCCGCATAGTTCGTGCTTATTACCTAATATATGTTTTGCCGACCCCCGGGTCCCCATAACAAAACAAAACTGCGTTATCGGATTCATTCTCCCCACTACCAGCGTGCCAGCTCCTAAATTCCTCAGTTTGTAACAACCATTCCCCTATACTTTCGACTCGACGATCTTGGATGTCTTGATGACGTGGCTTAGGATCTAGTGGGGATAGCCAGGCTAAGATATTAGATCGGTCGTTGGCAGCGGTAAAGTTAACAGTGTAGTTCGTGTTTAAAGAGTTGACATTATGGCTGAAAGATTGCGACATTTTCTTTTCTGCAGCTTAGGATATTGTACTCGAGTAGATGATGAAGGATGGAGTTGGTCGACTACAGTACTAGAATTTTCGGGGGCTGAAAAGAAGAGGGGTCATTTGTGTCACCTCATGAATCCTCAGCGTCAACCGATCGACCTCCCTCATTATGTAGTTCCATTTAGTTTGGACCATAGACTATAAGATCTTTGGAATCAGGAGCAGGAAATGCCATACCCGTTTAAATTCTCTTCTGCCGTACTGCACAGTAATTCTCACCTCACATTTTTCGCTGCGAAACACGAACACATTAAAACATCTATAGTTGAATCCACTAAGGGCCCATTTACCTATAAGTTACGGCCGTCTAGCACTTCGAAGCGGTGCCGACCGTTAAGGAGGGCCAGGCGGGGGGTCCAGGCAAGTAGAGGGTGTTTACCTAAAGTAGGGTGCCGGCTAAAGTCTGATGGGAGCTGCGAGGCAACCTCATATTTTGACTGTCTAGCTACAAGAATTTAGGACAGCGGAAAACCAGGTACTGTACAAAAGAATATTTGAGTAAATGTTTCTCGTTGAGGTCGGGGGAGGGAATAATTGAGGGGACCTTGACCTGCTGGGAATTCGTGTAACAGGAGCAGGTTGCTGGCATTGCCGAGCGAGCTTCACCGAAAAAGTCGCGACGAGCCCAGAGGTATTCTTGAAGAGGAAAGTGGATCAAGCTGACCATGGAAACCTCCCTCTCAACTACGATGTACAACGAGTCCTTGACAAAGGTTAGTAAATAGTACACGATATAGAAATCCGAATGCTGGGGCGATTTTCCCAAGCACTACAAAACGGAGTGAGAATGTGTGGTTTTAACAGATAAGCACCGACGGTTGGTGATCCGGGGTGTTAGAAGGGATCGGCGGCGAACAGGGACCGATAAGCAGTAGACAGAACCGAGTGTTTCCACAACCGTTAATTGGGTACGAAAGGTATTAGGGGTAGCTTTACCGAATGTGTGAACAAGAGAGAAAAGGAAGGTGAAATAAGAATTGCGGTAAAACAAGTTTGATTCTAATTTACTGGAAAGAAAAGTGTTTTGTGTGTAAGATATAAGAGGAGATATGAAAAGGCCCAGGAAACCCACAACCAACGATAACCGGCCCAGCTCTATGACCAAGCAGCCTCGCCCCAGTATAACTCGAGCACAGTCCGTGATCCACGGGGCTCTGGGCGCCGGTATATGGGCAGTTCAGTGCAGCGATACGGTAGCTGATCGACGAGTTTAATGGATGCTCCTTCTGCAGTCTACCAACCTAACCAAAGCGAGGCTTGGTTTCTTCTGCTGGCTTGGTTGGCTATTTCGTAGCAGAGCACTGGAAAAAAATTGTTTCTATCCCAAGGAAATGGATTCCCTCATTTTCACATTGCCAACAGACTACCACGGGAAAAAAAAATCCATAGCCTACGAGCACTTTACCGCCGGCTCGCCAAGTAGGAGATTTGTACGACAAAAACACCCTTTTAATGTGCTAGCCCGGGCAAGTACTGTTCCTGGTACGAAAGGTGATTCTATCGAGCTTCCTCTGACTGGCTTCAAGACCTCCTGGATCCTTTGTTACGTTTTCCGGCTTTCTGTATCACAGGTGTTGCCTCTCCCGCTGCTGCTACCAATGAAACCACTACGTATACCCAGCCCTTCGACAAACCTCTCCACCCTCCCCTAATCTTATCATCCTCATTTTAATCAGTCACTCTTTTTCACTGACACAAGCAATGGCCTCACAGCTAGCTTCCACAATCCTAGAAGCAATCGAGTCTGGTGAATCTAAGTTGTGGGAGTTTTCAACCCCGGAGGATTTCCCTTTAGTTCTCTAGAGCACGTCCGATCCTAGAAATTGTTTGGAGGGATATCGTTCCCGGTAACTTCCCCCAATATGCACTTGGGTAATCTGCACTTGCTAATCTAGACCAGAGTTCCCCTTTCCGCACCAGAGCATCCTCCCAGGGTGGTAATAGCTACAATTCTCCATGAGGCTTGTGCCTCAAGGCTTGCTGATGAATATGCCGAATGGAGGGCTGACGGACCTGTCAATAAGGTTGCTAGCCGTTCCATAGGCCTGCTGCCATCCCCACATAAGTCTTCTACAGTGTTCCCAATGGCCCAGTCCATCCGTCCGTCTTGGGAGTAGGATGGGACGGGCTATTGTCTATATTCATCATTTTTTGGGCAAGAGAACGCCCTATGCCGGGGGGCCGAAGACCCGGACGGACTGTGGGCCGGGGCAAGGCCGGCCTGCAGATAGCCTGCATATGTACAGTCGGGCACGGCCAGGTAAAGTGAGACAGGCCCGGGCTTTGTCGGCCAGTTCGGCATATCCCGTCCGATTAGCAAATACTTTGTTTATAGATAACCGATATCTTCAGATGCCCGGAAATATCTGCAGATATCTTCAGATGCCTACAGATATCGAAAGCCTGCAGATATCGGAAGCCTGCAGATATCTGCAGGACCGGTCAGATAGGACCTTGAAGCCGGAACTGTAGCCCACAGTCCCGCCCCAAAAAAAGTCCAGGCCGGCCACCCTGGACCTCGAGCTTGGCCGGACTGGCAGCTTGCGAACACTGGTGGTCTATACGCGACAAGCTCCGCCAACTATACTTAGGCACTCACACCCCCCGCTGCCCTTCATATCATCCGAATAAACCGTACTCCTCGCGGTGCCGCACCACTTTATCTATCCGTCACTCGTGAACTGGTCTAACATAGGCACCCCATATCCGTTGGTGCCTCCCATTCTATAGATTTGGGGATATGGTAACTAGCTCCGCAATACCCCCTTGGATCGTGGAATACGTCTGAGTTGACGGAAGCGGATAGTTATCAGAGATCAAGAAAGCGGATAGATGAGGGACAAGATGGGATAATAGTTTTAGGGGTTTTATTTGTTCTAGACGGAAGGGTAGACGGAAGTGTTCCTGGTTATGTCTTTCCTTTATTCGTACTATGGAGGTATGCAGGCAAATTGGATTATGCATGAAGGAGAGATTGATAGGTGTGGCAGACGATAGAATGATTGAGATAGCTTTATTATTCTTATATAGACTTATATTTGGTTAGTTAGCTTGGTTTAATGACAAAAAAACGAACGAAGTCTCTGATTTCCACTACCCTTTAGTTGAGCGCTAGTCAAATTCGACCGTTTGACCGTTACGCGATTTATCCCCGGCAAAAGAATGCACCTAAACCCGTGATCAAATAGAAGGAGCAGATAAAACCAGAAGATTTATTCCCGAGCAGAAGCCCATCCACAAATCAAACCCGGAGATTCCCAACCAGGCCATTCATTCTACTTGTTTGACCAGATCTCGGAGTGGAAATTTTGAGTTGAAATCATGAAACATCACTCATCCCATCCGCAGCAGTCCCTGTTCGTATATGGTTTTCTGCTCCTCTCAAATATGGTTCCTTTCTCCTCTCAAATGTTTCTTTCACCCCTTTATCTTCTCATACCCGTTACCGGTTGACTTGAAAGCCTATTGTGTGTTCTTTCATTGTTCCTTTTGTTCCTCTCAAGATGCTTCTTTGATAGTCTTTGTTTTTCCTTATTATGGGAACACGGTGGTAATGGCTGAACTCAATTGCTGTATTATATAACTGAGCAATGGCTTTCTTATTATTGAAGAAATAAGTGTTGTTACAATACGAGATCTTCACTACTTTCTGTTATCACTTCTTCATCCAAGTTCCGTGCGCATATTCCGATCGCATATTACAACAGTCCCCTGCTGTCTAACATCTCCCCCGGCCGTCCCTTGGCATCGCCGACAGTTCAACTATAGTAGTGCCCCTGCCCCCGGAAAGCCTTACCTCACCCTATGCGGTCCGCCGCCGGAGCCAAAGATGACTATCCTAGGACTTCACTGCCGAAGACTGATTGTTAGAGGCACTCAGTAGTCCAGCCCCTTCCCGTGCTCTTGATAGTCCACCGCCAGCCCTCGAAGGACCCCTTGACCGTTGGGAGCACTCGAAACACCTGCAGATGCTATTCGAAAACTCTCCATAGCATGAATGGGCTCTCCAGTACTTGGCTCCAACGGAACAAACCCCGGGAGGAGGTTGATGAGAACATCAGGGAACGCGGCCCGCTGTGAGGATCTGGAGGGATTCTGTTAGTGTTAGGGTTGATACCACTACAGCCAGTCTAACCAGTCAAGTTTCCTTGGCAGCTGCCCGCAGGACCCCCGGAACACTAGTTAGTCTTTTATGTTATGATACCTCGTTAGGTGGTGGTATCGTACTAACAAGCTACTGCCGGCATCGGCGGTTCCTATCGAAATTATGCCGGCAGCATCAATAAGCCGGACTATTGTTTTTGGCCCTGATGGCCCTGATAGGCCTAGAAAGGTCTCATGAGTTATCCTAGAGTCTAGTTGGACAAAGAGTACGAGTGAACCCGCCGTTTTCAATAACCGCCGTGTCTAGCATGAAGGGTTCGAAGAGCGAATTTGGGTTACGATCTCGGTAGAGCTCAGAAAACCGAATGCAAGGGGTCGGATCCAAGCAACTTTGGTAGCCTAACACCAGGGGGCTGGTGTTGGTGGCGCGGCCACCACAACCCAAATAGTATGCCCCTTGCCTTCCATTCTTACTAGGTCTCAAGCTCTCTCTTACTAACTGCGGACTATAGAATGTGTTTCTAGTTCCTAGCCCGATTTCTAGAGGAGACTACTCTTACGATGCAGGATGCGTTTAGAGCGCATTAGCCACGAGGCAAACCCCGGGAGACTGCGCTTGTGGTAGAGGTTGGCGAGTTGCGTCATTAAGTGGAGAAGTACAGTACAGTACATAACCAAGCGTGGATATTTGCCAGCCTGATTTTCCCATCCGGGTAGAATACTTCAGTGGCTCTCTAAGAACTCTATCCCCAGTGTCTAACGGTGGTAGTTCCTTTCTTTGTCGTTCAAGGGTCTGTTATTCTATATATTATCTTTCGTTTGCCTTTCTTGCTATTTAGAACCCCCTCTAAGTTACTCGTGAACTGTGCAGCCTATCAAAAAGTGTAATCTAATCCTCAAAGACTCTTCATCTATTCCCACATTTCTGGTCTTGGATCATAGCTATTTGACTGGCTTCCAACATTCTCATTTGAGGAACCACAGGTGCGATTAGTCACCATAATGTTAGTACTAGTATTCAATGCGCCAAATCGGCACTACCGAGGCTTGATCCCCCATACCCCATCGCTAATGCATTCATAGCGGATGAAGTTCAGTGACAAGTGAGATAGTAGTCTAGAAATGCCGTAATTTGTCAAAAAGGGAGACGGGCGTCTCATTCAGCCAACCAAATCAAAACGCGCATGCTTTTTTGTGCTGGGCTAGCCTTTTATCTTCCCAAGCGACCGCTAGCAAATCATTTACATTATAAGGGAATAAACTGCTTCATTTTCACATATCAAGCAAACTACCTCTGGAAATGGAATCCGTCGCGTATTAGGAACTCGCCGTAGATTTATTAGGTAGGAAGTTTGTATCATGGAATACTCTATCGTTTCCTCTATCTATATCTAAATGGCCCTCACGTCTACAATTTAGATGGGGGGAGGGCAATGAGGGAATTGTGGAAAAATTAAGGAAAAAATCGATTTCCAAAGGGGATATACAATTAAAAGGCAAGGAAAAGAGCAAATATGACGGAAATTTTGAGCTATTCTGGCTTGTTTTTATGCAACAGAAATATCCCCCACTTAGGCCCAAACTCTAAACTATAAATTGAAATTGATAAATCCTGACTTGGCTACACAAGAAAATCCGTGCAGAGTTCGGATGGATATTTCCTTCGGCCAAAAGAGAAATACTTAAGCTGAGGTTCTGTCATAGGTTTATTGAGGGAGGAAACGGGAAACAGGAATTGGCGCAGAGTTGGGGCTGGAATCGGGGGAGGAAGCTAGGCAAGGGCGAGAGAGGGGAGACTATGGCGGCGACAGGGTTGCTATGGAGCTGAGGGAGCGATGGCTGCTCGCCCTCATGGCAGGCTTGAGGCAGCGGACCCTAGAGGCTGGAGTAGCGCTATCACTCCCTGGTGCCCATCCTCAGTAGCCTGATCAAGTGGTGTTTTGCCATACTTATCTACTTTGTTAGGGCTGACGCCGTCCCGTCCGAGTAGAATTTTCACTACTCCTTCGTGCCCGTTCGAAGCAGCCCGCCAGAGTGGTGTTTCGCCGTCGTTATCTGGTTTGTCGGGGTTGACGTCGTCTCGTCCGAGTAGCATTTTCACTACTCCTTCGTGCCCGTTCGAAGCAGCCCCACAGAGTGGTGTTTGGCCGTCATTATCTGGTTTGTCGGGGTTGACGTCGTCTCGTCCGAGTAGCATTTTCACCACTCCCTCGCGCCCGTTCCAAGCAGCCCGCCAGAGTGGTGTTTCGCCGTAGTTATTTGGTTTGTCGGGGTTGACGTCGTCTCGTCCGAGTAGCATTTTCACCACTCCTTCGTGCCCGTTCCAAGCAGCCAGCCAGAGTGGTGTTTGGCTGTATTTATTTGGTTTGTCGGGGTTGACGTCGTCTCGTCCGAGTAGCATTTTCATCACTCCTTCGTGCCCGTTCGAAGCAGCCCACCAGAGTGGTGTTTCGCCGTAGTTATTTGGTTTGTCGGGGCTGACGTCATCTCGTCCGAGTAGCATTTTCACCACTCCTTCGTGCCCGTTCCAAGCAGCCCGCCAGAGTGGTGTTCGGCCGTCGTTATCTGGTTTGTCAGAGTTGACGTCGTCTCGCCCAAGTAGCATTTTCACCACTCCTTCGTGGCCGTTCCAAGAAGCCCAATGGAGTGGTGTATTACCCCTAAAGTCCATTTGGTTGATATCACAACCTTCCATCTCTACCAAACAAACTACAATCTCAACAATCCCGAAGAAGGATGCGCAATGTAGACCACTGAACAAGGAAAGTTTATCGAAATCCATAGCATACCAATACATCTTCCGTGCTGCCAAGAGAATTCTTGCAGATATATGGCGATCGTAGCTGTCAAATAGCCTCAGCGCAAGCTGTTTCACGCAACCCGAAGAGTCCTTCTTTGCGTGAACTCCCCAATATAGAGAAGAATAGTCGAGAAATGGTGTGTCCTGGAGATCGGGGAAGGGACTAATCGAAAGGGCCTTGACCTGCTCGGAATTCAGATAACTTAAGCAGGTTTCTGCTATCATCGAGTGAGCCGCGCCGAAAAGGTCGGGATGAGCCCGGAGGTATTCTTGAAGCGTAAAATGAATTAACCGGACCGTGGAAGCCTCCTTTTCTACCACAACGAGTCCTTGACAGCAGGCCAATAGTGTACCTATTGAAGGAATGTTGTCGGCATTGAGATTCAGCGACCCTGCTTCAACTGCTAGGGCGTGGCACAGTTCATCGGCCTTCAGGAGCCGCTCAGAGTGAGATATCCACATTAGAGCGGCCATGCCAAGCCTCGCTTTCTCCCCTCCTTGTCCCTTTATCCTGCCCAGCGTTGCGCCATAAGCATCCCCAAACCCTAAGCCTTCGGTCATTGCGCTGAGCTTTTGTCGCCTGCGATGGATTGTGGTTTCCTGCAGGATCGCATCGATATTCAGCGAAACTAGCAAGAATCTAGATATATATCTGTTAGTGGACCTCTAAGGAAGCTTTCACTAGTGCTTGTTCTTTCTATTCATACATACATTTCCGACACATCTTCAGGAATTTTCTTCAGGATCTCTGCCTCCAGACTACTATTCATTGCATCCGGGGTTGTGTCCTCTTCCAGCCTACTACGAAGATACCTAATAATATCATCTCGCTTCGTACCCATAGATAAGCTCATCACTCTCCCAGAAAAACGCCTCCCGAGCTCAGGCTGAATGTGCGGTCTTCCTGTCACAAATATTCTAGTACCTGGAGATTTTTGAAGAATTTTGTTTAGCGAATTGAGTAGCTTGACTCGATGTTCTGGCACACACTCGTCTAGAGCATCGATGCACATAAACGTGCGCTTTTTGGAAGAAGCAGTCTGCAGCATCTCCACAATGTCGCTATGTTGTGGTCTCCGTCCACCAATGAAATTTTTCTGCTCCTCATAGGCTTGCACCATTTCCCCCGGTACCTCTCCTAGCCCTATTACAAGCTGTTTGAGCAGGGCGCCTAACATACTCGTTGATGACTGCTCCTGCCGGGCGGCGAAGTCAAGGTAGAGGCACGCAATGGCGACATTTTGTCCTCTCGCCCGATCACACAAGCTATCTATCACCAATGAACTAACATCACAGCTTATCAGCGCTCACCCCCTCCTTCTATTCCGCATAGTTCGTGCTTGTTACCTAATATATGTTTTGCCGACCCCCGGGTCTCCATAACAAAACAAAACTGCGTTATCGGATTCACCTTCCCCACTACCAGAGCGCCAGCTCCTAAATTCCTCAGTTTGTAACAACCATTCCCCTATACTTTCCACCCGACGGTCTTGGATATCTTGATGGCGTGACTTAGGATCTAGTGGGGATAGCCAGGCTAGGATATTAGATCGGTCATCAGCAACTGTAATGTTATTCGACACGCTAACAGCTGTGTAGCTCGTGTTGAAAGAGTTCGTATTATGACTTAAAGATTGTGACATTTTCTCTTTTTTCGCAGGTTAGGATATCGCAGGTGATGGGCGATGGAGTTAGTCGACTGCCGGAATTCTTGGGGGCAGAGAAAAGCGGGGTATTATATTTGTGGAACCCCACGCATACCTCCGGACTGTCCCACCAATCTCTCCCATATTTGTGTCAACAACGCCCAACCTGTTCCTAGTGCATCGGTAGCAGGAAACGTCACATCTGTTTAAGTGCTATCCCGCTGCACAGTCCTTGAGCGCAGTAATACACCCCAGAAATCTTGCACTGTGGTCACCCCCTACTTTATATAGTTAAATGATATTATTGAATTGCACTACGACGCATGAACACTCTAAAGTGCCCGCAGCTAAATCCCCTAGTTCAGAATATATAGAGAACAATTACATCAGGCCTTATCAATGAATCAGCTGAAAAAGCCGAGTTACAGTACATATCGCCTAACTCAAAGCCTCACAGTATAGCCATTTCTAAAGTCGATGCAGGTAGGAAAGCGCTCTCGTACCAGGTTATAGGAAGATAAGGACCGCCCCTTATAATATTAGATGCAACAGCTAGGTACAGCACGGTACTCGTATAGCACAGAGGGGTGCGGAGTGGCTGTAGGTGCTGTATTTCTCATAATAGTCCATCTATCAGCTTGCGCGCAAACTCTCATAGTGAAGCAGGCCTCGGATCTTGGTGCTTTCTTCGTTGATCCACATCACAACTTAATTTGCGCGCAAGTAACGATCGGGGCATAAACTCGGCCAAACCGTTTAGCTAACCTAAGCAGAAATTCAAGAGCCGTTGACTGCTCGAGTAGGGTAAGGTAGAAACTGGTGAAATCCGATAAGTCCGTCACTGGGTCATCTAACTCGGCCAGTGGGATTGAGGCTCGTTATTGAACGTGATTGGCCCTGGTACGAAGGGCACAAGTTTTGTAGGTATTATCATTTAGTATGATATTACAGTAAAAACAAAAATACCGGTCCCCCAACCCGCTGTCCCGAGTAATACGGCAACCTATGACTTTATATAGACAAACATCGAAACACCCTCTCCCACTGACCTGAGCCAAGTTCTCTAGAGCTTCTCATAGGGCCGTGTTTTCCACCCACAGTGGACACTGCCGACTATTATGTAAACATCCATGGGAGTGGCGGATATGTGGCACAGGATAGGCGTAAGGGGAGGGGGAAGAAATTCTCTTGCATCAGGAAGTCCCGGAGCCCGGGGAGTACCTCACGCTGTTTATAGACAGGCCCAATATTCCGACGGCAACAAAGGATGGAAACCTAATGTCGAGCGTTTAGATAAGCAAAAACCTTCTTGCCAACCAACACCTTCAGGCCTAGAGGACAATCACTCAAACCCCCCCCCCCCGCCGCCATACGACACCTGCAGGAGAACCTAAATATGAGAGAAGGTCGAATTGGATGATAGCCGGCTCAGAACCAGAGCTTAAAATTCTTTCTCCCATGCCTAAAAACTATGCGTAAATCGACCCAGACACAACCGCAAGCCTCCTAGGAAGATCCCAGGAACACAACTAAACCTTCCGGAGCGTTAGCCCAGACGAACGATGAGAGAGCTCTACCCGACCGACCAGCCACGCTAACCAGCTGAGTCCAATCAAGAATGGGTAGAACAAAATAGCAAGGGAAAAGGGGAAGTACTCGAGTATATTCAAAGCTGCCAAAGCCACCATGGAAATAAGCTTCATTATCCTACGTTATATGTAATGAGCCCAGGTCACAATCGCCCCACCTCGGGACGACTTGGGACGAGTCACAACACAAAATCGCTAATAACTCGAGAGTTTAAGCGTCAAGCATAATTTCCTTAAGGTAAACTACTTCTTACAAGGGCGGTGCAAATCCAATGTATCCCTCACCGTCCTTTAAGCCCCGGCCGGTTAGCGCACCCTCCTCCCCAAAACTCCTTTGCGCAGCCACAGAAAATAATCCGTATGAAACTAGATACCACCTCACGAGAATGAAATTGGTTCAGCAAAACCCTACCCCCAGAACCCTACCTCCCAGAAAGCGTGTCTTGGTGGATCAGCAAGATTCCGGGCAGTGTATAATTCGGAAACCGCTACTTCCATTGTGAAACCAGGCCAACTCAAGAGGAAACATATTTCCTGCAGATGGCCACTACACGCCCCGCATTTCATGAGGAATTCTCGCGCACCAGGTCCCCTCCAAATTTCTTTCTCGCCTTCAAAATTACAGGTGCTAGCTTTCACATATCCTACTTCTCTAAGGCTAAGGCTTACTTTTAGTCATACCTTCTCCTACTGGCCAAACCAAGTGTCATCGGAGTCTCACTCATCATAAATATTAATACCTATCCAGTCATGATACAGCTCATGGGTTCCATGACGGCCGACTTCTCCCATCTCCCCACATCGCCAATCAATTACGGTGAATCAAATATTTCAATTTCCTGTCCCACACCCGTTTGTGGATTACTCGCAATTATGAGAGTAATACCATAAAATTTAAAGGGCTAGTAGATAAATTCACTACCCCCCCCCCCGCAATTAGTCTGATTAAACAAGAGGCCAATCACAGATGCTCCGCGCATGTCATTTCCAAAGACAAGTGAGACAGAAACTAAGAGAAATAGGTGCCCCACAAGCACCGACTATGAATGCTGTAGGCCGCTGCTCAAGGGAGTTCAGGGAACTACCTCCAGAATGCAGTAGCCAAAATAGAAAGAGGAAATAACCTCTAGTATAATTTAACTACAGGGATCTCCAGGCGGTCGCTAAATCCGAACCAATGTCAAGATAACCAAGACGAAAGCAAAAAGTCCACCAGCAGATATTCGCGATATCCCCACCCCTACTTGGCCAACCTTAGTTTCTACCAAACCAGTTCCATCCCCCCCCCTCAACAAAATGATCCTTCAGTGCATTTGCGCAATATTTACAAACCACAACATTTTTCTCACGGACTGGAGAGAGACAAGTTGTGGAGGAAAACCAAGGCAGCATGAGAGATCACTCGAGACAGCCCAGGAAACTGTTTACCACACTTAGTGAGAGGTGAGCTGTTCCAGATTCGGTATTTCACTAAGCCTTATCCTCGCGGGGGAGTCTCCTGGTATCATATCAGTATGTATATATTATAGTCTGCGGCTAGAGTCAGATTTGTTGAAGCGAGGGGTGTTTCTAGAACTCTAGGTAGCTACAGGTGATAGGTGGTGGGGGTTAGGCTCGGCATTAGGAATATAGCATCCGGGATATGATACCACTTCCATTCCTTGGAAATTTAGTATTGGTGTTGGAAGGTACCGGCACCTGGAATAGGTCTGGTAATATGTCTAAGTCTCATCAAGGGCTTTGCCCGAGCATGTAATAAAGGGGCTGTGGTTTACATTATTACCAGTAGAGATTAATCGAGCATAATTACCCATCACACAGGCAACCTACCGGAAAGCTCTAGTAATCCGCAATCTCCTGCAAGCTTCTACCCTCCTTCTCCAGAGACAAGATCTCTTGATCAGGATCACCACATTCCTGACATAGCACAACTCGAGCCCTTTGGCCATACTGGACCCCACCAGCTGATACTCACAAACCCCTTAACCTGTCAAACCAAACCTTTCATGGCCGATAGGGCGGTTTCAACTAATAGTTCGGTAAGGAATTCTAGGGTTCTCTTTCACAGCTCCCCTCCGGAAAGAACACATATAGTGAAAAGCGAGACAATGGACGACCCCCAAGAAGCTTATTTGTCTTTACTCTACCTAACCACCCATTTTGACAAGGCTTAGCCAAGAAACACAGCCTGTCAAGAAGTGGACCGTTTTGTTGTGCAGCGGAAGATTGTTGATTAAGTTCTCTAGCTAGCTAAGTGGAACATGAACGGTATAAACATACCCTATCGTGATGACGCAACCCATGATGTAGAATACGCACGTCTGCGTACGCCCTTTCATACGCAATAGTGAGTAGGAAGCCTTAAGCAAATCTCTCGTACCTCCGCCCGGAGGATCATTTCTCAACACATTTCTCAACACAGCCACCCAGACCATTCTCGAGTGATATCACATGAATCTGAAATAATCCTGATATTACGATATCAGGTAGAGAGAGACCCGCACAAACCCCAAAACGCAAGCTCCTCGTCCCAAGCTTCACGATGCTTACCAATAGGCAACACACTTATTACTCCCAACGTAACGTACTATAAGAATGCCAGGTCCACAAACCCAGCAGGAGTAAGCTCTCCCACTAAGCCACATCACTTTCAAGGCACAGAACACCAACGCCCTGCGAAACCCTGCAACTAACCCCCGCCCCCGCCCCCCAATACAGTGCGCATACATATATCCTTCCAAAGCTCAGGGGTGCTATGCTCTACGTAAGGCACAGCAAGGAGTGAGAGGCAACCCCCCGCCACAAAAGGTGAGAATCACATAGATATCCCTCACAATCGTACGATACATAGAAATCTGACTTTGCATTAGCACCACAGGGGCCTCACTCAGTATAAAATACATGGTCAGGCCCCTCGGTGAAGTCATCCTTACACGAAAGGAGGTCTTGTCCTGTGTTCAGACCCCCACTTTTATTAATGAGGTGTATTGAGGGGTATTGCGGGCGGGATATCAAGTAGGTATCCGTGAAGCTACTGACTCCCTGTGTTCCTTAGCTTTGCTCTATCAAAAACGGCTCTCTAGGCGGACACGGGCGGCTCGTTGCTGGAGGCTGGAGGAGGTAGGAATTGCACCTATTCAAGGGTAACTGATATTGCCGTAACATTCATCGAGCAAGCAACCCAGTACACCCCCCCCAACGGTTACAAAAGCTCTTGTGTTTGAAAATAATTAAATACGGGGACGGTATGCTTGAGAACAGGAGGTGGCCCGGGTGTGCTCATGGCGAAGTAGCCTTCGCTCTAGACTATAAAATACCAACCTTCCGAAATAAATGCGCGGGCGGCCCAGGTACTCGGGTGTCGCCATTGTAACCGGGCAAGCCTCAATAGCCCGGTTCACGTTACGGAAACCTTTAAGAAGGAAAGATATCGGGATATCAAAAAAAGGCCTAAAAGCAGGGATGCCCGAAAGGCGAGTCGAACGCCTGATCTTCGCATTACGAGTGCGACGCCTTACCAACTTGGCCATCCGGGCGGATGTTGTTTCCCGCCCGGGAATCAACTAATTGCAGTATTTCTTGTTTCCGAACATCCCGTAAACATTTTACTCTAAAGTATTTTACCCAAAACCCCCCCTCTAACTAGATGAGGTGATACCACAAGTGTTCGGCTTGACATTCCGACAATTACCTGCAGCCGGCAGTACCATACCAACTCACCAAATAGAGTATCTCCGTGGGGGCTCTAATCCCCGTTTTGAGACAAAGGATCCCGAGAAAACCTAGTGCTGAAAGAGGAAGGAAAAGATCGCTTTAACTGCTGTCAAGGCGCTTCAGGCTCTCGTTAACCTATGGTGATGCCTGATCCTCTTCCCAAGGAGATCAAAAACTTTGCCAAGGCGCTAGCCAATTTAGCTCATTAATACGGGAGCCAAGTAACTGTCAAAATTTAATGCTGTGTTCAAAGAACTTATGATACGTGGTTGCCGTTGAGCCGCAACAAAAAAAAGGCAGACACCACTGCAAACGCATGCCAAGGAACCTCAGCCCCGCGATATCGTGCCAACCCCCTTCCCCTCCAATCGACCCTGAGACCCTAAGCTGAACTCTGAACACGTCCCCCGGCCCAACACCCTCCCAACGAAACCAAAATCACTTCTCCAGGAGAAAAGTTCAAATCTCTCTGGATTTTGTCAAGTAACTCCCAACAAAGCCTACTCTAAACTCTGAATCATGGCTCAAGCTGCAAAGCGGATCACTCGGGTAACAATCATTGTTTGTTCGCCTTCAAAGAACGAAGCTAACAGGTGTTGATGTCGCAGGAGTATACCGAGATCGAGGCGAACCCCCCTCAGGGTATCACAATCCAGCCTATTGATGAGGATATGTTCAAGTGGAATATTGAAATTACCGGACCTAAAGAATCCACCTATGCTGTGAGCTCTCATACTGATACAGGTTCAGTTGCTATTAAGTTGTAGTGGATTAAAGCTGATTCCAAGTTTTGTTCTCGTAGGGCGGAACTTTCAAGCTTCTCCTAACGCTTCCGACAAACTACCCTTTCAAACCTCCGGTTCTGTCCTTCCAGACAAAAATCTATCACCCAAATGTTACCAACGATGATAAGGGGAGCATGTGCCTTGGTATCCTGAGGAGCGATCAGTGGAAGCCTAGCTGCAAGATCTTGGCAGTCCTAGAGATGGCTCGCGGGCTACTAATGGAGCCGAATCCGTGAGTCAACATACCGTGCCCACCTTCCCCCACAGATCGTGCTGTGCCGCATCTGACGAGAATGCGTTGCTGACCTAAGCATACGAATGACTCAGAGAGGATGCTGTTGAAACCTCTATTGCTGAGCAATACAAGAACGACAAAGCCACATTCGAGAAGACGGCCAAGGCCTGGGTCAAGCAATATGCAAAGTAGATAATTCGCGCACGCCAAAATGGGATGGACCAGTAAAAAAACTCTCTTTCTTTTTCTTTTTTCTCTGCTTTTCCCTTTCCTACATATCAATTACGAAACCAGCGTTTGGAATCCAGGAATAAGAATGGAAGTGCTGAGGACGTCAGGGGGTTGAATGAGCATAGAGCGCTTTGGTTGACTTCCCCCTTTCCCTCTTTTCCCCTCTCCCCCTCGTTGGTTGTGCTGGTCTCCTCTTTTTGCTTCATTATTGTGTTTGCCCGATCACTCACTCGCATGCGATGTTAACATGTGTCCCAACGATAGAAGAATGGAAAGGAAACAAAAACGAGGCATCTGCATTGTCCTCACATCTTATGATAGTCTACTGTGCCGTATGTCTATTGTCAATCAACCAATACCCCTAAAGCGCCCGCCATGTGTCCAAATCGTAATCCAAATCGTAATCAGCACTGTAGACTTCATCACACAGCCGCAATATCATAAGTGTCAGGCACCAACCTCCATCGTTGCATGTCACTAGGAAAAAAGAGCCGTCCTGAGCACAATAACAGCACCCCGTCTGTCCGTCTGTCATACATACCCATGCACAGACACTCCCTCCAAAAAGTAAGCTTTGTACGTGACCGTGCTGTACTCGGGGCAGTGGTAGAGCATTGTGACAACCCGTCGACCGAGCGTGACCACTTTATTTGGGGAATGAAGATCGCGTTGGGTGATTCCTTGAGCTTTAAGTCCAGGTCCTACACGCTCGAGCGATATCTAGTAACAATTGGTTTGCGCGATCCCGCCGCCACCCAGCCCCATACAAAATCCCCTTCAATCCTCAATACCCCACCCCCACCCCGAGCACGCAGTTGCGGCCAAACGCTTTACCAATGCATTAGCGGCGGGGAACCAACCAAGGGAAGTCAAAGGAGTCTGATGGGGGAAAGGAAGCTAAATCCTTGCCAACCTACCCGACGTCGAAACCGGGGGCGCACGATAAGCACCACTGGGCGAGCAAAGTCAAAGCCATGCCGACGAGAGTTTTTCTCCGCCATGAACTCTCTCTCAACTGTGAGGGGGGCTTTCCACGGTATATAATTATATGATGAGTAGGTCAAAGGGCATACTTATGACCACTGGCAGTAGAATTTATCCTGTATGGTCGTGCCATGACTTTTGCGGTGAGATACAGTACTATAACCTGCTGTAGCATACCATATTTGGAAGAGGGGGAATAATGAAAAACTGAGAGGAAGTATTTTACATCATGTGGTACTTGCAGCAGCCAACAAGTAAAAAGAAAGGAAAGAGAGAAACAAGTCAAGATGAGATCTTCGTTTTTGTTTGTGACTTTTCTGACGATGATTGTGAATACGATCCTGGTTATAATACAAAATTCGTGGCCTCCCCCCCTCACCCATTTCACGCCAAAAAAAAAAGTACCTGATTTTGAATACTCCCAACTCATCCAAGAGCAATACAGAAGTAACAGAATTAAGCCATTGTTCAGGAATATGCCTAAGCTTTCCAAGCAGAAATCCATCAGAACGTTCCCACAGCACGATAAGTGCTAAGGGTTCAGGAGTGATGGATACCATTGCAATAATAATATTATATTCCGCATTAACAATATGAAAGACTCATATAAGACCAAAAAGTACTATACCTTCCCCCCCCCCCCCCTGTCGTTACTTCTAGTTATTTGCGCCGTGGGTATTAACTAACAGATCCTGTCGCATACACACTCGAGTACAAATGGTAATACCTAGATCACTCTAATAGCTCTAGGAAATTTTCGTTTTTTTCTCTCCTTTTTTTTTTTTTGCCCAGCAACAAGGCTGGGATTTTGTGAGATGAGAGTTCCCATTTTTGGTGCAAGACGTGGGGGGGGGGGAGGTGGGCATGAATCCCTTTTGTCGCCAAGATCTTACTAAATAGACTAACCCACTACCGTAATCAACCAACTACGATTAAATAGCTAATCTATAATGGCTCGCGCAAGACAATCATCATAAGATCCAATGAACTAGGCCAGGTCCAATGAACACGACAGGGGGGCATTCGGAAGTCTCCCGGCGGACTGGACCGGACTACCAGTACGGTAAACCCAGTAGACTGCAAGTATCGTACGGTACGTAGCATATCAAACTGTATAAAGATCGCGATCTTGCCTTGCTACAGAAGTACAAGTATCATGACGGCGAGGGGTGGGCAGACTAGTCAGAAGGCGTTAAGAATTGGACCAGTTTACGTACTGTGCCGGTAGGCGCCACTTGCTACACTGTGGTCTTGAAAGGAAGGAAGGAAGGAAGGAAGGAGGAAAAGGGAAAAGAAAAAAAGAGCTGAAGTGTGTTCTTGGAGTGGGATGTGGTACAGCACGGCACTGTACCTGTCCTGTGCCGGACAGGTATCACACGATAGCCGCCGTTTGTGAACCCGGACTTTGCAAGGGCCAGAGTGCATAACTAGAATGTCAATATGACAGCAGTCGGGTCATACAGTACCGGTACCTGAGAAACATGGCCATGATGATGAGATCTCTGCTCCCCCGTGCCTTGGCCAGTTTTGAAGGGATATAACCAATCAATGAGGAACCTGGCCTCCTCTAAGCCCAACACACCAATCAGAAAAATAATAATTCCCTCCACACCCTCTTGTCAGGTACTCGAGTACGGTACCAGTATGGTAATGGAAGGTTTGCGTGTCCAGACAAGCTAGTTGCGGAAGTAGCACTAATTTGACCCAAATCAACAACACCCCTGCTCTGTGCTGTGTAGTTGAGTACCGTACCCGTAAAAACTCGTAAAAAAATCCAGTATCTCCATCAACCTTGTGCCTGTAATTTCCGGATTCCGAGACAGAAACCGCCCGAGTAGGAGTAGCGTTTTCCTGACACAATAAAATCAGCCCTCAAGGCCTATTGGATCTCATTACAAGTAACTAGTACTCGTACTTGTATTCGCAATTCTGTTAATTTGTCAAACTAAACCTATCCCGTACGGGCAGGGGTATCGGCAGTTGATTTCACGAGTTTTTACAGTACGATCGTGGAACAGGAAAATATACACCCCCAGCAAATATACAGTCCCCATTGATTGGCTCGTAGGCTAGGATTACTGAGGTCCGACCAATCAGCAGCGAACTGTATATTTGCTAGGGGTGTATGTTTTCCTGTTCCGCGATTGTACAAGGGTAGGAACCCATTAACCGGAGCAAACAGGGATATATTTGGCTGGTTAACCTTAACTAACTGTTCCATAACTTCTTGCAGGACCTTGCACCACTTTTTATGCCTGACCCTCGCAGCATGGCGCGACGCGCGAGCAAGGAGAACAAAAAGAGCAAACGGGGGGGGGGATTGAGAAAAAGATTTCGCCCCTCTCTCGCTTCTTTACCAGTACGGTACATGCTTCAAGGTGCCCTTGACTCGATCACTTTACAAATACCCTTGACTAAGCACTGGCACCCCGGCCCTTTTCCCCCCTCCTTTCTTCCCTCCTTCCTCTGAGGTTCTTTTCTTCCATCGCCGTGCATGGCGGGTTTGCCCCCTTTCAAGCGTGGCTTGGCCGAGTAAGGTGTTTCCATCCGCTTGCTTCGCTCCGGGATGGGGGTAGAGGAAGGGAGGGGAGGAAGGAATCAAGGAATGAACGAAGGAACGGGTAACCTTTTTTCCAAGAAGTGCTTGTGCTTGGCGGGTGAATGAAGAGCTGCTAACCTCTCCTCCTCATTGCCAGTCTGGGCCCGGTCCCGTTTAGGCTTGCAGACGTGCGGGCAGGCAGAGCGGAGCTTGGTTAGACAGGATGCTAGATGGAGGTGGAGATGAGGCCCGGTATGTGAAATCAATGTTGCAACGAAGGGGGGGGGGTTCGATCAAAACTGATCGAAGGACTAGGAACGCGCTTTTTCGAACCGGGGGGTTATAAGATAGAACCCCTTCTAACAAATCGGTAAACAATGATGTTTGAAGGCAATTGGAAGCATAGAAACAAATGAAATGATAGGAAAGGGAGGCAAAATGTAGCAGAAAAAGCGAATGAACTAGCACCGGCACCCCACTTCCCCGGCTTCTCAGCAATAATTACTCACAGAGCTGGGTTGAGGGTAGAAATTCTCACAAAAGTTCCTGCTATTTTTGCTTACTAAGACATTAAAGAACCCCCCCCCCTTCAATCCCCATTTTCAGAAGCCCCGATTCAAAGACCCCCCCTTCTAACCCCCCGGGTTCGATTATCAAAGGCCTTCTTTGCAACACTGTGTGGAATGCACACGGCGCGCAATCACCCACATGCCCGAGTGCATCGACCACATATCACACCTATAATGCGTCTCGGCCTCCATCTATCCATCCGACTTGCATTTCTTGCACTAGTATGGTAATTCAGCAAGCCCAATGATCAAATCGGAGGTAACACCCATCGTTAGGAATTTACCCAAATATAGATTAGAGATAGGACAAGTGGAGAGAATTTTTTCCCCCTCCCCTCACGTGTGCCTCTCCTCCCCCTTCTCCTTTGAACAAAGACAAAGCTTAATCCGTCAGGGATTCCGCATCATATGGGATTGTAATGCATCCATGCACATATGTATGGTCCTTCAGGGGGCATACTACGGCATCGTTAAAACGCTCGCTATTGTTCCTGCATTTGCGAAGAGATGGTTATAGGCATTGAACCGGGTTGCGTTGCGGTGGACGCGTGGGGTTCGCTTAGGTGGTTTTGCATGATACAAAACGGTACAGCACAGCATTCGCACATCGCCGCATGTAGCCCATTCTCGGGGTTTTCGGATTTTCCTGCATTTATAGTTGAAGATGGGTAAGTTACTTTATAGGGTCAGGGATTGGTAGTACTGCAGGCGATACTCGAGTAGCGGGAGCGATACTGCACGTATCTAGTGTTATCATAACTGTGCTCGAGGAGTGCCAGGAGGGGGAAGGGGGAGAAGGGGAAGGACCCACTTTGATTATGCTTGGGGGCTTGCGGCCGAATTGATCGATTAACCAACTGTTCGTCAAGATCGCTGCGATTGGAAAGGGGATAGGGGATTTGTGTCGTAAGTGTCATATCAGAAAGGCTCCGCGGTGGGCTAGTTGGCTGCTGTTGAGTTTCTGTGAGAAGGTCTCGTGAGCTATTACTTGAAAAGCGGTTGAGGGGAAGGCGGAGCTAAGCAGGGGAAGTTGCAGGAATACAGCCGGCAGGTGCAGCACAGCAGCCAAATAACCTGGTAGCGTTAGCAACGCTATCATAATATCATGTCAGTATTCACAAGGTTTCTTCCGCCTGAAGAAAAGAAAAATAGACGCACTGCACTTGGAATACTGCACCGTAGTCAGTCCTTACTCGAGTGCTTATCTTAACCATTGATAGACTCCCCAAACAAATATTGCTTTTTGCTACCACCTTGGTTACCTTCTAATTTGCCTGCCATTCCTATTAATACATGCTCTGCCCTACCTACTATCAATTTTCGGACCTTCTCCACAAATTCGTCTCTCTCCTGTCATCCCCCTGGGCGATGCAGTATGATATTTCCTTTTTTCCAAAAAAAATCTTCTCTACTCGAGTACTGGTGCTGCAAATTATTGTGACACACCACGCCGTTACGAAAGAAAAACCCGGAAACGATTTGTTTGACTACTTGGTGACCCGCTCGCCCAGCAGCAAAAAAAAGAAAAAAGAAAAAAAACCGCACAGCGCCCGGCAAATTGACTTGCTCCCGAAATTGATGGCGTGCGGGAAATGTCGCACTTGGTGTGCTCACCGCTTTGGCTGCTTCTGGGTGCTCATTCTTTCCCAACCTCTGCGGGAATTGGCAACGCGAGTGGGGGGCGGGGGCCGCGGATCGATTGATTGTGGGAATTAGAGCATGACTTGGTGGCGGGTGCACTGTACGGGGAAAGTGCGGATAGAAGGAGGGACTCCGGTACTGTACTACTTGTATAGCAATACTTTACCGGCACAATGCAGTACAGACTTCGTGTGGGGGAGCGGGAGGATGACAAAACGGCGAGGTGAATAACGGAGAAGTTTGGCCATTGCGATTCATCGTAGTCACGGTACCGAATGATAGGTCGTATACCGGTGAAAAGAGCTCGAGAGCAACTGACAGGCGGGAAGCACTTTGTTGTGCAATGTGCCATGAATGGTGGTCGTGGTGATCCCACCCCCGGGACGTTTTGCTCTAGTGTCAGCTCTCCATTTACTTTTTCTTCCTTTCCAAGCTTCCATCCTTCGTCCATATGGTTACTTTTTCCCTCGTTTCGCATGGCATTACACCAAGGACTCTGGAGGACCAAAGGGTCTAAAGTTCCACCTCGTACGAGTACTATTCGATTGCATCTCCAGATTAGTTAGAATTATGTGCGAGTACAAGTGAAAAGGAATTGATCGATCACTTCCCGCCCTTGTTTTTTTCTTATTTTTCACATTTTTCCACTCCCGGTTGGCAGGAGTCGAAATTTACTAATATGTGAGGTTAAATCAGTTGATGATCTCCCGTCCCTCACACGGCAGTTTGCTCAAGCAGAGCGGGAACGCTTTTTGTGAGATTTTTTGGTGGGGCAGGAGAACCCGGCGTTTTTGATGGACCGGGGTTAGATGGCTGGGGTCGTGGGAGGTAGGGTTGTAAGGGGGTTCGTTCTCCCACCTTATAACCTAGTCCCGGGAGATTGGGTCCTTGGTATTTTCTTTCTTTCTTTCTTTCTTTTCTTTTTCTTTCCCTTTTGGAATTTCCCTCGTTCTCTATTCCTTCCTGCGGGAAACGCTTGTACGAAATGGGCCTAACTTGGGTAATATATGAGGATATGAATGGCTATGGTATGTTATGACGGGCGGAGGCCTGGCATGGTTGTTATGTTCTGCGAAGGGATTTCTACGTAAGCCTAAAAAGACTAGGCAGAAGAACGTCTGGGGGGAGACGAGAGGCAGACGGACAGGGACTGGGGGTCAATTGTTGCCCGGAATTACCTGTGCAAAGTATTACAAAATAAGAGAGAATAAGATAACGGTAGGGGGGAGGAATGAGGGAGGGAGGGAAGGAAGTCATCATAGGGAGCGATACTATCATACAGTACTTTTATTATACGGTAATCAGCAAAGGCTATTCGCCATGCTCACTCAGGCCCTTACTACTCTACTCGTACTCGAATTTAGTTGAGTGGACAAGAGTTGACAAGAGAGAAGGGAGGAGATTCAGTTCAGTTCAGTTTGGGGGGGATGTGAACGAATGGATACATTTCTTCCTATATTTACTACTTGTAAGAGTAGTTCGAATCCAGTGCATTGATTTATTATACATACGCTGCAAATCTTAAGGCCAAACATCGCAAGAAAAGAGAGACCTTCGACTCTCCGCACAGACTGCACCACAGTTGCCCACGCCGGGCCACTGGTCACCAGCAGGGGAAAGAAGTAGCACTCGAGCAACAACGCCTCCTAACCCTTCCCATCTCGTCCCAGATCCTATCCAATCCAACCCAATCCTGTTCTCGTCCTCTTCCCTCCTCTCCCTTTCCCTCCTTGTCTGTCTGTGTTTGCCGTTGTGAAGTGAAGAAGAGACGAGACGGTGCGAAAGGGACAAGAGGATCCACGAAACCGCACCACGCCGCACTGTATCTACTCCGCAACCACGGCAACAACAAATAGACTCGGGCCCGAACCTAGACCTAGAACCCGCAGCCGGCAACAGTAGAGGGCAAAAAAAAAAAAAAACTAACTTGCGGGAGAGGAGAAAGCTGTCGAAGGAAGCCAGCCTCTCTCTCCATCCCATCTCTTCTGCAGTTCCAACATACAACAGTCGTCCCACCAGCGAGTATGGTGGTGCAAGCCGCTATCTAATACTCCCCTCTTTTGTGATTTTCTTCTCCATTTCTGGTTTTCCAAGAGTACCCCTTTCGTTCCCTTATCAGACTGTTCCTTCGTTTTGTTATTATTCCTCTCGTTCGTTTTCAACTTTGTCGTACCTGCTGCTTGCTCCAGAGCAACCACCAAACAAAAGGGTCCCCAGCAGCCGCGGCAGCTGCTACTTTTCTTCTAAAACCAACAAATAAGGGAAACCTGTCTGATCGTCATCCGTTTTCTCTCTTTGCATCTTTCCTATCCTCTATCCATCTCGGTTTCCCTGCTGCAAGAAAGGGGCAAACAAAAAATACCACCCATCCCTTCGTCTGGCCACTGGAGAGAGCCTCCTCTTTTTTTCTTTCCTTTTTCATTGTTATTACCATAAGTTGGTTGTTTCGTAACAAGCTTCTACGATGGTAGCCTCGCCTTCAGACTCCCGTCAACCCTCCCCTAGACCTTCTCCTCGGCCATCCCCCCGGCCTTCTATGGAGGAAGGGGTTCGCCTACTTCAACAACGAGAGCCTCGTTCCCCTTTCAGACCTGATGAAGAATTGCATTTTGACTTCCCCCCTGTCGTCCTTTCACCAAAGGAAATTACTCCTCAGGAGTACTCCTATTCTCACCTCCCACGGGCTCCTGTAAGAAAGATGATTTCTGTTCCTGAGTTACGAGACGGGCAACGGGGTCCGGGGTTGCCGTCAAACTCATCCATGTACAGGCAAAATTCCGCCGGCAGACCGAGCCCAAGGATGCGACAGAGCTCTGAGGAACGTGGGAGGGATAATGCGGGTGTTGGTCCAGAAATGCTGTCGAAGCAGATCCATAGGAGGATGATGGAACAGGAACAGAGTTGGGGCTCCCCAGACGGTTCATCCGGCGGCCGTGATAGGTTGCTTCGACAGAAGAGCATGGAACGGGGAATAAAGGTGGGGTTACCGCCAGGTCATCCACAGGGTAGGCGAGGTATGAATGGACAGAGTAGGCGAGGTCGAAGAAATGGTGAACAAACAGAGTCGCCTACGCCGGGCGCTGCGCCCCCGGGGCTCAAAATGCCGTTAGCTTTCAACTCGATCGCGAGAGAGAGGGGATTCACCACTGGCTCTCCTCATCCTGGTACTCAGGCCTTTGCTTCTCCTTTACGAAGCGGTCCTCCTACGCCGAGAGGACACCCTTCCAACGGTCCATCGAGCTCTGCTCCTGATCTTTTTGCCAACAGCGAGAGCAAGAACCATCCCCCCCCGCGAAACGACCCCAGGAACCCACCCAGGTCTCATCTCTACACACCCCCGCAACCACCATATAGTAACAACACTAGCGCCAACACATCACCGCACAGTTCCTTTGGACCTCTAAGCGCCGCTGATGAGGTGCGCACCTCTTTTCGCTCGGCCTTATCTGCTGCGGAAGAGAACCGTTCCAGCACCTTTACCAGCTCCTCGGAGCTAACGGAGGATAGCCATGCTATGACTGTTGACGAAGCTATCGGAATGTACGGCAGCGATACTGACGAAGAAATCTTGGAACATCCTACCTCAGAGGACGAGTCCCGGAGGAGCAAAGGTGACTCTGTGCTGGGAGGAGCAACATCGCGGCAAGGATCCGTGTCGGACGAGGGTGGTGCGAGGGCAGATTCAGCTCTGGGCGGTGTATCGCGAAAAGCTAGCTTTGCTGACGACAGGGAACGAGAAAGGAGGAGTGCGGGTGATTCTGTTTTGGAAGGAGACGTTTCTTCATCGGTTAGGTCCAGGATGGTGGAGCAAGAGAATGTTAGGCAGACGGCGCTAGAAGAGCAGAAGGAACCGCTGGAAGAAACCCATAAAACGCAGATGGTGGAACATGCTGGTGCGGAATCTGACTCGAAAGGAGACGAGGTGCCTGGATATAAGGGTACTGTCGAGTCTGAATCTAGTGCTCAAAGGAATGGGCAGCGCAGCGATCACCAAGAACACGACACGAGCCTGGCTGTTGAGCTAACTCCCACGGAAGAAGCTCTGAAGAAACTCGAATCTAAACCAGTTGGGCCCGAGCCAAAATCTCCGACGTTTCTTGCTGCCGGTGATCCATCAGATACACCACGGAAGAACCCTACTATGGCTAACGGGATGCTTCCTAAAGATGCTAGGGATCGTTACGGGTAGGCAACCTTGTTCCCGACTGGGAAGCTTAACGCTAACTTACCGTAGGTTTCGGAAGCAGACTCAATACGTGACTCTTCAAGAATATGACGAATGGAGCACACGCTACGAGGAAACTCTACGGAGGCGGCGTGGGAAGTGGGAGATATTGCTGAAGGAGTCTGGCTTGTCACCAAGTAGCGAGGGGGGTCCTGTACGATTCCCACCGAAGTCGAACAAAGTCAAACGTTATGTGAGGAAAGGTATCCCTCCAGAATGGAGAGGCGCGGCTTGGTTCTGGTATGCAGGAGGCCAAAAGATGCTTAACAAGCATCCCGGGTTATATGATGAATTGGTCAAGAAGGGCGACGGTTTGGTATCTCCTGATTCTGAACTAATTGAAAGGGGTTTGCGGTCCATCTAAGTCACTTGTGGTATTCTTACTGAACTTGGGCTAGATCTTCACCGCACCTTTCCCGACAATATAAAATTCAAGCCCGATACCTCCCCAGGAGCCCAAAGACTTTCTAAGATCCAACAGCAGCAGATGGAGACACCGATCGTACA
>Ga0307509_10001526_pt1 | contig 39065 bp, 33 predicted proteins | sample 10_EM_MG_FD_202245 | JGI IMG/M metagenome (GOLD analysis project Ga0307509, IMG submission 202245) | Populus trichocarpa ectomycorrhiza microbial communities from riparian zone in the Pacific Northwest, United States - 10_EM | ecosystem: Host-associated > Plants > Roots > Unclassified | place...
TGCATGTCCTGTGATCCCACATGAAACCTAAGAGTCATAACACTGCCTCAATGCTATCGTCAGCTTACATGACCGTTCCTTCACTTGTGTTCCTAAATAAAACAACAAACATGCAAAACTAAACTTGACACAAGCTACCGGGCCTTAATATAGCTCCGAGGCTGTAAAACAATCAAACTAATCAAAGTAAGCAAGTAATCAAACTAAACATAGGAAATCCTGCACTCCGCTCCTGTATACAGTTACCGGAACATGTATACATGTTACACTGCTGAAGTAGACTGAGAATGGGAGATGTTTTATGGTATTCTGCACAGTCCATTATCAGGAGACTAGGTCGATCTTCCAATACTGGTAGTAAATAAGTGGTTAACTACCCGTAAAATATTCCTTCATTATTCCATGATGACTTTGTCCAATTGACTAGGACCCGAGCATCATAAAAAGACATCTCATTCTTGAAGTTGGAAGGCACTCCTGCAAACTAAATCAAAGGACGAATTCTTGGAAGACCTGTAACTCAATTTATTAGTATTTTGAATATATCAAGAATAGTAAAAGTAAATTGGCAGTTAATACCATCAGCAAATATACAGAGCAGTAGTGTGGCTTTGCGTTTACTCCACCCACTTCGTGTTTCTTTTATCCATACAGTTATTGATCCAACCAAGTCATATGTACGTCCATCGAGATACTCAAAAGGTAAGAGAATCTCATCAATATTGCAGATATTTGATAGTAGATATCGTCCAACTGAAGCAGTTACTCCAATATCAATATATATAATATCCCCTTGTCAAATTTGAGAGTTTCGGCGGTTAAATCTGAGCCAGTTGACCATTTCTTTCTCATAGCTTGTTGGGGGCCATTGAGCAGTATTGGTCCGAAATCGAAGACTAATCCGGTGTCTTTGAAGGAAGTGGCTAAACCAGCCTCGACTAAAACGAAATAAATGATAGAAATCAGAGGAGAAGGACATAGAGTTTGATGGTGTAGTATAAAGCTGTTGGAATAGTGTGTTTGCATGGCGACGGAACCATTCCTGTCCTATGCGAATACCAACAGCATGACGAACCAAAAACCTTCAGTAGAGACAATCTTCAAGCTCTGGCCAGCGGCAAATTACTGTTGTCCGATATGTACTGACTCGAGCAGCAGAACCACCAGCAACAATCCTAGCCTCATTATTCCACCATCCACTTATAGTTCTTTGTAGAATCTTGAACAGAGCTGCTGCTTCAGACTGTGTAGGTCTTCGATATCCTGGCTCTGTCTGTGGCCCACGGTATCCTGCTCTCACTGGTATCAGGTGGTGCGTTAAGAATCCTAATACCGCGATCTTTTTTCGCTTGCTGTAGGTCCGGTTGATCCGCTTCACCGGTTGTGGAAGATTGTGTAACTCTCTCTTGGCAATAGGTTGTGCCTGTGGTCCCGTATGACGAGGATACTGGAGTCTCCAATCTGATAGGAACAATGGCTTTAGAATACGACCCATTAGCCTGATTCTCGTAAAGGTTTGTGGTAGGTTGCGATAATTATCGTCGCTGTAGGCTTCGTAACTGTTAGCTGTTACAGTGATGAAGTTCAGGCCACAAATCAGCTTTCGGCTAACCAACCACCGATAGAGGCTAGAGTGGCTGTGCACACTAGCGAGTTAACTGAGATTCTACGGTTCATCACAATTTATAACAAGCATGTGGGGGGGATCTGATTACGAGATGGATATGTGCTATCGAATACATGTATTCACTCACTTCTTGCACCGAAAAGATTTCATACTCTCAAACATACTTTCGCCACTCCTAGTCTAAGCAAAGCACTACCTCCATTCCAACTCGCTTGAGTTTCTAGAGTATAATCTAGCGTTTAATTAAGAAAGGCATTATTTGAACATAATATATTGTAACAAAAATAGTAAAACACAAGATGGGAAGCTAATTCTGTCAAAGGGCCGTGCATATGCAATTGCTTGGCAGGCCTGGTCATGTTGCAATTATACTTCCGGATATGCACTCTATACGTTCTTGAGTACGACAATGCTTCCTAGTTCATACTAGTTTCACTTTAATGTCATCATAGTTTAAGCTCAACTTATTCGCTTTGGATATTTCATTTATTTCACTCCTCAATCTGTTATTCATCGATGTAACTCTATTCGCATCAGATTTCTTTCACCTTCCCTTTATTACCATTGACTTCCTTTCTACTGCGGTTATGTAATCTTGTTGCGCAGCATAAATAGCTGGCCCTCCGGCCCCTCAGATAGAATGTAGTTCTATATGGTTTTTCCGTTTCCTTAAGCCTTCGGTATAGAGCTTGACTATTTCGATATTTTCAACAGGTCAGACCAGTCCTGGCCGAGTCGGTTCCCATGATCCTGACTGTCCGGTCGGTCTAACTTCCTCCATCAGACTAGACTTGACTTTAGATCGGAGCAGCTGGTCAGGTCTAGTCTTCCGCGGACCATTCAGAACCCTGCTTCAAAGTGCCTGAATTCCAGGCGAATCGCTTGATTTATTGGTTACTTCCGTGCGAACCTCATTTCTTACTCCGACACTTCCCCATCCAGGCAATTTTTAACACTCGCGTTTCGATTGGGAGTTAAGTTAAGGTGTTTTGTTTTCCACCCCTATCCGAATTGAGGTGACTGATTGGATCGCGGCAATTGCTATACTATATGGTATTCTTGTGTCATAGCGCGTACACGCAAATTGACTCCTTGAAGTCAGTTGAGGGAGAGTAATGGGCAGTAATGAGGTTCGGCATCGAAGTATTAGGGGGTGTGGGACATCGTAGAGAAAACCGAAGTTCCTGTTCATCTCTTTAGCCGCACGTTCCTCTCATATTAAGTCCCCGGGGGAAAAGGTGGTGGGTCCGTGAAACCCCAAAACCTCTGGCTAGAGTACAAAAGTGGCACTAAAGGATTTAGTTACAATACTGTTGAGTGTAGGCACGGTTTCGGAGAGCGTAAGGCGGCGTTGAGGGTAAACCAGTGGTTGCGTACACATGCTTGTTGGTCTTATTTAGTTAACAGCTGCACGTAGCTGAGAACGAACAAGTTGATCTCATCTCGACCGTCCATGCAACAACTCCAATATTTGGTTTACTTCGTATATGTGCGTTCCAGTACTAGTGGCATCGAATCTGATAACATTACTCCCCGATACACACCCCGATTCAGGCTCCAACCAGAGTCAGATTGGAGAAATAAGCCTATAAGTTACTCTGCTGTTAATTTGTGTCAAAATATAATATTGGCACAGTGTATCCAACTTTAGTTTTGGAACATCAGAGATACTCTGGTACATAGTGTTCCTCTCCCGCTGGGATTGCAACCGTATTGGTGGCATTGTGAGCTAGCCTTCGAAGCGAGCTCTTGGCCCAGCGCGAGAGCTTCCAGGTCCCAGTTTGGGTGGGCTTCCAGCACATATAGGGAGGCCTTTGTAGAGGTTTGGTAGAAGTCGGAACATAGGGGCTGAGTGAGGAACAGGGGGAGGGAGAGGGTCAGGTTTCACGTCGAGTTAAGATCTATTAATTGCCACCAACAAAAGATAACAGAAGTCAGGAGGTAGGATAGTTTTGGTGTTGATGAGGTGTTAATAAGGAGAGAGGTTTATCTCCCAATGAGATAACCCGATCGGTGTCCAAAGGGATGTGGGGAAGGGGAGGAAGAGAAAGTTGTGAGAAAGGAGGAAAAATGAAACAAATACTGCTAATCACCTATCGTGGACCCGGCTCCGTTGGTTCTTGCTATGCGCCCGCTCTCATGTCGACAGTGTGTGTGTGATATCATTTATATCTATACCCTAAGTCCCTGATGCAAACTGATAATGTAGTTTGGTTGGCATCTGAGTTAGGTGATAATAAAAATACATACAAATTCGACAATAGAGAGACCTTAGATAGCCCAACCCAATCGGAATGAGAAAGAAAAAGCACATCAACAGGGGGCATAAAGAAGGAAAAGAAGGTAGAGGAAAGAACCAACGGGTCACGAATGTGAGAAAATTGGTTAAACAGCGAAAGAGGAAGAGAATACGTAAGGAGAGGTGAAGCGTGATTTAGGGGAACAAAGGAGATAAGGAGAGATTCTAGGTCAATGGAAAAAAGTTTGGCATATGCAGTAACTTGGAAGTTTTTACTTGAAAATATGTAGAGGTGGTGAGTGTGGGATTTTGTTGTGATATTTTCCGCTGCTGTGAAGTTATATCTTGGAAATGAAGAGGGAAGTGTTGGGTTTATGGTTGATGTCAAACTGGAGGGCCGATCTTTTGGGGGATATCCGGATAGCCCAGGAAGATCAGAGAATGGTTCAATTGGATGCAGGCTCATTGCGTCTTTGTGGAGTATCATAAATCCGCTGGTTACGCTTTCCCGCCCCCTTGGGGTCGGGGTTGCTGACCCTCATGTTGGAAATTGATCATTTGGGGCTGCTCACCACATGCCTATATTCCCATTCCTACAGGATAAGAAACGCAACTACAACTAGCCAAAACAGACTCCTGCCTCAAAGGCGTTCTACCACTATTAGCTTCTTACCATCTCACACCTAACCCTGCTTGGGTAATGAGACAGTGTCCAAACACCGATTGACCTACAATGAATCATAGTTGAACAATTAATCTCATGCAGAGCGATACACTTGACCTAAGGCAGGTGCCCTGTCTCTGCCCTCGGCTGTGGGGCTTGTACCTCAAAGGTGCCCACAAGAAGCCGGTAGAAAGATGTCTTAGTAATTGAAAGTAGGAGGGAGTTTTGGTATGCACCAGAAGTAGGCCGGGTATGAAGGTTCTCAGTTTAGCGGGATATAAACCAACGTGTTCTTTCCTTTGTTCGTTTCTTAGTTAGATCATTGGGCTCACTCTCTAGTCTATGGTCATCTGTTGTTTCGCCAAACTCATTCCCTCTCATACAGTCTTGTTCTTATTCTTTATTCTCTGATATCTTTTGTCTATCAACACTGTTTGTACCAATAAAAGTTTTGTGTGGTTCTGTAACTAAGGATTGAATCCGTTGCAACCGGCAACACCACTATTGTTCAATACATTAGTGACATCCAGCGATATGCACCAGCAGGTTGTTCAGCTCCGCCTATCTATTTTGTCGGAATTGGCGTTGTTCCATTCGAGCAAAATCCTTACTACCCCCTCGCGCTTTTTCCCGTAAGCTAGCGAGAGCGGTGTTCGACCCAGGTTATCCTGTTTGTCGGGATTGATATCCTTCCGTTCAAGCAGCATCCCCACGACCCCCTCATGCCCTTGCGCGGAAGCTAGTGAGAGTGGTGTTTGATGCCACTTATCGGATTTGTTAGGATTGATGTCTTTCCGCTCGAGCAACATCCTTACGACCCCAGTGTGCCCACTCCCGGAAGCTAGCGAGAGCGGTGTTTGACCCAGCGTATCTGGTTTGTCGGGATTGATATCTTTCCGCTCAAGCAACATCTTTACGATCCCCTCGTACCCATGCTTGGAAGCCAGCGAGAGTGGTGTTTGACCTTGCTCATCGGATTTGTCCGGACTAACATCTTTCCGTTCAAGTAGTATCCTTACGACGCCCACGGACCCATTCGTGGAAGCTATCAAGAGTGGTGTTCGACCCAGATTATCCGATTTGTCTGGAGTGATGTCTTGCCGTTCAAGCAGCATCCTTACAATCCCCTCATGCCCTTTTGCTGAAGCTAGAAACAGTGGTGTTTGATCCTTCTTATCGGATTTTTCGGGAGTTATGTCTTTCCGTTCAAGCAGCATCCTTACGACCCTCTCATGCCCTCTCTCGGAAGATAGAATGAGTGGTGTTCGGCCCAGGTCATCCGGTTTGTCTCGAGTGATATCTTTTTGTTCAAGCAGCATCCTTACAACCCCCTCATGCCCTTTCGCTGAAGCTATTGAGAGCGGTGTTTGACGCCAGTTATCGGATTTGTTAGGATTGATGCCTTTACGATCAAGCAGCATCATTACGACCCCCTCATGCCCTTGCGCGGAAGCTAGTGAGAGTGGTGTTTGATACTGCTTATCGGATTTGTTAGGATTGATATCTTTCCGCTCCAGCAACATCCTTACGATCCCTGTGCGCCCACTTCTGGAAGCTAGCGAGAGCGGTGTTCGACCCTGCGTATCCGGTTTGTCGGGATTGATGTCTTTCCGCTCCAGCAAAATCCTTACGACCCTCTCGCGCCCACTACTGGAAGCCAGCGAGAGCGGCGTTTGACCTAGCCCACACGTTTTGTTAGGATTGGTGTCTTTCCGCTCAAGCAGCATCCTTACGATACCCTCGTGCCCACGCCCGGATGCCCCAGAGAGTGGTGTTTGACGCTGCTCATCGGATTTGTTAGGATTGATGTCTTTCCTTTCAAGCAGCATCCTTACGGCCCCCTCGCACCCATTCACTGAAGCCAGCAAGAGCGGCCTTCGACGCCACATATCGGATTTGTCGGGAGTGATGTCTTTCCGTTCAAGCAGCATCCTTACGACCCTCTCATGCCCTCTCTCGGAAGCTAGCAAGAGAGGTGTTCGAAGCTGCTTATCTGCTTTATTGGGATTGATGTCCTTCCGTTCCAGGAGTATCCTCACCACTCTCTCATGCCCATTCTCAGCTCCCCACAAAAGCAGCCTTGAGCCATATTCGGTGCCATGTGTGTCAGAATTGACGTCGCTCCGTTCCAGCAGTGCCCTTACCGCCCCTTTATGCCCCCTCCTCCAAGCCCAATCAAACGCTGTTTTCCCACGGTAATCAGTTGCCTGTACATCGCCTTTATTTGTTTTTAATAAAGCAACTATTAGCTCAACGCATCCGAAGTACGCCGCACAGTGAAGCCCGGTAAATCCCGTAGAGGCGCCATCTCCACCTATTGGCAGCTCTTCAGCTCTCATACGAGGCAATAGCAGTACCTTCGATGAGATGTGCTTGTCGTACCCGTCGAGTAGATCCAATGCAAGGGTTTCCACACTCTCTGTGGTTTCCAATCTCGCATGTTTACCCCAGTAACAAGAAGCATATTGGACAAAAGGGGCGGTTGGTGGGACAGAACCGGTGGCGGACGAAATGCCCCTCAAGTGCGGGAAATTGAGGTAGGTTAGGCAAACCTCTGCAAGTATCGAGTGGGCGTTAGGGAACAAATTGATGTTATTGGAGAGGTACTCTCGAAGAGTGTGGTGAACAAGCCGGACGGTAGATGTGGACTTCTCGACTATGATGAGCCCCATCGTGCATGCTTGAAGTGTTTCTATAGCTGGAATATTCCTAATATCCAAGTCTGTTGACGCTTCCACCCCTAGAGCATGGCATAGCTCGTCGACAAGTAATGGCCGCTCCGCATGTGATACCCACATTAAAACTTCCATCCCGAGTTTTGATCTACTTTCGGGCTGCGCCTGTATCCGTGATAATGTTTGCGCGTATGCATGTCCCAGAACCTCCCCTTGGATCATCTCATCGAGCTTCTTTCTTCTCTGAGAGAGGCTAATCTCGCCTAGGATTGAATCCATAGATAGAGTAACAAGATGGAATCTAGAGAACACACCGTTAGCGAATTACATCTCGGACCCGCCCCGGGAATATATATAATATGCTTTTCTTACATTTCCGAGACCTTCTCGGGGATGATTCTCATAATATCCGCCCTCAATTCGGCGTCCATTGCTTTGGGATCTGTGTCACTGTCTAGCCTCATCTCCAGATAACTCTTGATGTCCCCATGGGTAGAACTGAGAGGCATTCGGATGGCCTTGCTAAAACATGTCACGATCTCGTCACTTATATGAGGTCTTCCAGTAAGGAATACTCGCGCACCCGGTAACACTTGAACAATTTCTCGCAGTGACTCAATGAGCTCCCATCGATCCTTCGGGGTGCATTCGTCTAATGCGTCGATGCATATAAACAGACGCGAGAGTGATGAAATTGTCTTCTTTAGTATACCTACCGTCTCCGGGAGTTGGAGGCCCCGACCACCAAACTCTTTCTTGGCCTTCCTAAAGCCCTCCCGCATATGCTTGGAAATCCCTCCTCTGGTGGCAAGTTGTTTCAGCATTGCGCCTAACATATTCGCTGAGGTGTGTTCTTGCTGAGCAAGGAAATCACAGTAGAGTCCCACGACGGCAACATCTTTCCCTACAGCCTTGTCGCACAAGCTATCAATAACTAGGGAACTTGTATTTGCCGATTGTCAGCGATATTGGCATTTTCTTGCTCTAGAATTTTTCCTACCTGACATAAGTTTTTCCCACCCCTGGATCCCCGTAACAGAACAACACTTGCTCTCCTACGCAACCATCTTTCCCGTCACGCCATTTTCTGAACTCGCTAGTTTCCAGTACCCAGTTTCCTACGCTATTGAGTCGGTCTTTCCGCACATCCTGGTGCTGCTTCTTTGGTTCAAGTGGTGATAGCCACTGTAGAAATTCACGTCCCTGATCCTCTCCCTCCGAAATGGGGTTCCCTGTGCAAGTTAGGTTGGATGAGTTGGCATCACCGATGATCTGCGGGGGCCGGGACGACATCTGCAGTATAACGGTGATCAGAATTCCTTTTCATGTGAGAGTTAGAGAGGGATCTTATTCAGCGACAATATGACCTTCTCTCAACTGCTCCAGAGAGGATCTCGCATTCCCGAAGAAAGAGGGGGTGGTAAGCTATTAAGGCCGTTTCTGGTCTTCCTGGGGTTTCTAACCTTGATAATTACAAAATGGGAGCTGCAGATAGCAATCGCAATAATCGCAAGTCGTCATAATTCACCTTCCATTTCCTCGAGGTGTCTAGCAACAACAAAAATCAATTTGAAAGTGTCACTCAAAAAATCGGAGTAACTATTATGAGAGACATATTGATGCTTGTAATTTAATGTATTTTTTTTCTTTATTTCCCTACCGGAAAAACGGCTTATTGTGGGGGTTACCATCACAGCTCCAGCCAGTCCCAAAATGAGATTTTTTGAACTACTAGTTAGATTAGTACATCAGAAACTTTCATTTTGGCGTCATTATTGTTTTCTGATTGTTGAGTTTTGTGTTAACCACACATTGTCGCTAAAAATAGAATAACGTTTCGCACAAAATCTCCTAGACTAAGGCGAAAAAGGAGGTTTACGGAGGCAATTCGGCGTGCACTGCTTCCAAGATTCACAAACGCAGCGGCTTCACCAACCAACTTTGTCTCCTAAGCCCGGGCCGTAGAGTAAAAATGGAATTACAAGGTAGCTGGGTGTCAAATCTTTGAGTTAGGAGGAATGTTGTGCCGGTGCCTTAAGATGCCCGTACCCTCAGTATTCTTTAAACACATTGGCGCATACACAAGTACAGCATTTAATCAAGTTATGGTTCTGGCTTGTTATTTTCTTAAAGCGCGCGCAGTGCCGGTATACGGTATCACCGTCCAACCACCGTACCACAGCCAAACTCTCGAAACCCTCAAAAGTCTAATCAAACACTAACCTCACAAAACCTAACACCTAGCTATCGCAACCAATCTGGAACCATGTATGATATCATACTAACAAAACCAAAAACCAATACCCACTGCAGAGTGTATAGTCGCCACGAGCCACAAAGCCACATACTCTAAAAGGGGCCTGCGGGCGGGAAAAAGGGGGAACGCGAGCGGTAGCAAGCTGGGAGATGGAGAAAGCGGGTTGTGACGAGCTTCGAAGACTCCCGGGGTTCGACGCTCCTATATGTGCAAGTGGCTCCCGGCCCATGGGTAGTGAGCTATGGCCTCCGGGAGAGTACGCGACTGGCTAAACCTTTTTCCTCACCACCGCCGAGGGATACTCTGAACGCTTTACCCAATTGGCAACGGGTTGTTCCAACCCAGTGTTGGCGGTGACCACTGGTCACCTGGAAAAGCTGGTAGTCACCGGTCACCCCCCTATGCCATGACCAGTGGTCAGGACCGATCAGAGCAGGGGTCAGGAATGGTAGGCTACTGTTTAAAAGTTTTGATAGAGGAGAAGGTAGAATTCCAAAAACAAACAATAATCATAAACAAGCAAGAAATCCAAGAATGAAAGCTGGATCATAACTTGGTACTAGGTACTAGGAGAGTGAAAAGGAGGAAAGACAAAAAAGTCAGAGTGGAGTGGCGAATCACGGTGCTTTTGAACAGGAAACTTAGGGGATGAATATTACCAGAGTATACAATCTCGTCAGGAAGCATACAATTCTGAAATAACCTCTGTCCGCTACCGGCCCGGTAACATCTATAAAAATTAGTATTACTGAATCACGCACAAAAACCAGTTCTCTAATTGTGGACTTGCCAAGGAAATCCTGACCACTCATCACCCCTCATCACCTTCCATGGCTGACCACTAGTCACTGACCATAGTCATGGTCAGGATCGGTCAATACATCAGCCCTGGTCACCGCCAACACTGTTCCAACCCACCGTGGAACTCACGTTCCATATTCTTCCTTCAAAGTACCTAAATTCCAGGTGAATCGCTTAGTCCATTGGCTACTTCCTTGTGAATCACCTTTCCTACTTTGGCCATTCCTTCCCCCCATTCTAGCCATTTGTAACACTCGCATTTCCATTCGGAGTTAAGCAATTTTGTTTTCCACTCCTATCCGAATTGAGGTGTCTAATTGGTTTACGGTAGGTTGCTATACCATATGATATTCTTATGCCATATCGTACAAGAAGCAAATCACTCCCCGATGTCTGCTTAGTGTGAGTGATGAGCGGTGATGAGGTTCGACATCCAGGTGTTAATGAGAATAAGAGATTGTGGTATTGATATGCTCCGGGGCCTATTGAGATGGATATTTGCAGGAGAATCGAGCTTCCTATTAGTCTCTTTGGGCGCATATCCCTCTCTTATTTAGTGCCCCGGTACAAAAAGTGGTGGATTCATGTGATCCCAAAAACTCTGGGCAGAGTACAAAAGCAGCGCTAAGGGATTTAGTTATACCCCTGTTGAGTGTAGGTAGAGTTGCGGAGAGCGTAAGGTGGCGTTGAGGGTAACCCAGTGGTTGCGCACACATGCTTGTCGTTCCTATTTAGTTAACAGTCGCGCCCAGATAATGATGAAGTTCTCTTTCATCTCAACCACGTCAATTAATCCAACTCCCTCATTGGGTTTTGCTTTGCATATGTGTGTTCCAGTATTAGTGGTATACAATATGGTAACTTTACCCTACCCCCTCTATTCGAGCTGCAAGCGGAATTAGGTTGCAGCCATAACCCGGGACCCTGTGGTTAATTTGTCATGATATGATATTGGCACTGTGTGTCCACCTTTAGTTTTTAGGACATCATTGATGCTCTTGTGTGCATAGTACTCCCCACTCTAGCAGGCATTGCCATCTCATTCTTGATATCATCATGAGCTAGCCTTCAAAGCGGACGCCTGCCTTAGAGCCCCATCTTCTACGTTCCGCTTCAAGCGAGCTTCTGGCACATACATGGAAGTTCTTGGGTGGGTTTCGTAGTAGGCGGGACGTAGATGCTGAGTGAGAAACGGGGAGCGGGAGGTGGGCAGATTTTGTTGTTATGCGATTTGGAGGGGAGAAGGAAGGCTGGATCGATGAAGAAGGACAAAGAGGTCCAGGAGGAGAGATCTGTCTATTCTGTGGATCCGTATCTGGCTTGCTTGTCCTTTCAATCTATGGCCGGACAGAGAGTTTATATACAAAATGTAAAGACCATTCTTTTATTTTCTCAAGACGCAAGAACCCGACCGGAGATGCAACCGGAACAAGTGACTTCGGGTTTCCTTTGCGCTCAGCATCCCGATTCTTCGTCCGCTTTTCCCTCCGATGCATTCCGGCCATTCATCCGAATCCCCAATATAGTATACTAACCTGGTATATTCGTCCCTCCTCCGTGATTGATCATGACTGACAAAGGAACTAGTAACTAACAACTAAGAAAGATAGGAAAGGTACAAAGACAGAATATAGATGGGCGCGCGGCGATCGCCGGTGATATTCAACAGATTTCACGTCGAGGATACGATGGGTTAATTGACACTAAATAAGGATGGCGCGAATGAGACGAAAGAATGGCTTGACTTTCAGTGAGCAAGGGTTAATAAGGAGACAACATATTTCTCCCAACAAGGTAACCCGATCGGTGACCAGAGTGATGAGGGGAGGGGAGGAGAAACTTGTGAGAAAGGAGAAAAAATAAAACAAATACTGCTAATCAAGCATTCTGAACTTAGCTCTGCTGGTTCCTGTCATGGGCCCGCTCTCGTGTGTGCATTGTGAGTGTCTAATGTGATTTATATCTATATTTATGGGGCCTCGACCCGAACTGATAATCTGTTTTGGCTGATATCTGAGTTGGGTGGTAATAAAAATACATACAAAGTCAACAATAGAGTGACTTTGGATAGCCCAACTCAATCGAAATTTGAAAGAAAAAGTACAACAGGAGGGTCAATATGGAGAGAAATAGAGTAGGGAAAGAAACCAATGGGTCACGAATGTCAAAGAATTGGTTAAACAGCGAAGGAGGAAGCAAATAAGTAGGGAGAGGTCTTGGGTGGTTTGGAGGAACCGGGGAGGTAACGAGAGATTCTTGGCGAATGGGAATAAAAAAGGTTGACGTATACAGTAACTTTGCAGTTTACTTGAAAAGATGTAACTATAGTGAGTGCAGGATTTTGTTTTGCTATTTTCCGCTGCTGGGAGGGCACTTCTGGTAGGTGGAGAGGGAAATGATAGGTTTATAGTGGTATATCAAAGGGGGGGGGCTATGGGGGAGATTTGGGTGGCTCAGGTAGCTCGGAGAAGGATTCGATTGACTATAGGCTAGCTGGATATTCGGGAACTAAATTGGATTGTTACGCTTATCCGCCTCGTCGGGATCGAGGTTGCTGGGCATCGGTAACACCCCGCGATGTCCACCAGAGCATTCTTCGGCGCCACCTATGTGGCTTGTGGGAATTGGCGTCGTTCCACTCAATCAGCATCCTTACAACCCCTTCGTGCCTACGCAATGAGGCCAGCGAGAGTGGCGCCTGCAGCCACTTATCCGCCTTGTCGGGATTGATATCGGTCCGTTCAAGCAAAGTCCTTACAGCCCCCTCATGTCCACTCCGGGAAGATAGCAAGAGAGGTGTTTGACCCCACTTAGTGGCTTTTTTGGGATTGACATCGTCCCGGCCAAGCAGCATCTTTACGATCCGCTGTTGCCCACCCCAGGAAGCCTGCGTGAGTGGTGTTCGGCGCTGCTTATCGGGTTTGTCGGGATTGATGTCTTTCCGTTCAAGCAGCATCCTTACGACCCTCTCATGCCCCCTCTCAGAAGCTAGCAGGAGTGGAGTTTGACGCAACCTATCCCCTTTATTGGGGTTGATGTCGTTCCGTTCCAGGAGTATCCTCACCACTCGCTCATTCCCATTCCGAGCACCCCACAACAGCAGCATTGAGCCATATTTGATACCAGCTGTGTTAGAATTCATGTCGCTCCGTTCCAACAATGCCCTAACCACACCTCCATTTCCCCTCCTCAAAGCCCAAGCAAGTGCCGTGTTACCACAGCAATCTGTTGCCTGCATATCCCCTTTTTTCGTTTCTAATAAATGAACTGTTAGTTCAACGCACCCAAAGTATGCGGCACCGTGAAGCCCGGTAAATCCTGTAGGAGCGCCATCTCCGTCGAATGGATGTTCCTCAGCTCTCACATCACGTAATAAGAGTACCTTCGAAGATATGTGCTTGTCGTACCCATCGAGTAGCTTCAAGGCAAGAAAGAGTTTTCACACTCTCTGTTGTTTCAGATCTACCGTGTGTACCCCACTAACAAGAAGCATATTCGGCAAAAGGGGCGGTTGGTGGAACAGAACAAAGGTAAGTTAAACAAATCTCGTCAATTGTCGAACGTGGGTTATGGAATAGGTTTGTGTTATTGGAGAGGTACTCTTGAAGAGTATAGTGGACAAGCCGGACGGTAGAGGATTTCTCGACATTGATGAGCCCCACCGCGCATGCTTGTAGTGTTTCTATGGCTGGAATATTCCCAATATCTAAGTCGGGAGACCCTTCTACCCCCAGGGCGTGACATAACTCGTCGACATGTAATTGCCGCTCAGCATGAGATACCCACATTAGAGCTTCCAGCCCCAGTTTTGATCTATTTCCTGGCTGTGCCTGAATCCGTAATAAAGGCTCCCATGTATACACCTCCCAAACCCAAACCATCCCCTTTGGTCATCTCATTGAGTTTTTTTCTTCTCCGAGAGAGTGTATTCTCGGCCAGGATTGCATCCATATATAGAGAAACGAGAAGGAAACTAGAGAAGACACAGTTAGCAAATTAGGCCTCAGACCTGTCTTGGGAACCTGTTCCATATTCTTTTCTTACATTTCCGAGACCTTTTCGGGGATTATTCTCATAATATCAGCCCGCAATTCGGCCTCCATTGCTTTGAGATCCGTGTCACTGTCTAGCTTCCTCTCCATATAACTCTTAATATCGCCATGGGTAGGACTGAAAGGTATCCGGAAGGTCTTTCTAAAACATCCCACGATCTCGTCTTCGATATATGGCCTTCCAATAAGGAATACTCGCGGACCCGATAACACTTGAACAATTTCTCGCCTTGACTCAATGAGCTCCAGTCGATGCTTAGTGACGCATTCGTCTAATGCGTCAATGCATATAAACAGCCGCGGTAGTAATGCAACAGTCTTCTTTAGTATATTTAACATGTCCGGAAGTTGGAGGTCCGGCGGTTGGAGTCTCCGACCACCTGACTCACTCCTAGCTAGTGAACCGAATCGTCCAGTTCGCCCGTCTTCGGGTCCGGACGGGACGGACAGTAGTTCCTGGAAGGGAACCCGGGACCGACGGGTGTCTTGGCGTCCGTCCGGATGACTGCCTGGGACGGATGGGCGGGCCCTGCAGGTGTCTCAGGTGGCGTAATCTTCCGGGTAACTCCGGATGACGGACGGGCCCTACAAGTAATTGGCGAGGACTACATAAGATGGGTGAGGACTGCGGATGACGGGTGAGGACTGCAGGTAATGGATGGGCCCTATAGGTAATTCGCGAGGACTGCAGAAGACGGGTGAGGACTGCATGTACAGTTCGGTCGTTACCGATCCGTAGAGGACTGTAGGGACCTACAGTCACCCTCTCAGACGGTAGTCTTTCCCAAAGGACGGACGCCCTTGCCCTACAGCTTGAGACAGACGCCCGGGACGGACGGGACTGGAGTCTGGTAGGTGCCTACAGGGCGGACGGGACGCTTGGGAACACCGCCGCTGATGCCTGCTTGAGTAGAAAGCGCTCGCTCAACCTAGTCGCATGTGGATTCCATCTCTGGGTTAGCCTTGGATCCCAGAGCCAAGAGACAAACTTGAACTAAAGTGCAAAGTACTGTCAGTGCACTTGGCACTCCTATTTTACGGAACGTATGATACCCCAGTGGAGCACCATATCTGCCGCACAATTCTTGTATATTACTGTACCACAACCCATTTCCCACATTCCCGAATTCTTCAAACAGACGTGCCAATATAGTGATTCTAAGGCCCATCTGGTTGTCACCTAAAGCCTTCCTTTTGATCCTAAATATGGAGGTTTGTTTCAAAATACTGTTTGGCTTTTGAATAGCATGTGTTTCTGCTTAAATAGCCTTCCCTCTTGTACGACTAGTGATTAACGAACATCTCACCTTACATACTACACATCACACATCCAACAATGTACACTGGATACCTGCCATAATACAATATATAAGCTTCTCATTTTTGCTATCCATTGCCTCAAACCTTTCGTCAGGCTGGGGGCCGGTCCCCCCCAAATTCCTCCCAGCCTGTCAAAGCGTGTAGTGTAGTTAGTCCTGTCTGCGATTCAATTAGTCAAGCTTGTTTTGCATAATCACAAAATTTTAATTTTGATTTTCCCATCACAAAGTCCTTATCAGACCCCCTTTATTACGGTCCACAAAGCGGTTCTCGAATTGGTGAAACAAGATGGAGGGGTTACCACCTCCAGGGAAATATCTTTATCCGGACTGGGCCCAATCGATATCATCATCTCGGTGCTGGCTCTTATGTCTCTATCTGACGTAGTTAGTTATATGTTTGTGTATTATCAAAACAGGAAACAGGCTCGGGAAGGGGTGCTTATGGTTCGCTTAGGACAAGGGGTTTTCAGTATTGAAAATTCACAAATGTTGGATATATTGGACGGAATTGAAACACTGATTACAGATGACCAAGTAGACACTTGTATATGGGTTAGGAGTTAGGCAAAGCAGGAGAGTTTTGGATATTTTAGGAATTGGTGCTAGATAATGCGAGGGGTTAGTGTTGGGACAGATCAGTGTCGCAATGTGATGATTAAGAAACAAAGGATTGCGGAAGATGAGGGAAACAATGTAAGCAGACGAAACCAGAAATGGAGGTAAAGGGAAGAGAGGCCCTGGGAAAGTTCAAAGGACTAGTATTGGAGGATGGAGAAGTTGAGCGAAGATGGAAGAGACCATGGGCGATGTTGCAGACGAAGTGCTTTTCTGTAAAGTCAGGTTTGTGTATATAGAGGACACCTCTATCAACATACAAAGGTAAGGACCCCAAGATACTCCGCCCAAACATAGCCTAATTTCATAATTCCGAAGGGGGCGGTAGTTGTCTTTGATAGCCGGAGCCCTGTTTGTAAAAAATAAAACAACGGAATAATTCCTGCTCATGGTCAGTTCCTAACTTATTAGGTTTGTTGATGATTTTCCAATCGGTTAGAAGCCGGGTTGGTACAACCCATCGGCAATTGGGCAAAGGACACAGGAGTTGGAGGCGCGGCATGGCCGAATGTCTCGGAGGTTGGCGGATTAAGGTTTCGCCGGTTGCCCGGACATCGCGGGGTCATAGCTCAAGAATATAGGGCCCATAGACCCTGATCAGAACTATCTCTCCCGGCTCACCCACACCTTCAGATCATCATCTTTCCTACAACTCGTGTTCATCATCTTTCCTACAGCTCGCGTTCTTCATTTCCCACCCGCCACCCATCGCGGACACTGAGGCGCCCTCATTGCCACAGCGGGATATATCGGCCGTAACGATCTCCCCAGGCAAGGGCAGCGACAAACCCCACCAAAGCCTCCGCGAGTGGAACTCGATTATCAGCGGATAAGATGAAGACATTTCCTGTTTTTCCTTCTGGCGTTGTTCTCTTGGGTTTTCCTTTAATCTTGTTTCCTGTCACTTCTAGTCTCTTCTAATACACTCACTTCGCTTTGGAAAATTGGAGAGATGTAATGGGATCCAGCGGACTCACATTATACGATTCTATTGTGGTTTGTTGTTCGATAGTGGTGGTATAGTACGAGAGTTTGACTCTTCTGCTAGAGCAGTGTTCCGAACCGTCCGGGGGCCCACAGCAACGTCCGGGATTGGGAGGTGGACCATAAGTGGTATCAAAATACTGTGAGGTGTAGCGGAGCACCGCGGGAGGTGGCAGCGGGTGGCGGCTATTAGGGATAACAGCCGGGGGGGCAAGGAGCAAGAAGTGAGGGGACTGTCGGGAACGATTGGGGGCCGCAGAGGACCCGGGACAAAATGTGAGTGATGTCGTATGATGCCATGTAACAGAAGATTCAAATAATATTCCTTTCAAGAAAGAAAAGAAGATTAAGTCCTACCAGTATCAAGGTAAGACTGAACCAATTAATTCCTCTCCATCTAAATCTTTTTTCAAGCACCTCCATAAATCGTTGTTTCTTAAATATGTATGCTTGCTGGCTTCTTAGCCAACCCAGGTGGAACATAGTTTGCATGATAAACAGTGATGACAGGAAATTCTGAACTTGAAGAATCTGAGCATGCTGGCTGAAAAGAGGAAGCTGCAAACATCGTAGGGCCCTACCAGGTCCAGTAGGGCATCCCGTTTCTACCTACCTCTCCTTCAGGCCGTCTACCGAATGGAAAAAGAACTGACTGAAAGCTTCAGAACCCCGTTCAGACCCTAGTTTACTAAGCATACAGATGTCTGCACACTAGAGGGGCCTAGGCTTTAGGGATCATGAATGGTGATTGGATATTAGGATAGTCCTGGATTGCTCAAGATCCCTAGCGCTCAGGATTTACCAGTATAATTTGTTTCTTTAGAGTGCTTTGAGTCACGGGAGCTTTTCAGGATTGCGAGACTAAGAGATGTATCTGACTGTCCTTAGCTAGCTGCAGTGTTTCCAACCGTCCGGGGGCCCGGCGGGGGCCCGCGGTGGGACTGCCAAGAGCCCCGGACGGGACGGGACGGCTATCTGTAGTCCGTCCGGGGTGCCCTAAGTGCAGGACGGCCGTCTTTGGGTAGGACGGCGGGCCATACAGGGTGAGACATGTTAGTTCAGGACAGGGGGTGGACGGTGGGTGATAGCCGAGGACGGCCGGGGACGGTTTAGGACGGCCGGGGACGGTTTAGGACGGCCGGGGACGGTTTAGGACGGCCGGGGACGGTTTAGGACGGCCGGGGACGGTTTAGGACGGCCGGGGAATGTCGAGGAAGGCCGGGAATGGTGAGGGACGGCGGGGGACTGCCGCGGACAGCCGGGGACAACACGAGTGATGTATCATGAAGTGAAATGAATCTGTTTGGAGGTGCATCTCAACTTGGCTAGTACAGGTGGCCTCAAGCGCTAGGACTATAGTCCCCTATAGTCCATCTGGTTCTCACCTTCCCGGGCGTAGTCCGTCCAGCGCCCCAAAAAAGACCGACTATGAGCCTTAGTCCGTCCCGTCCTCACCCGCAGACGTGCGGACCGGACGATTGGGCGGTTGGGAACACTAGCTAGCTGAAAGGGAGAACTGCAAATCGGCCCGCCCTTGTTCCATTCTCCGCCGCGCTATGATCATATTGGGACCACACTTTTGTCCCCGACCAGATATCTTCTTTCTTTCTTTGGGCTCCAAAACTAGCTTGATAACAAAATTGTACCCTCTCTATTCAAGTTTCACATGAAAGATCGCTTCTTTTAAATACTCCCAACCCATCTGAAAGCGCTATAAACTCAATCAAATCGCACACTTGTGTACGCAATTGCTCAACTTTCGAGGTAGGAATTATGGAGCACTTTCCCACTTCAGTACAAGGGCTGAGCTCTTCGGACCGCGATTGGAAATTGTTGCAATCCACCTTCGATATTAGGAACATATATCAGGAGGCAAGTACCCGTGTCTCTAGCCCTCAACTATTAGCTCTGACGCTACGCCATCGGCACTAACTAACAAAACTTGTTGATGGAGGTGATGCCCAGTGTTCTCAACGGGGCAGTCTGTCCGTGCTGGAGCTGGACGGCGGTGGACGGCGTTCAGCGGTCCCGTCCGGTCTTTTTCGAAAGTTGCCCTGCGCCCCACGGCCAAAGACCGTTTCCCCCGCCGTCCCCGGCCGTCCCCCCTGAAACATGTTTCATGCCAAGGAAACTGTCCGAATTAGTAAGCAATCTCGCTTCTGGGGCGAGATTGCTTATGTCATCCCAGCTTTCCTCAGTGCCGGGAGGTCGGGAATATTCTTACAGTAGTAATCCGAGTGCTAGTATATGATAGATAAAAAGAAGCAGCGGAACATACAACGAGCACAACGCTACCAGGTTTTTCCATCGGAAGTTGTATACTCCGAACCATTTTCAAGAAAATAGCCACAACTCTTTCTCATCTTACGCCTTCTCTCATATATGTCAGAGAAGTAAGAAACGTGGCAATAAGAGGATAGTAAGTAAGTAGGTTTCTTGATTAAGCGATATGCCCGATGCCCTGCCCTAGCGGTATATTATGGGATATATTCTACACCTATTTATCTCTACCAAATAGCCTCAGCTTTCTTTTGATCTTATTAGATGAATTTCTGGATTTGCTCGGGAAGGGTGTTATGAAATGATATTGATAGGATTCATAATCCCCCGTGGTCACCCGCAGTCACCCGTAGTCCCTGGTCGTCCCCCGCAGTCCCCCGCAGTCCCCCGCAGTCCCCCGCCGTCCCCTGCAACCTCCCACACTAAAATGTCTTACCTTGCAGGGCCCGCCGTCCTCCACAATGACGGCCGTCCTGAGGTTTCTAGGACGGGGGTGGACCGCATTCTGCCGTCCCGTCCGGTCCAGGGCTCTTGGCAGTCCCCCCGCGGGGCCCTACGGGGCCCCCGGACCGTTGCGAACACTGGTGATGCCATGATCATGTAGGGATAATGGTAAAAGAAGAGTCTCTTAGTGTCTGTTCTTTTTTGGAGATTGCTCGCAAAGGGCCATTTTTAGCAGTGAAAGGTTCCACATGTAAACCCTCTACATTCGCTAGTGCCCTAAATGTTCACTGGTCCACATTTTAGTGTTCCCCCATCCCATTTATGATTCCGGCTAGAATTCGTTACAGGGCCTATGGGTCTCAAGACCTACGAGCCCCCTATCGGGAGTACAGGTGGGGCTGGAGAGTGAAAAAATGCCCCACCCAGGCCAATAATGAATATCATACTATTTTCGGTTGCATGCTCTCAACACTCTGCTACTTGGATTATTACACTATCATCTGTCACATCAATGACAATATGAGCTAGATGGCTCTAAATGATGAAGGCTAAAGGAAAGCACTAAGAAAAGGGACAACTGTGCAATCGCGAAAGACTCAAAGAGGAGTGGTGAATGATGGAGAAACAGTAAACGTCTGGATGGCGGCTATCTCCCTAGCCAACGACAGGTTAGGAGATATATCTCTCCATCTAAGTAACAAAACACTCCCGGAACTCAACAAACTCTCTAAAGAGACACAGGCAGCTAACACAAACAATCTAGAACGATCCTGATATCCCTTCATCGGCTGTGCTCCTAATTCCTGTGCCCCGCCAGTGCGCTAACCCCCGTATGCCTACTGTAGTTACAGAGGGAATGAAAGAAACAATGAAACCGAATACCCGACACTTCATACCCTATGACAAGGAACGTCAACAAAACTATGGAAGCGGTATCCTATACCAAGCGGCATATGATGTGGGAACAAAAACCCACGGAAAAGCGCCAAACCACAAGAAACCACAATGCCACATGCTCTACAACCGTATCTCTCCCGACTGCATATCCGTTAACATGCATATCCTCCTAACCGCCTAACCGCATGTCCTATTGGCAATCCAACACTAAATGCATTATGATATCATATGATAGGAAATTTCAAACCACTTTCTTCAGGCAAAATTGCCCATTATCGGTCAAAATTGGTAGTGGCACGAATCATCCTTAAGGTGGTAAAGTGAGTTGTTGGGAAACAGGCAAATACCGGGGGAAAAAAATATTATTTTTCGCTATTTTATTCCCTTTTCTCTTGCTGATGCGGCTGTCATATTATCACATTTTTTTACACCTTTCTTTTTATACATAACAACCTATCCAAATTGTTGTCATAGTTAAGCAATAAGACCCCTCATGCAGTATCCCCAACTGTATGGTGGGGGGCCAACGGTGCCCTGTAGATGGACTGCCATGAGCCCTGGACGGGGCTGGATGGCTATCTATAGACCGTCCAGGGAGGTTAAAGTGCAGGGCGGTCGTCCTTGGACCGGATAGCGGACCCTACAGGGTGAGGCAACTGTGTTCGGATTAGGAGAGGGGGCGAGAGGGCAGAACAAGGTTGGAGCATTTGTACCAAAGGAGGAGGATATCGGCGGTCCTTGTAAATCATTTCTTTTTCAAACAATTATACAAAATATTTCTTCAAATGCTATCATAGTGGTAATCAAATAATAAGGAATATGTCAGGAAGATAGCGGGCCTATCTCAGGAATAATGAAAGGATAAGGGCTATTTCGTTATGTTTTCATAAATATATACTTCTGTTGTTGCCCTTAGTTTACAGAGTGTGATAAATAAGAAGGAAGTTGAGCACTATCCACCACAGTCGCAGCTGGGTGCTGTAATTCCCATTCTGTCAAGGTCCTGTTTGGATCAAGGGTTCCGTTCCGTTTCCCCTACAAACGACCATTTTCCATTCGTTGCGGAACGGGGGGAAGGCTATTTCCGCACCAGAAACTGTCGCAAATGGAACGGTCCTTTATTTTCCAAACAGGTCCTAAATACTCAATCATTTCACTACTGCTTGAAGCAGATATACCACAAGGTCTAAGCTTAAAGAAATTAAAAAAACTTGTAATTTGAGTGAATAAATTAAAAGGCCGAACGAAGGCATTACAAATGGTTATACTACTGTGAGGAATGGCGGAGTCTGAGATCCTCCACTCTGGATTGTCAGGAATTTTCTAGGAGGACGGGAGAGGTTGGCGAAAAGTCTTCTTTCGTCCTGCAAACTTAAGACGGGTTGGCTGCCCCGTTGGGAATACCTCTCACAATAAGGTAAATACATTGTTGGTTAAGAACAGGTGACGAGCGTCCAGAGAAACAGGTTAGAAGGGAGAAAAAATGGAGTAAATACTGCTAAACACTCATTACGAATTCGGTACTGCTAGTTCCTGCCATGCACCCGCTCTCGTGCGCGCAGTGTGAGTATCTAATCTCATTTATATCTATATCTATGGGCCCCCATCCAAACTGACAATGTGATATGGTTGGCAACCAAGTTAGATAGTAATACAAATATGTACAAAGGCAATCATGGAGACCTTAGATAGCCCAATACAACGAGAATGAGAAACAAAAAGTAAATCAAAAGGGTGAATATAGAGGGGAACGGGAGTAGAGAAAGGAAAATTTGTTAGACAATAGCTAAGGAAGAATGCAATAATTAGGGAGGTCTCGGGTGATTTAGAGGGAGCAAGAGGATAAGGAGAAATCCTGGGCAAATGGGAGAAAAATGTTTGAAATATGGAGTAACTTGACAGTCTCGGTGAAAATATGTAACGATAGTGAGCGCATGATTTTGTTTGGCTATGTTCCGCTGATGGGAGGGTACGTCTGGTAGATCCAGAGGGAAGTGTCGGGTTTATGGTTGGATAACAAACTGGGGGCCATTTTGGGAGGAGATTCATATAGTTCAGACAATCCTGGGGAGAAGTGTTCTGTTAGTAGGCCTGGTACAGTCATAAAAATCAAATCTGTCGGTTGCGCTTATCCGTCTAAAGGAGTTTAAGGTTGTTGAGCATCGCCGGGACCCCGTGATGTCCACCGGAGCAGTGTTCGACGCCACCTATCCGGTTTGTGAGGATTGGAGCCGTTCCTTTCCGAGAGCATCCTGGCGATTTCCTCATGCCCACACAAAGAAGCCCAGAATCGTGGTGTTAGACCGAAAAAACCCCGTTGGTTGGGATTGACGTCGTTCCGCTGAAGCAACATCCTTACGACCCCCTCGTGCCCACTCACGGAAGCCCAAGAGAGCGGTGTACCACCCCCCTTATCCGGTTTGTCGGGATTGACATCGTTCCGTTCAAGCAGCATCCTCACAACGCCCTCGTGCCCACTCTCGGAAGCCAGTAAAAGCGGTGTCTGACCCCACTTATCCTGTTTGTCTGGATTGACATCGTTCCGTTCAAGAAGAATCCTTACGACACCCTCGTGCCCATTCCTTGAAGCCCACGAGAGCGGTGCCCGACCCCACTTATCCGGTCTGTCGGGATTGACATCATTCCGATCAAGCAGAATCCTTACGACCCCCTCGTGCCCATTCCGGGACGCCAGTAAAAGCGGTGTCCAACCCCACTTATCCTGTTTGTCTGGATTGACATCGCTCCGTTCAAGAAGAATCCTTACGATACCCTCGTGCCCATTCCTTGAAGCCCACGAGAGCGGTGTCCGACACCACTTATCCGGTTTGTTGGGATTGACATCATTCCGTTCAAGCAGAATCCTTACGACGCCCTCATGCCCATTCTCAGCGCCCCATAAGAGCGGCGTTGAGCCATATTTGGTGCCAGGTGTGCCAGAATTCACGTCGCTCCGTTCCAGCAATTCCCTCACCACCCCTTCATGACCCATCCTCGAAGCCCAAGCAAGTGACGTGTTACCACAGAAATCTGTTGCCTGCATATCACCTTTATTCGTTTCTATTAACGCAACTATAAGCTCAAGGCACCCGAAGTACGCCGCACCGTGAAGACCGGTAAATCCTGTAGGGGCACCATCGCCGCCTAATGGCAGCTCCTCAGCTCTCACAGCATGCAATAACAACACCTTCGAAGATATGTGCCTGTCATACCCATCAAGTAGTTCCAATGCAAGAGCTTTCACACCTTCCGTTGTTTCCGACCTAGTATGTGTACCCCAGTAACATGAAGCATATTGGACAAAAGGGGCGGTGGGTGGGACCGAACGAAGGGTAGGCGAAAAGCTTCTCACTAGCGGAAAATTGAGGTATGTTAAACAAACCTCGGCGATTATTGAGTGGGGGTTAGGGAACAGGTTTGTGTTATTGGAGAGGTACTCTTGAAGAGTATAGTGGACAAGTCGGACAGTGGAGGAGGACTTCTCGACCATGACGAGCCCCATCGTGCATGCTAGTAGAGTTTCGATTGCTGGAATATTCTCAATATCTAAGTCGGGGGATCCTTCTACCCCCAGGGCGTGGCATAACTCGTTGACATGCAATGGCCGCTCCGCATGCGATACCCACATTAGAACTTCCATGCCCAATTTCGACCAGCTTCTGGGCTGCTCCTGTATCCGTGATAATGTATCCGTGTATGTATCTCCCAGGCCCTTCCCTTTGGTCATCTCATCAAGCTTCATCCTTCTCCGAGAGAGGGTAATCTCGCCCAGGATTGCATCCATATATAGAGAAACGAGAAGGAAACTAGGGGTCACTATTAGTGAAATAAGCCTCGGACTTAGCTGGAGAATGATCTTGCTTACATTTCCGAGATCTTCGCAGGAAGAATCCTCATAACATCAGCTCGCAATTCGTCGTTCATTGCCTTAGGAATAGAGTCATTGCCTAGCCTCATCTCTAGATAACTCTTAATATCGCCAGGGGTCGGGCTGAGAGGTATCCCGAGTACATTACTAAAACATCCCTCGATCTCGTCACCGATATGGGGCCTTCCGGTAAGAAACACTCGCGTACCCGGAGACACTCGAACAATTTGTCTCAGTGACTCAATAAGCTCCCGTCGGTGTTTCAGAGTGCATTCGTCTAATGCATCGATGCATATAAACAAGCGTGGTAGCGATGCAATGGCCTTCTTCAGCACATCTACCATGTCCGGAAGTAAGAGGCCCCGGCCACCAAACTCTTTTTTAGACTCCTGAAAGACCTCCCGTATATGCTCTGGGATCCCCCCCCTGTTGGCAAGTTGCTTGAGTATGGCGCCGAACATATTTGTGGTTGACTGTTCCTGTTGGGCATGGAAATCGCAATATAGCCCCACGACGGCAACATCTTTCCCCACAGCCCGGTTGCACAGACTATCGATAACCATGGAACTATTGTTCACCGATCGTCAGCCACCTTTGCGTTGTCTTGCACCCGTGTTCCTCGTACCTGATATAAGTTTTCCCCACACCTGGATTCCCGTAACAGAACAACACTTGCTCAACACAACCGTCTTCCGCATCCCTCCATTTCCTGAACTCGCCGGTTTCTAGCACCCAGTTCCCCACGCCATCGAGCCGGTCAGTTCGCACACTTTGATGACGTTTTTGTGGTTCGAGTGGCGATAACCACTGTAGAATTTGACGACCCTCGGCGTCGATTTCGGTGATGAAGTTGACAATATTGTGGAAAGAAGTATGATTGTTGAACGAGTTGATGTTATCGGTCACCTGCTGGTTCAAGGACGACATCTACGGTATAACGGTGATCTGAATTCCTTTTGCGGGGGAAGTTCGAGAGGGATCGTACGCAGCGAGAATATGACTTTCCTCGGAAGTCGAGAGGATCTCTAAGAACAGAAGAAAGAGGGGGATGACAACTTCTAGCATCAGGCTTTGGCATTGCACAGGGATGCGTTGGTCCAATCAAAATTGGTAGAGCTCACAAGGCTCGCGGCAGACACGACTCCGCCGACTAACCCCGCCTCCAGAAAAACTGGCTGAAGGAGCATCAAATCTTTGCATGAAATTATTCGCTTACCCGGCCACGCCTGGCCTATAAGTTACCGGTGTTCTTACAATCCTGTACGGGCGCTGTACTCGAGTGCAGCAACTTAACATTCAAGCACTCTCTGTACTCGAGTATTCTTATTTTCATAATGTGCGCTCAGTATTAACCGAGATCTCTATATCTCCTTCTATCCCCTCGTCTATTCAAGCACTGACCCAACCGGGAATCCGGGCCCCACATTCCCACAATGCCCCCCCGTGAAGTGAATGAGTCCTGCGATACCGGGCCCAACTAGGATTCCCCGCAACATTCAACCGTCACAATACTGCAAGAATTCATGTTAATGGCACGGTGAAAATTAAATGTCCTATTACTAGATTCTAGGCTTCTCCAGAGAAAGGGGGGTACTAATACACAGCCCAGCGTTAATAGTCATTATAGTTGCGGTTGTAATTGTAATCTCTGCGGGGATTGGAGTTATGAAAGTTCAATTTCGCGGGGGATTGTGGTTGGGCTCGTTGTCTGCGGACTATTGCATGCTACTGAAGATTGGCTTTTTTTTGTCCCGTTTTGCGCGGTATGCAATAGTGGTCTTTTTTTTAAAATGCTTTGACATTGCGAGCATTTTATTATGTAGGGGGCGGGCATAAATGAGGCGAACTCGAGTTTGTGCCAGCTAAATGAGGTCTGTGACCACAGGGTGAGGTAATCTTGACTCTATTTTTCGTTGTTGAATCAAAGTTAAGCGAACTCCCTCCATCATTCGTCCACAATACAAGAAAAGCCCAGTTAATATCAGTCATGCTTAGAAAGTGCGATCGTCCTCGCCTCACTTGCTGCGGGCTCACACATAGAATCCGCCCCCTAGTTAGCCTTGGATCCCAGAGCGAAGAGGGTAATTGGTGTCAAATCTTTGGAACTCAGCCCCACCTGCACTGCTCACGACACATATTTCACTGGATCACGCCCAGGGGCCGGTAGAGCACCCGATCGGCTACGTAGATGCTTACCCTGTACCCTACTGCGCCACAACACACTGCTCGCATTTCAATCATCCATCTAAAAAGTCATATCAGGGCCTCAAGTTGCCACATCAAAACTCCCTTTTTCCCCCGGTTATGCAGGTTTGCTGAAAAACGCCATTTACCTTTTGACTGACACATCTCGCGCAAGAATTCAATAATCAAGGCACACAATAATGATGTCAAAATGAAGGTTCCCAAAGTCCTGACCTGACGACCGATAGTAATTTATTCCACAAACTCTCACCTCGGAACACTATGCCCAGGCTACAATAACCCACCTCAACAAACTTTTTCTACAGTCAAAACAAAATACATAAATCATGTGTACCGTACGGCAATTCAGGTGCCAATTTGTTTCCCACAATAATTATTCCAGTCCCCCCTGCGCAAACTGCTTAAATTGGCAGCCATACACACATTTTCTTAGAGGTTGAAAAAGTCGAATCAAGCTATGATAACTTGCCGGTATTGCCCGTCAAAGCGAGCAGCCAGGCGCGGGTAGCGATCTGCAAGTTCAGTCACGGTGATCGGCTGAACATCAGTCTGTATCAAAATAGTGGCTAGTATTTGGGTGGCTTTTGATGCCGGGGGCCCGCAACAGCCTCGAATCGAGTGTTGCTGTCGCTCGTTGCAGCCCTCATCCTTGTATGGCAATTATCTAAGTTACAAGTACTTGTACAAGTAGGTTTGAAAAAACTTTACACGACCAGATGCGCCCTCGGTGAACTTGGCACCTTCGACCCGTTGGAAGATTTCCACCATACTAAATTTAATTTACGAGAGACGCTGATAGAGATAGCAGTCACGTGCCTTATCTATGTGCACTGGAACCAAAACTTGCACAAAACTTTTCCTATCAGACCCACATAACTGTTATCTTTATGGTCCGCGCTTCTAATTTGTTGTGCTCTCGCAGAAATAAGCGAACAGTTGGCGACGCCACATTCTGCATCGCCACATTTGCAACCCTCCCTACCTCTATGAACGCTGATTTTTAAAGCTTCTATTCCGTCGTCGATTCCCTCTCCAATCTGTTATCGCCTGAGGGCATGATCAGCGTTGCGGACTTTTCTTTTTTCATACCACGACAAAAAATCATTATTGATGCAGATGGTATTTATGATATGATACTCATTTTATTTTAAAATATTTTTTAGTTGTATTTTTGGCAGACATTGGTTGAGAAGTCGTGTGTTGAGAAGATGCGCCGAGTTGCATCTCGATGTTGGGTTATTTATCCAAAAGCATACGATATTTTGCCCTGCTAAATAAAGTTCATGCAGGGTGCGCTTACCTAGCCTGGGTTGTAGTAGTATCATAGCCTAGTATATAAGTTAGAATCACAGCTTGTTTTTTTCCCACCCCATCAGTGCAAACCGATCATTGGCCCAGCCTAGAGTCCTGGAATTGTTCCCACTCCAGGAGCTCGAAACGCCATAGGTGATATCATATACTATCTGTTGAATTATGTATAGGACACCGGGTTGCGTGGTTATGTACTCGCCAATTCCTAAAGTTCCGGATAAAGAAAACCGCTGGGCTCCAACCAGGATTTGCTACTGTATATATCCGCTATTGTTTACGTAGTTTATGGCCACTAGGAACAACCTTTGCGGTCAAGTTAACTCTAAGATACGACATAGCCATCTAGATCGGCACAAAGAGACGTTCTTTATATCCGGATGTTGTTATGAATTGGCGAGTGGTTATGCGGATATGCGGATATGCGGATATGTGGATATGAGGCTATGCAGTTATGCGGATAGACGGACATGCTGGTATCGCATACGCGGCTAGCCAATATTCGGTTATAGGGCACGCGGTTTTGTAGCGCGCTGTGGCTAGACACATCAGGCTGTTGTTTTCACCCCTTAGGCGGCTAAGCACAAACTATTATCTGTTGTTAATCACCGGTGCTCCCCGGCCACAATGCCTATACTCCTACCCGGCGGAACATGCGAGAAGATTATCGGAGGATTCACCAGAGTCAGGCACTCGGTGACGGACGCGAAGTGAGGGGTAAAAGGTACAGGGAAGTGGGGAAGCAAAGAGGGGAAAGCGGGGTAAAGCAATGGCGTGAGAATGTACGGAAATGGTGTGATTATGTTCCGGAGACTCCCGGAAGAGCTGACATTGATTCATGTACTTAAAGAGTTCCTGCCAGCCAAACTCTTAGGTACAGCATATCACTAAATAACAAGTCTGTCTTTGGTATACTCATTCCGCTTTTATACGCTTCCCATCCGTACGCTGCACACGTTCCGCCCATAATTTCCGACATCATCCATATTTGGCAACTTCCCAATCGGTTGTGCCTTCTTTTGGTTAGCCGGGCCGATCATTGAACTGGGCCGGGTTCATTGGGCTGGGATAACCTTTGAGCTTCATTGAACCTGGTGACTGTATTGAGCGCACAAGGGCGGGGTCCGGGTTGCCTGACCAATGTTTTTACATGTTTTTGTTTTTTTTGCAATTTTTTGGAGTTCTGATCACCATGGAAACTATTGTCTGAGCACATAGAGATCTGGAACAGCATCTAGTACTAGTAGAAGGTAGAAACAGAAGCATTTTTCAAATTGAGATAGTGTTGTGGACAGCTAATCTTATTCCCGAGTATGTGGTCTTAGATTATCACTCGTTCTGATGGTTTGAAATGTTAGAAATAAATAACTTTAACTTGAGCACAATTTCAGTCATTCTTTTTCTCTGGCACTTCATTAAATACCAAGAGTTCACACAACAAAGATATGATCGCTAGCGCACAACTTTGCGGTGAGTGAGAAGATGGTTTGTCTTTTTTCTTTTATGTAACACTCAAGTAACTGACCGTAAAATAGGAGTATGCACTACAAGTGATGGTATAATAATCCCAGTAGTATAATAGAACGTTGTATTAAGGAGCAGAGAGGAGCGCAGGCGACAAGAAGCACGCATGTGATGGACAGGGTTCCGAATGGTCCGAGCGAGACTGGACTGGACCAGCTAGTCTGGTCGGAAGTCAAGTCTAGTCTAATGGTGGAAATTGGACTGACGGGATGGTCAGGATTAGCAGACCAGACTTAGTCAGGATTGGTCCGACCAGGCCCGCCAAGCAATAGGATATGCATGGCCCTTTGACAGAATTAGCATCCCGTTTTGCATTTTGCTACTGTTATCACAATATATTACGCTCAAATAAAATGTTTCTTAAATAAACTCATTGTTACTATCGATTATACAGTGGAATCTCAGGAGGGTCAGAGTGATGGTAGTACTTTGCTTAGATTTGGGGCAGTGAAAATAGATTCACAAGTATCAATTTCTTTTCAGACCGGAAAGTAAGTGATATTACATGACTATGCAATCTTTTATAAAGACTGGTCTGAGACCAGTCCAGACCAGACCTGACCACCTGAGTTAGTCAGGTCCAGTCATTGACATCAACCTGGACTGAGAAGTCTGGTCGTGCCTCCAAGACTTGACCGGTCGGACTATTCAGAACCCTGGTGATCGAGGAACATCGAAGTGTGGACGTTCTAAGGTATGAGCGGATATCTAGGCTTATACCCATGAAGCTTTCACTATTTTAGGGCCTCAGGGATCCCAAGCATCCAGTAAGCGCATATTTTGCTTAGGAAGGCACGAGCGGCAGGGCCCTATAGGTGTTTCACTATAAAATAACTGCAGGTGACCGCCGGGCCCTACGAATGACATGAGGGTCCTACGAATGACATGAGGGTCCTACGAATGACATGAGGGTCCTACGAATGACATGAGGGTCCTACGAATGACATGAGGGTCCTACGAATGACTGCAGAGTGCTGCAAATGATGGGCTGGCTCTATCCGGAAATCCCATTTGTGCTAAGACTGCAGGGCTCAGCTGTCAACCCCTAGGACGGCCGTCTTTAAGAAAGACAGACGCCTTACCCGGCGTCCCTAGCCACCCTCCCCAGAACGCCCGTGGCGGTTGGGCATACTGCTTCGGGAGAACCGTAGTTGGCAGGCTCTATAGGGAATACACACCATGATATCCTTCTCCCATCGCTACACTCACACAATCATGCCATCACTTTCATCGCAAAAAAACGGCGCTCTTCTATCCTTGCTTGGATCACCACTCATATCCATTTTCCTCGTTGTAGCCCCCTTGGCCCCTTGCGCACCTACCTATTAATAGTGCCAAAGGAACAGGCAAGGACTCCGATTGTTCACAGCCTCTGGGAATCCCACTGTTGCGCTCTCCCTTCCACATTTTCCCCTTTCCTTCCGATGGATGTATCTACCGCATTCCCAAAGGCCAGGTATTCTACATTGACAAAATGAACCGCCCCTCAACGGACAGGAAAAGCTCTGGCCATGTCAACAACATTCCCCCACTCGCCCCAATATCATAGGAAATAAATTAAAAAACAAATTAAAAAAGTAAATGCAAAATATAATGCATAGTAGAAACTAATATTTGCTCTGGGGAAACTTCTTCAGGGGGTGCCGAAAGTGCAGGTCGGCGGGGAGTGCCGAGTTGCCATCAATCATCGGTGAGAGTGGGTTAATTTTGTCCACGCACCATGCATCCCCGAAAACTACTGGACCCGAACAGTAAGACAATAGCGCGAGCATACCAAGCAGCATCTCGCAACTTCTAATAAATACATACTCAATACTTTAATTTTCTGTCATTTACTCGTGCTAATTGCCGCGCGGCCCTCCTGATTTATCCTTTGGGCTTTCTGAAAGACTAGAATTCGTTACCAGCACGCTAAAAATATTTTGGAGCGATTTGAGCGGAGGAAATATTTAAGCGACCACCATCGATGAGTCATTTGAGCTCAAAAAGACTGAAAACGTCTATTTCCTGCCTAATCTGGCCGGCAACGAATTCTAGTGTTTCAGACCGCCCAAGGGATACCAGGACGCCGCCTATTGCCATGATGTTTTGAACTGCGCTCCCGGTGTGTAGGGAAAGGTCCGGGACAGACTTTTCTTTTAGGCGAATACTGTAATAACTAAAGTAAACGAAAAAAATGTGGTATGTCGTTGGACTTGCCACCTCTGGTAAGGTCGGGTATTTCCCTGCTTTTATGTCTTTCAGAGCGGCTGAGCATTTCTTTTTATTGCAGTGTCTTGCGCCCCTTTTCCAAAGTAGTGAATTCTGAACTACATAGCACGTTTTTCGTTCATTCCAGTTTTTACGGTATGATAGTAACATATACCGTAAGAAAGGAGAAAACACTAAGCAAGTACTAATAGCCACACATCTAAACTCTGCTCGATCGGTTCCTACCATGCTTCTAACCTCTTGTATATATTGTGGTTATCTAATCTCACATATGTCTATATCTATGGAGCTGTCATCCATCCTTCTTACGATCCTGACAATCCGGTCCGGCTCGCATGAGAGTTATAAAATAGTAACTTAACCTCAACAAATACAAAGTTAATCATAGACAGATCTCAGATAACTTAACTCAATGAGAATGAGGGACGAGAAGCAAATCAAGAGAGGGAAATATAGAGGGAGAGGAGAGTAGAGAAAGGTATCATACCCTCCAGTGACAAATGCGAGAAAATTAGTTAAATAGCTAAGGAGGAAGGCAATAGGTAGGGAAGGGTCTAGGGTGCAAGCCTCACAATGGGCCGGCCCGGGCTTCAAATTCTTAAGCCCGGCCCATACGGGGCCCAAACCATTGTGGGCCCGACCAGAACCCAACCGGACCTAAAAAAGCCCGGGCCACCCAAACAGCCCAAACTTTTCAAGTGCAGGGATTAAGTCAATTCTATTTAAAGATGTCAATTATTTTAACTTTGGTAGTTGAATGAACGTTGGTTACAATGACGTGAATGATGGAAAAAAAAAGGAAACAAATGTGATAATAATGACAGTAGTAGAAAATTGTACTAAGGGAGTGGGGTATTATGGAGAAGCATAGAAGTGTGGGTAAGCAGTCACACTAGGGCGCATATAGATAAATAGGGCTCAACATGTATAAGTAGAATTTTCACTACTTGAGTGATGATTAACAAGCTGCTTCCAAAGCAATAACAACAATGAACACATCCGGTAACATCAACATTAGTATTCTCAGAAGAGTGCTAGACTGTAGTCCTCCCTCTAGTTGAATAGTCTTAGTCTGTAGACTTTTCTATCTCATCTATCAACCTTTCCTGCAGTAACATCAACATTGATATCCTCAGAAGAGTGTGGGACTATAGTCCTCCCTGATGTTGAATAGTATCAGCCTGTAGACTTTTCTATCTCATCTACCGTCCATTTCGGCATTCAACACCTGCATTAGATTATCGTGCATCTCTTAGAAACATTATACAAGCAGCATAAATAGAAAGGATTATCTACAGAGATGATTTTTCTAAATTGATTCAGAGATGTTTTCTACTCCAGTTGTTGTTTGCCAGTTTCTGGGACATTGAAGTGCTTGGATAGTATCTGAACCAAGAGAATGGCGAGAATCACAAATGATTCACTTAGTTCCAGAGAATATTCTTTCTGGTTCCGAAAGAATTGCTGGTATGCTGTCAATATTCAGTGCCCACCTTGACAATATAGGATACTCCCTTTGCCATACTCCATCGAACCACCATCTAGGATAATACAAAATTAGTAAATATTAACAAAAGATAAAGTTTAGTGAATCGACTCAAGTCGATTTTTAACTGAGACCTCCAGCTCAGCATTACTGCAATATCTATTATACTGATCTTGGCCCTCACCTCCCTCTGGAGCAATATTCATCCATTGCTCAAAGACATTATTCACTTCCCTATATCCCTCTTCTATTCCCACTTGCTCTTCATCCACTCCATCCCCTCTCTGGTGTGTTAACTCCAACTACCTTAACCAGTAGTTCCTCAATCGATTTCTTGCGCCAACCATCCATCCCACCTCCCATTTTGTTTCAAAGTAACCCTACTTGAACTTTCGGTTTAGAACAACTGCAGCTGGATATACTGGTGCTCTGTCTATAGCAGAGAAATATTTAACAAGTTTCGCACATCCAATGCGAATCATTGATGATAATACCTGATGAGTAGAATTTTCTTCAAGAGCCTTCTTGTATTGATCCATGAGGAAATCAATTGAGGGAAGATCCTTAGTTAATGTATCACCTTATCCTTCTGTTGCCTTTATCGGTATCAAAAATGCGTTTCATATGTTTTTGATTTTTTCTAGTAGTTTCTACTTGTGTCGTTCGATTCTGTCCTCCTCAAGCAATGAGTATTCATCAATATACATATCAATAGCTTGTCGGATTTCAGGTCACAGAATTGATTCGAGAGTTCCATACCATGAATTCCATCGTGTAGAGTTGTCTTTTTTGATTAAAGAGCCAGCAGAAGGGTTATGAAAATGCTGGATCCGCTGGGAAGTTTTCCGTCAGTGAACAGCAATATTATCAGCCTTTCCCAATGGCCCCAATTTCCCCCCTTCAACCATTTCTTCAATGAGTTCACCTCAGCACTGTTCATTTTCGATATCTCCCAAGACAGTTTCACTAGATTCAAATAGAAATGCTTGAACACTTAGGCAAATTATATGTCCATTACATCTGTTGTTATAATAATTAGTGAAAACATAACGTATTTCACCCAGTAATGGGTCACTATTCTTGGCATTTCAAAAACATCAAAATTTAACACCACCAATCCTGTAGTTCATTCAAGAGACTCATATTTGGTAGTTCTTAAGGCTTGTACATAGTCATAGTGAATATTAAAAAACAATCTCAAAATAGAATAAGTTAAGCTGTTAAAATACCAAGGTGATAATCTATGATTCTGTCTCAATTAGTGAAATAATCCGGACATGAAATTGATTTCTAGCTAATCTTTCTATATGAGTAGTATGAGCTATAGGTGGTGGTTACCCTCTATATATTACAAATTCAAATTTCATTCTACTAAATGCAAGCAATAAGTTTGAAAATTGGTCATATATAAGATACGACAGGTGAATAACTATACTTAACTTAATGATATTTATCTAATTACCCAGGTTCTCTCAAGATACACATCCTGGAGGATAGCTACCTGGTAAGATTCTCTTTCAGATGGTAGTATTTGAGCTCTTTTAGCACTATTATTGCTCTTCCAATACTTATTTGTTTACTCTTTATTCTATTATATATTCTGAAACTTTTTTCAATTGTTTACCATCTTCAGCTAAACTATTAACAGCAAAATTGATTATCCAACATTTTACATATATCAGAAAATGCTCAGCTTGGTATTAGCAGACTTTACCTTGCTTATTTTCTGCAGAATCATCACAAACAAAGTATCTATAAAATTTAAATATTATTTCTGTATATTATAATTCCTCATTTGTATAATTCTTATTATCTTTTCTGCTCTTGATCTCTCTCAGCATTTCCCTAAACTATTACCTATCTTTATTCAATACTTCATAAATCTGCAATCTTATATATAACCCTATTGTTGACTGAGTCAATTGTTATAATCTAATTTTTCTGTTATGTTTTTAACAATAAATATTGCTAATCCTGTAGGTAGTCGCTATTTTTATACTTGATTTAATAAAATTGATAATATAGAGATGAGGGATATTAGAAATATTACATAAGACTATTCAGATTGTAAATTTGATAACAAACTACTCAAGTGAAGATTTGAAACTAATAATACACAGGATATTTAAAAGAAAAAACGTCCAACCACTTCCAAGTATTTCTAATATTCTTTCATGATATTGATAGATTTCATAAACATTTATTTTCCTTTCATTGGGAAAATGAAACTATAATAGTATATGACGATCAAGATAGAACTTTAAAATTGATTAAGGGGAAAGAAAGGGGTATTGCAAGTGCAATACTAGTGCTAAAAGAGCACAAATACTACAATCTGAAAGAGAGTCTTACTAGGTAGCTATCCTCCAAGATTTGTATCTTGAGAGAACCTGGGTAATTAGATAAATATCATTAAGTTAAGTATAGTTATTGACCTATGCTATCTTATATGTGACCAATTTGGAAACTTATTGCTTGCATTTAGTAGAATGAAATTCGAATTTTTAATACATAGAGGCTAACCACCACCTATCGCTCATACTACTCATATAGAAAGATTAGCTAGAAATCAATTTCATGACCTGATTATTTCACTAATTGAGACAGAATTATAGATTATCACTTTGGTATTTTAACAGCTCAACTTATTCTATTTTGAAATTGTTTTTTAATATTTAGTATAACTATGTACAAACCTTAAGGTCTACCAAATATGAGTCTCTTGAATGAACTACAGGATTGGTGGTATTAAATTTTGATGTTTTTGAAATGCCAAGAATAGTGACCCATTACTGGGAGGTGACTCATTACTGGGTGAAATACTTTAAATGACATTGTATCCCAAAGGAAAAATTCACTTACCTTGGTCTATACTCCTCGGCATTAAGGAAGAACCGAGAATCTGCCTGTTTCTGAGCAAGGCAGTCAATAAAGGTCTTATTATCCGTAGCGGTATCCATCATGAAGTATCCAATTTGGTCACAGATATTATAATCATCCATAATGCTAATAAAGCCATTGCAAATATTTTCTCCTGTGTGTGAACCTTCAATTTACTGCAATGGGAGTAAAGCTTGAGTGAGATTACCGGATGAAATAGTAAAATGGCCAATGATACATAAGAATACAAGATGATTGGGTGAAGTCCAGAGGTTAAGCATGAAGTAGATCTGGGATAATCACTTGTGGATCAGTTCTTTTAATACTGACTTTTGGTACTTGTAACAATGAAATATCCAGGACTTGATAGTATTTAGCGAGGAAGGTAGGAGCTGTACGGCCTCAGGATGGATGGCATAAAATAGATCATAAAGCTCTTATGAAGTTGCAAAGATAAAGGGTAAATGACGGTGGACAAGCAACAGTACTATTAAATCTTCAATGGATACCGAGGTTAGTGATGGAAATTCGCCTCATCTTGTATCTGCTTCTCAACTGCTTACTCTTGCCGTTGGATACGCTGCTCTTTGGCAATCTCTAAGGCTGATTTAATCAAAGATTCAATCATTTGCTGGGATTGTTTGAGACTCGTATGGTGTGATCTTGTGTCTTCCTGTACCCACTACAGGCTACCAGATTAGGTAGGAATTGTTTCATGTGTTGTTTCAGAATACGGGTTCAGGAAACTTGTATGCCTTATTAGTTTGTGTTATGTTTTGTTTTAGGATACGAGTTCAGGAGACTTGTAAGCCTTGTTATTTGTTACTTGTATTGTTTTAGGATACAAACTCCAGAAGTTCAAAAGCCTAGTTTATTCTTTGATTGTTTATAGGTTAGGCATTGTTTGATGTCTTAGGATTTGGATATGATTGATGCGAGATGGATTATCGCAAGTGTATTTAACGACCTGTATCTTTCTGGACTTGGAGAGATCAGACTTCGACAGATATTAGTTTTCAATATACTTGGTTGAACAGTTATCTTCTATTCAGTTCAATTCGAGAATCTTTGAGCTTCACAAAGGGCTAAGGCACTTGGCCTTCTCTTAATAGTTTCGATAATGTAATAGAGTCTATTCGACTACTTGTTGGCGTCTCCGGTACTTGATCTCGTTTATACCACCCCTTGGGTTGGAGTCAATATCGAAATCCCTTTGCAAGACTGGTACACCACGGGAAGCGGTTACACTTCCAGTATTCCATGAACGGAGATCAAGTGGTGACTGGGATTTCTTGTACTAAGAGCATGAGGGGAATGTTGCGCATAAAAAATATAAAAAAAAGCTGGCATTCCCAGTATATTAAAAATATCAGCATTCCTGATACTCTATTAACGATAAATCAGTTGAACTATTTATACTTAATACCACAGATTTCGACCAATAGCCCAAGAGGCTCTTCTTTGGTTTTGACGATACCCATCACCTGGGTACTGACTGTTTTCGCTTTGGTGGTGCATTTGGTATATGAGCAAGAGAAGGGCTCCGTGATAACAAAACACTATTCACATAATTATTATTATCAAGGTAAACTTGGGAAATGTCATCTGGTGGTTAAAGTTGAATTTGGGAGGAAGCTCTGAGAGAGCTAGGGTAGGAAGAAAGAGATGACAGTTCGCTAATATAGTCTTCAAGGTCCGACATAATTTGAGCCTAAGGAGTCATGATGGTGTTGTATCAATACTAGCGATATTCTAAAATCATCAAGAAAGAGGTTCCTCAATGGACATGACTTGTGAAGAATCAAAGTTCAGTAACGCGATGGGGATGAAAAGAGTTAATTAAGGCCCTGTTTGGCACGCCACAGGAAAAAGAAACTCTGTTTTTCCTGAAAACCGAGGATTTTTCTGAATAAAAATACTGTGTATTTGTCAAAATACTAGCGTTTGGCATGACAAAAATGGTTTGTTTTTTTTAGTTAGTAGGTGGACTACTTTTTGATTATTTTAGGGTAAAAGAAGCTATGCCACAATAAAAAGTTTGATGGTTTATCAGGGTTGTGACCAGAAAAAAGATTCCACCGTAGAAAATCTTTGCTTATTTTTTCTCTCTCTTCCCACCACTCCGGCTGCCTTCCGCCACTCTACCTCCCTATCACTCTAGCTGTTCCCTACCACTCTGGCTATCTCCCACTGCTCCGGTATCTTGACTACTCCACCTTCCTTCTACCACTCCGGCTGCTTACCACTCCAGCTGCTTACCACTCCGGCTGCTTACCACTCCGTCTCCTCACTACCCTAGCGGCGCCCTACCACTCCGGCACCTTCTGCCTCCTTCTCCAGTCTCCGATTGAAAAATCGGAAAATTGGGATCAGGCTTCTAGACTTTTGATTAGAGGGTTTGGTGGACTTGAGCCAATTGAGCAACCGTGTTACTGACTTTTAATTTCCAGAATTTCCAATCCTTTTCACTAAAGGCTATTTAACTCCAGCTTTTCACCTCACCAGCTTCCCCTCACACCTCCTGTCACCCTCCACTTGAGTACCAATTTGGCTGCCTCGCACCACTCCAGCCACCCTCTACTACTGCTACCTACAACCACTCCCACTACCCCCTACCAGTCTGACTACAGCCTACCACTCCGGCTGCCCCCCCCTCACCACTCAGGCTGCCCCTCACGACTCCAGCTACCAGCAACGACTCCAGCCGCCCTCTACCACTCCGGCTG
>Ga0307509_10001527_pt1 | contig 39059 bp, 36 predicted proteins | sample 10_EM_MG_FD_202245 | JGI IMG/M metagenome (GOLD analysis project Ga0307509, IMG submission 202245) | Populus trichocarpa ectomycorrhiza microbial communities from riparian zone in the Pacific Northwest, United States - 10_EM | ecosystem: Host-associated > Plants > Roots > Unclassified | place...
TCGTTGGAGTAGGCGAGGAAGCAGCCGCCGTCGACCGGCTCCAGGCCCGGTGACGGCGGGAAGATCGTCGAGACGAACACCAGGTTCTTCGGGTTCCTCGGATTGACGGCGACCGTCGGCTGGCCCTCTTTGGTGGCCGGCATGTTCGTGACGTCGACTTCGTGAATGGTTGCGTTGGCTGCACCGATCGGCGAGGCGACGGCGGCAGGTGTTCCGTACACCAGGAACAGTGCGGAGAATGCCGCCGCGCTTAACGTCGCGGAAGAACTTCTGAACAGCACCATGTAATCCTCGATTTCCACGTCCGGTGGAACAGAATTCAATTGTTCTCTGCGGCACTGGACCGAAATCGTTCGGACTGATATCGGCCCCTTGGCCACAGGGTCGGCCACCTCTCACACACATTGCTCATGACGCCTGTTTTCGACCTGGTCCGCCTGCATCGCGTTTCCGCCTGCGGTCCGGGAGTCAATGACCCGTTCCCTTACCAAAAGGCAAAATCGACTGCTCCGGGCGGTAAACTGGCGTCTCTTCGCTTTGTTGTGATCGGCCCGCCCAGGCTAGAGAGAACCGCTGCGGTATCCGTGGGACCACGGGAGACAATTGACCCGGCGGAGTGGTACCGCAGTACCATTCCGTCGGGCGAATCCCGCATCTGTGTGTAATTCGACCGAAAGTGTCGGTGGAGATCAACGGGATTGCCGCCGGCGATACAAGAGTGGCGGTCGCGTCGGCGGATTTGGCCCAATTCTCGACAGGGCTGAGTGAATGGACCCGAGCCACGATGCTGCGCAGTGCCCTGTCGGCGACAGTCCCGCTGCGCCGCCGACATCAGGCAACTGACGGCTGGCTCCAACCTCTGTGGGCAGAGCCGCGAGGAGCGGCTGTCAGGCGAAGGCGGACAGAAGGAGGGCCATCCCGAGGCCGAGGACGCTCACCAGCGTCTGTACGACAGTCTGCGTCTTCGCTGCCTGCGTCAGGTCCATCCCGAAGGATTCCTTGACCAGCCAGAAGCCGGCGTGGTTGACGTAGTTCAGGCCGAGTGAGCCCGAACCGATGGCGATCACGAGAAGAGAGGCTTCCAGTCCGCCGCCGGTGCCGATCAGTGGTGCGACGATGCCGGTCGCGGAGACGATCCCGACCGTGGCCGAACCGGTGGTGAGGGACAGGAGCAGGGCGATCAGCCACCCCAGGACGATGAGGTTCATGTGGGTGCCCTCGGCCGCGGACGCGATGGCGTCGCCGATGCCGGAATCCTGGAGGACCTGTTTGAACGCGCCGCCCCCGCCGATGATGAGCAGGATGGAGGCGATGGACTGCAGACTGGCCGTCATGGAACGGCGAGTTTCCTCGCCCTGGTTGTTGCCGCGTATGACGGTGACGCCGAGGGCGAAGAGGAATCCGGCGAGCATCGCGATGAGGGGTTCGCCGACGAAGGTCAGCGCGGAGCGCAGCGGGCTGGACTCGTCGAGGGTGGTTTCGGCGAGGGTGCGCAGCAGCATGAGGGCGACGGGGATGAGGACGGAGGACACAGCGAGGCCGGTTGGCATGGGAGAGCGTGTCCGGGTCGCCGCCCGAGGCTGGACTTCTCGATCGTCGGAGATCTCGGTCGCCGGGTTCCTGTCGGGGCCGTCGGAGGGCGGGGTCGTGGTGGCTTGGTGGCCGGTGCCGGTGAACTGGGCGATCAGCGCGGCGTCCGGGCGGACGCCGTCGAGTCGGGGCGCGATCCACCGGGCGTAGACGGGACCGGCCAGCACGACGGTGGGGACGGCGCAGATGATGCCGACCAGGAGGGTGAGGCCGAGGTCGGCGTGGAGTCCGGTCATGGCGGTCAGTGGGCCGGGGTGGGGAGGGAGCATGCCGTGCAGTGCGGAGAGCGCCGCGATGGCCGGGACACCCAGCAGGACGTATGGAGAGCCCTTGGTGCCGCCCTGAGCCTCCAGCCTGCGCGCCACGCTGAAGATCAACGGCAGTAGCACGATCAGGCCGACCTCGAAGAACATCGGCACGCCGATGACGAAGGCAGCGCCGGTCACGAGCCACGGCAGCCGTCGTGTGCTGGCCCGGTCGACGATGGCGTGAGCGATGGCGTCGGTCGCGCCCGAGTCGGACAGCAGGCGGCCGAGCATGGCTCCCAGCGCCAAGGTGATGCCGACGTCTCCCAGGGTGCCGCCGGCGCCTTCCTCGACGGACCCCGTCAGTTTGCCGACCGGTTCACCGGCCGCCAGTCCCGTGCCGATGGTGACGACGATGAGCGCGACGAACGGATGTATGCGAAGGCGGGAGTTGATCAGGATGATCAACACTGCGATCGCCCCTGTCAGGATGAGCAGCAGTGCCCAGGCGTGCGGAGTCATACCGAGGTGCCTTTCGGATTCTGGCTGCGAACCGGGCAGGGTGTCGCAGTGCGGTTCGTGAAGAGGGGGCGGCATGGCTCCGCGGCCCCCGCGGTGCAGGCTCACGAGGGCGTGTTCGATGGAGTGGCCGACTCTGAACCGGGGTCATGCCTGGACGCCCGCTGATGCCGGGGATGGAGGCGGTCCCTGTGCCGCTTGCCGGATTCGGGCGAGGCGCAAGGCCCTCGTGGGTACGGTCGTCCCGACGGATCACGGCAGTGTCTGCGTTCCACGACGAGCACGTGCTGGTCCGTGCTGGTGAAACGGGTGGATCGGCGGTGTGCGTCAGCGAGCTGACGCGAACGGGGGCGCGGACCCTTCGGTGGCGGGAAGTGCGGGGGCGTCGAGCTCCTTGTGCGCGGTCTCGGGGAGGAGGGCAGCGGCGATGACCGCGATACCGTAGGCGCTTCCCGCGAAGAGGCCGATGCTGGCGCCCATGCCGAGCCTGTCACTGAGGAAACCGACGAAGGCGGGGAACGCAGCCGCGACGATGCGACCGAAGTTGTAGCAGAAACCCTGCCCTGTACCGCGGATCGCGGTCGGGTACAGCTCGGCGAAGAGCGATCCGAGCCCGCCGGGGATGCCGGCGGAGAAGAAGCCGAGCGGAATGCCGAGGAAGAACATCTGGGTGTCGCTGATCGGCAGGAACAGGTAGGTCACGACCGAGGCCAGGCACATCAGCGCGAAGAGCATGATGTTCCTTCGGCGGCCGATCCGGTCTGCCAGATGTCCTGAGGTGAGGTAGCCGAAGAAGGCGGCGGCGATGAAGACCGCCAGATACCCGCTGGTCTTGAGGACGGACAGGTGGTGGGTGGTGCGCAGGTATGTGGGCAGGAAGGTGGTCAGCGCGTAGTAGCCGCCGTGGCTGCCCAGGCCGAGCAGGGCGCCGAGGAGGGTGACCCGCAGCAGGTCCGGCTTGAAGATGCGCCACAGGGACGCCCGGTTCTCGGCCTTCGCGGTCCGTTGCCGGTAGAGCGGCGGGTCGGTGACCTTGCGGCGGATGACGACGACGAGGACGGCCGGCAGTGCGCCGAGCCAGAACATCGACCGCCAGGCCCATTGTTCAGGGAACAGGCTGAACAGGACGGTGTACGTGGCCAGGGCGAGGCCCCAGCCCAGCGCCCAGCCGCTCTGCAGGGTACCCAGCGCCCGCCCTCGGTGGCGGGTTCCCATGTACTCGCTGACCAGGACCGCTCCGGCTGCCCACTCGCCACCGAAACCGAAGCCTTGGATGCTGCGCAGCACCATCAGCTGGGAGTAGTCGGTGGTGAAGCCGATGAGGACGGTGGCCACGGAGTAGACGATGATCGTCCATTGCAGGACCCGGACGCGGCCGTAGCGGTCGGAGGCCCAGCCCGCGAGCCAGCCGCCGCACGCGGTGAAGACGAGGGTGACGGAGGCAAGAGTGCCGGCGGCTCCGGTACTCAGGTGCCAGGTGGCCATCAGGGTCGGCAGAACGAGCCCGAACATCTGGGCGTCGGCGGCTTCGAGTGTCCAGCCGCCGAAGGCGGCCCAGAACGCTCGTTTCTGTGGTTTGTCGGTGTCCCGGTACCAGGCAAACATGGAGCGGCTCATTTCGTGTGCGGGAAAGCGGAAGTCAGCGCAGGTCGATGCGGTAGCGGAAGGTGCGGGCCAGCCCGCGTGAGCGGCGGTATTCCAGCGGCTTGTCGTCGTGGGAACGGGCGACTCGTTCGACGATGGCCACGGGCTCCCCGCGTCCACACCCCAGGAGCAGTGCGTCGGCCGCGGTGGCGGCGTCGATGGTGAGCTCTTCCGTGGCGCCCGCGACGATCTGTCCGCAGCGGCGTTCGTAGGTCGGATACAGCAGGTCACCGAGGTCGTCGGTGCTGATGCGCTCCAGCGGCTCGAACAGAGGCAGGGGAAGCCAGATGTCCTCGACGAGGACGGGGTCTCCGTCGTAGAGCCGTAGCCGGTGCAGGTGCAGGACTTCGGCGCCGGGGGTGACGCGGAGGGCGGACGCGATGGACGGCGTACTCACCTGACGGGCCGCGGAGAGGATACGGCTCTGGGGAAAGCCGTTCCCCGCGGTGCCGAACCGGAAGAAGCGGAAGAGCGAAGCGTCCAGAGACGCCCTCCTGACGAACGTCCCGGTTCCCTGGCGCCGTTCGAGCAGCCCTTCGTCCACGAGATCGCGGAACACCCGCCGCATCGTTCCCAGGGACACCCCGTAGTGAGCGACCAGCGAGGATTCGGCGGGCAGAGGTTCGTCTGGAGACCACTCCCCGGAGCGGATGCGCTCGGCGAGCACCTCCCGGAGCCGGGCGTGCAGGGGCAGGCGCGGGTCGGTCCGAGCGAGGTCGGCCGCTCCGGGACTCTCTGGCGTGGGCGAGATGGACTGCATGGCGAGAAAGCATGGTCCCGATTCCTGCTGACGTCTAGTCCTTCATAGGACTATTCTTTGCCTTGTGACTTCCATCGAGCTCCCGTGGCCATCTGCGGCCTTCGACACCCACGCCCACGTCTTCACGAGCGGCCTGCGGCTGGCGCACGGGCGGCGGTACACCCCGGACTACGACGCCACGGCGGACGCCTACCTGTCACTGCTTGACGCGCACGGCCTCGCGGCCGGGGTTCTGGTGCAGCCGAGCTTCCTCGGGACGGACAACACCTACCTGCTGGATGCCCTCGGCAAAGCGCCGGACCGCCTCCGCGGTGTGGCTGTCATCGAACCCCGGACGCCGGGGGAAGAACTCGACCGGCTCGTGGCGGCGGGCGTGTGCGGGATCCGCCTCAACCTGATCAGCCGCCCGGTACCCCCGCTCGGAGAGCGGCTCTGGAGACGACTGGCCCACGAACTCGCCGTGCGGGGACTCCACTTCGAGGTGCAGGCACAACAACGACAGTGGGAAGAGCTGGAACCCTGGCTGCTGCGCTGGCCCGGAGCGGTCGTCGTCGATCACCTGGGACTGCCGGCCGCCGCGTCGTCCTACCCGGGCTCGGCCGCCCTCTCCCGAGTGCTGGCCGCGCAGCATGTGTGGGTGAAGGCGGCGGCACCGTATCGATCGGCGCCGCAGGCGGCCACCGCCATGATGCGGAGCCTGCTGCGCGCCAGGGGCGGCGAACGGATGCTGTGGGGGAGCGACTGGCCGTGGACCCGCCATGAGGAAGGGCGTGTCTACGGCGAGACCCTGGCATGGCTCATGGCGGAGCTCGGGCCCGGCGAGGTCCAGCGCATCCTGTGCGCCAACCCGGCCCAGCTGTTCGGCTGGACGCCTCGGACCTCGGTTGCGGACCGCGGCGCGCCCGGGCCCGCAGCAGCCCGGACAACAGGGTGATCCGACAGCACCAGGCCGAGCACGAACGGAGGCGGAGTGCCGGCGCCTCCGCCACGGCTTCGAGGTGGGCCGAGGGGCACTGTTAGACGGAGAGCCCGAAACCGCCCGCCACCCGCAGCGTCTCCCCGGTGAGAAAGGATGCCTTCGTCGAGGCGAGGTAGAGCAGGGCCTCGACGATGTCTCCCTCCGTACCCTCGCGCCGGACGATCTGCTGGCCCAGCGCGCGCTCCACCTCGGTGCGCGGCACCTCGGCCCGGATGGTGTCGGTGAAGATGAGCCCGGGCGCGATCGCGTTCACGCGGATGCCGTCGTCCGCGAACTCGCGCGCGAACGACATGGTCAGGCCACGGACGGCGAGTTTGGACACGGCGTAGGCATTCCGGTTGGCGTAGGCCGCGGACGACGAGATGTTGATGATGCTGGCGCCCGCCCGTCCGCTCATCGCTTCCCTCGCCGCGAGCGAACAGATGACCACGCCCATGACATTGACCTCGAACAACCTCCGGATCTTCGTGAGTCCGAGCTGAGTGAACGGGTGGTAGTAGTCGGCCGCGTGCAGACCGGCGTTGTTGACCAGGATGTCGACACCACCATGCCGTTCGGCGATCCCGCTCATCATCTCCGCGACGCCGTCCTCGTCGGTCACATCGCAGACGGTTCCGGTCGCGCTGCCGCCCCGCGCCGTGAACGCTGCGGCAGCCGATGTTGCCGCAGCGCCGTCGACGTCGGCGAGAACTACATGAGCGCCCCGCGCCACCAATGCGGCGCCGAAAGCATGCCCCAGCCCACGGCCACCCCCCGTGACGACCGCTACCTTGTCTTGATACTCGTCCTCGGACATCCATCTCTCCCGTCCTCGTGGTCTTTAGGCTGCGGCGCACGCCGTGACTCGACCTGCCGTCCACGTGTCCCGACGATTGCCTGCCTGCCTGCCTGCCTGCCTGCCTGCCTGCCTGCCTGGTGCGGAGCAGGACTTCGGATTCAGAGGGCCGGACAGCCGACGCCGGGTGGGCGGATGAACGGGGGACCCGCGTCCCGGGTGGCCGGACGTCATGCCGAAGGCCTGCTTCCACGCGTGGCCTTCTTCACGCATCGGGCACCGATGGCTGCTCAACGTCGTTCACACGGCGGTAGACGACGGCTCGCTCTTCGGCACCGGTGAACTGTGTCAACTCGGCGCTTACTCGTTGGCCGATGGCCACTCCCGGTCCCTGCTCGTCGAGCAGCATCCCCGGCAGTCGTGGCCCCTCGTCGAACTCCACGAGGGCCAGGACGTAGGGAACAAGGGCTGCGAACGCCGGCACGCTGGCGTGATGCACCACGATGAAGCTGTAGACGGTGCCGGTGCCGGTGACGTCGGTGAACGACGTCGGTCCCCCGCAGCTGCTGCAGCGTTCGAGTGGTCTGGCGAGCCAGGCGCCGCAGTCCGAGCAGCGACACAGTGCGATGCGCCCCTCCCGGGTGGCCTCCCAGAACCCGGCGCTGTCCGTATCGATCAGCGGTGCCGGCGGGGCCGGGACCGGTCCGGTCCGGTTCATCGCGACGCCTCGTAGATCAGGGCGCCGCCCGCCGGGCCGGCCCCTGCGGTGACGAGAGCGTGGCGGGCGTCGGGGACCTGGCGCCCGCCAGCGTCGCCGCGTAACTGGAGCACCGCCTCGTAGTGATGGTTGAGGCCGTGCAGGTAACCCTCCGACAGGAGACCACCGTGCGGGTTCACGACCACATCTCCGCCGTAGGAGGCCCGGCCCTCGCCGAAGAACGTGCCGGCCTCGCCCTTCGGGCAGAGCCCGAAGTCCTCGACCGTTGCCATCACGGTGCCGGTGAAGCAGTCGTACATGCAGGCGACGTCCATGTCCGAGGGGCGCAGACCGGTGCTCGCCCAGAGGCGCTTGGAAGCGTAGGCGGAGTACATCTCGGACATATCGGTGAAGTTCGTCCAGGAACCACCGTGGGTGTGGGCCTCGCCGAAGCCCACGATCCGGATCGGGTCATGCCGCAGCGACCTGGCGCGCTCCAGCGTCGTGACCACGAGGGCCACCGCGCCGTCGGTCTCCAGACAGCAGTCGTAGAGGCGGAACGGCTCGCATATCCAGCGGGCGGAGAGGTAGTCGTCCATGTCGATCAGCTGTCGCTGCATGGCGTGGGGATTGGCCGCGGCGTGCTTGCGGGTGGTGATGGCGATGTACCCGAAGTCCTCGTCGCGGGTGCCGTACACGTGCTTGTGCCGCTGGGCGAACATGGCGATCCACATCGGCGGCACGACGAACCCGTTCAGGGCGGCGAACTGCATCTCGCCCCTCATCGGCAACGCGGGCCGTTCTCCTCGCCCGTAGCGGTTGCCCGACCTGCCCTGGAGGGAGCGGAAGACGACGGCCACTTCACAGATGCCGGCCTGGACTGCGGCGAACGCCTGCCCAACGACAGTGACCGCGACGTTGCCCCCACCGTGTACGTCCATCGCGAGCCCGAGGTCGAAGGCGCCAATGGCCCGTGCGACGTCGACCGCCGATGCGGAGTCGTTGGTGTGGAAGTCGATGACGCCGTCCACCTCGTTCGGTTGGAGCCCGGCGTCGTGGAGTGCGGCGCGCGCGGCTTCGGCAGCCATGGCCAAGGGTGTCCGGCCCGAGGATGTGCTGAACGGCGTCCGGCCGATGCCCACGAGGGCTGCCTCACGCGTCTCCATTCGACCTCCGCGCCTGTACTGCAGGCTCATCAACGAACTGAATAGATGATACTTTTCTATACTTGCTCGGCTCTGCTGGCTAGCCTTTGACGGCAGTGGGGACGGCGCCGTACGCCTTCGGCGGCTGCCTCGTGGCGGGGCTGATCCGTTGTGATGGCGATCGTCGACCTTCCGGAAGGGCGACCTGTTGAGCAGCATCTACCGCAGCGCGGATCTCGACGTGCCGGCCGATACGGCTTGGGACTTCATCGAGCGATACACCAGGTCAGAGGTGCATGTCTTCTCCCTGTGCGTGGCCGAGCGGCAGGAAGGGGAGTATCGCGTCGTCACGCTGGCCGACGGTCAGGAGGTCTGGGAGCGGAATGTGTCGGTCGACCCGGTGCGCCGGCGGGCGACGTACACGGTTCCAGGTCTCAACGGGGCTGAGCATCACCAGGCCGAGATGCGGGTCGAGGTGGATCATCGTGCACGAGCGCGTCTGATTTGGGTCACTGATTATCTTCCGCACGACATCGCCGAACAACGGGCCGCAAGCTACGACACCCTGTTCGCCGAGCTTGTCGCCGCTGTCAATTCCCACGGTGATGACGCGATGGCGCCGTCCTGACGGGTGGGCAGGACGGAAATGCCGAGGCGCGACCGAGGATCTGCATTGGGGCGATCCGCTGGGAGGCCGACTGCCGTGTGCGGGAGCTCGGGCGAAACAGCACCTCAACCTCACCGTCAAACCCGCCGGTCGGCCAGCGACTACGCCTGCCGCGCGTTCTACAGGTGGAGTCGGCCGGCAAGCATCGCCATGGCGAGTTCGACGCGTGAGCCGTGGCCCGTGCGGGAGAACAGTCGCGACAATCGGCCCTCGACGCTCTTCTCGCTGGTCCGGAGGACCCTCGCGATCTGCTTGTTCGTCAGCCCCTCGGAGACGAGTACAGCGAGCAGTCGTTCGTTCTCCTCCGCGGTGGCCTGCCGCCCCGGTACCGCCACTCCGCGCGCGCGCATGAGAAGGCGCAGCCAGAACCGGGGCATCAGCGCGTCGAGTTCGCCGAGCAGGGCGTAGGTGTCACGCAGCATCGCAGGATCACCCATGCCCGAGCGGATCAGCTGATACAGGACGGCGCTCTCTTCCAGAGGCTGCTGCCGCTCTTGGGCCAGCTGCCTCGCGGCCCGCCCCGCGCCGTGATCGCTGTGTACGGCCGCGTACAGGACGAGCCGGATCATCTCGGCCCGCTCGGTACCCAGCCTGCGGGCGACTCCCGTTGCCTTCGCCAGGCATTCCTTCAGGACCTCGGGCCGCCCGGCGTGCATCGCGGCGTCGGCCACCCGCAGCCACAACAGGTCGGTCCCGGCCACCACGCCGTCGGACTCGACGCGGCGCACGGCCCTACGCAGCAGGTTCTCCGCATGTTCGACTTCTCTGCAGACCAGTTCGCACAGAGCCTGGGCGGAGGTGAGCAGATGAGGCAGCATCGGCTGCCTGGCGCGGGCCAGCGAGAGGAGTTCGCCGGCGCGGGTGAACCTGCCGCTGTACACGAGCAGGACTGCCGCGTGGTGATACATCTCGCTCTGAACGGCGTCGCATGTGTGCACGCCGGTGATGGCGCTCCGGCGTGCCAGGTCCATGGCTTCCCGGGGACGCCCTCGGTGGAGGGCGATGAGCATCCGGCTGGGCAGGCCCAGCTGCCGCAGGTTTCTCCCGGTGTCGGAGAGCAGTTGTTCGGCCCGGTGGATCTCGCCCAGCGTCAGCAGTTCGCCGACCCGGCAGTGCACCTCAGCGGCGGTCGCCTCGCCGGCGCGATGACGGGCGGGCAAGGTGTCGATGCTCCGCTCCACCCCTTCCGTGGTACCCAGCCACAGCTCCGCCGTCGCGGTGAGGAATTCAGCCTTCCACTCGACCAGTCCGCTCATGTCGCGCCGCCGGACCGCCCCCAGCAGGTCACGGACCTCATGCCAACGGCCGAGCAGCAGCAGGGCGCAGCCGCGCGTGACGGCTCGTTCCAGAGGCCCGTCCGGGCCGGGGCCCTGGAGCCAGCCGTCAGCCGCGATCTTCTCCAGGGCGGTGATTTCTCCCGCCCGGTACAGAGCGGTCAGGTGGGCGAAGCAGACGTCGAGGAGTTGGTCCGGACGCAGGTGGTCGCGGTGGGTTCGCTGCACGAGCCGCAGGGAGTTCAGTCCCTCCTCGGGTCTGCCCTGCGCCAAGCAGATCTTTGCGTGCTCCAGCAGAAGGCGGGGCCGCTCCACCGGGTCAGAGGTCAGATCGGCGACCGCCCGCAGCCACCGGGCGCCGCGGTGGTCGTCGTACGCGTCGTCACCGTTGTCGTGTGCCAACCGCTTGGTGGCGGCCATCAGTTCGGTTCTCGCCCGCTCCGGGTCCACCAGATTTCCCGCAGCCGCGAGTTGCTCGGGAAGGTAGGAGGGATCGGCGCAGCGCGCGGTGCCCTGCCACAGCGCGGACACGGCGATCCGGGCCAGGTTCCGCCGCTCGTAGGGGCCGAGCGAGGCCGCGACCGCGGCCCCGGCCAGCGGCAGCCGGTACTCCCAGACGGAATCCGACCGCCGGTAGCGCAGGACGCCTGCCTCCGTCAGCCGCGCGAGCAGGCCACGGGCCTCCTGCCCGGTGACGGCGACGGCCTCGGCTGTCAGTCTTGGCACGGCCTCGCCCAACGGGCCAAGGACGGCCACCGCTTTGGCGACCTCCCAGACCGGCCCGTCCGTGTCACGGACGGGCAGTATCAGTTCGTCGATGGCGAACGGGAGCATGCGGGAGTCGCCGCCAACGAGATAGGCATGCCGATCGACCACCCGGACGACTCCCTGCTCCCGGGCGGTCCGCAGCACCGCGCGAGCCGAGGCAGGCCAGCCCCGGGTGAGGCGCCACAGCCAGGAGACCAGCGTCGGTTCGGCCCTGGCCTCGGTCTCGGCAGCGATCATGTCACCGAGCCGGCGGCGCGAGAGGGGCCGCAGGTTCACGTGGTGTACCAGCCCGTCCTGCCGCAGTCGGCCGAAGACCGCGGCGAACATGGCCCGGGACGCCCGGGACACGGGAAGCGTGACGGTGCCTACACATCGCCTGTTCGTCCCGTCCAGCTGCCGGATCAAGCCTTCCAACGAGACCAGTTCATCCGGGGAGAGATGCTGGAGATGTTCGAGTAGGAGTACCTGTCCGCCCTTTCCGTCTCCCGCCTCATAACCGAGCAAATGGTCGGAGAGCTGAAATTTTGGTGAAGGATCGGCAAAGCTAATGCGCACTATCTCCGGTGCGGCGCCGAGGGCCTCTGTCCCATACACCCTGTCGCGCGCCGACAATTCACCGAGAACGGACCCGAGTTCTATACCGGTGGGACTGCTCAGCACGACAAGTCTCGGGGAGCCGGGCGCGCGGATCGCTTCGAGCGTATCGACGGCGACACGCCCGTAGGGCGGGACGCTGTGCGCTGTATGCATGGATCCTCGCAGGGTGGCAGGGCTCAACCAGATGTTAACCGGCCGCGTCTGTCCAGCGAAGAGAGCCGATACGAGGGTGAGGAAGGCGGGAGCGGTGGCACCGAGAGGGGGGCGGGCCGTGTCCGGCAGGGAATCCGAGTTGTCGGCCGTCTATGAGGCATACGGACGTCCGCTGCTCTTCGTCGTCCGTGGACAGGCCGGCATGGGTAAAACAACCCTGTTGCGGGAAGTCCACCGAACCTGGCGCAGGCGCGGCCCCGGAATCGTACGGATCAAATGTTCTGCCGCCATTCCGCGATGGGACCTGTTCGGTACCCGCGCGGTAGTGAAAGCGTTCAGCGATTCCTTTCCCGACGTCGGGAATTCCTCGCTGCCCGACGCGATGGCCGCGGTGAACCGGCTCTGCCTGCCGGAAAGCTACGGCTCGGCCCGCGCGCGATCCGCTCTCTTCGCCGAACTGGTAGGACTTTTCGCGCATCTCACCGAGAACGCTCCCGGCGCCGTACTCATCGACGACCTGCATACGGCCCCCGACCCCGCGCTCGTCCTGGCCGCCGCCCACCGCGTCGGCTGCACGGTCGTGGCGACGTACCGGGAGGACGGCTGGGCCACCAGGCCGACCAGCTCGGCCTCGCTACGTACGTTCGCGGATCGGGTCATCGACCTGAGCCCGCTGCCGGACGACCAGATCGACGACCTGGTGACGGTCGCCGCCCGGGAGCCACTGGACCAGGCCGTGGCACCGGCGCTGCGCGCCGCGCTGGGACCACTGGCCGGAAACCCGGGCACCGTGCTGGACACCTTCGAGGCACTGCGACGCGAGGGCCACCTCGTACGGTTCCAGGGCCACCTGTGTCTGCGCGAGCCCGTCACCGGGCTGGCACTGCCCGACGACCATGCCCTGGTGCGGCGAGTCGCGGAGTGCGGCGCCACTGGCAGGCAACTGCTCGCGATCACTGCCTTGTCCGGACGCTTCGCCATGGATGATCTGCCGGACTTCGCGGCGGCCACCGGCCGCGCTCTCGCAGCGTGCGGCCAGACCGTGGACCGCCTTGTCGCTGTCGGGGCCCTCGTGTGCGACGACCACGGGGTACTGCGCGTCCCCTGCCCCGCGCTGGTCCCCGCCGTACTACCCGGCCCGGCTCGGGACCAGGCGGCCGAGGTGCACCGCGCCCTTGCCGAACATCACCTGCGCGGCGACGGCGCAGCGGCACCGGACCCGGCGATGACGGCCGAGCACATCGTGCTCGCCGGCGCCGCGCTGCCGCCCCTCCCCTCCGTCGTGCCGCTTCTGGAGCGCGAGGCCGTCCAGTCGCTCGGCACCTTGCCTGTCCGGGCAGCACACCGATACCGGGCCGCCCTGCGCCACTGCGAACCCGGTGACACCGCGTACTCCCGCATTCTGGACGCCCTGTTGCCGCTGCTGGTGCGGACGGGCGACTACGAAGGCCTCGCCGAGGCCGTGGCCGAAGGAGTGCGCGCCGGTGGAGGTCTTCGGCAGGCGGAACTCGCGGCGTACGCGGCGCTCGCCGCAGTCCACACCGGGCAACCGGTGCCGACCCCGGTACGAGAAGTCCTGGCCAACGATCCGGAGACCCGCGGCGCATTGACGTTCGCCGAAGGCTGGTTCACCGGGCGGGAGCCGCTCCGGACGAGCAAGGTCCTCTCCGCCTTCGCGTGTCTCCACCCCGACGGAGTCGACACTGTCCCTACCGACGTGACCGACAGCGACCGCTTCGACCCGGTGGCACTCTTCGGGCAGGTGCTCGGGACGGCGGCCTACGGCGAACCGGTCACCGGCCCGCTGGCGGCCTACGCCCGGATCGTACGGGACTACCGGGACGGAAACTGGGCCGGTATCCCGTCCGGGGCCAGGGCCCTCGAACTGGCAGGGCCGCCCTCCACCCCCGTCCATCACGTAGTCCGCCTGATCGCAGCAGAGGTGCATTCGACGATGGGCGACTACGAGGGGAGTGCCGCGTGGTTGAAGTCGGCGGTGCACGACTGTCCTTTCCCCGCGCTGTGGGCCTGGGCCTCCATGGGACTGGCCTACCGCACCGGGGAGTGGGAGCGAGCCCGGGAACTCGGCTGGAGCTACTGCGACGAGTCGGCGGAACGCATCGGCGGAGGGAGTGCAGTAGGCATCGGGCGACTGCTCATCCGGCTCGCGTTCACCGAGTGGGGGGAGGGCGGACGCCGGGAACTGCTGCCCCGCCTGTGTGCCGAGGCGCAACGGTGGTACGCCAGGCTGGGCGGCACGGAGCTGAAGGGTGCCGCACTCATCACCCGCGCTTTCGCCGAGCGCGACATCGGCAGCGCGATCGAAGCCGTGGACGTCCTGCGCGAGCACGGTGGCCGGAGCGAACTATTGCGGGCGTGCATGACCGTCGCGTTCCTGGCCGACGACCCGCGCCCCTGGCATCAGGAGGCTCACGACATCGCCCGAGGTCTAGGCGACAGCCTCCACCGAACCCCGATGAAGGAGCCGATGGGGGCGTCCGGCCTGACTCCGACGACCTGCGACGACACCGCCGATAGCGGCCCCGCAGCCCTGTCCGGCTTCGAACGGCCCATCGCCACCCTGGTCGGGCGGGGGCTGACCAACCGGCAGATCGCAAGGGAACTCCAGGTGAGTGAGAAGACCGTCGAGAACAACCTCACCCAGGTCTTCGCCAAGACGGGATGCCGCTCACGGCTGGACCTGGCGCTGGCCGTCATGGAGGGCCGCCTCACCGCGTTCCTCCCGAGTTCGTGAGGGATTCCCCCCGGGAAGAGGCCGTGCACCCCGACCAGGAGGTCCAGTCCACCAGGATGTCTCACAGAGGCGCCCTATCCGCCTCACAGCTCTTCCAGCGCACCAGCACGGAGGTAAGCCCCCCCCACACGCACAGCACCACACGGCGCGACTCCGAAACGGGCGCCCGTGAAGACCAGGACGGCCCGCGCAGCAGTTCGGTCCTGACGACGACTGCTCCTCTGCTCCTGCCCAGGACGTGACGGTGGAGACCGGCGGCCGGGCGAAGCCGGCAACAAATCCGCCGGCGTGGTCGACCCGATCAACGTCGTCCGATCCTGTGAATCCCCATGCCTGTCGGCCGACCCGTGCTCAGACGAGCCCGTGGACCCGACCTGGCTGTCAACTTCTCCACCCCGACGGGGAGTTGCCCACCGGAGCGAATCTCTGCCCTGTTCCGGTGACGTGCGGCTCTTCACGCACATGTTCCCCCCACTCTCACACCTTCGGGCTTCCCGCCCCCAGAAAGGAAGACCATGAAAGACAGGGCCAAGGTCGAGGACCTGCTCGTAGCGTCGGACCTGCAGGTGCAGTCCTCGGAGACCGCGTGGAAGCACGTCAGGGCCGAGTACGTCGACATCATCGACGACATCCTGGCGACGCTGGCACCGAGCGGCCCCTACGCGTACACCGTCAGCCCGTCGGTCGAGGAGGGCAAGGAACTTCCGACCCAGCGCATCGTCACCACGTTCGACGAGATCGCCGCCTCCTACCGCGGCATGCACCGGTACGCCGCCGTCGTGGCGATCCGTCCCGTGGCGGAGATCAACACCTCCTGGTACACCTTCGTCAGCGGCCGTGGACGGGGGCGCCTCAAGACGACCGGTGAGGAGAGCGAGCGGCCGGTCATCGTGCTGTTCCCGACGATGGGATCCGAGGGCATCACCGGGGAACTGTTCTGGGGCAGGACCCAGCAGGACAGCATGCCGGGAGACCCTGCCGATGGCGTGCTGGCCAGCCGGTACGCGGTGGCCGGGCTGCACGAGACCCTGCTCGACGCGTATCGCAAGGGCGATGTCGACACGATTGTCGAGAAGGCCCACCCCGAGATCCAGGGGGGTGTGCGCGACTACGTCTCCCATTCCGGGACCCTGCCCGAGATGCACACCAGGGACGACCTGCGGGCCCACCTCGAAGCCTTCTACGAGGAGTACTCCGTCCGCTCGATCGAGGTCGTCAACCGGCACTTCGACGACTGGTTCTTCTTCCACGAGCTCCGGTGGACGGTCGAGGCCCGTCAGGGCGCGAATGCCGGACAGAGCTTCCGTTACCACACCGCCGAGTACGCCGAGGTGTCAGCCGCCGGACTCGTCGTCGCGCACATCGGCCACGGCACGGACCAGATCAAGCTCGGCTGACTCCACGTCCGGCGTGTAGCACGTCGGGCAACACCTACGCCGACCAGCGGACCGGGGCGCTTCGAGCGGAGGCGTCCCCGGAGCGCCGCCTCCGTGGGGACGGGGACCGGCGCTCCCCTCGGACTCGGCGGCGGACGGGGGCACCTCGCCTGCCGCCGGGTCCGAGATCACCGACGCCGCCGCGGCCGACGGCACCGGCCACCTCTCCCGTACCCAGAACAGCCCGGACACACCTGGAAAAAAGGAGTACCCGCCATGAGTACCGGTCTTGAAGGGCGCAGCGTGATCGTCACCGGCGCCGGGTCCGGCACCGGCCGGGCCACGGCCGTGCGGTTCGCGCGCGAGGGCGCGTACGTACTGGTCGCGGACCTGAAACGGGCGGGTACCGAAGAGACCGTCAAGGCGATCGCGGAGGTGGGAGGAACCGCCCTCGCGGTCGTCGGCGACCTGAGCGACCAGCTGATCGTGGACCAGGTCGTCGACACCGCCGTCGATGCCTTCGGCGGCGTGGACGTCCTCGTGCACAACGCCGCGATCATGGACCGGATGTCGGTCGTCAGCGAGACCGGCGACGCCGAGTGGTACCGCGTCATCGAGGTCAACCTGACGGCACCATTCCTGCTGACCCGCGCCGTGCTGCCGCACATGATGGCCGAGGGGCGGGGCTCGATCGTCTTCACCGCGGCCGAGGCCGGACTGCGCGGCAGCATCGCCGGGGCCGCCTGCACCGCCTCCAAGCACGGTGTCATCGGCCTGGTCAGGTCACTCGCCGTGACCTATCTCGGCGTCGGTATCCGTACCAACGCCATCGCCCCGGGCGGCAGTGACACCGACTTCCCGAGCGCCGCCGTGTCCAAGACCCACGGCGACAACGTTCTCGCTCCACGTTTCGGCGGTATCAGCCGCGTCGCCACTGTCGAGGAGCAGGCCGCCGCCATCGTGTTCCTCGCCTCCGACGCCGCTGCCCACATCAACGGCACCGTTCTGCCCGTCGACGAGGGCTGGTCCGCCGCCTGACGAACCGTCTGCCCCCTCCTGTATTCAGCAAGGTTCAGAAAGAGAGCTCCGCATGGCCACGATGAAGTCCGTACAGACCGGTGGCGTCGGCAAGGTAGAGACAGTCGACGTCGAGCGCCCGGTGCCCGGCCCCAAGGACGTGCTGCTGAAGATCCGCGCCTGCGGTATCTGCGGCACCGACGTCACCTTCCTCCACATGGGCGGCATCCCGGCCAGAGCGCATCTGGGCGGGGACCTCGTGCCCGTGCCATTGGGCCACGAACCGGCCGGCGAGATCGTCGAAGTGGGCACCGAGGTCGCCGACCTGAAGGTGGGCGATCGTGTGGTCGTCAATCCGCAGGACGCCCCGACCGGGCTCATCGGCTGCGGCGGCAAGTACGGCGGGATGAGCGAGTACCTCCTCATCGAGAACGCCGTCGCCGACAGGAGCCTTGCGGTCTTCCCCGACACCGTGCCCTACGACGTTGCCGCCCTCAACGAGCCGATGGCGGTGGCCCGGCACGCCGTCAACCGCTCCCAGGCGAGCCCCGGGGACAAGGTGGTCGTCTTCGGCGCCGGGCCCATCGGCCTGGGCGCGGCGATCTGGCTGAAGCTGCGCGGGGTCGAGCACGTCGTCGTCGCCGACGTCATCTCCTCCCGGCTCGACACCGCGCTCGCCGTGGGCGCGGACGCCGTGCTCAACTCGGCGGAGGAGGACGTCACCGCGCGCCTGACGGAACTGCACGGACAGGCCACCAACGCGCTCGGCCAGCCCCGCGCGGGCACCGACATCTACATCGACGCCGCCGGCGCTCCCGCCGTATTCCAGGCCGCCGTCGACTCCGCGAAGTGGGGCGCCAAGCTGGTCATGGTCGCCGTACAGAAGAAGGGTTCGGACATCGATCTGGGCGGCATGCTCCGCAGCGAACTGACCCTCGTCGCCTCTCAGGGCTACCCCACGGAGATCTTCGAGGTCACCCCGGAGATCGTGGAGCACCACGAGCGCTTCGAAAAACTGATCAGCCACCGCGTCCCGTTCGCCGAGGCCGACCGCGCCTTCGAGCTCACGCTGACGCCGGGCGCCGCGGAGAAGGTCGTCGTCGTCTTCGACGAGTAGCCCAGGACGGCAGAAGACGTGCTGGGTTCCGGCATTGCATCTCCCTCTGCTCTCTTCCCCTTGATCTTTTCCATGGAGGCCGTTCCATGTCCGACGCCCCTGCCCGGCCCTCAGCCGCCGGGCGCTCCGCCCCGGTGAGGTCGAACACAGTGGTGGCGGTGCTGGCCTTCGCCGGAATCGTCGTCTCGCTGATGCAGACGCTCGTCATCCCGATCGTCCCCGAACTGCCCCGGCTCCTTGACGCCTCGGCGTCGAACACCGCCTGGGCGGTCACCGCCACCCTGCTCGCCGCCGCCGTCGCCACCCCGGTGATCGGCCGCCTCGGCGACATGTACGGCAAACGCCGCATGCTGCTGGTCAGCATCGTCCTGCTGATCGCCGGCTCGGTCGTCTGCGCGCTGAGCAACTCCGTGATCCCTATGATCGCCGGACGAGCTCTGCAGGGTCTGGCCGCCGGTGTCATCCCGCTCGGCATCAGTATCATGCGCGACGTGCTGCCCGCCGAGCGGCTCGCCGGCGCCACCGCACTGATGAGCGCCTCCCTCGGTGTCGGCGGCGCCCTCGGCCTACCCTCCTCCGCCTTCATCGCCGACAACTTCAACTGGCACGTGCTGTTCTGGACCTCGGCCACCCTCGGCGCCGTCGCCCTCACACTCGTCCTGGTCCTCGTACCCGAGTCGGAGGTCCGCACCGGTGGACGCTTCGACCTGATCGGCTCTTTCGGCATGGCGGTCGGCCTGATCTCCCTGCTGCTGGCCGTCTCCAAGGGCAGCGACTGGGGCTGGGCGAGCGCCCCCACAATCGGCCTGTTCGCCGCCACGTTCGTCGTACTGCCGGTCTGGGGCTACTACGAACTGCGCACCAGTCAGCCACTGGTGGACCTGCGCACCACCGCCCGCCGCCAGGTGCTGGTCACCAACCTCGCCTCGGTGGCGATCGGCTTCTCGATGTTCGCGATGTCCCTGGTGCTGCCGCAGGTGCTCCAGCTGCCCGAGGCGACCGGCTACGGCCTCGGCAAGTCCATGCTGGCCGTCGGCCTGGTACTGGCACCGCAGGGCCTGGTGATGATGACGATGTCAGCCGTGTCGGCACGCGTCACCAAGGCCAAGGGCCCGAAGATCACCCTGATGTGCGGTGCCGTCATCGTCGCCGCCGGCTACAGCCTGAGCCTCGTGCTGATGTCCGAGGTCTGGCACATCACGCTGATCGCCTGCACCATCGGCGCCGGCATCGGCTTCGCCTACGGCGCCATGCCCGCCCTCATCATGGACGCCGTACCGGCCTCCGAGACGGCCGCCGCCAACAGCCTCAACACCCTGATGCGGTCCATCGGCACCTCCTTCGCCAGCGCCATCGCCGGCGTCATCCTCGCCCAGATGACCACTGACTTCGGCGGCAACCCACTGCCTGCCGAGAACGGCTTCAAAGTGGTGATGGCCATCGGCGCGGGCTCCGCCGTCGTCGCATTCGTCATCGCCTCCTTCATCCCACGCCGGCACGCCACCGTCGAGAAGCCACCAGCCGCCGCCGGCCCGACGGACGCCGCAGAGGTCACCGAAGCCAACGTCTAGGCATCGAAATCGCCGACTCCAGGCCGCCGTCGCCGCCACCCACTCTTGAGGCGATCGCCCGACCTCTCACCACCGAATACACGGCTCCAGGGCCGCCAAAACGTTCCGGCACTCAAGCAGACAAGCAGCTCCCCGAAAGGAAAATCCCGTGAAGGCACTCCTCTCCTCCCGCCCCGTCCTGTGGTTCCTGTTCCTCTTCAACCTCACCGTCGCCGCGGTCGCACCCTTCGCCATCGACGGCACCCAGGGCCTCATCACCAGCGCCGCCATGGGCGTCATCGCCCTCGGCGCGGGCAGCGGTCTCCTCCGCAGCCGCGGCCAGCGCGCCTGAAGCCTGGCACGCCGGACACACCGCGCCGGCTCACGTACGTCAGGCCCAGTCCGGCGGATCATGTCCGCGTCCGAGTGCTCGGGCGTCAGGCGCCTCGACGTCGGAAGCCTCACCAGACGCGCGGCATCGCCGTGTACCTAGGGGCGGTCGGCGGCACACATCTTGCTGCGCGGCTGAGCCCGGGGGCGTTGGCCCGGTTTGTAGCAGGTCAGTGCGGCGATCGAGATGCGACGGCGGGAGCGTCCACGGACCCGGATCACGGGGGTCTGCCCGCGTCGGGCCCAGGTGCGGGCAATCGGCGGCGTCATCGAGAAGCCGGCCTCGTCCTCGAAGACGATCCACGCGTCGAGCGCCGCCGCGGCCCTTCCACCAGCGGCCAGGTCTCCTTCACCCAGCCAGTGACCTTCTCCTCGTCACGCTCGACGGCCCGTCTGGCCGGCACCTGGCAGGAGAAGCCGTGCCGCATCAACAGCTTGCGCACCCCTGCGGGGTGTAGCTCTTGTGGAACCGACGGCCGATCACGGTCTTGACCCGGGAGAGCGTCCACCGCTGGTCCGGCCACCCGTGCGCGACCGGCCCCTTCGCCAACTCCCGCTCCAGCTGGGCGAACTGCGCCTCGCTCAACCGGGGCAGCGAAGCAGCTCCCGCTGACCGCAGGGCCCGCGGACCTGCCTTGTCCCATAACCTGCGCCACCGCTGGATGGACCGGACGCTGACCCGTAACTCCTTCGCGATCGCCGAGCTCGGCTCACCGGCAGCGAACCGTTCGGCGGCCATCATGCGAATGCCCTCGCGGAACTGCCGGCGTTCGTCCGACAGTCCACCACCCTGCGCGTACCTCATGACAACGACGTACCGCGAGTATCAAGCCCTGTCAGCAGCTACGACAACCCAAGTTCAAGCTCAGTAGTCCTGGCTGAGCCCGCAGTGCAACGGGATGCTGGTAGCCAGGCTGCGGGATGCGGGCGCGGTGGGAAACAGGTACGTGAAACCGACCAGTCTGCGCTCGTCCGCCGCACATGTGAGGGGCCCTGCCATGCCCCTGAACGCTGCTCCCCGGCACGGCACGGTCTGTCACGCGCCGTCAGCGTCGAGCAAGCTGTACGCGAAACGAAGATCACTTGTCCGGGGAACGACGTCATCCGCGTGAAATGCCCTCAGTCGCCGGGCCTTCGCCGCGTCGCGAAGTTACCGAATCGGGAGCTGTGATTCAGGGCAGCGGCTGAGTTTTCAGGCGCAGGCCACGCCCTCCCCCGCACGGAGGTGCCGGACCGCCGACGCGCGGGCCGGTCGGCCCGTCGCAGCTCAAGCGGTACAGCGGGCACCGAGCCCGACACTGCCGTCCGACGGCGTCCGAGCGCGAGACGAAATACGAAGAAGGGCGGCACACATGGCACAGGAACCCTCGCGGGCACAGCAGTTGCTCGGTGACCTCGCGCCGAAGATGGTTCAGCTGACCGACGACGTGCTGTTCGGCGACGTGTGGAAGCGAGAGGGTCTGTCCCCGCGGGATCGCAGCCTGATCACCGTCTCCGTGCTGGCCGCGACATACCGCCCCGAACAGCTGAACAGCCATCTGCGGCTGGCGCTGGAGAACGGGCTGACCAGGGACGAACTCGTCGAAGCCCTTACCCATCTGGCCTTCTACGCCGGGTGGCCGAGCGGGATGGGCGCGCTCACCCAGCTCAAGGCCATCGTCGACGACGAGGCGAAGTAGCGGGGGCGGGGTCCCATGAGGTTCCTCGACAGGAAGTCCTCGGCCAAGGCTCCTGCGGAACGGTTCACCGGCGAAGTGTGGGTGGACACGATCTCGGAGGCCCAGGCGCCCTCGCGAGTGCGGGCTGCCGTGGTGCGGTTCGCGCCCTGCGCCCGCACCGCCTGGCACCGGCACAAGCTCGGGCAGACCCTGCATGTCACCGAGGGCATCGGCCTGGTGCAGAGCCGCGGCGGTGAGGTCCTGGTGATGCGGCCCGGCGACACCGTCCACACACCTCCGGGCGAGTGGCACTGGCACGGTGCCGCCCCCGACCACTTCATGACCCATCTCGCCCTGTCGGACAGCACGGGAGATCCCGCCGTGCCCGATGTCGAGTGGGGCGAGCACGTGAGCGACGACGAGTACGAAGGAAACGGCCGTGAAGCGTAGAGACATCGTCATGGGGCTGACCGCGGCCGCCGCGGTACCGGCGGTCGGACTGGCCGCCGACGCGCAGGCATCCGGTGCGGGCGGAGGCCGGGGTGGTTCCGCCGCACCGCTGACGATCCAGGAGCAGGGCAGCTTCGCGATCGGCGGCACCGTGATCACCACTCCCGGGACCTTCGATCCCCGCAACCCGACCAACCCCGCCGGCCAGACGCTGCACGGCGACCACGCCCGTGTCTTCTTCCAGAAGCCGGTGCGCGCACGCACCCTGCCGCTCGTGCTGTGGCACGGCTACAAGCAGTCCGGTGTCGGCTGGGGAACGACTCCGGACGGGCGCGAAGGCTTCCAGACCATCTTCCTACGCCGCCGGTTCACCGTGTACACCCTCGACCAGCCGCGCCGCGGCACTGCCGGGCAGACCACGGTGAGCACCGCCACCGATGCCTCGACCTCCGACCAGTGGTTCTACAACCAGTTCCGGTTCGGCCTGTGGCCCGACACCTACCCGGGCGGCCAGTTCCCGCAGGGCCCGGAAGCGCGCGAGCAGTTCTTCCGGTCGATGCTCCCCGACACCGGACCCATCGACGGCGAGGTCCTCGCCGACGGAGTCTCGGCGCTCTTCGACGAGATCGGCCCGGGCATCCTCGTCACCCACTCGCACGCCGGCGGCTTCGGCTGGCACACGACGATGAGGAACAAGAACATCAAGGCCGTCGTGGCGCTGGAGCCGGGCAGCGGCTTCGTCTTCCCAGAGGGAGAGGTACCGGACCCGATGCCGAGCTCCGCGGGCACCCTGGCGGGCGAGGCCGTATCGCTGGAGGAGTTCCAGCGGCTGACGAAGGTCCCCATCGTCGTCTACTACGGCGACAACATCCCGACCGAGCCGACCGACATCGCCGGCCGGGACAACTGGCGCGTCCGGCTCGCGATGGCCCGGCTCTGGGTCGACGCAGTCAACCGCCACGGCGGCGACGCCACCCTCGTCCACCTGCCGGAGATCGGCATCACCGGCAACTCCCACTTCCTCTTCTCGGACCTCAACAACGTCCAGATCGCCGACCAGATCTCCGACTTCCTCGCCAAGAAGGGCCTGACCCGATGACCCTTGCTGCCCAGAACGACGGCGTGACCACCCAGAAGGTCAGCTTCCCGCACGGCCAGCACCAGGTCGTGGGGAACCTCTTCCTGCCCCCCGGCTTCGACGAGAACAAGACGTACGCCGCCGTCGTCGCCACCCACCCCTTCGGCGGTGTCAAGGAGCAGACCTCCGGTCTGTACGCCGCGAAGCTCGCCGAACAGGGCTTCATCACCCTGGCCTACGACGCCTCCCACTACGGCGAGAGCGGCGGCGAGCCGCGCCTGTACGAGGTCCCCGGCGACCGCGTCGAGGACATCCGCTGCGCCGTCGACCACCTCAGCAACCACCCCCAGGTCGACCCGGACCGCATCGGCGCCCTGGGCATCTGCGCGGGCGGCGGGTACACCGTCAACGCGGCGCAGACCGAGGCGCGGATCAAGGCCGTCGGCACCGTCAGCGCGTTCAACGTCGGCTCGGCCCGCCGTGAGGGCGTGCCGCGCGGGCTGTTCTCCGAGGAGTTCCGCGTGCAGCGGCTCAAGGAGATCGGCGAGCAGCGCACCAAGGAGGCGGCGGGCGAGCCTCTCCGCATGATCAACTTCGTGCCCGCGTCCGCCGACGAGATCACGGAGGCCACGCCGGAGCTGTACCGCGAGGGCTACGACTACTACTGCACCCCCCGCGGGCAGCACCCCAACGCGCCGGGGAAGTACGTCTTCACCAGCCTGGACAAGCAGATGGCGTTCGACGCCTTCACCCACGTCGAGTCGATCTCGCCGCGGCCGCTGCTGATGATCGCCGGCTCCCATGCGGATACCCGCTACTTCAGCGAGGAGGCCGTCGCCCAGGCGAAGGAGCCCAAGGAGGTGTTCGTCATCGACGGCGCGACGCACATCGACCTCTACGACAAGCCGGAGTTCGTCCCGCAGGTCCTCGCGAAGCTGACGGACTTCTACGCCAAGCACCTCTGATCCGAACGGTTCACGGAATACGAGGCTGGCGCCATGTGGACAAGGAGGTACTCGGGTCCGTGCAGACATTCAGCTGTGACGAACCCGCCCGTCGTGCCTCGCCCCGGCACGCTGGCCACGCAGGGGTCACCAGGTTGTCGCCACGGAGCGCAGGGCGATCCACTCTTCGCCGCTCCGGGCCCAGTCCATGGTGAATTGCAGCGGCCAGTCGGCGTGGGTGCCGTAGACCGTCGCTTCGGTGACGATGCGGCCGACGAGGCGGGCAGAGTCGCCCTCCACGTCGACGGTGACGTTCTTCTCGGTCACGCGGTGGTAGACGAACTGGCCGGCCCGCATCTGGGACAGCCACTCGGCCTTGGGCTGTTGGTATCCGGTGATGTGCGTGAGGGTGAAGCCGTCGTCGAGCAGGTCGTCCAGGGCGTCGGTGTCGCCGTCGGCCATTGCCCGCAGGTGGGCGCGGTAGGCGGCCAGGACCTCGTCGCGGGCGGTCACGTCCGGGGATGCGGGCATGGTTTCTCCTGTCCTGGTGGGGGTCATTCGGCGGCCGGCCGTCGGGACAGCCGTACTTCCTCCAGGTCGAGACGGCGCTGGACCTGGCGCAGCACGGTGTCGTCGATCTCGTGGTCGTCGCGTAGGCGGAGCACCGTGGCGCGTTTGTGGGCCAGCAGGGCCAGACGCAGTGCGGTGTAGTGCCGGTCGTGGCGCAGGACGTCCCCGTCCTCGTCGTCGGTCTCGCCGTCCCCGGCACGGACGACGAGCAGGTGGGTCTCGTACTCCTCGCGCATGCGTTCGGTGACCGCCGGGTCCGTGTTCAGTTCCTCGGCGAGTGTGGTGAGGGCTTTGAGGGCCTCCTCCGTGGCGGTCGTTTCGGCGAGGAAGCGCTCCTCCTCCACCGAGGTGTCGCGTGGCAGCCGGGCCCAGCGCACCACGGCCGGCAGCAGCAGGCCCTGGACCATGAGCGTGGTGACGATGACTCCGGAGGTGACGAAGACGATCGTGTCGCGGTCGGGGAAGGGGGCGCCCGAGTCGAGCGTCGTCGGTACCGACAGGGCCACGGCCAGCGAGACCGCGCCCCGGAAGCCGGCGATCGAAGTGACCACCCTCGCGCGGTAGTTCATCCGCCGCAGGCGCTGCTGCGGGCGGCGGTCGAGGAGGCGGATCAGGTACGGGAAGGTGAAGTTGAAGGCGAACCGTGCCGCGACGACCACGCCGGAGACCGCCCCGACGGCAACGAGGGCCTGGGTCAGGTCACTGCCGTGCAGTTCGCGTACGGCCGCTTGTGCCTGCAGGCCGACTAGGACGAACAGGGAGCCGTTGAGCAGGAAGGTGGCCAGCGACCAGAACTCCTCCGCCTGGCGGCGCATCGCGGCCCCCGCCACGCGCGGCCCGGCCTGGCTCATGATCAGCCCCGCGGAGACGGCCGCGAGGACGCCGGAGGCGTGGATGAGTTCGGCGAGGAGATAAGCGGTGAAGGGGGTGAGGATCATGGCGACGTTGCCCAGCAACGGGTCGTCGAAGACCCGCCGAGCCCTGATCACCAGCCATGCGATCAAGGCTCCGGCCGCGGCTCCGCCGAGGTAGGAGATGGCGAACAGCCAGGTGACGTGCGGGAGGGTGAAGTGTTCGTCGCCGACCGTGATGCCGACGGCCAGCCCGAACACCACCAGCGCGGTGCCGTCGTTGATGAGGCTCTCGGCGCGCAGCAGGGTGACGTTGCGGCGGGGCAGTGCTTTGGCGAGGACGCCGACGGCGGTCGCGTCGGTGGGGGCCACGGCCGCGCCCAGCACCCATGCGGGTCCCCAGGCCAGGCCCAGTTGGTGTGCCACGGTCGCCACCGCGCCGGCGGTGCCGATCACCAGCACGGTACTCATCAGGATGATGCCCCGCAGATCGCGCCGGATCTCCCGCAGGGAGGTGGTCAGGCTCTCCCAGTACAGCAGCACCGGCAGGAAGATGAGCAGCACCGCCTCCGGCGGCAGTTCCACCTCGCGCAGCGCGGGCACGAAGCCGAGCAGTGCGCCGAAGAGCAGCAGCACGACAGGTGGGGCGATCCGGTAGCGGTCACCGGCGGCGTTGCCCAGGAGCACCGCCAGACCGAGGACCACCACGAGTTCGAGACCGATCACGGCATGTCTCCCGGCCGGTTCGGGGGCCGTACGGCCGACCGCACGACATCGTCGGGACCGTGCTCGCCCCTGGTCGGGGCGCGGTGCGCAGCGGCCTCAAGGGCGTTGACGGTGAACATCGTTCCTCTCCCGCGTCGGTCAGTGAGGCAGGAGCCGCATGGTCGTCGAGCCCGCGGTGGAGCTCGTGATGCGCTGGATGGTGTTGGCGGAGTAGCGCCCGTACTTGCTGCGGTAGGCGGCGTCGACCGCGTCGTTGATCTCGCCGTCGACGTCCTCGAACGCCACGTCCTTCTCGACCCCGCCGGCTTCGACACGGCCCTCGTGATGGGCTCGGGTGCCACGGAACCAGGCCGAGGTGGGGCCGTTGACGGAGCGGACGTAGATGTCGTCGCCTACGCGCACCACCCAGATGGTGCGCCGGCTGCCCAGCTCGCCGTCCGGCCGTCGGGAGGCGACATCCAGTTCCTCGGCCGCTCCGACCCGGTCGAGTTCGTCGTCGGTCCAGGGAGCGGTGGTGGTCATCCGGTCGTCTCCTCGGTTCTCGTACGGCTGTGTCTGCGGGGCGGGCAAGGGACACGGGGAGGCGGACTTCTCCGGGTGCGGGAGGGTCTTCGACGAGCATCGAGCCTGGTCACTGTTCTCGCACCACGGCAGACCGTGCCATGCCGGGAATCGACGTTCCAGGGTGTGTCAGGGCCCCTCACGCGGCACCCCGTACGAGGGCTTCGGGGGCGCGGCTCCTCGTACGGGGCGGTCTCAGGTCGACGTGACCCTGGCCGTGGCCGTGGGTCAGGCCAGCGTCGAGGTGTCGATCACGAAGCGGTAGCGCACGTCGGAGGCGAGGACACGCTCGTACGCCTCGTTGATCTTCTCGGCCGGGATGACCTCTATTTCGGAGCCGATGCCGTGCTCGGCGCAGAAGTCGAGCATCTCCTGGGTCTCGCGGATGCCGCCGATCAGGGAACCGGCGTAGGAGCGGCCGCGCAGGATCAGCGAGAACACGTTGAGCGACAGCGGTTCGGCGGCGGCGCCGACGTTGACCAGGGCGCCGTTCACGGCCAGCAGGCCGAGGTAGGCGTCGAGGTCGAGCTTCGCGCTGACCGTGTTGACGATGAGGTCGAAGGTGCCGGCCAGCTGCTCGAAGGTCGCCGGATCGCTGGTGGCGTAGTAGCGGTCGGCGCCCAGGCGCAGGCCGTCGTCCATCTTCTTCAGCGACTGGGACAGCACGGTGACCTCGGCACCCATCGCGTGCGCGAGCTTCACGGCCATGTGGCCGAGACCGCCGAGACCGATGACGGCGACCTTCTTGCCCGGGCCCGCGCCCCAGCGGCGCAACGGGGAGTAGGTGGTGATGCCCGCGCACAGCAGCGGGGCGGCCTCGTCGAGGTCGATGCCCTCGGGAATCCGTACGACGAAGTCCTCGGTCACGACGACGTGGGTGGAGTAGCCGCCCTGGGTGATCGTGCCGTCCTTGTCGACGGAGCCGTAGGTGAGGGTGTTGCCCTTGAGGCAGTACTGCTCCTCGCCCTTTAGACAGGACGCGCACTCGCGGCAGGAGTTGACCATGCAGCCGACGCCGACCCGGTCGCCGACCGAGTGCCTGGTGACCTCGGCGCCGACCTCGGTGACCACGCCGGCGATCTCGTGGCCGGGAACCAGGGGGTAGGTCGACGGGCCCCACTCGCTGCGGGCGTTGCTGATGTCGGAGTGGCAGATGCCGGCGAACTTGATCTCGATGAGGACGTCGTGCGCGCCTACGTCACGGCGCTCGACAGTGGTCGGGACCAGGGGCTCGGTGGCGGCTGTGGCGGCATAGGCAGGGACGGTGAGCATGACTTCTCCGGTCTGGTGGTTCTGGTTCAACTGCGGTTTTCCGTAAGGGAATTCGGTCAGCGTGGTTCGAGGCGCATCGTGGTGGAGCTCGCCTCGGGGCTGGTGATGGCCTTGACGATGTACGCGGCGTAGTGCCCGTACTTGGTCCGGTAGGCGGTGTCCACGGCGGCGTTGACCTCGTCGTCGGCGTCGACGATCGTCACGTCTTTCCTCACCCCGCCGGCCTGGATACGGCCTTCCTGACGGGCCCGGGTGCCGCGGTACCAGTCGGAGCCGGGGCCGTTCACGGAACGGACGTAGATGGCGTCGCCGACCCGGACGACCCAGATCGTCCGCCGACTGCCCAACTCGCCGCCGCGCCGCACGGACGCGATCTCCAGTTCCTCCGCGCGTTCGATGCTGTCGAGCTCCTGGCTCGTCCAGGCCGATGGCGCCGATGTCGAGGTCATGAGGTCTTCTCCTTGAGGAGTACGGAGGCCGCCGCGGTCAGGACCACCAGCAGCGCGGCGATCAGGAGGCTGGTGCGCAGCCCGTGCAGGAAGTGCGCGTGGTTCGCGACCAGGGCGCCGAAGACGGCCACCGACAGGGCGCCTCCGAGCTGGCGCGAGGCGTTCAGTACGCCGCTCGCGGTGCCGGCGCGCTGGGCTGGGACGCGGTCGAGGAGCAGTGAGGTCACCGCCGGTACGGCGAGGCCGCCGCCGGTTCCGACCGGGATCATCAGCAGGACCAGCAGCCAGGCGGGCGTCGACGCCGGCGGAACGCAGAGCGCCACCAGGCCGGCCGCCATCAGGAGCTGCCCGGTGATGATCGGCATCCGCGGCCCGAACTTCGCCGCGAGCCGGGCGGCGGTCGGGCTGACGACCGCGGTCAGCAGCGTCATCGGCAGGAACGCCAGCCCGGTGGCCATCGGCGACAGGCCACGGTCCTGCTGGAGGTAGAGGCCGAGCAGGAAGATCATGCCGTAGAAGCCGATGTTGAGCGCGAAGCCGATGGTCGCCGAGAGCGCCATCGTCCGGGCGCGCAGGAGCTCCAGCGGCACCATCGGGTTCCGGCCGCGCGCCTGGGCGACCAGGAAGACCGCCGCCGCAACCACAGCCACCGCCAGGGCGAGCAGCACGCGCGGCGCGCCGACGCCGACGGCACCGGCCTCGATCGCCGCGTACGTCAGGCCGCCCATGGCCGCTACCGCGGCGATCTGCCCGGTCCAGTCGAACGGGGCGTCGCTCTGGCGGGGCGAGCGGGCGGTCCGGGTGAGCAGGAACAGCGCCAGCACGCCGACCGGCAGATTGACGAAGAAGATCATCCGCCAGTTGAGTTCACTCAGCACACCGCCCAGCACGGGCCCGGCCGCGGCGCCCACCGAGCCGCCCATCGCCCATACCGAGATCGCCCGGGCACGCGCGGCCGGGTCGGGGAACGCCTCGCGGATCAGCGCGAGCGAGGCCGGCACGATCACCGCGGCGCCCGCGCCCTGCACCAGCCGCGCCACGATCAGCACGCCCAGGTTCGGTGCGAAGCCGCATGCCGCCGAGGCGACGGTGAACACCACGAGCCCGGCCCCGAACGCTTGCCGCGCACCGATCCGGTCGGTCACCGACCCCGCGGACAGCAGCAGTGCGGCGAACATCAGCGTGTAGCCGTCCACCACCCACTGCAGTCCCGTCATCCCGCCGCCGAAGCCGCGTCCGATCTCGGGCAGCGCGACATTGACGATCAGGGCGTCGAGCGTCATCACGAAGAAGCCGAGCAGTGCGGCCGCCAGCGCCCACCGGGCACCGTTCGCGGTGCGGGGCTGCCCGGCGGCGGTGTCGGCCGACGCCGACGGCTTGTCCGATGCGACAGAACTGGACACGGGTGGATCTCCTGATGAGGAAACGAGTGGTTGGTACGGAATGGGTTCTTCGACCGTCATCCAGCCTGCTTGCCGGACGTCTCGCGTGGCAGGCCGAGCTGTGCCGGGGAGCGCTGTTCGGGGGTGTGACAGGGCCCCCCAGGTCCAGCCCATGGATCCGTCCTGACCGCCCTGACACACTGGCCGCATGGCACGTGAGCAGCGCGACGGCAGCGACGGCACCGAACTGGGGCGCTTCCTACGCGCCCACCGCACCCGGGTGACGCCCGAGCAGGCCGGTCTCAAGGCTGGCCCCGGTCTGCGGCGCACGCCGGGGCTGCGCCGTGAGGAGCTGGCCACCCTCGCCGGTGTGAGCATCGACTACTACACGCGCCTGGAACGCGGCAAGGAGTCCCACCCCAGCCCGTCCGTCGTCGACGCGCTCGCCCGTGTCCTCTTGTTGGACGAACACGCCCACGAGCACTTGCGGGACCTCGCGGTGTGCGCCGCCCGCCCCACCGCGGCCGAGCCCCCGACGCCGCCCACCTCTTCGGTGGGGCCCGGGGTCGGGTTGCTGCTGGAGAGCCTGCGGCCCCACCCCGCAGTCGTGGTCAGCCGCACGATGGACCTGCTCGCATGGAACCCGGGCGGGCTACGGCTGTTCGTGGGCATGGAGCAGTGGCCTGTGGAGAAGCGCAACGTCGCGCGCTGGATCTTCCTCAACCCTGGCGCCCGCACCGTGTTCGACCACTGGGACGAGCAGATCCGCGCGTGCGTGGGGCGTCTGCGCGCCTTGGCCGGCACCGACCCGGATGCTCCCGACCTCGTAGGGCTCGTCGACGAACTCCTGGCCGAGAGCCCGGAGTTCGTACAGCTCTGGGACCGCTACGACGTCCGGGCGCACACCCACGGCCGTAAGACCTTCCACATCCCGGACGTCGGCACCCTCACCCTCGACTACCAGTCCATGCAGTTGGAAGGCTTCCCGGGCCATCGGATGGTCGCCCACTACGCCGAGCCCGGCACCCCCGACCACGACAAGATGGTCCTGCTGGACATGGTCGCCACCGGGTCGGACGGGCCGGACGCCGAACCCGCCGAAGAGCAGCGGAACTGACGACCGGCAGGGGCTCTCGACCTGGTCAGGGCTGGATGAGGACCTTCAGGGCGGTCCGGTCGGCCATGGCCCGGTAGCCGTCCGGTACGCCGTCGAAGCCGACGGTGTGATCGAAGACCCGGCCGGGATCGACCGTTCCGTCGAGGATGTCGGGCAGCAGTTCCTCGATGTAGGCACGGGCCGGGGCGGCGCCGCCGGTGACCGTGATGTTGCCCATCATCGATTCGAACCCGAGCGGGATCTCGGTGTACTGCGCGACACCGAGTCGGCTGATCACACCGCCGTGGCGGACGATGCTCAGCGCCGTGTCCATCGCCTCCGTGGCACCGACGGCCTCGATCACCGCGTGCGTGCCGTCGCCACCAGTCAGCTCCCGGACGCGCTCGACGCCTTCCTCGCCGCGCTCGGGCACGATGTCGGTGGCGCCGAAGTCGCGGCCCAGATCGGTACGGTCCGTGTGCCGCCCCATGAGGATGATCCGCTCGGCACCGAGCCGCTTGGCGGCCAGCACCGCGCACAGTCCGACCGCACCGTCACCGATCACGGTGACGGACTTGCCGGGGGCGACCCGGGACGTCACGACTCCGTGGTGGCCGGTGCAGTACACGTCGGACAGGGTCAGCAGGGACGGCAGCAGCGCCGAGTCCTCGGCCACCGGCAGTTTCACCAGCGTGCCCTGCGCCTGCGGCACGCGGACGGCCTCGCCCTGGCCGCCGTCCACACCGTTCGGGCCCCACTGGCCGCCGTGACGGCAGGAGGTCTGCAGGCCTTCGCGGCAGAAGTCGCAGGTGTTGTCCGCCCAGACGAAGGGTGCGACCACCAGGTCACCGCTCGTCAGCCCGTGCACGTCGGAGCCGACGTCCTCGACCACACCGAGGAACTCGTGGCCCATGCGCCGGCCCTCCTCGGAGGCGGGCATCGAGCCGTACGGCCACAGGTCGCTGCCGCAGACGCATGAGCGCACGACGCGTACGACGGCGTCTGTGGAGTTCTGGATCTTGGGGTCGGGTACGTTCTCGACGCGGACATCGCCGGCGCCGTACATCACTGTCGCTCGCATGAGCCTTCTCCCAGAGTGTGATGCTGCTGATCAGAAATAGCGGCCTCCCGTAGGCTTCGGCGTCTTGGTCCTCCGGGTCCTTCGGGTTCGCCGTTCAGCGGGTGCTGCTGCGCGGCGCGTTGTACTCGGCGTCGTCGACCTTCTCCAGCCAGGTCGTCTCCGGGCTGCCGTCGCCCGCGCCCTCCCACATCGCGAGGTGGGTCATGAAGTGGTCGGAGGTCGCACCGTGCCAGTGCTCCTCGCCCGGCGGCGTGTGGATCGTGTCGCCAGGGTGAGCCTCGATGACGGTGCCGTCGCGCGTGCCGATCAGGGCGATGCCGGAGACGATGTGCAGGGTCTGGCCCATGACGTGCGAGTGCCAGTCGGTGCGCGCGCAGGGCGAGAAGCGCACCAAGTTGGCGCGCATCCGTGAGGGCTCCTCGCCGGCGTGGATCACGTCGAACCAGACGTCACCGGTGAACCAGTCGGCGGGTGCCTTGACGGTGGGCTGCTTCTTCAGGATTTCCAACGCTCTGCTCCTTGCTGTCCTCGACGATGTCCTTGAGTTGCACGATCGCGCTCATGGCGTCGAGCCGCCCGGCGTAGGACGCCGAACGGAAATCTCCGATGACATCGACCCTTCCCCCATCACCCGCCGCGTGGCAGGGCGGGCTGTGCAGGGGAGCCGTATTCAGGGGTGTGACAGGGCCCCCCACGCATATGCCGAGGACGTGGTGGGGGCCCGCAGACTGGAAGACATGAAGAGCGAGCAGCGAAACGGCGGGGGCAACGAGCTGGGGAGCTTTCTGCGCGCCCGCCGGGCCCGCGTGACCCCGGAGGAGGTGGGCCTGACGGCCGGTTCGGGTCTGCGCCGTACGCCCGGGCTGCGGCGCGAGGAACTGGCCACCCTGGCCGGGATCAGCATCGACTACTACGTCCGCCTGGAGCGCGGCAAGGAGACCCGGCCCAGCGCGTCCGTGGTCGATTCCCTCGCCCGCGCCCTCCTGCTGGAGGACGACGAGCACGAGCACCTGCGCAGCCTGGCCGCCCGCGCCGCGCGCAGTGCGCCCGAACCTCCCGCCGCCCCCAGCCGCACCGTCCGGCCCGGCGTGAAGCTGCTCCTGGAGAGCCTGCGCCCCCACCCCGCGCACGTCGTCAGCCGTACCAACGACCTGCTCGCCGCCAACCCCGGCGGAATGCGACTCCTTCCCGGCATCCAGGACTGGCCGGCCAGAGAGCGCAACATCGCCCGCTACCTCTTCCTCCACCCCGCCTCGCGTGACCTGTTCCACGACTGGAACACCCAGGTCCGCGGCTGCGTGGCGCGGCTGCGCGCCCTGGCCGGCACCGATCCCGACGCCCCGGACCTGACCCGGCTCGCCGGCGAACTCCTCCTCAAGAGCCCGGAGTTCGCCCGCCTGTGGGAGCGCTACGACGTCAAGGGCCACTCCCACGGCCGCAAGACCTTCCACCACCCCGAGGTCGGCGACCTCACCCTCGGCTACCAGTCCATGGAACTGGAAGGCACCCCAGGCCACCGCCTGGTGACGTACTACGCCGAGCCGGGCACCGCCGATCACGACGCGATGACCCTGCTCGACCTGCTGGGGCAGGAGCAGCCCACCAAGGGGGCGTCGGCAGGCGACGACCGGTCGACGACTGAGGCGGGGCACCCCGCCTCGCCCTGACAGTCGAACTTCCTGTTGCTACCCGCTCCGCTTCGGACCCTCACGGGCATCACAGGCCCGACGACGAGGTCTACGGCGATGACGCTCGCCCCGCGCCCCAGCGGATTGGCCATCCTTCGCGCGCCGGAAACCGCCGCACCGCGCGGTGTCCGACTCCGGCCGGTCGAGGACGACGATGTGAGCGTCGTCGACGGTGGAGGCCTCATTGAGAGCCGCAACGTCCTCGGCACCTCAACAAGCACGGCCTCAACCGGGCGCCGCGGCACAGCCGCCGCCAGGACCGCCACGCCGCCGTCTCAGTTCTCCCTGCGCGTAACTCTCGATCGACGGCTCATGCGCCGGGACCGTACGGGCCGAACTGCCGAACTGCCCCATCCGGCTGCGGGCCCGGATCGGCGGCCGTGGCTCCCGGCTCGTTACGGCGTCGTCAGCTCACCGGCGCGCAGGGCCGCGGTCACGCCGCCGTCCATCAGGAGGTCGGCTCCGGTGATGAAGCCGGCATCACGGCCGAGCAGGAAGGCGGCGGCCGAAGCGACCTCCTCGGAGGTGCCGAACCGCTTGGCCGCCGAGGTCTCGCGCACCTTGTCGAACCACTCGCGGCGTGGGCCGGTGAGTTCGTCGAGGGCCAGCGGGGTGATGATCACGCCGGGGCTGACGGCGTTGACGCGGGCGCCGCGCTTTCCCCACGCCGCGGCGGCGGTCTGTACGCGCAGCGAGTTGGCCCGCTTGGACATGGCGTAGGCGTGGACGGACGAGCCGAGCTGTTCGGGCTGCAGGAACGGCAGCGCGAGCAGCTGCGAGGTCTCGGTGGTCGCGAGCGCGTGCTCGATCTCGGGTGCGTAGGGGCTCTCCCGGTGCCCGGCCATGCTGGCGACCACGATGCCGGCCCCGCCGGGCGCGATCACCTGGGCGAAGGCGTCCAGGACATACGCCGTGCCGAGCAGGTCGACGTGCAGCAGCCGCTCGATGGTCGCCTGGGTGGGCGAGACGCCGGCGGCCTGGATCACCTGGGTGACCGCGCCCATCCCGGCCGCCGTGGCGGCCAGCGCCTCGACCTGGGCCAGTTCGGAGATGTCGGTGGCCTGGACGGCAACGTCATAGCCCTCGCCGCGCAGCTGCTCGGCGGCGGCCTGCGAGGCGTGCTCGTCGTGGGCGGCCAGCAGCAGGGTGCGGCCGGTACCGACGCGGCGGGCGATGGCCAGGCCGATGCTGCCGGGGCCGATGACGACGACGATCTCCTTGGCGGGCCTGTTGTCCGTGCTCATGTTTCGGACTCCTTGATTCCATGCTCTCGGGGTGGCTGGGGCCCGGGACGGGGCCGACGGACCGGCCGTCTGCTCGGCGCCGACGTAGTGGATCCGGTCAGGACATGGAAGCGGCGAACAGGGCAGAGAAGCTGATCTTCCCCTGCTGTCGTTTCGCACTGCGGGAATCGACGGGGCCACAAAGCGGATTCGTTGGCGGCTGTCCACGAGAGTGGGCAGCTCGTCGGGCTCGGCCAAGTCGGCGGCGTTCGATTCGGTGTCCCGGCGTCGGCGGTGTGCGACCACACGCGATGTGTCCGGTGCCCACGATCCGCGGTGTCGCGCGTGGCCACTGGGCCCAATGCCAAGTTAGGGGCCCGGCCTGGTCGGTGACAGGCCGGGCTGTACGGGGGAGCGGTGTTCCAGGCTGTGACACGGCCCCCCACCCGCCGAGCAGGCGGCCCTAGGCGAGGGTCGCGCGGGCGTCGCCCGCGGAGCGCCGGACGGTGGTGTCGGTCAGTTCCCTCACCGTATCGGCGGGCACCAGGACGCCCGTGACCTCGAAGAACCAACGCCCCATCTCCTCGTCGGTCAGCCCGTCGGGCCGTGCCGGCAAGTACGGCTGGACGTAGACGGGGGTGCCTGGCTCGCTGCGCCAGCTGTCGGCGAGCGTGCCGATGTCCACGGCGTCGTAGCCCAGGACGTCCAGCAGTTCGGCCACCTGAATCTTGGCGGCCGGGTCGTCACCGGCGATGGGCAGGGCGCTGCGGTCGTCGGCGCCGACGGGCCGGGCGGAGCTGAACAGGCGCACGAAGTCGATGCTGTTGAACGCCTTGACCACCCGGGAGTCGGCCAGGTGTAGCTGGACCAGGGCGCTGGAGGTCTGCTCGCCGGAGTCGAGCTCGGCGATCGTGCCGTCGCGCTCGGGGTAGTAGTTCATGGTGTCGATGACGGTCTTGCCGGCCAGGGCGGTGGCGGGCAGCTGCTCGTAGGTGTTCAGCGGGACGGTCGCCACCACCAGGTCGCCGGCCTGTGCGGCCTCGGCGGGTGAGGCAGCGCGGGCCTGTTCGCCGAGTTCGGCGACGAGGTCGGCAAGGGTCTCGGGGCCGCGGGAGTTGCTGACTACGACATTCAGGCCGGCGGCGACCGCCAGGCGGGCCAGCGCGCTGCCGATGTTGCCGGCGCCGATGAGGCCGAGGGTCTTGGTCATGGGTCGATCTCCTTGTGGGGCGGGTGGGACGGCAGGACGAGATGGTCAGCGGCCGGCGGTGAGTACCGCGGTGCGCCGGGACCACGAGCCTTCGACGGCGGCCTCCAGCAGGAAGGCGGCGACGTCGGCCCGGGAGATCCTGGGCAGGCCGGGCAGACGGTCGAGCGCGGTCAGGTCGACGGCGTGGACGTTGCCTGTGGCGGGCTTGTTGGTGAGCAGCACCGGGTAGGCCAGCGTCCAGTCCAGGCCGGAAGCGGTGAGGATCCGCTCCCCTGCGGCCTTGTCGGCGAATGTGGCCTTGCCGCCCGAGTTGTAGAGGAACCGGGCGAACGCGGAGGCCTTGGCCAGGGAGTCGCCGACCCCGAACGCCGACATGATCAGTACGCGCTTGGTTCCGCTGTCCTCGGCGGCCCGGACCAGCGCGCGCGTGGTGTCGGCAATCAGGTTGCCCGGGTCCTTGACCTTGCCGAGACCGAGGGTGCTGACCACCGCATCGATGCCGCGCATCGCTTCGGTGAGCGCGCGGGCGTCGCGGACGTCCCCCTCGACCACGGTCAGCCGGTCGGCCGGGGTGATCTTGGAGGCGTCGCGGACGAAGGCGACGACCTCGTGTCCGGCCGTGGTGGCCCGTTCCGTGAACAGGGTGCCGGTGGCGCCAGTGGCGCCAAGGAGGAGGAATTTCATCGGACGACTTCTCCCTTCGGGAGCCCGTAGCGGCTCATGCTTACGAAAATACAGTACTTACTCAGAATAAGTACATCGCCCGTTTAGCATGAACGCATGAGCCGAGGGACGGACCGCGTGGCCGGGATGAGCGTGTTCGATCCGCAGTGCACGTCGCGGGAGGTCCTGGAGCACGCGACGGGCCGGTGGGGCGCCCTGACCCTCGCCGCCCTGGTCGAAGGCCCTCTTCGGTTCGCCGAGGTGCGTCGTAACGTGTCCGGGGTCTCCGACCGGATGCTGTGGCAGACCCTCCAGCGTCTGGAGGACGACGGCCTCGTCGCCCGCACACCGCACCCCACGGTCGCCAGGCGGGTCGACTACGAACTCACCGGTCTCGGCCGCCCGATCGCCGAGCGCGTCTGCGACCTGATCGACGCCATCTACGAGCAACTGCCCGGCATCGTCGCCCACCAGCGCGCGAACGGCACCGGCTCGGCTCCGCCCGCGGAAGACACGGCGGGCTGAGGCAGTCCTTGGAGTCCGCCGGCTGGATCGGCGGTGGCAGCACGATCGCGGCAGGGAGTCGGAGGGCGGAAGTGCCCTTCCCGGGGCGCAGCGCGGATGCGCGTCCGTCCGTTGCCACCGAACGCAGGACTCACAGAAGTGCCAGACTGAACGAATGGATCCCGAGCGGCGGACCGGCGGCCGGAGCGCCGACAGTGAGCTGGGCTGTTTCCTACGGGCCCGCCGAACCCAGGTCAAGCCTGCGGACGTCGGCCTGTCCATTGGTCCGGGGCCGCGCCGGACACCAGGCCTTCGCCGCGAGGAGCTCGCCACGCTCGCCGGGGTGAGCATCGACTACTACACCCGGCTCGAACGCGGCAAGGAGACCCGGCCCAGCCCGTCCGTTGTCGAGGCCCTCGCCTCCGCTCTGCGGCTGGGCGAGACGGAGCGCGCCTACTTGCGCGACCTGGCAGCCAGGACAGCCCGTGGCGCCAACGGAGGCGGGCAGCCGGATCGCGCCGGGCAGCGTCCGGCCGTGGACCGGGGCGTCGAACTGCTCCTCCGGACCATGCGGCCCCACCCGGTCCACGTCGTCAGCCGCACCTACGAACTGCTCGCCGCCACCCCTACCGGGCTGCGCCTGCTGCCCGGTATGAAGGACACCCCGCCCGAGGAGCGCAACGTCGTACGGTGGCTCGCCCTGCATCCGGGGGCCCGCGCCCTGTATCTGGACGACTGGGAGAACCAGATCCGCGGCTGCGTGGCCCGGCTGCGCTCACTCGCCGGCACCGACCCCGACACCCCGGGGGTGGGCCGCCTCATCGCTGAACTGCGTGACAAGAGCCCGGACTTCGCCGAGTTGTGGGAGCACTACGACGTCCAGGGCCACACCACAGGCACAAAGACCTTCCACCACCCGGAGTTCGGCGACTTCACGCTCGGCTTTCAAGCCCTCGATCTGGACGGCACCGACGGTCAGCGAGTGATTTTCTACTACGCCGAACCAGGAACCCCCGCACATGACGTGATGGTGCTCCTCGACATGGACCAGCCCCAGACCGGGACCGGGTTGGCCACAGGCACCCCCATGGCCAACCGGTAGCGCCGACGGCACGAACGCGCGGGTGTGCAGGAGACGGTCGGCCCCTTTGACCTGACCAGTTTGAAACGGCTGACATCGTGCGGCCCGAAGTGAGTGTTCAGGCGTTCGAGTCCTCATAGGCCAGGTTGCCCCCAAGCTCGCGGGACGCCTCGGCCTGCGCCAGCAGTTCCTGGGCTTTGGCCTTCACACCCTCGATGGCGTCGGCACCCGCGACGAAGCGCAGCGGCGGCTCCTGCTGGTCGGCGATCGTCAGGAGGGCGCGGGCGAGCTTGACGGGGTCGCCTGACTGCCGGCCGTTCATGCTCTTCCAGCCCGCGATCGTCGCGGTGGTGCGCTCGGCGTAGTCGTCGATGGTCGGCTCGGGCCAGGTGGTGGAGGCGTCCACGAGCAGCTCGGTGCGGAAGAACCCGGGCTCCACGACCGTCGTGTGGATGTTGTACGGCGCCACGTCGAAGCGCAGCGACTCCATCCAGCCCTCGACGCCGAACTTGGAGGCGGCGTAGGCGACACAGAACTCCTGCCCGATGATGCCG
>Ga0307509_10001528_pt1 | contig 39038 bp, 39 predicted proteins | sample 10_EM_MG_FD_202245 | JGI IMG/M metagenome (GOLD analysis project Ga0307509, IMG submission 202245) | Populus trichocarpa ectomycorrhiza microbial communities from riparian zone in the Pacific Northwest, United States - 10_EM | ecosystem: Host-associated > Plants > Roots > Unclassified | place...
TTTTCCACCTGCGGTTGTATTGGAGATGCATTGCAGAAACTCATATCCTATTGACGGAGTTAAGCGTACCCGAGTTGGTCCGACACTTCCGGCAGGATAAAATCCTGATGGAGGGTAGACCTCGGACACACCCTGAGCAGGACAGGGTGCTCGCACAAAGGTCGGAAGTAGTGGTGAATGTCAAAGGCTTAAATCTGATATCTACTTAAGTTTAAGCGTTTGGCATTCTACTTCGACAACCAACTTTCCTCGAGAGAACTAAATTGAGTGAAGCTTCGAGCTTAACTATATTAAGTTTTACCGTTGATTCTTCTGAATTATTTTACCTCATCTTTATCTTCTACTTTGAGTGTTTGGTGCGGTCGCAACCTTAGAGTTCACCTCTCTACAGGGTGCCCCCGTTACAAGTACTTTCTTGATTGTCTGAAGGCTGACCATCTGCAACCTCTTCACCTAAGCCATCCCTCCCCCCTACTTCCCAATCCTTCAAATGCTCCGCTAAGAGATCACTTGCTAACCCTTTTATAGATATCGCATAATCCTCACTTCCATCAATTGGAAGTGAGAGGCCAACGATACGAAAGGCCCGATGTACAACTTCGGCCCTTGCAGTGGAGATACATCTCCATGCTTCTCCTACTGACCATGTGAGAGCAATACGCCTGTTAGGCGGGAGCCTATCTCAAAGACTTGCGTGATAACTCAGGCTGATAATCTTTATCGTAGACGGAGATTGTCTAGGAAGGCTCAATGGTTTGAAGTAGATGTAAGATAAAAGATTTTTCTAGTGTAAAACTTGTGATATTGATAAGATCTCTTCTCCGTTGCTTGATGATGTTCAAATAGCTCGGGAGGCACCTCGATATTTATATGCCGCGTCTGGGTGGTCGCAGGCTACATCTAGTTCTCATACTAACTAAGTATCTGGTAATAAACTCCAGCTCTTTCTAAAAGTGCGAACACCATTTGACCCTGACAATTCTGTTATCTCACTTGACTTCCGAATCGCAACACCATGAGTTTTCCTGACGGTGCTCCCACACGTCAGTCCATTGGTCACGATCCATCTTCATCTTCATGGAGTCTTGCTTACCATTGCATATGCAGAATGGTCTCCATGATCGAACCAACAAAGGGGCCCGCGTTTTTATCGAACCTCTCAGCATTGTAGAAGCATTCTGTACTTGACAGCTGCGAGGCATAGGATAGACTTGTCCCGACAATCGCACCAATGGCCATTGTCTCTCCATAGTCATATCGTTATCGTATGGTTCCATCAGCATCCGAGAATACTGTTGACGTATGTGAGTGTGGATATGTTTGATTTCTCAAACTAACTCGTCCAACAACAGCATTTACTTCTACGACTTTCGTCGCGGAAGCTTGGAGTATAGAATGTGTTGCTTAACCATTGTCCGTAAAAGCGTCCCGTTACTTAATGACCACTTTCACGACTCCTGTCTTTAGTGCTGAGTAACTTTATACGACGTCGACCGATTTGGCTCGAATTACTTGCATAAGCTCGCCAAAGGTCTTCCCTCATATATCCTGCGAACGGGACCCGGTCGGACGGACGGACGGCCGCGACGTATACGGTGAGGGGACGCAACTACAGCAGCGTCTGCCGGTGTAGCGCCGTCCCAACGCTGGTGCGGGAGGAGGGTATTGGCTTGTCCTTTTGAACTCAGAATCCTAAGGTAGGGTAACTATAGGTCTTTATTCACAAGACGAAGGCTAAGCCTTGCGGTATGCCTAACAACGCCAACGACCAATCATACTGCCGGTTAGTCTTCCCCCTCCCATCAAAATTTGTTCCTCCTTCTCCTCTAATTCTCCAAGCCGCTTCTCCATCTTCTCCTATTATACAACCCTCGATAAGTAACTCCTTCCCTTGAGGAACTTGATGTGATTTGACTAACCTTCAATATGTCCTTAAAAGGACGATTAATAGATACGTCAAGAGGCTGCACTAATCCAGTGCATCCTCCCTGTATTATACTTGGTGTAATATCGTGGGCCCGAAAGGTATCAAGTTCCTCCTCCATCTTGTAGCCTGAAAAGCGGTCAATTGCTAGAAGTGCAAGCTGATCTTCAAGAGCAGAGACCAACTGCTCATCAAGCCACTCAAGCATGTTGCTTGAGTTGGCATAGGTGGTCGGATTGAACTTAACAACAACCCGATTGTCATATTGCCATCTTTCAGCCTGGATTGTGGGCCCACTTCCTTGCCACCGGAAGAAGAGTAGGGGTTTTACTCGCGGTATTCCATCCGCAAAAACCGTAAGTTGAATCGTCCCCTATCATTTGTCCCACCCTGAACGGCTTGATTGCAGCCAGACAGTCTTCTGACCTATCTGATTATATGTTTTACCTTCTAGGTATTTGAAAGGGACCGGTGTCTGGTCCATATTACAGATATTCTGTAATCGGTATAGGCCAACATAGGGAAATGTAAGTTCTCCCTCCCTCATATGGTGATCTTCTAAGCGGATTTGAGAGTTATGGCGATTGAATTTTTGCCAGCTGATAATTACACTAGCAAAATCCGCTGGAAGCTAATTGGCTGTATTGGTGATTTGTCGAAGGCTAATTTGGTGCTAGGATAAATAGCTTTGGAACCAACCCTTGGAGAATCGGAAGGAATTGGAAGTATCCCCTTCACTCAGATAGTGTTTTTGGAATAACTCTTTGCTGACTCTAAGAAACCGGCTTCTTCATACCAGCCGCCTTAAAGATCTCTGCTCTCAAAACTTGTCAACAAGTTCCCACTGCATATCCGGCCACTGCCTATTCCTCCCACCCCCTACTATCCTTCCCTGACCTCCCCTCATTTCAGTAAACTATCCTTGCTCCTCCTCCCTCCTCCAACGCGTAAGGTTTGTTGCTGGAATTCTAAACCTCTTTGCCACCTCAATTCACGTTGGCTCACGAGCCTTTGTGGGACCACAGGATATTTGAGCTGCAGCCCAGTATGAGAGTACCCAAAGCTTAAAGCTCACCGTATACGACTTATATGGGTTTTCCACCCCCTGCTTTGGTGCTCGAAGAAGCTCACTCAAAGGTTTTCACTTTGGACCTCTTTTTTTTTAATACCTGCATAAAACCTATTTACAGGTAGTGGTAGAATGACTGTTTGGGCACGGATATGTCTACATGGTTGGGAAGACATCTTTCCTTGTTTGTGAAAGGATAGTGGAAGAGAAAAAAACACGTATCTTGTATTGTAAATTGAGAAACTACGCGTTCTGTATTCTTTTGTTTACATTTTCTAAATTTGAATTCCCCTATCAGGTTGAGAAAACCTCAAGTGAGGTCTACAGTTTCACCCTAAACCTGCTTTTGAGACACTAATTTTCACTTCAGTAGGTTTCACACCTTATTTCGACTCCCTAGCACACCGGCCAATTATTCGAGTTTTTACGGTACGCTAGCAAGTGTAAAAAAGGCTTGGCAGACCGTTGCCACCCCTTAGAGGAAATCGAGTTGCTGAAAGAGATGAAATTTCGTGCTTAGGTGGTGATCATGCGAAATATTATTACCCCTTGAAGCAATTTCTCCTCCAGGCTCGCCTTCTTACCCATGCTAATTAGCGTATTCTAGTTTTCTTCCCAAATTTTTGCCGTAACTCTCAATATGCTCGCGCCCTACTCTATGCACTTTAATCGTCCCGGCACCCTATTTGGGCGCCTGGCCGCGCTCTCACCAGATGTCACTCACATATTTCATCTTCGACTTCCGCATGTCAATTACCATGCTGTATAAATCAAAGTCTAAAAAATCAGTCGCAAGGAAACGAAGGGAACTATGATCTAGTGGTGTGAATTGGTAGCGTTATCGAGGGTTGCGTGGCTTCTTAAACCAATCGCAGGTTTCCTTAGTTCCGCTAGTTAAGCCATAATGAGGCTTAGGATAAGTTACTACCACAAGCGAGTATACACGAATCAGAAATATGATGATATCCTCTCTCTCTCCCACCATTCTACTGGGCCCTCGCGAAAGCGCGAGAGAATTATTGTGAAAAAAGCTGGTATCGTCTCGCAAAAGACTCACGGCCCAGCCAAAGGTGGGTGGAAAGTGGATTGACAGCACCCGGCTCTCCCCTCGCTAAAAAAATAAAAAAACAAACGGTGAAATATATAACATATCATCTAATCAACCCCAAAACTCACGGAACTCAACGAAGTCTAAAGAAACATGCTATTTTTATACCCCATGATCCTCAGCAATCTCAAAAAATCAAGAACCATAATGATATCTCATGATCCCGAAGCCTTATTTAGTATGCGAAAAATCACACAACTAATAACATCCGATATAACAGATGCAAGACTTACTATAACAAAGCCTGCCTCCATGTCCATCATATCAAAGTACAGCGTGGGCGGGGGTGAGAAAATCCCTACCATTCGAGTACCCGCAGACAAGTGTAACAAAACATAATTCCGAAAACCAACCCAAACTACCAGAAAGCCTGTAGGAGAATTTGAAGGTGAACGCCGGAGGCCAGACAACTTCCGCAAGAGCCCGATGATATATCAGCTCAAGGGTACGTATCTTCCCTACAATCAACATCTCGGAAGAGAAAATCAATCCTATCCCGGTAGTGCAGTAATGCCTTCAAAATTGTAGCACTCTGCCGGATAATATCATACTTTGCTCACTCGCTTTTCCATTTGTTCCTGGAGGGTTAGGGTTAGCTTCGTTGTTTATGATACCTCCCATCACCGGGGCAGTAGCCATCTTATCAGGGATGGGGAATGCGGTGGAAAGTTGATATTTTCACGGATACCCTTTCTAATACTGGCCTGACCACCTATCCATACTCTCATCCGGAACGTCGCCATGCATACAAGTGGTGGTGATAGGATTTGCGGATGCCTGCTCATTCCAGCAACCAAGTCAGATATCACAAATCTTAGGGCTTGTTTTTGGTTGCGATGGTTCCGTTCCGTTGTCCCTTAACTTACAAATGAACGTTTCCCTTCAGTTCCAAAGGGTGTAGACGGAATAGTTGTTGAGCAACGAAAGGTTGTCAGTTAATTCAAACATGTTTCCCGTGGGTGAACAGTGCTGAATTAGCAACATTTTTTACTAATTAGTCAGACCGTTTCACAACGGAACGGTCCTGAACTGAAGGGTCGCAACTAAACACGTCCCGAAACATTGTTTATGGCGGGGGATTGTAAATCGTCTAACCGTAGACTGCTTCCCCAACTCTAAGTATACTGATTCTAAATCACCTAGTATCCAACGTACATCTATACTCAAAGGAGGAAAAATAAGAAGGGGAAAGAAATAAGAAAGTATAGAGCATGAAAATTAAATATCCCGAAATCAACAATCCATTTTGTAAACCGAAAACAGCGACGGAATTAGATATCATAAAACAGGGTGCCTGAATTCGATGCCACGACCACAACCGTGGTGAGTACAATAACCCACTTCCACTTACATTAGACAGGATCTGAGGATAGAAGAGAGAATTAGGGGCCGTTATCTCACGGCCCCGCAGACAGCGAAGGAACTCCTGTAAGAGAGCCGTGAGTAGATTCTCAAGAGCCCAGGTGTGAAAAACTACCCGTGTGAGGGGGGGGGGGCGGTTGCATGGTTGTCAAAGTAAAAAGGAGCGGAAGAGGGGGCGGGATCAACGAGACCATGTCAGATGCCGGGGAATGTGACGAGAGCTAAGAAGGGGAGGACGACCAACGGAAGGAATATGTACTTAGGGCAAGCGAGGGAGTAGGACTCGAGGATGGGAAGGATGCATTAGAGCTCTTCGGGAAAAGGGGGGGTTTCAGGTTGGACTTAAAAATCGATTACCGACTGTGCAACAGCCAAAGCAGTCTTTTCAGTATGATGAGGGAGGGGGTAGGTCTCATATACCCGGCCTATCGTGGTTGATGCCTTCCCGTTCTTGTAACAGCGCCAGCACTGCTTCATGTCCATTCGCCGTTGCTAACGAGATTGGCGTTCGGCCCCGCATGTCTGCCCTATCGGGGTTGACGTCTTCGCATCCCAATAACAGCTTCACCACTGCCTCATGTCCACACTCGGCAGCCCACGATATTGGTGCTTGGCCTATATACATGTCTGGCCTATCGGGGCTGACGTCTTTGCGTCCCAATAACAGCTTCACCACTGCCTCATGTCCTACCATGGCAGCGCACGATATTGGTGTTCGGCCGTCGTTGTCTGGCCTGTCGGGGTTGATGTCTTCGCGTCCCAATAACAGCTTCACCACCGCCTCATGTCCTCCCCCAGCAGCCCACCATATTGGTGTTTGGCCATAGTTGTTTGGCCTATCGGGGTTGACGTCTTTGCGTCCCAATAACAGCTTCACCACTGCCTCATGTCCAAGCATGGCAGCCCACCATATTGGTGTTTGGTCGTTGTTGTCTGGCCTATCGGGGTTGACGTCTTCGCGTCCCAATAACAGCTTCACTACTGCCTCATATCCATTCCTGGCAGCCCACCATATTGGTGTTTGGCCGTTGTTGTCTGGCCTATCGGGGTTGACGTCTTCGCGTCCCAATAACAGCTTCACCACTGCCTCATGCCCTTGCATGGCAACCCATAAGAGCGGCGTAGCACCAGTTTCATCAACGCTGTTTATATCGAAACTATCCATCACTATCAAAGCCCTTGTAACCTCAATAAGCCCAAATATAGATGCACAATGCAGTCCGGTGAACTTCGAAAAGTCCACAGTAGAGCGGAAAAAATAAGAGGGGAGGTGGTGTTTCAATAGTATCTTAATCGATAAATGGCCTGTGTAGCAGCTAAAGAGCTTCAGTGCAAGCGTTTTCCCACGATCCGATGGTTCCTGTTTCATGTGGACTCCCCAGTAGATAGATGAATATTCGAGGAAGGGCGGGTGTTGAGCCCCCTGAAAGCTAGAGACTGAAATGACCATGACCTGCTGCGAATTAAGATATGTCAAGCAGGTCTCTGCTAGAATCGAGTGGGGGCTCTGGAAATGGTTTCGATGGCTTGTCAGATACTCCTGGAGTGTGTGGTGAATGAGCCGAACTGTCGATCCATCCTTATCCACCATAACAAGTCCTTGGCAGCAGCTTAGCACTGTCTGAATAGAGGAAACTCTCTCAGTATTGCAATCTGTGGCCCCAATTTCGATCGCTAAAGCCTGACAGAGCTCATCCGCTCCTAGAGGCCGCTCAGAATAACATACCCACATCAGAGCAGTCATCCCTAGTCTAGATCTCTGACCACCCTGTGCTTTGATCCGATCTAGTGTTGCGCCGTAAGCATCTTCTAGGCCCAGCCCATCCGTCATTACTCGGAGCCTTTCTCGCCGCTCATAGATGCTAGTCTCCTGTAGAATAGCCTCGAGATTTAGAGAAACTAACAGAAATCTAGGTATATATCAGTCAGTGGACCGATTCGGTGGGATTTTTCATTTAGCCAATCATACTCACATCTCTGCCACAGTCTCTGGGATCGTCTGCACAATCTCCGCCTCCAATCCCTCATCCATCTCGTCCGAGGTTGCGTCTTCCGCAAGTTTTGCGTGGATATACTGGATAATGTCATCCTTTCGGGGACTTATCAACACGCTGGCTACTCCACCCCCGAGATGCCTTCCCACTTCGCCACCGACATGGGGTCTCCCAGTTAAGAACACTCGAGCGGTCGGGGACATTTTGATGATGTCTTTGAGTGATAGAAAGATCTTGGCTCGATCTGTTGCAGTACATTCATCCAGGGCGTCCAGGCACAAAAATGTACGCCTCATGGATGCGAGGTTCCCCAGCAGCTTTACCATCTCCGGAAGTTGCAGCCTCTGACCGCCAGCCTCTTCACACTTTTGAAACGCATCCTTTATTTCTTTCGGGATTGGCCTGAAACCGCTGACAACCTGCTTCAGAAGACCAGCTAAGACAGTTGCTGCAGACTGCTCCTTCTGGGCGGCGAATTCGCAATAGAAACAGGCAACGGAAATGTCCCCCTCAGACCCACCCACCTCATGGCACAAGGTATCTATTACAAGTGAACTAAAATTGCGACTTGTTAGAAATCATATCGAGCTCTGCGCTTCCTCTCTCCAATATCGCATCGCATCTCGTACCTGATGTGAGTCTTGCCGACCCCCGGATTTCCGTAGCAAAATATAGTCGCCTTTTGCGACCCGCCTTGCTCATCGCGGCTCTTCCAGCTTCGAAATTCCTCCGTGTGCATAACCCAGTCGCCCACGGTTCCAACTCGGCGTGTTTGAAGGTCGTAATGGCGTTTTCGGGGTTCGACAGGCGACAACCAAGTCAGGATTTCGGCCCTATCATCGGTGACGGTAACGCTGGTGGTATTGAACGAGCGGTAGTTGTTATTAAGCGAGTTGGTGTTGTGGTTTTGGGAGCCGATGGTATTAACAGAATTCGCATTGCCGTGATATTGGGACATTTTTTCCGTTTTTTCTCACTCTTCGGGATCTTGTAAAAGATAGGTCGATGGGGTATGGTAGTGCTGGGTGGTATTATTCCGAGAATGGGAGAAGTGCGGGGTCTATCCCCATTGCCCAGCCTAGGCGATGAATATCCGATCCAATCACCCTTCCTGAACTTTGTGAAACCAATATCACGCTTGTGGCTGGGGCAGCCAAGGTGGTTGAAACAGCCACTCTCCGACTTCCCCGGTACATTAGCTTAATAAGGGCCTCTGTTTCATCTTGAGAGTGAAAACCCCTTCAACATGGCCCTCACAGAGCTGTGGAATGGGCAGTCTTAGCGGGAACATGAGATTCTTCCGATAAAATTAGTTTGTCACTGACATGAGATTAAATCGCTTCCGTAACATCGGGTCGCATTCCTTCAGATGGCAGGATAGGAGAAGTATTTACAGGTCTCTCCGATCGCACTTTTTATTGATGTCGGTTGAGGCCCTTTGACTTCAATCAAGAAAGCACCCCCCGCGCAAACTGCTGCGCGGGCTACGGTTTTACTACTCCCTGAGATACTCGATATTTCCACATCCTTCGATCCTACGGATGACCTCGCTTTACCGGCGGTCTACTATCGATTAGCCCAAGTCCCCCTCAGAGGTTTAACCCCTTCGATTAACAATCCAGCCATACCACCGACCTAATTCCCTATGGTGTGATAGCGCCCTATGCTTAAAGAACCCACCGTACCCGGTATAGGCTTACCGTAGTTCTTTCTCCTCCCCCATTATCCCCATGCGCCCTATGCAATTTAATCGTCTTGGCACCCTATTTGGGCGCCTTGACGCGCCCTCACCACATGTCACTCGTATACCCCATCTTGAACCTTCGCACGTCAATTATCACGCTATGTAAATCAGACAGGAAAAAAATCAGTCGCAAGGAAAAAACGACAAGCTATGATTTGCGAGTGTGAATTAGCAGTGTTACTGTGGGCGGCATGGCTTCTTAAACCAATCGTAGGTATCCTTAATACCTTCGCTTAAGCAATTATACGATCAGACTTAGCATAAGGTATAACAAGCAAGTATACACGAATCGGAAATATCATAATATCCTTTCACCCCCATCCTGCTCCGGGAGCCTCATGGAAGCGCTAAAGAAATGTTGCGATTACAATAGCCTCTCGGAGCAGCCAAAATTGGAACGAGAGCTGGGCGGAAAACGCCCACCTCTCTCCTCGCTTAAAAAACAAGGTGAGGTGTGAGATATACACCATCGAATCAACTCCTAATAACTCACCGAACTCAACAGGCTCGAAAGAAACATGCTATCTCGATCGACACACCATAATCCTCCGCAATCTCAAAAAAATGTATAGTACAGTAGAACCATAATGATATCTTATGATCCCGAAGCCTTATGCACTATATGATACCAAATACCACATGGCTAATAAGTTAACATCCAACCCAAGACAGGAGGAAATTACTATGACAAAACCTGCCTCCATTCCTTTGTCATATCCAGCTACAAACTGGGAAAGGAGGGTAAACAATCCCTACCATTCGAGCACCCACAGCCAAGGGTAACAAAACATAATTCTGAAAACCAAACTCTTACCCCCAGAAAGGCCTGTGGGAGAATGTGATGATGAACTCCGGAGGCCGGACAATTTCCGCAAGCGACGTATGATATACCAGCACAATGCTACGCACCTTCTCTAGAGAAAATCAATCATATCCCGGTAGTGCGGTAATGGCTTCAAGATTGTAGCGCTCTGTCGGATAATATCATACATTGCTCACTCGCTTTTCCATTTGTTCGTGGAGGGTTAGGGTTAGCTTCTTGTTTACCTCGCACCACGGGAGCAGTAGCCACCTTATCGGGGATGAGGAATGAGGTGGAAAGTTAATATTTTCACGGATACCCCTTCTAATACTGGCCTGACCACCTATCCATCCTCTCATCTAGAATGCCGCCACACATACCAATATCAGTAGTGGTGATAGGATTTGCGGATGTCCACCCATTCTCGGTAACCAAGGCAGATATCACAAATATTAGGACTTGTTTTTGGTTGCAATTGTTCCATTCCGTTGTCCCTTAACTTACAAATAACCGTTTCCCTTCCGTTGCAAAGGGGCTGTTTGACAAAGAAAAGTTGACTATTAATTCAGACGTGGCTCCCGTGGGTGAACAGTGCCAAATTGGCAACAACCCCCGTTTCTACCATGATAGTTGTTCAAACCGTTTCACAACGGAACAGTCCTGAACGGAACCATCGCAACCAAACAGGCCCCGAAAGATTGCTTATGGCGAGGGTTGTAAATTCTCTAACCCTAGACTGCTTCCCCGACTCCAAGTAGACTGATTCTAAATCACCTAGTATCTAACGTACATCTACACTCAGGGGAGAAAAAAATAAGAAGGGGAAAGAAATAAAAAAGTATAGAGAATAAAAATTAAATACCCCGAAATCAACAATCCATTTTGTAAACCGAAAACCGCGACGGAATTAGATATCATAAAACAGGGTGCCTGAATTCGATGCCACGACCACAACCGTGGTGGGTACAATAACCCACTTCCACTTACATTAGACAGGATCGGAGGATAAAAGCGAGAATTAGGGGCCATTATTTCGCGGCCCCCGTGGATAGCGAAGGAACTCCTGTAAGAGACCTAGGATTAGATTCTCAAGAGCCCAGGTGTGAAAAATCACCCGTGTGAGGGGGCGGTTGCATGGTTGTGAAGGTAAAAAAGAGCGGAAGAGGGACCGGGATCAACGAGACCGTGTTAGATGCCGGGGAATAGGACGAGAGCTAAGTAGGGTGGGACGACCAACGGAAGGGATATGTACTTAGTACAAACGGGGAGGCGGAGATTAGGGCTCGAGGATGGGAAGGATGCATTAGAGCTCTTCGGGAAGAGGGGGAGGTCGGACTTAAAAATCGATTGCCGACTGTGCAACAGCCTAAGCAATCTTTTGAGTAGGATGCGGGGGGGGGGGGTAGATCTCATATATCCGGCCTATCGTGGTTGACGCCTTCCCGTTCTCGTAACAGCGCCAGCACTGCTTCATGTCCATTCGCCATAGCCAATGAGATCGGTGTTCGGCCCCGCCTGTCTGGCCTACGGGGGTCGACGTCCCCGCGGTCTAATAACAGCCTCACCACTGCCTCGTGGCCATTCTCGGCGGCCCGCAAGATTGGTGTTTGGCCGTTATGGTCTGGCCGATTGGGGTTGACGTCTTTCCGTCCAAGTAACAGCTCCACAGCTGCCGCATGTCCACCCCCAGCAGCCCACGAGATTGGTGTTCGGCTGACAAAGTCTAGTTTATCGGGGCTGACGCCTTCCCGCCCGAGTAAGAGCTTCACCACAGACTCGTGTCCATTCTCAGCAGCCCACGAGGTTGGCGTGCGATCCCACCTATCTGGCCTATCGGCCAGGACTTCTCCGTGTTCTAGTAACAGCTTCACCACTGCTTCACGTCCGTTCCCGGCAGCCAGGGAGATTGGCGCTCTGCCATAGTTGTCTGGCCTATCGTGGTTGACGTCCTTCCGTCCAAGTAATAGTCTCACCACGGCCTCATGTCCATTCCCGGCAGCCCACGACATTGGTGTTTGGTCATGCTTGTCTGGCCTATCAGGATTGACGCCTTTCCGTCCCAGAAACAGTTGCACCACTGCCTCGTGTCCGTTCTCGGCAGCCCGCAAGATTGGTGTTTGGTTCCACCTGTTTGGTCTATCGGGGTTGACATCCTTCCGTCCAAGTAAGAGCTTCACCACTGCCACATGTCCATTCTCGGCAGCCCGCGAGAGTGGCGTTGGGAAGATGTGGCCTGGCCTATCGGGCTTAACTTCTTTCCGTCCAAGCAATAGCTTCACCACTGCCTCATGTCCCTTCCCGGCGGCCTGCAGGATTGGTGTTTGATCCCATTTGTCAGGTCTAACAGGGTTGACGTCTTTCCGCTTAAGTAGCACCTTCACCACTGCCTCGTGTCCGTTCCGGGCAGCCCATAATATAGGCGTTCGGCCGCTGTTGTCCGGCCTATTGGGGTCGGCGTCTCCCCGTCCTAGCAACAACTTTACCACTGCTTCATGTCCACTCATAGCAGCCCATAAGAACGGCGTAGCACCAGTTTCATCCATGCCGTTTATATCGACGCCACCCATCATTTTAAAAGCTCTCACAACCTCAACAAGCCCAAATATTGACGCACAGTGCAGCCCCGTGAACCTGCGAAAGCCGATGATTGAATGGAGAGGATGTAGACCGAGTGTGTGTTCCAAGAGTAGCCTAATCGATATGTGGTATTCGTAACGGCTAAAGAGCTTCAGTGCAAGCGCCTTCCCACACTCAGTGAGTTCCTTCTTCATGTGGACTCCCCAGTATAACGACGAATATTCAAGGAAGGGTGAGATCTGAGCCCTGTGAGCCCATAAGTTCGAAAGGGCCATTACGTGAGGTGAGTTTAGATATGTCAAGCAGGTCTCAGCAATTGTCGAGTGAGGGCTCGGGAAAAGGGTACGATTGCTTGCCAAATAATCTTGGAGCGTATAGTGGACGAGCCGAACGATCGATCCCTCCTTATCCACCATAACAAGCCCTTGGCAACAGCTTAGCAATGTTTGAATTGAGGGAGCATTGTCACCATCACAGTCGGTCGATCCTACTCCCACAGCCAAGGCTTGACATAGCTCCTCCGTTCGAAGGGGCCGCTCCGAATAACATATCCATACCAGAGCAGTCATCCCGAGCCTAGATTTCTGACCATCCTGTCCCTTGATCCGATCTAATGTTGTACGGTAAGCATCTCCTAGGCACAATCCATCCGCCATTACCCGGAGTCGGAGTCTTTCTCGCCGCCGATTAATGGTAGTTTCCTGCAAAATGGCGTCGAGGCTTAGAGCGACTAATAGAAACCTAGACATACATCTGTCAGTGGATCTCTTGGGTAGGAATTCCTGTTTAGCCGATCATACTCACATCTCCGAGAAAGTTTCCAGAAGCTTCTTCACAATTTCTGACTCCAACCTCTCGTCCATCTCGTCCGAGCTTGTATCTTCCGCAAGTTTTGTGTGGATGTATTGGGTAACTTCATCCTCCCGGGGGTTTACCGGCACAAGCGTTACTGTCCCAGCGAGATATTTTCCCACTTCGCCACCGACATGTGGTCTCCCAGTTAGAAACACTCGGGTGGTGGGGGACATTTTGATGATGTCCCTGAGCGAGAGAAGGATCTTGGCTCGATCCGGCGCAGCACATTCGTCCACACCGTCGAGGCAGAAAAATGTGGGGTGCCTAGATGAGAAGATCCCCAGCATCTTTACGATCTCAGGAAGTTGTAGTTTCCGACCACCGATGAATCTTTTGTGCCTTTGAAACGCATCCGTTATTTCTTTGGGAATCTGCCTAAAACCGCCGACAATCTGCTTGAGAAGAGCACCTAACACGCTGGCCGCAGACTGTTCCCCCTGGGCCATGGAGTCGAAATAGAAACAAGCTAGGGCAATATCCCCTCCAGCCACTCCCGCCCCATCGCACAAGGTATCTATTACAAGCGAACTAAAATTATAACTCGTTAGAAAAATACCCGGCTTCATGCTTTCTCTCCCTGAGCTCTCATATCTTACCTGATGTAGGTCTTGCCGACTCCTAGATTGCCTGAGCAAAATATGGTTGCCTTTTGCGATTCACCCTTGCCATAGAAGTCCCGCCAGCCTCGGAACTCTTGTGTCCGGAGAAGCCAGTCACCCACCCCATTAACGCGGCTCGTTTGAATGTCGTGGTGCCGTAAGTGGGGCTCGAGGGGCGACAACCAAGTCAGGATTTCGTGTCGATCACCGCTGAATCCGATGCCATGGCAATTAGGCATGTTGAAACGGTTGGTGTTGTGGGTAAAAAAAATAAAAAATAAAAAAAAGGCTAGTGTTATGATTTTAGGAGCCGCTGGTATGAATGGAAATATTATATCCTTTGGGATTAGGATTATGGGGGGACTCGGTAGCGGGGGCTGAGATTTTTTGAGATAGTTTTCTGTTTCGGTTCCTCGCTCTTCTGGGTATTGTAGAGGATTGGTTGACGAGGCATGGTAGTGTTCGGGTGATAAAGTTCCTGAGGGTGAGTGAAAAGCGGGGCTTATCACGATTGCTTCGGTTGGCAGCGGAGACAGGGTCCATCCCTACAGCCAAACTTTGTGAAAGTAAATTGATGTCCGTGTCTACTGCAGGACGCTTGGGATATATCATACCATGACGGTGGATCAAGCGGAGTTAATTCTTATCTTGTTTTGTGTAATACAAACTATTAAGGTCCATTCTACCACTACTTCCACAAGGCTTCTTTCTCTCCCGGGACCATGTTTGTTTCACGCACGAAAGGCCAGTGACAACGGCCGCCCCTCGTCAACAATCCTTCTCATGATCAATCAACAAGCGAAAGGCAGAACAACCCAGTTCTAGAAAGAAACAAGAAAAATATTTATTCTGCAAGATAGCCTTAGGGCAGAAAAAATGTGGGAAAAAAAATATTGAAAGAATTTGTTGTACTGTAGCTATGGTAGTAGGCAGCGGTGTGGTTGTCAAAGTGGTACTATTATGATCGTTCATGAGGAACAATTCTTGTCGCACCCTCATGTTCGAGTATTTAATTTACACCCAAATATGATAATATGATGCCGTAAAAACTTGAATCAATGGACGGTGTGCTCTGTCGTTGGGATTTCCTCTTTCAGCATGGTTGGGAAATATTTGTTTTTTCTTTTATCATACCTCGGAAGGGGGAAGCCTTGTTCTCTTTCTAGAGAAGGGAATTCCGGACGACACACGATAGCACACCGTCTAATTATTTAAGTTTTTACGGGTTGGTATGAAGGGTAGGGCCCTTTCCGACGTTATTATTACTGTAGATGCTCGATAGGATTTTGCGCACAAACTAATTCACAGCGCAAACCAGCCTCCGATTTTGGTGTTTTTCCTTTTCCGTCGATCAGCACTATATATTAATGTGCGCGCATATAATGCCATACCCGATTCCGGTCGTGCTGTGCCATACTCGCAAGCGGGAGTTGTCACCACAGAAAGATATCACTCCCCCGAGCTATCACTACTTCAGCATTTAAGCCCCAGATCAAATTAAAAGACTCGTGAGAATCTGCAGGAACACTCATGAATATTCCGGATCGTGATTTGATGCGACCGATGGATGCGATGGACGGTACAGCACTAGTACTGTACGGCACGCGATGAGTGGTTTCTCCATAAAACCACTCCCAAGACACACCACATAGATTTCCCCGTTGCTATTTTACCATAGAGTCTTCACTGCCCGGAACTGAAAGGGAATGCATGAACTTTGAGCCAGTATCAAGTGTTGCCAGTACCCCCGGAGGTGTGACCCTGAACCGGGGTCAGGGCCCGTTTACCCATAGACAACGGTCTAGCGGTTGGAAACGGTTCATCACACAGGAAGTTCAGGCGGGCTTTGCGGCTGGAGATGTCTCGAGGTGTGCAGGTGTTTACCCGCGTACCTGCAGTAGCGCCCGGTCTAGCGTCCGACCGAATGCGCAAACTCACCTCCAAACCTCCAAGGCAATCTAAAGTTTTTCTGACCATTGCAGCAACAAGAATTTTGCAAAGGCAGAAAATTGGGTAAACACTTTGGCACTCTGTAACCTTCTACAAGTATCGGAAGACAATGCCGGTTGAGACTCCGGGCTCGTGCTCCAGCACATTGTCCTGTTTCTCGCTCATCGCGTCTGTAGGGTTAGGGGTTTTTTTCTTCAAGACTTCCGCCACCTCACCTCCCCAAAGCATGGGGGTTGGTATCGGATTAGGGGAAGTATGATAGGACGCACATAACCATACAAGGGAGTAACTTCGTACAGGCAGAAATCATTCGAGCCACATACTCCCGTTCGGAATGTTGTTACTCATAATGTTAATGCTGCTTCTGGGTACTCAGTCGTCCGGGGACTCGCGCTAGATATCACAAATTGAAACACTCCTTATCCCGACTACGGCAAAATTCCCGACCTCAGGATTGCTGCCCTGCTATCAGTATACGATTCCCAGGCAATCTGGTATTCAGCGTAACAGGTCTGGCGGTCTAACAACGATCACTGCCTGGTGACGAATGATAAGATAAGTCATAAAAACAAAAGGGATGACGAGAGAGGAAGAAAAACTTGGTGTATATCTTATTCGACTGCCATAGTATTCGTCATCAGACCGGGAGGTCTTCTACATCCGTTTCCGGCAGAGAGAAAAGAAGGGTTGCTAGAAAGTGTGGATCCAAGATAAAATACTCAGAAACCAAAATCTAATGTAAACCGGAAACCGTGGTAGAATTTGACTATGATAGGTTAAACCTCTCCTTAGGCCGCAATCGCAACCCTGGAGTGCGATACCCCACTTCGATATATATTTTAGTGGATTTGGAAATAGGCGAAGGAAGCAAGAACTATTATCCAGATATCATACCCGCGTAAAGGGTGCAAGGGTATTTCTGGGAGGGGTGCGGAAATAAATTCGAAAAGTGTAGAGCGAAGAGCCTCCCGCAAAAGGCGGTAGTTGCATGACCACCAAGACAGGAGAGGAGGAAGGAGCGGCAAAATTAAAAGAAATGGTGTTCAATATCTGGGAGTCGGATAAGAGCCGAGGAAATCGGTGAGGCTGCCGGGAGGGGTATGTCCTGGGCGCCATCGGGGATGGTGCGAAGATTAGGGCTCAGGGATCGCCAGGAAGTCTTATCCCGCTTATGGATTGGTGGGCGGTAGGGATAGAGCTTGGGAATCTGCTATCAGCTTGTGGTATCCTCATCCCCCTTCGTGGGAGCTGGGAGAGTGGGGTAGGCCTCATACTCGGGCCTGTCAGGTCTGGAGTCTTTCCGTTCAAGTAATTGTTTTCACAACTGCCTCATGTCTATTCCGGGAAGCCCACAAGATTGATGTTTGGCGGGCGTGGGCTGGCTAATTGTAGTTGACGTCTTCCGGTCTGATAGGGCAGTCCCTTGACATAAGTCCTGGTGGTTGCAGAAGACTGAGGCAGTTTGTGCGTACGACTTGTATTAAGCAAAAGGCCAAAAAGGGCAATGCAATTGCGGAAAAAAGTGAGGAATTAAACATAAGGTTTTAATATTATTTTATAATTATAGAGAACTGGAATATATTGAATATGATAAAATACTCTGTAAATTATACGGGGGTTTTCGTGGTGAGTGGGTGGGGGGGGGGGGTTTTAGCACTCCGGTATTCTCGCTTAACCTTGCTGAGTAAGCTTTTACCAAGATCTTCAACTTCATGTGAGGGCAGCCTAACCACTGCTTATTTTTCAGCTTGCGAGTGCAGGGTTTGCCTATCTTTGCCTGCCAGACCGGGGCTAATGTCTTCCCGTGCCTACCAGATCTTCGCCACACCCCCACGGCCCGTCAATGAAGCCAACAAGACTGGAGTTTGGCTGGCTTTTCCGCGCGTGTTTGGGTTGATATCCACCGCCCCAATCGCCCACGGTCACTCGATTACGGTATACCCACATGCAGTATCTACCGAATCACGGTACATTGTGTTGAATTTTTTCCTTGATTGGTTTCATAAGTATATTCTCCTTGATAATATCATATATTTCTCTACTTGGTATGTGTTCCCAGTTTTACCTGTACACGGCGGACATTACTACAGCTAAGATATAATTGCGTATATTTCATTATAATTTTATGATAACGATTAGTGTTTTCTCATATGTGTTTCTTATCTAGTGTTGAGGATTTTACGGTTGTTTATGTATTATTATTTGCACCTGGCTTGGTTATATCATAAAGAATTTGTCCTAATTATTTCCTCGCACCATCTGAGATTTACCCATATTTATTGGAATTTTCTTGGCAGGATTCCAGGGTCAAACAGGGTTCGCACTTAGGTTTTTTACTATGTTTTCCCTTACTTTTCTTTGTTATATGGAGAGCACACTTCCTGTATAAATATAAGAGTTACCCTCTATCTCACTTAGAAGAAATTAGAACCAGAACTCCTACCAATCTGCTCTCATACTCCACAATTCCTTCTCCCTGACCGTGCAACGCAACCACCTCACACTTGCGCAGTATTCTCCACATAGCAGTAAGCATTGTGCACCATAGCTATATTTGAAACAGAGTATGAGCCCGGTCTTATAAAATGTTGATATCTTGCACTAGAATATAAAGATGAAAGGGAGCAAGAATCAAAAAAACTGTATAAAGGGCAGACAACGATTGATTGACTTATCTTCTACAAACATGCATGAACAAGACACTTAAGTAGAAACAATATGAACATCTAACCCTACAATATTTTCAATACAATTACATAATTCTCATCCCCTGTTACACCATCCGCGTACCGCTCTTTCCCCACATCTTCTCACCGCAACTACTCCTCTTCTTTTCAGTGTATCTACCCCTCTTCTTGCACTGTGCACCAAATACTAAACACATTGGTGAAGCCTTCAGTATACTTCTAGGATATTGTAAATGTGCAGGGTAGAAAACGTAACGTAGGTGAACAATGTTCTGGTGTTTAACAATACCACCGGTCACCAGTACTTCCTTCAGACCCTTAATCGTCAGGGTTATAATGGTAATTCGTATATACCGCCAGGGTTCAGCTTCGTATCTCTTTTAGAGTGAATGCTGAAATATTGATCAGGCCAAGACCGAGATTGTGCTTAACAAATGCTGATTGTGGGAGAACCTTCGAGAATATGTTGGCGGTCATCTCTTCAGTCGGGTAGTAGCTTAGTGTGATTCCTTGTTTCTGGACATGCTCTCACATAAAATGATATTGAATATCAATATGTTTAGTGCGAGCATGGAACTGGGGATTTCTGGCTAAGGCTAGAGCACCTTGATTGTCAATATATATGTTGCGCATCTCTTCTAAATGTCTTTTAGCTCCAAGATCCTTTTTTATCACTTGTTGCCAAAGAGATTCCTTCACCGCCTGAGTTAGGGCCACATATTCAACCTTAGTTGCAGATAATCATAGCGTAGCGTGTTTCTTGCTATTCTAGGACACAGCGGCCCCATTCAAGAACAATATTTAACCCCGACTGGACCCCCAGTTACAACTAAACCCCCAATTTGCATCAGTGAACCCACAACCCTGGCGCTCAATTGTATAACACAATCCATGATTGGGTGTTCCGGCTTGGTATCAGAAAATTCGCTTTACTGCAGACCACCAAGTAGGACCCAGGGTGGTACTATATTGGCTAACCTTTGCCACAGCATATGCGATGTCTGGCCTTGAGCCCAACATGTCATACATCAATGACCCAACTGTGGACTGATACTTTATTCTCTCTAGAGCAGTCTCTTCAAAAGTCAGAGAACGCTTTTCCAAGCGGACATTTGGATCTGCGGGTGTCTGAAGTGGATTGCAAAGCTCTATCCCATTCATCTTGAGTATCCTTCGTATATAGTTGCTTGGTAATAGGTGTAGGGTTCTTTTGCTTCTGTTACTTCTTATCTCAAGGCCAAGAAATGTGGTCAGAGGGCCTAGGGCGGTCATTTGAAATTCATCATGTAACTTCTGGTGTATCTATTAAATTAATTCTTGGGTCGGTGCAGCTACTACAAAGGGATCTACATAAAGTAGTAGTTCAATTTGTTTAGCATATTTGATAAACAGGGGATAATCATGTTTGCTGCGGGTGGTGCGGGTAAAGTTGTATTCCTGGAAGAAGACGTAGATCCTCGCATACCGAGCTCAGAGAGACTATTTTAATCCTAAATTGCTTTTATCAAGTCACAGGTCAATGGGCATTGATATCCTAATCGTTCTTTATTCGCCGGGATAGCTACCCCTTCTGGCACCTCCATATATATCCTTCCTTCTCGAGTTCCATTATGGAAAGCTGTTTGTTTTTTTTCCATCAATACCTTCAATTTCCCAAGAGCTTTTATAGCTGTAGCTGAGAAGTAGTTGAATGGTGGAGAATTTCACTACCGGGGCAAATTTTTCTTGATAATCTACTCAGTGTTGCTAACTATATCTCTTTGCTACCAGGTGAGCTTTATATCTCCCATCATCTGTTTTCTTGTATAACCACCGACAACCTATAGCATGTGGATCGGCAGGTAGTGGTTCAATCGCCCATGGGTGATTTGTGGCGAGCGTTTCTAGTTCGGACTCCCAAGCTACTTTCCATTCATCTCTTCTATTCCCGCTTAGTACCTTTGTAAGTGTCTGTGGCTCTTCGTCTTCTTCCTCCGCAAATAGGGCCAATTGGGCTTGTGGCTCAAGTTCCCAAGAGGTTTGGGAAATTCTTTGTGACCTTGGTCCCTCTACGCTGATTTTGGGTTGGGCTTTAGGTTTAGCATGCTGCACTGGTTGTAGTTGAGTAATAGCCTGCTGAGGAAGTAGAGCAGGTTGAACGGTAATTGTGTTATGCATTTCAGTGAGCAGAGATAGAACACTAACTAGTGGGGTTATATTATCTAGTGGGCAAAAATCATTTTTGTTTGTGGTTGCTTCTTCCATAACAGGGCTTGAGCTTGTATTTAGCCATGCAATAGTGGTATCCCTTCATTCATTTGGTTTGTTGCTAATGGTTGTTTTGTCGATTATGATATCTTGGAACCAAAGAAACTTTTTCTTCTCCAGATCAAATAGCTGGTATACCCTTGTACCCAGATTTTCATCATATCTGACAAGAACAGACTTGACTGATTTGAGATCAAGCTTACGTCTCTTTTCTTTAGGTATATGTACCCAGGTAGTCGCATCAAAAACCCATAGATATCTGACACATGGAGGCTTTCCTGTCCAGTATTCGAGTTGAGCCATATCGTTATACCTTTGTGAGAGAAGGTGGTTGTGAATATGAGCAGAGGTAAGTACAGCCCATCCCCAGAATCATTTTCCTAATTTTGAATCTTGTAGAATGTAGCAGCCATTATTCATAATTGATCTCTTGACTCTTTCTGCGCAGCCATTTTGTGCTGGGGAATAGGGCCGGGTAAAATCATGCTAAATTCTCACATCTTCCAGATAGTTTTTAAATTCTTTACTTAGATACTTCCCTCTACAATGGTTATGAAACTTGTTTATTTCCTTTCCGCTCCTCTTTTCAGCATGCAATCGATATGGTTTGAAGACTGTAAGTGGTTTATCTTGCCTGCTCAAAAGAGAAAGAATGATTTGTCTGCTCCTCTCTACAATAAAAGTTATTTAATACTGTTCCCAGCTGAGTCTGACAGTTTGCATTGGGCCACACACGTCCAAATGTACAATCTCTGGTATCTCATCCACTTTTTCTCAAATCATCATTGTTGCTTCCTTGCGCTGCTGGCCTATAGCACAAAGTCCACATATATCTGTCGCAGGTTTCTCTTTATTTGTAATCTCTATATCCGGTACTTTACCTGAGATGTATGTGACCGATGTGGTATCCAGAGTCTGAAGGCAAAATCTCCAATGCCTTATTTCGACTCTTGTTGTATGTGATTGGTTCATCGCGAAGGTTAAATGCCCCTCCATTCCTGGTTCATTTGACTCAACACTGCTTTGATCTCTTGGGTGATATAATCTTCCATACCACTAACCCAATATACTTCTAACTCCAGTGTTACTAATTGTATATACTATAGGACCAAACTCCACATCAGCAAAAATTATTACCTGCGTCCTGAGCGTCCTGTGCATCTGACATACAGCAAACTCAAAATGTCAATCGCTACTCTCGATGTGGCACAAGCATGATTGTGCATCTGGACACACTGAGCACACAACTTGATGCCCCATCTAATATTCAGATGGCACCCAGAAGTAGCACTACTTCTTCTGAACTTTCTTCAAGGGTCCCCCCTTTACCTGCTCCTAACCTAGGTCACAATTTATTTTATAACTTGAAAGTCCTTGTAGCTAGTCTTCTATTATATTGAAATACAGGCTTCTCCCAGGCACACCACACCAAAGACCCCCCATAAAGACCCCCGTCAGAACACTCTGTAGCGCTATGGATAATGGTGGTATCAAGACATTGTTTACGGTGCCGGATAGCTGAGAGGACGTAGTATGACCTCCTAAAAGGGGTCTGTTATCGCACACCGCATATTGGCGCAATCTGGCTTTAAAGTCCACGCTCACCAAAACTAAAAAACCAGGAATAATACCACCCCCTTCAGAATACTCCATAGCACCATGGAGAATGGTTGTATCGAGATGTACCATATGGCGCTAGATAGCTGAGAAGGCGTAGAATGACGAGGTAAAAGGGCTGTGTGATCCCAGACCGGATGCCGGCGGGATCTGGGGTTAAGGTTAGCGCTCATTGGACCCTACTCAAAAGGAACCCGGCATAGAGAGAACCCTGCCCTTCAGAAGACTCAGTAGCACTATGGGGAATGGTGGTATCAAGACGTTCTTTACAGCGCTGGATAGATGAGAAGACGTAGAACGACGTCGGAAAAGGGCTCTGTGATCGCGTACAAGATGCCGGCAGAATTTGACTTTAAGGTCAGCACTCGCCAAACAATAAATAAAACTGGAATGATTTCCCCCCTTCTGAATACTGATTATCACAATAGAAAATTGTCGTATTAAGAGGTTCATGACGCTAGATAGCTGAGAAGAGGTTGAATGACATCCCAAAAGGGCTCCGTGATTGCACCCCAGATGCCGGTGGAATATGGCTTTAATGTCAGCACTCAAGAGACGCGTTCTAAAAGAAACCCAGCGTAAGATCTCTCCCTTCACAAGACATTGTAGTGCCATGGGAAACAATCATATCAGGACATTCTTTACACCATTCGATAGCTAGGAGAACGTGAAATAACGTCCCAAAAGGGCACTGTGATCACAAACCAGATGCTGGCGGAATCTGGCTTTAAGGTCAGCACTCGCCAAACACTAAAAAAGCCCGGCATTATACCTCCCCCCTTCAGAAGCCATTGTAGCGCCATGGGAAATCATCATGTCAGGACGTTCGGAACAGCGTTCGATAGCTAGAAAGGTGTCGAATAAAGTTCCAAAAGGGCTCTGTGATCGCATATCCAATGGAGGAGGAATATAGCTTCAAAGTTAGTGCTTGATAAACGCCTCAAAGAACCGGCATAAAGGTAACTCCATCAATAATAGTTAGGTCAGGATTGATCTAATGCTGGTGTGTAGCTGGTCTGATGGTTGACATGTGGCAGGTGTTTGATTCAGAATCAATGTAGTGGCTGTAGTGGAGGCTTTAGGCTAGGCCATGAAGAGGGAGTATGTAGGGGGTGTGTAATGAAATCAAAGTATGAAGTCGTGCACATTGCGTCTAAGAGTAAGTGCCAAGAAACCACAACAAAATGTGCTGACTAAAGACCGCTAGAGCTATCACTCACTTTCAGAGTGGGGTGGGATGGCATTTTGGCCTTCAGAAAGATGAGGGGTGAATTCAGATGAGCTGTAGTATTGTGAAGTGTATCCAGATGAGCGGTGCCGTTGTGAAGTGCGTCCGGATGAACGGTGGTGCTGTGAAGTGCCTCCAGAAGGAATGGAGGTATGGCAACTTGCATCCGGATCGAATTTGATTGTGCAATACACCTCTAGATGCACAGGATGAGGTGGAGGCAAGAAAAACGTCCTGTACCAGGTTTACTCCTGTCTAACGAAAAGATATAATTGAGGGCGGGCAGTTGACTGGCAAGCGCTAGGTCTAAGGGAGGCTTCGGAGGACTCGAGGCTCAAGAGGGATAATAGTTAAAGGGCAGGTAGAACGCTGAGATCGCTATTCAACCAACTACATCCTTACGAGATGAGTTTGGTGAAGTCTGTCATTCTCCTGCTAGACAGAAGATGAGTTAAAATACAAGAGTTCCCCCTGAGCGATAGTAATCAGATATCCTGCGACCACAATCATTCACGGGAAGTGCACCTTGCCCTGCATCGCCTGTGATCCCACATGAAACCTAAGAGTTATAACACTGCCTGAATGCTATCGTCAGCTTACATGACCCTTCCTTTACTTATGATCCTAAATAAAGCAATAAACATCAAAAACCCAACTTAACATAAGCTACCGGGCCTTAATATACCTCCAGGGCTGTAAAACAATCAAACAAATCAAAGTGAGCAAAGTAATCAAACTAAATATAGGAAATCCAGCACTCCGCTTGTTACTGCTTCCTGTGGGTAGCGGCCTTGCAAAGGGGTATTGGTATTGACTCTAACCAAACCGGTGGTATAAACGAGGTCAAGTACTGGAGACGCTAACAAGTAATGAAATAGACTCTATTACTTTATCGAAACTACTAAGAGAAGGCCAAGTGCTTTAGGCCTGTGCGAAGCTCTAAGATTCTCGAATTGAACTGCACAGAAGATAACGGTTCAACCAAGTATATTGAAAAACTCTGTCTGTCGAAGTCTGATCTCTCTAAGTCCGGAGAGATACAGGTCTTTAAATAAACTTGCGATAATCCATCTTGCATCAACCATATCAAAATCCTAAGGCATCAAACGATACCTAACCCATACACAACCAACAAATAAACAAGGCTTACGAACTTCGACAGTTTGTATCCTGAAACAATACAAGTAACTAATAAAAAGGCTTACAAGTCTCCTGAGCTCATATCCTAAAACAAAACAGAACACAACTGACAAAACATACAAATCTCCTGCACTCGTATCCTGAAACAATACATAAAACAACTCCATACCTAAACTGGTAACCTGTACCGGTTACACAGCTTCTGTATACAGTTACCGGAATATGTATACATGTTACATTCCCTCATTCTGAAAAACCATAACCTTTCCTAGTTCTCATAACCAATTTCGTCCATATCTATGTGCTATAGGAGCTCGTGATCACTAGTGGGGAAGTAGTCCGGCTCAGAGCTGCTAGAATCGTATTCTTCGTCATCATAAGGTTCCAAGAGGTCATCTGGAATAGTGGTAGTGGTACAGGGTGTAGAGGAAACCACCATCGGTTTCCTGGAGGTCTTAATGTAGTGGGAGGTAATCTTTGGTGTTGGCTGATTGAGGTGATTTTTGTGCCAGTATGACTGGATAAGTTCCAGGGCATGTTCGAGGTTCTTGATAGGCTCCCAAGAGTCATCAGTTCTCTCATAGCCCTTCCAGTGTACCAGTAATTCTTTACTGTTGTTCTGGTACATGTAATGAAGTATGTACTTTTCTTCACATTATTCAGCATTATATATAAGGATAGGGGCGGGTTTGTCTATCCTTCTGGATGCAAACCTGTCGGAATCATTCTAATTGTATGCTTTGAGCGAGGAGATGTGAAAGTATGGTTTCTGTCTGGCCATGGGGAAGCGCAATTCGCGTTTGAAGTTGTTTGTATCATTATCATCTGCTAGGACTTTGAATGGTCCAAACCAACGAGGTTCTAACTTCTTGAATCGCCCAAGAGAGGCGGTGTAAGGGCATCCAATAACAAATGTTGGAATTTTCTGTATATTTCCTAGTATAATTCATGACACTACAGTGTATTTCTTTACTTAGTTTGTGTTTCGGTTACGCCTGTCCACAGCTTACATTACTACAGCTGAGACCTATATTATGCTGTTTTATTGTTTATTTCAGGGTTATATTTAGGATTTAACAGGTGCGTTCCTATCAGGTGTGTAGGACTTTACGGTTGTTTATGCATCTCTTATGCACCACTCTTGGTCATAATATTTCTAATAATCTCCGCACTCCCTCATAGTGTAACGTGGAGACCCTATAGAGAGGTGAACTCCAAGGTTGCGACCGCACCAAAACTGAAAGTAGAAGATAAAGATAGAGTAAATAATTCACGTAAGAATAAAAGCGGTTAAACTTAATATCGTTAAGCTGGGAGCTTCATTCAAAAGTTCTCTGGAGGAAAGTTGGTTACCGAAGTAGAATGACAAACGCTTAAACTTAAGTAGATATCAGATTTAAGCCTTTGACAGTCAGGACTACTCCGACCTTGTGCGAGCACCCTGTGCTGCTCAGGGTTTGTCCGAGGTCTACCCTCCATCAGGAATTATCCTGCTGGAAGTGTCGGACCAACTCGGGTACACTTAACTCCGTCAATAGGATATGACTTTCTGCAATGCTTCTCAAATACAACCCCAGGTGGAAAAACTCTTTCTATCGAAGTCCTGCCAGTGGCTAACTGTCATGATAACAACCGGAGTCAATACCTGGGTGGTGGACTCACTGGCCCAGTGGTAGTTTTGTCTATACAAGCTATGCAGTCCATCATTTAATCTACGCGACCATCCAATGTGATAAATTGACATACAAGCTCCCCCGGTGAGATGTAGCCGATGGTTGGCTAAGCGGGCGCTACCCATAGCCAGCCTCTTGGGATATACTCTACTGTGATAAGACTCATACCTCTAGAGTCCAATAACAACCGATAGTAATGCTACAACTCAAGGGAAGAAGGTCCGGGCTGGTTACTGAGGTATTTGTCTTTAAAGCACCCTGGCCTTCTGAGACAACCTGAGTACCACTAGGAAGAATACCCTACAACCAGTAGGCTAGAATGGACTCCTAGATGCCCGAGAGATCATACATGGGCTACCTCTATTTTGGTGGTTACCCATACTCCCCTTATATATCCAGCGAACGACATTCAGTCGGACATACAGCGACGACTTATACGGTGTTACGGCAGCTGCTTCAATGACCTCTTTTTACTAGCAAACGAGTATCTACAAAGCTGTCTGACTATGACGCGCCGTCCCAAAGCTGGGGCTAGAGGAGGGTGTTAGCAAAACCCGCCCAAGTTCAATAGCATGTTCGGGCCACTCTTACACAGGCGTGGGGCTTCCCCACACAAATGCGTGTGCGCTCAAGAACATCTAAGAGCCCGTAGAATGTGCGGCAATCGACCTCTAAGTTCTAGGATGACTTTGCTGGTGAAGGTAGGGTAACTTGGACTCATCAGTAGGGTAACCGGGGTCCATGGGCATAATGACCAAATTCCCAAGGTAGGGTAACTTTGTCCTCTTATGCCATTAACCACTCCGGGAGTCCTCCAGTCGACCTCAGAAGTTGTCTCCGAGGTCTGTGTAATGTTCCCATAAATTCCTTGACTTTATGCGAACCTACTCCTGAAAGGTTACCCTGCCTTGTAGAGTACCCAAGGTTACTCTACCATGTCCTAGGCCTCGTCCTAGGTTAACCAGCTATTTGTATACAAAGTATACCAGACCATACCACCTCTGGTTACCACTTGGTATACCATTTGGGCTAAGGTGATAGTCATTGTAGCTACCTATCGTAGGGTCGTTACACTACTCCCCTCTTCTCTTGGTCTGTCCTCAGAGCGTGAACGTCGTCTCTTAGTCCCACTTTTTGAATTGTCTATAACCCTATGGTGTTTAGGTTTAGACGGATACCTCTCATGGAACTACTGCAACGCCTGCATTGCGGCATCTTCTAACATCTCGAACGGTTCCCAAGAATTCTCTTCTGGACTGTACCCTTCTCAAGCAACCATATATTGCACAAAGCGGTGTGGAAACTTTGACTTAGGATTCCCGTACCATCGGCTATCAACCACTTCCGCCACAACATAACTATTCTCATTGTCTACAATGTCAGGTGTTGGTTGCTCCTTTTGAGGCCTGCCCACAGGATCCTCGCGATAGGGTTCCAACAGACTAACATGGAATACAGGATGAATGTCCTATCTTTCTGGCAGCACAATCTCGTAGGCCCTAGACCCCACCTTCCATTGGACAACAAAGGGTCCAAACATCTTATAGTCTAGTTTTTCCATAGCCCATTTTATACGGAGGTTGTTGCGGTTTAGCAGAACCCTATCCGCTTTCTTAGCTCTGCCTTGTGTGACATCTTCTAGTATAACCTATTCCGGAGCTGGCTGTCTCTTTTGATCATGCCATTTCCGTTGTCTTTCCTCTGCCTGCTGTATTGTTTCTGGGATCTCTTGCCACGTGCCTTCCCAATCATTCACAACAAGCTCGCTGTCGGGGTGGATTCCTTTATTATCAGACACTATCCCCGACCACTGAGTCTGTGGGGAGAATCCATAATTTATCTCAAAGGGACTAGCCTTTGTGGATTCCGACATTGAAGTATTATAGGCATTTTCCGCAAATGGCAACAGCGATACCCAATCGTCTTGCTGATATGAACAATAACTTCTCAACTATTGTTCTAGTGTCTCGTTAACCCTTTGAGTTTGCCCATCGCTCTCTGGGTAGAATTCGGTAGAGAGGTTTAGCTTTACATGCAATTGCTGCATCAGGCTTGTCCAAAACTTGGACGTGAATCAGGTATTTCGGTCAGAGACAATTGATTCAGGCAGCCCATGGAGGCGCCAGATTTCTGTCACGAATGTCAAGGCCAATTCCTTAATGTGTTCCTCGGTCCTTAGCGGTATGAAATGTGAGATCTTGGAGAACCTGTCTACGATGACTCATAACTTTGTATACCCATCGGACTTTCGTAGACCCACAATGAAGTCCATGGATATTGCCGTCCATGGCCTCGTGGGAACTTCTAAAGGTTCTAGGAGCGCAAACTTCTTATGCCGGATGATTTTATTACGTTGACATACATCGCGAGAGCGAATGTACTCGGTAATATTTTCATCCATCTTTGGTCAATAGAAGTTTGCCCTAACTCTACCAATGGTCTTGTATGTTCCGAAGTGTCCAGCAATCTTTGAATCATGTTCTGCCTCCATGATTGTTCGCCTTAGACTTTCATACTTTGGAATATACCACCTGTTCTTATACAGGAGTAAATCCTTTTCGATACTAAAATTTGTATCGACCTCACAATGAGCTTTGAGGAGTAACTTCAGCGTTGCTACATAGGTTTCATCCCTATCAGCTGCCTTCATAAGAGCCTCATGAAATGTTGTCTGCAACCGAAAACCTTGGCAAGTCTGCAACACATGTGGTCGCAGGATGACGGGCTCCTCATGAACATACTGTCCCGAGCGAAAAAAGTAAAAGGTTCGGAATTACACCCCCCTTCAGGGAGCTAGTCCCTACGCCTTGACAAAGCAACAACCTTTTCATTTAACTGTCCCTCTCGATAAATAACCTTAAAATTGAATGATTGTAGAAATTCTCCCGAGCGATGTTGTCTCCGGTGTAGAGTCTTTGTAGTACTGAAGTACTCTAAATTCTTGTGATCAGTGTACACCAATATCTGATCATCAACCGACATCAACATATATGCCCATTCCTTAAAGGCTGCCACTATTGCGGCCATCTCCTTATCATGGATGTGATAATTTATTTCTGCTGGCGAGAACTTCCTACTATGAAAAGCTACATGATGCCATTTCTCATCCTCACAGAGTTGAGATAATACGGCTCCTAACGCAAAGTCCCTAGCGTCGGTTACTAACTTAGTTGGACGAGTGTCATCAAAGTCTGTCAGAATCGGACCTGTAGTAAACATCTCCTTCAACTTGTCAAAAACATCCTGACATGAAGGAGTTCATGTCCATTTGATACCTTTCTTTGACAAGTCCGTTAATGGTTTGGTTATCTTGCTAAAACCTTTTATGAACCAACAATAGAAATTGGCAAAGCCTATAAAACTTTGCACATCGACAACCTTCTCGGGCGTTGACCATGCCCGGATCTCTTCAACTTTGGTACTTGTCATAGAGATTCCTTTATCGGATATTTTATACCCCAGGAACTCGACTTCCCATTGATGGAAGCTTGACTTCTTAATGCTAACGCAAAGGCGTGCCTTTCTCAGCCTTTCCATGACTCGCCTAACTAGGGCGACATGTTCTTCAACTGTTTCCATATAGATCAGAATGTCATCCATATAAGCGATGACTCCGATATCTAACATGTCACGGAACACATCATTGATCATACTCTGAAAGGTTGACGGTGCGTTGCATAACCCAAAGGGCATCACGGTGTACTCATAAAGACCGCATCTGCTTTTAAAAGCGGTCTTCCATTCCTCTCCTTCCGCCATGCGGATAAGATAATAGCAATTCTTCAAATCCAATCTTGTGAAGATAGTGGCTTTACCAAGCATATTCCTGAGCTCGCTCATCAAGGGCAACGGATACTTATTCTTAATAGTAATCTTGTTCAACCCTCGGTAATCAACACATAACCGAAGTGTACCATCAGGTTTCGGCACAAATAGGATAGGAGCGCCTATTGGCGAAGTAGATCTTCTGATCTTTCCATGATCCTCCATTTCCTTATTATAATCCCATAATGCGTCTAATTCCTTCTTAGACAAGGGATATATAGGCCCATCTGGCAACTTGGCATCAGGGACCAGGTCAACACGGTGATCGTATTTAGTATGCTCGGGCAGAGCATTTATCCTCTCCTGACTGAATATATCTGCATAGTCTTGATATTCTGGAAGGATTTTGACCTTAATATTGTCCCCGTCTTCATCAGTGTAGAGGGCCATTCCCATGACAAAGATGTTGTCTGGGTCTTCGGCTAAGAGTTCCTCCTCTGTAATGAACTCTATACGCCTTTCTTTTCTAAGGCAGTGGGCTTTACAATAATCAGAGCGCCACTTCAGACTGCTTTTTTCCCAGTTGATATGTGGGTTGTGGTCCTTTAACCACGACATTGGCAGGTAACCATTCACTTTGCCTGCCGGCATGTCTTCGACTTCAAACAGCATTTTATTCATGTGGTCTCCTATGTACCTATCTACCGTAGTAGTATAATGGAGACCCGAACCTGTGATATGATTCCCACTGGCATCTGTTATAGGTGTCGGATCTTTCCGACGAACGCAAGGTACTTGGGCATCCTTAACCCAATCGCTACTTAGAACAGCACCAGTAGCGCCACTGTCCAATAATAACAGGACTTCACCACTCAGCCTTTCTTGGTTGTGGCTCCATTCCAATCTCACTCTCACGTGAATGGATCTTGTGTGTGGCGGTGGGCCAGCAAGCCTCAACCGCTTCTCTGGTCTCATGTCCCTAAACATTTCGGTTAGTATTTTTCAGAAGGATATGGTACGTTTTACAATAACAAGTCAATATCTCTTGCCTTTCGACACAAGAGCGGCCACAACGGGTCGTGAATAGTTTTATCACCTGATATATTTATGGGGTTTTAATACCTAGGGTGTTTACTATCACGCCAGCATGATTTCGGGTATTCAACCCTCCTCAGCTAAACTTGCAAAATAACTTCAATTGCTAAGTCAAGTCCAGCCTGATGAAATAAAAACAAAACCCAACCAAATTCCTTCCAAAAAATGGAAAACAGTATGCGATAAGCAAACAATACATTGCACCGTATCAAATAAACAAAACTAAATTGAAAGAGCTGTAACCATCCCAACATGTCACAAAAGAAACCTTCCTCCATCCTGCATTTTCTAGCACAATATATTCGTTTCAGTTTTGCAGCCCTTAAGGCTGGGGAACATACAACCGACATCTTTCATCTTCACCTAGTATGCCCATCATTTGGCCTAGCATAAAGTTTTAGGATCTTTCCATCCATGATCTTATCATAGGATCAAGCTTACCTAGTCATCCATGTCGGTATCAACCTCCAAGATATCCAAATCTGGGGGGGGTGATCCACGGAGCTCGGCAACAACTTGTTTCACAGCAGGTTTAGGAGCCGGTTCAACGCGTCACAACTTTGGGCCTTGGGTGGCTTCGTATCCAGCCTTACCAGTACTTCGCTTTCGCCTGATGTTTGAGGACGCGACAACTAGGGCTGCTGATGGACACTTCGCCCAGTAGTGACCATCTTTTTTCCACAACCGGAACATTGAATCAGCCGTTTGCGCTTGTCAATCAGAGTCTGAGGCACATTCCGGTACCTCTTTGAATGCTCGGTTTCTGCGGGTTTTGTAAACCCTTGCTCTCGGTTGCGGGGCTTCTGCTGCCGTGGGCCTGTGGCCTTTTTGTCCTTCCTTTGTCCCTTTCTCTCCGAGGTATTCCTGTCGTTGCTCTTTACTCGTTTCGAAGAATTAGGCTCCTTTTGTACCTGTGTACGAAAATTGGAGGCATCTTCGAGTTGGTGTCCAGTTTGACGCAGTAGGTCTAGGTAATCCATGTCTGCTACTGGATGGGGGGTTTTCATGGACCAGGTAGTGTTGTGGACGTCTGTCATGCCCATGCGTGCTCTTTCTTTCACAAACTCCCCACTATACCCTGACACTGCTGCAAGGCGGATAAATTCGTCGATAAAGCGATCGCCCTTTCCGCCCTTTATGTACAACTAACTCCATTCCCTCAGAGCGCAATTCCTATCCGAGTGACCGCCAAAGCTGCCTTCCAAACGCTTGCGAAACCCTTCCCAGGTTCGCAACTCATTCTTGGGATCAAACTTGATCCCTCATCGTTTGGCTGCATCTTTGTTAATGTGCGGGTGTATGGCGTTATACCATTCTTTGGCAGTATCTCTCAAGAGAGGGATGTCGAGGCTGACTTTGTCGCTTTCTTTTACGAAAGAATTGCGGAAGTAGTCAAGCTTAATCTCGACATCATGTACGAAGCGTTGTGTGTCCTTGGGATCCCCAGTGAAGGGGTCAACTCGAAGTTTCTCTGGCTTCTTAGGCCGATGGGATGACATCTTAGGCTTATGACACTCCGGAATAAACTTATTCAGGGCCAAATATCGTCTATCGTACTTGTCCATCTTTTCTCGACTCCAGTGGCGTTGGCGACTGCCAAGGAAGTCTATCGGATGGGGGGGTGAGACATCAGATCCATCACTATCGGACGAAGAAGAACTGGAATCACCCGGATCATCTCCTCCAGCAATGTTTCCGCCTCTGGGAGGTTGTCCACCTCCAGCCCCTCAAGTGTTTCCACCTTGGGCTCCCCCAGGCATGTCATAGCCGTCAAACCCTTCTTCCTCCGGCTCGTCCTCATCCATCTGATGAGAGGGTGGGTGTGAGGGTGAACGTGGTGGGGGCGGTTGACGGACGGATTGTTGAGGTTGGGGTCTCAGGTAATCACGCTGACAATCCCCACAGTCGGATACCTTATGTCGGGTCGACTCAAAATAGGTACAACGGCTCTTCGTGGTGATGGCGGTTTGTTCTTTCGGGGGTATTATAATGACTTGATTCATCCCTTTAACACAGGATGCCCGATGCGAAAAATAACACTCACTACAGTCTCCCCCAACAATGCAACATCCTTCGTTACCATACTTCGAAGCAAATTGTCCTGGTTGATCTGGAAAGCCAGAATATCCAGCTCCGCCAGAAGGCGTTGCCGGACCCGGTGGTACCTGTGCCGTAGCCGAGACTGCCGGATTGTGTGCAGTGGCGGGTATTGGCGTTGAGGCCGCAACCGTGTAGGGCCGATCTGCTTCTACCCGTATCGCCGGTGCTGGTGTGGCAGGTTCAACTACCGGTGGGGTAGGTACGTTCTATGGAGCTCGAGGTGGTGGCTCAGGCGAGGGTTGCCTCGAGCTTTGTCTCGAAGCTTGGCTTCTAGACTTGGTAACACCACTCCGCTGAGCTGCGACTCGATGATTCCTGAGCTTTGCCACAGGGCTAACACCTCTAGATCTCATGGCTTGTTCGAATGCCACTGTCAACGGGGCTGGTTGTGGAATGACCAACACTTGCAATTCCTGTTCCAATTATCTGACTCGCTCTTGCGATCTCAAGGCTGTCTCAGCGACTTGAGTCAAAATTCGTGCCATTTCCTTATGCAACATGACAGCCGCCATCTCAGCTGCAAATTGTGGAGGAGGCTCAATTGCAAGAGGTACCAGAGGTGCTGTACGCATGTTGAAGTCGTTGTCGGAGTCTATCGAGTACCCTTCCTGAACAGCCAACTCCAAAGCGGTCAGGCGTGCCCTGATTATTCAATCTGAAAGCGCTAATTTACGGTACTCTACCTGCTGAATTTTCATCCAGTGGTTGGCATTGGCTAACATCTCGTTTTGCCATTTGAGCTGAGTAGCGGTGATGAAATCTCCCATAGAAGCCTTGGCTTCTTGAAACCTCTTGGTTACTTCCCTCACTATGTAGCGTTCAAACAGTTTGCTTGTGAAGTGCGCAAAGGTCATGGGAGTTCGTCTTTGTGGAGGGATTCTGTGTCCCACCGAAGGGTCATGCGTGAAGCTTTGAAGAAAGGTAACAGGGTTTACTATTTCTAACCCCTGTACTTCTTCAGGTATGTGTGTGGGTTGTAGGTCGGCCATCTGATCCTCGATGGACTTCCATCCTATTCCGCGCAAGTCTGCAATAGCATTATAGCGGGAAAGGTCATAGTCATACTCGACTACATCCATATCTGAAGACATTGTTCTTGCTACATGATGCTTCTTGTACCAGAGAAGCTACTCGTAATCAAACAAATGTCAAGATAATGGATTTCAGCAATTCTCAGAAGAGATTTAAGCGAGTGCGCTTAACGATATACGGTAATGGGGGCACTCTATAGAGAGGTAAACTCCAAGGTTGCGACTGCACCAAAACACAAAGTAGAAGATAAAGATAGAGTATATAATTCAGTTAAGAATAAAAACGGTTAAACTTAATATCGTTAAGCTAAAATCTTCACTCAATAAGTTCTCGCGAGGAAAGTTGGTTATCGAAGTAGAATGCCAAACGCTTAAACTTACGTAGATATCAGATTAAAGCTTTTGACATTCACCACTACTCCGACCTTGTGCGAGCACCCTGTCCTGCTCAGTGTTTGTCCGAGGTCTACCCTCCATCATGAATTATCCTGCTGGAAGTGTCGGACCAACTCGGGTAGACTTAACTCTGTCAATAGGATATGAGTTTCTGCAATGCATCTCCAATACAACCGCAGGTAGAAAAAGTCTTCCTATCGAAGTCCTGCCAGTGGCTAACTGTCATGACAACAACCGGAGTCAATACCTAGGTGGTGGACTCACTGGCCCAGTGGTAGTTTCGTCTATACAAGCTCTGCAGTCCATCATGTAATCTGCGTGACCATCCAATGTGATAAATTTACATGCCAGCTCCCCCAGTGTGATGTAGCCGATGGTTGGCTAAGCGGGCGCTACCCATAGCCAGCCTCTCAGGACATACTCTACCGTGATAAGACTGATACCTCTAGAGCCCAAGAACAACCCATAGTAATGCTACAAATCAAAGGGAGAAGGTCCGGGCTGGTTACTGAGGTAATTGTCTCGAAAGCACCCTGGGCTTCTGAGACTACCTGAGTACCACCAGGAAGACTACCCTACAACCCGTCGGCTAGAATGGACTCCTAGATGCCCGAGAGACCATACATGGGCTACCTCCATTTTGGCGGTTACCCATACTCCCGTTATATATCCAGCGAACGACATTCAGTCGGACGGACGGCGACGACTTATACGTTGTTAAGGCAGCTGCTCCAATGACCTCTTTTTACTAGCAAACGAGCATCTACAAAGCTGTCTGCATATGACGCACCGTCCCAACGGTGGGGCCAGAGGAGGGTGTTAGCAAAACCCGCCCAAGTTCAATAGCATGTTCGGGCCACTCTTACACAGGCGTGGTGTTTCCCCGCACAAATGCGTGTGCGCCCAAGAACATCTAAGACCCCGTAGAATGTGAGGCAATCCACCTCTAAGTTCTAGGATGACTTTGCTGGTGAAGGTAGGGTAACTTGGACTCATCAGTAGGGTAACCGGGGTCCATGGGCATAATGACCAAATTCCCAAGGTAGGGTAACTTTGTCCTCTTATGCCATTAACCACTCCCGGAGTCCTCCAGTCGACCACCGAAGTCGTCTTGGAGGTCTGTCTAACATTCCCATAAATTCCATGACTTTATGCGAACTTACTCCCACAAGGTTACCCTGCCTCGTAGAGTACCCAAGGTTACTCTACTATGTCCTAGGCCTCGTCCTAGGTTAACCAGCTATTTGTATACTAAGTATATCAGACCATACCACCTCTGGTTACCACTTGCTATACCATTTGGGCTAAGGTGATAGTCATTGTAGCTAGCTATCGTAGGGTTGTTACACATAGATTGACGCACATTATTTGGGATTTACTTGGCAGGTTTTCATGGTCAAACATGTTCGCACTTATGTTTCTTTCCTTGGTTTCCCTATATTTCTATGGCTTATATGGGTGCGCACTTTTCTATAAATATGGTTGCTACCACCCACCTCGCTTAGAAGAATAAGAACCAGAACTCCTACCAATCTGCTCTCACACTACACATTCCTCCTCGCTTAGCGTGCCACGCAACCCCTCTCTCACTTGTGGAGTATTATTCACATAGAATAGATTGTGCCTTTGGCGTTCACATTTTGAACTGGTTATGAGCCCGGGCCCTTCTTATTCTATAAGAAATACGCTTACACGCTTCCACCCTACAGCGATGAACAGCGATCTACTGCCTACCTCCCTCCTAGCAACCATTGTTGCTTGCCTACTTACCTACCTCTACCTCTACCCAGCATCTTTTGTTGTGGAAACAGGAATTTCTCGGCATCCTCCTCGGCACACTTACTCAGCACCTTGCTTAAGTTTCCTTCGTTGCAACGGTTGCCTCCCCTTCCCTTTCTTTCCTCAACAATCACTCCGGTACCTAACTCAACTGACGCTCTGTCAACCCCTTTTCTGTCACTCAAACGGGATGGACAGGTAAAGCTTGTTACTGAACAAAGCAACATCTTTATTAAGGGACTTCACGGATACTGAAAGTTGGACTTGGTACTGGAAGTGCTGACAGAAATTTCTCTCATTTTTTCGATAAATCTTTTACACTAAAAATGACCGATGCAGGCCTAAGTAGACAACTTGGAGGAGGTTGCTCCTCAGGAACTGAAGAAACAATCACAGAGGCCTCTCACCCTCCTGCTGGTACGACTGCTCGCTCTACTCGCTCTTCATCCAAACGACCAGCAAGACCACCGTCGCCTCCGCCTCCACCACCACCTGAGCCCACAACATCTACTCCAGCTCCAGACAGACACATTCAAAGTTCTAAGAACTCGGTTGCTCTCAACTACAAACTGACCTCTATTCCAAACCTAGTTGGGACCGAAAACTACCGTCCTTGGAGAATAATCTCTCAGTATCTTCAGGAACCTTTTAACTGTTGGAATATTGTTATAGATGAAGAAATGATAGACACCTTCGAAGGAGACGACATCGACAACTTCATCAATCGCTATTAGTATGCAGCAACATACTTGATTCAAACTGTTGAGTCTCAATAGCTCATCCTCCTCTCAACCCATAAAACCCCTCCCAAAATATGGACTACTCTCGAGGATAAATTCGCTAGAGAAAACACCTCTTCCTTCTTCCACCAACTCAATTCTGATTTCAATACCAAGTACGATATGTTGGATCTTCTTTCTGACAATATCAATAAGTACGATACCCTTTGGAATCGTCTACACCTTTGTTGCTCTACTGCCTCCTCCACCGACTGATACACATTACCGTTTGCTTTTCAATCTGTGTTCAAGTCTCGCGAAGCTAAAGCAGAGATTCTCCTCTGTTCTCTTCCTGAATCGATGAATAATATTGTCGATAACCTCCAAACCAAGGAGGACCTTACCTACGATCATGTCTACAATAAATTGTGAGATCTGAAAACTCCTACCACCGTTAGCTCTGCGGATAACCAAGCGTATAAAAGCGCTAATGTTAAAGGAAAAGGAAACGATACCCGAAGAGGACAATCACAAAAGGGACCCACGGCTACCACCAAGGAATGTTCCTACTACAAAAAGCACTTCGCAACTGCTCGCTGCGATGGCCATACCTGGAATGAGTGTGCAAAGCTCAAGGCCGCCAACCAGAAGAATAAAGAGAAGAAGACCATGAATCCGGCTAAGATCGGAAAGGATGTGACTCCCGCACCGGTCGGTACATCATCCTCTATCTGCACCACTACAAAGATGTCTCCTCATCCCCGTTGGGTTATAGACAGTGGCGCAACCTCACACATGACAAACAACTTAGACCTTTTTATAAACTTCGAGACCATGAAAGGCACCGTTAGGTTAGGCGATAACTCTATCATAGAGTCATGTGGCCGTGGAACAGTTATGATCTAGGGCAAAACATCTCTTGGTCATGTTTCTTCTGTCTACCTTGAACGTGTTCTTTTGGTTCCTAGTTTGGGTTCTTGCAGTTGGTTGGCCTGGTGCGCTCTTGTTTCTTTGAGGACAGGATTTTCTTTGGTTAGTTCCGGAAAGGATATGTATGTTTTTTAGGGAAAATAAAACTGAGGTGATTTGTGGGAAGCTTGAGGGACCCAATTATATTGTACAAGAAGAGAAAGAGTCGGCTAAGAAACTTACTAATCAACAATGGCATGAGGCCCTTGGACATCCTTCGCCTAACTATCTCAAAGGCAACAACTACTCCGACGCTACCAACCTCCTGAAAATTCCGAAAGACTGGCAATGCGAGACCTGCATCACATCCAAAAGCACTGCGCGTAAACTCACATGACCAGCAGAGTGTAATGACCCTACGATAGGTAGCTACAATCACTATCACATTAGGCCAAATGTTGTACCAAGTGGTATCCAGAGGTGGTATGGTCTCGGATATATTATACACATGGCTGGTAATCCTAGGATAAGGCCTAGGGAATAGTTGAGTAGCCTTAAGGTACTCTACTAGGCAGGGTAACCTTTCGGGAAAACATTCGCATAAAGTCAAGCGATTTATGGGAATGTTACACGGACCTCCGAGACGACTTCTGTGGTCGACTGGAGGA
>Ga0307509_10001529_pt1 | contig 39004 bp, 60 predicted proteins | sample 10_EM_MG_FD_202245 | JGI IMG/M metagenome (GOLD analysis project Ga0307509, IMG submission 202245) | Populus trichocarpa ectomycorrhiza microbial communities from riparian zone in the Pacific Northwest, United States - 10_EM | ecosystem: Host-associated > Plants > Roots > Unclassified | place...
AACATAACGATGACACGCAAGTGCGAGTCATGTGAGAACTATGAGTCAACTGACTGCATAGCGTGAAACATAATTATGACTCACGATCGTGAGTCATAGAAACATAAACATACCTTATGACTAATAATTATTAGTCATGTGAAATCTGCCTTGCTTAGTCACGATTTGTGACATATAGGCCCTTGGGGATTTGGCAGGGGAGGAGTGATTTGGTATGGACCAGCAGCCTGGGCAGGTTGGAATTGAGCTGGCCCGGCTGCATTGGCTGTGGGAGCATATGGGGTGCCAGCGCCTGTATTCTGTACAGCTGGTGCAAGACCCCACTGGCTCCCTGGGGTGGCATTCGCAGGGAGTAATATGTTTGGGACGATCACCTGTGACGGAGCGACTCCCGGCACCTGCGGAAACGGCTTATTTTTCAAGGTGATTGTATTAGTCAACTTTTTCCCAAGGTCCTTAACCAGTTGGACCACTGCCTCGTCCACCTCCTGCATACTAGGTATGTCGTGCGCTGCAGATGCAGTGGCGAGTTCATCGCAGGTGGGTCTCAATTGCCGGAAGCCAGCGACAATTTGCAGGAATTCTGCATTAGGGAAGTGGTAAAAATTCGTCAGATAACCCTTGCCTAACATTTGTTTATTAACAGCACCCCGCCATGCACCCTATATGGTGTCACCTTGGAGACCAACCGCGATCCCCATTGACCTCTTATGCTCAGTGATTTTTCTCTTTTCCGAGTGTCGAAATGAGATTTCTCCAATGAGAGAATTAGCAGGAAGCTGATATGTCTTACCTGCTGGTGCCAGCAGCGGCCCGCCGGGTGGCATCAGTGCGTATTGAATGATGTTGATATTCTGCGCCATATCGAATATGTTTTGGAGTATATTGATTTGATAAATATGAGAGGCTAGAGATGTGCGTCTTGTTGATCTTCTGGAAGTTCTGAATGGCAGATGATTCTTGGTATGAGGTCCTCCTGTGTTGATCTGTTCCCATTATATATAAAACACTAGGATCTTTTAGGCCGGTGGAAAGATTCAAGTATTTTTAACAATGGATTAGGGAACCGGGATCTGACGCTCTACCATAGGGCACCTCCATAATCTGATTCAACTTGAACAAATGAAATGGAATAAAGACTCTTCCGTTCGAACAGGAAATATTCTCGCTCTACTATCAAGATCTTGAAACAAACAATCCAAAGCTGCGGCACGTAACCTTTACGCTAAGCAATTCAAAATACTTGATCCAGTTTAGATCATTCGGGCCGCTTGACCCTACTTGTGATCAACATGCATTGTTGACATCACTCCGATAGCCTTAGACTCGAAACGACACTAGGCCGGGATAATCTTAGGAATCTGCCCCCATGCCTAACAAATGTCCATTCTCCTGACGGAAATACAGCCGGTCTGGTGCATATGAGAAGCACCTGCGAAATGAGCACACAAATCAGGATATCGTCTTAGTGTTTGCAATAAAATATACATCGTCACCGACTACTAACGATAACAAAGGAAGCAACCTATTGCACAACGAGGGGCATCTCTGCCTGGATTCCGACTATGAATCAGATACAGATGCCACCGGACATGCGTATGGCGCATTCGATGAGATGAGTCACAAGTCTGATACAGAGATACTCAACGAAACTGCGAGTCCATTACCCAGCAAACCAATGCTTTATGAAGGGGCCGGCGAATCTATAGGAGATGTCAAGGGTTTTGAGCAAGAACAAAGCAATCTGTGTCCGCCCCCATGGGCCCCATTTAGTAGCACGCACAGTTTCAAGCTAGCGGCTGGGTTCATTGAGGGTAAAGTACCTAAGTCACGAATCAATGAATACTTCTCGATTGGTCTAGGTAATACTTCATCGGCCGGGTATAGTTCCATCCATACACTTCAGAACCTGCTTCAGGCATTGGATCCTCACAGTGCATATCTTCAATGGAACGAAGAACAGGTTGATGATGGCAAGCGAACATTGCTATTCTTCTATCGCAACGTTCTAGATTGAGTCAGATATCTCCTGCGCCAGATCGCCTACAGAGATGACTTCGTCTACTCGCCGCGCAGGGAATACGACACCAAGGACAACGGATATATGCAGAAATGCACACGGCGGACTGGTTGTGGGATCTTCCAGTACACCCTCATAACCCTTTTGTAAGTAAACAATCGCTTACTGAAACCAGGAGACACTTCCGCCAGGTGCGACGCTTGTTCCGATCATAGGGAGGTCTGATCAGGCACATCTCACAAACTTCTCGGGCAACAAGAAAGCATGGCCTGTCTATATCACGCTTGGAAATCTTCCGTCCGGCCGGCGCAACAGGCCCACATTCATGGCAGTTCTGCTTCCTGCATTATTGCCCATTCCCCCAAAACTATCAAAGTCCTCCAAAGCAGATCAACACCAGAAACAAATCAATGCTGACACCCTACTGGACGTATTGGAACTCATCTTTGCGCCTCTACAAGATCCGGCGCATGACGGCGTAGCAATTGACTGCGCCCATCTGAAGGTGCGGAGGTGCTTACCAATCTTGGCTGCGTGCATTGCGGACCACATGGAAAACAGTGCGCTGCATGGAACCAAATCCAACTTCTGTCCTAGATGCGAGGTGCCTGGGGTCGAATTAGGCACCAACATGAAAGTCTATCTAGTTAGAGATTACAAAATATATCACCATTACGACTATGAAAATTGGATCGGAGAAAACGACCACGCCGACATCACTCCTGAGAGTCTTGGTATTAGATTAGGTCAAAATGTTTTTTACGGGCTCAACTGGGTTTCGCCGTCAGATTTACACAAACCAGACATGCTCCATACAGTTTATCTTGGGTTATTCAAGCCCATGATGGACTGGAGCCACGGCTTTCTGAAAAAGCACGGACAACTTGAGGCATTTGACGAAGTTTGGAGGGCATTACCGGCTTACCCAGGATTCCTTGTGCCCAAAAAAGCCTACCGTGAGGTTACGCAGTGGCAAGGGAAAGAGATGTGGAACCTTGGGCGATGTGCTCTAGGCGTTCTGGATGTGGCGCTGCGTCAGCCTGGGAGTGCCCAACTCATACCGTTCAAGCGTGCTCTCGGATGCGTCAGGGTGCTGGTCAATTTCAATCTGATGCCGCAATACCGAAGCCACACAACGGAAACAATCACCTATATGGAAGACTATCTGGACACGTTTCACAAGATGAAGAATATCTTTTTAGAGTTTCAAGTAACTAAACGTATACGCGCGAAGATCGATAAGCAACGAAGGGAGCTGCGACATGAGAGGCCTAAGACAAGGGAGCGCATCACACCCTCGAAACAAGGCCGGATGTGCGATGCAGAAAGGGAAGAAGAAACCGAGCGATGTATGGACTTGATCTATTGTGAATCGCATTTCATCTTCATCAAGATGCATTTGCTGAGTCACTTTTGTGATCATATACGCCCGTTTGCCAATATTCCGATGTATTTAACCGAGTTCGGCGAGCTAGGGCATAAGACCCAAATCAAGGCTGGATGGGGGCAATCAAATAAAAACGATGCCTCACGGCTAATTGTGCCGAGCTATAGTCGACAGCATGGCATCCGAATGAGGCTATTAAATCTGGAATCTCTGCCACATTGCGGTGCAGATCTCTCTCCCGACGTGGTGGAACAGTTGGATACAACTCGCACCACAACAGCACCTGACATTCGTAGGCGGATGCTGAAGGGAGGCCGGGACAATGTTTCCAACATGGCCGATTTTGGTCAGGTTTTGGTTTCTATTCAAATTATATGTCGTGGATTGATCCGATTCAGCCCGCATAATCTGCCGCCAGAGCGCCGTCTTCTGGAGAACCTTGAGATACTCGAATCACTTCCGGTGGAGCTACTGACACAACTAGAAATTCCGGTTCTTGCGTTCCAAGAAACTGAAAGGTACGACATCCACCATGCGCAATGCACAGTGGCTCACAACTTTAGGAACAACGGGAGTCGCAATGATTGGGTTTGTGTGCGGGCGGGAACAGAAGACACGTATGTTGCGCTCCGGGGCCGTCTTCCAGACAAGCTCATTGCACTCTTCAAAATCAGAGACTACAGATGCGAGGATCGATTGCGCCGCCTTGCTGGCGTTCAGTTTGTGAGCCCAGTGAACTCAGGGCTGATATCAGACGTACATAGCCTTGTTACCGTCCAAATGAAGGAGGATGCTCGGGAGTTTACTGTAGTTGATATAGGGACAATTCTCGGCCTGGTGCACCTTATCCCAGAGGGGGATCGGCGCTGGACTGTCAATAGCCATATCGATTTGAGAACATTTAACAAGGTATATTAAGAGATCAGGATGGCAGACGGCATCTGCGATGCTATTTTGCGTTGGGGATTGATTGAGGGAGGAACCTAGTGCTAGTATAGTAGTATAAAATCTACCGATGAATAAACAAGCTATAGAGTAGACTCACCAGATTCATAAACTACAAGGGCGGATGATCAGTAGTATATGACCCGCATGCGGAAGACATGATTTAAAAAAAAGGTGCTACTACTCCCGATGCCAGCTGACACGACGAAGACCCAATAATAGGCTGCCTCCATTAGCAGATTGAAGTAACTTGAACGGGCGGGTGCCTGGAGGTATTCAAGATGCTAGTATGAGGCAACCTCAAATCCTGACACAAAGAAGCTCGCAGCACGACCCGGGTGGCATGGGATGTGAGCCGGCGTTGCGAGGAAACTAAGGACACATGGAATTTGACCGGGCGTTGCTAGCCAAATCACGACGCACAGGACGCAGGGTAATTTTTTGCTGATGCTTGTATCCACCTTCACCACCCTCCTAGATGGCTCACCACAGTGACCTAAAGTTCTAAGAAATCAGCATCCTCTATGGTTCTTACAATTTCGGGCAAAGATGCAGCAACTAAGGCAATCCCCACTGGCCTGTCCATCTTCAGCAGAAAGTTCAAAGTTCAGAAGTATCTCACCTTTGGACCAGACACTCAATGCAATAAATGTTTAGCCTTTGGACACCAGACCTCCAAGTGCACAAACGATAACCACTGCAACATTTGTGCTCGCGAGCATCCAGGATACCTCCATACCTGTGGCCATTCTGACTGCCCTACCAAGGGTAAACAGTGCCTTCATAGCACCCTCAAGTGCAGCAACTGCAGAAACCCACACCAGCCTGACTTCAAAGAATGCCCACCATACCTCAACGCCTACCAGGAAGCAACTGAGTGGAGGAACAGGGCTGACTAGGTTTCTTTACATGTATTTCCTTTGCTTTTTTAGGCATTAGGCGGAGAGGTGGATTTCTTTTGTAAAGGGGATGATTTGTTAGTGCTTATGCTAGGGGGCCACTGCAAAGTTACAACTATCATTTAGGAGAAGGTTATCACGGACCGACACTTTCTGTCATTTATGTATGGTAGTTGCCGCTTCATAGCCTACAGGCTCCATAAGCATCATGAATTATAATAATAATAATAATAATAATAATTTAGAGGGACCTTTGTGGTAGCTACCACCTGGTAAGGGGGTAGAAAGGCATAAGGTGAAGTGGGGTAGATTGGTGTTGTAGTAGGGTAGACTGGTGTCATAGTGGGGTAAAGAGTTATAGATAAGAAAAGGTAATAAGAGTTAGGAGAGCAACCAAAAGCAACAGGGGGACAGATAAACAACTTGACAAAATCAGAACCAACAGGGGAAAATGCGAAACAAATCACAATAATGAGGGTAAAAAGAGAGGAACTTAGCTGAAGGTTTCACAGAAGATCCTAAATGACTCCAGGAATATTCTGTTAAAGTTTTGGAGCAAGAGCTGCGAAACTCCACTCAGGGTGGTGATGATGTCTGGATTCAGGGGTAAAAAGAGGGCTAAAATTAATGAATTGTCCCAAGAAGGGGCTAAAAGTGGGAATTTTGAACTGAAAATTGGTGACAAGTATTTAAAGTGATTTATTAAAGAGGAATCTCTATGCAGGGGAAAGGAGAAGTGTTGGTGGTTGAGATAAAATATGGCGGAGGTTGTAGAAGTTTGGTGTGCCCTAAGGTAGATGTGGTATTCTTTGAAGTCAACCTGGTGTGGGTCTCCCCAGTTGCTTCATTTGAGTGTGGTGTGGAGGCACTGCTTGCCCTTAGTAGGGCAGTCAGAATAACCGCAGCTATACAGGTAGGCTGGATGTACTCTAGCACATCGGTTCCATTGGGTGTTATTATTATTATTATTATTGTTCATTAACCTTATGGAGCCAAAGGCTATGAAGCTGAAAAAGTACATGATTGTAGTTCCTCTCACTACTGGTCCCTGATTCCATCTCCTATGTCCTTATGTCTCCTGTTCTCTGGGCCACCTGCCAATCCCTTCTCTCCTACTCCACTAACACTCCCTGTGCTATCCTCCACTCCACCCATCTCTCCTTTTCCAACTCCTCCCCTCTATCTCCAGCTCTGCCTTCCTCCTCTTCCCATTCTCTACTATCCTCCTCCCCTCTCCTGCCTTTGCCAGAGCACTCACACTCTGGCCTCTGCCCTAAGTGTCCTCTCCTAGTACCTGCCCAATTCTTTCTAACAAATTCCCCCACAGCCAGCAGGCCTGCCTTGGATCCAAGCACATCTCGAAGGTGGAATTGTTGAGCAACTAGTTTGAGAATATGTCTGTGGTGGTGAAATTTGGTGCAGTAGAGGATTATATGTTCTGGTGTCTCTGGTGCTGGTGTTCTCTTCTCACAACCTCAACTACTACTGACATTCTCATCCAATCTGGAAAGATAGGAATTGAAGTAGCCATGCCCAAGTCTGAGTTGGGTGACTGTTTCAAGTTGAAGTCTGTTGAGCATGAAGAAGTGGGGTGCAGGGTAGGGAGTGGGGAGGTGGAAATGGAAAGACCTGTACTGTCTGCCCTGTCTGGGAGGTTGTAACTTGGTCCAGTACTTGTGCCAGGCCAGGAGGGCAGCCAGTCTTATCTGGGTCGTCAACTTAGTCAGTGAGAGGTAACTGTCCTGTGTAGGTTGGGGATACTCAGCTGCTTGTTGAGCTAATCTGTCAGCTTCATCATTCCCTTGTACACCTGGATGTCCAGGAACCCAGTGCAGATGAAGCTGTAAGTCCATATCAGAGTCCAATAAGGGCTTGGTAAGTTGCTGAATCTGTAGTGAAATTTGGTGTCCAGGGTGAGGTGTGAGTTTGTAGGAGTTCCTGATTGCTGCTTGGTTGTCTGTAAAGATCCAGATGTGCTTGAAAGAGAGGCTGGTCCTGCTGGCTTCTGTGAGTGCTCTGACAATACCTGCCAATTCCCCATCATAAACCTTCATTCCCATCCCTAGTCCTACCTTCCACATGCCCACAATCACTCCATCATACATCATAACCACTCCTGCCCCTACTCCACCTGTCTGTAATTCACTGCCATCTGTATAAAGGATAAGGTTTTCTGTATTATTGATGACACGAACCATCTCCCCTACACCTCCGGCGATTGAAATCTCAACACCAGGGAAATCATCGTGGGATTCCACCACCACCCCCTCTCCTCCCCCTTGATGGCTTCTGCCTAGGGGAGCGATGCTATAACCCCTCCTCTCCCTCTGGGTTCAGTTCTCCCCCTCACCCAGCACTTCCTTTGCACCTCGCTTAGGTTTTGCACGGTCGGCATTCTGTCCCCTTCGCTCACGGTCGGCGCTGAGCTTTCCAAGCCCTTTGCGAAGTACCTTTCCGTCTCGGTTATGTGGTCCTGTCGGGGAACACTTCGGTTAGTAACTTCAGCACCTCGTCTTCGTTTCGCATTTGGAAAAGCATCGGCCGCGGTTACTCTAGTCGGTCGTCTCAAGTCTTCGGAAGTCCTTCCTCCTCCCATCTCCCTTCCTCTACCTTCTTGGTTTTCGTCCCGTTGCTCGGTTACAGCTACTCCCATCCCCTCTCTTCCCACCCCCTCAGCTGGCACCTTACTGCTCCCCTCCCGCGGTCGACCTTCGGTCGCTATACAAAAACCCGCCTCGGTTACCCCCGTCCTCCTGGCCGTCGCTAATGCCGCTTTGGCACACCCTCCGGCGACCCCTAACCAGAGTCGCCTCCATACACCGTCCTATCCTGCCGTCGGGCACCGCTTCATCCCCCGGCACCGCTCCGGTGTGCAGGTCCATACTCTCACTTCCTAGCTCAGGCTGATACACGTCACTTATCAGACGTAAATTTCCTTTGTCAGGGGTTCATTCATCTCCTTTATTCATATTTTGTGGATGTCACTAAGGGTTCTCCTCTCCTTCCTGCTTGTTTCTTTCCTTTCTATTTCCTTCGGGTGTACGTGTATATTCGTGGGATTTTGTTGGGCGATAGGCGAGATGTGCGGTTGGTCTCATACCAGAGGGACTTGGGGGTTTGGATGTTTCTTGGGGTGAGGAGGGTAGGGTTTTTGTCGGCCATATCGTTAAAGATGCATGCTGTCTTTTTACCTTAATAAAACAAACGCACTTGATTTAAAAAAAAAAAAAAAAAAAAGAAAAAATCTGTATTATTGATGTTAGTGAAGAGGGCAGTATGGTGTCTGGCTGTGGTTGCTTTATCTTCAGCACTGATGAAGATCTGGAGTCTGGAGTAGAGGGTTGGGAGGTTGATCTGTCAGGGTGGTTGAAGGTGTTGCTGGTAGTGATCAAGTTCTTGTCCTACTGGTAGATAGTTACTGACTGAATTCAATACTCTGATCAATGGGGTGGGAAACTTAGCTTTTTGAGAAGGTGAAGTTCTCTATTCAACTTTCACCTTCCTATATGGCTAATGTTGTGGGTCAAAGGAGTACCTGTTTGTCCATCTAAGTGGTGTAGAAAAGCAAGAATCTGAATCTGAAGCGGCAGAGGAAGTTGTTGAAGAAGCAAGATTGGTTGACTGGATTGTTGATGGGTAAGTGGAAGGTGTTCTCTGTCTAACAGGATGATCTGAAGGCATTTGTAACACTCTGTAAGCATATCTTTTGCAAAGTCTGTCAAGTCTCAAGGGAACTGGAAGGGTGGCTGCTTCAATCTCAAGTGCTGCAGTAGGTGAAGTTCTGAAAGCTCCAAGAATCCTTCTGTTAGCTTCTGCCTGTAACTTCTCTAACTTATTAGCCAATGCAATTTGCCCTTTCCACCAGATATCTGCTCCATAGTCAGCTATGGGGGTAATGCAAGTATAGTATAACTGCCTCATTGCTGGTACTAAAAGTCCGCGTTCTGAGTTAGAAAGTCTGGAAATCATGTTGAGTGCTCTGGTTGCTGCTGCTGTCTTTTGTTGTACATGATAGTTGAATAGAAGTTTCCAGTCTAACCAAACTCCTAACCATCTGATGTGCTCTGAAGGGGAAATAACTGTGCCATGAGGTAGAGTTACTGGTGAGTTTCTGGTATAATTGCTGGTTTTGTTGTGAAAGTGTATGAGTTCTGTTTTGGGGTCATCAAAAACTATAACATTGTCAGCTGCCCAACTCCAGGCTCTCCTGGCAGCCACCTCTAATGCTCTAGAGTTGGCCACCTCAGAGGGTCCTGTAACCACAAGGGCAATATCATCAATATAGGAGGGGGACCTTAGCTGTGGTGTCAAGCTACTTGGTCTCAAATCTTTGAATAAGTTTGTCAGGTAGAAGAGAAAGAGGATTGGTGAAATGGGTGATCCTTGTGGAATGCCTGTGTTGACTGGAAGGTGTTGTTGTGTTTGACCATCAAACCTAAGTATCTGTCTGACAGGAAGCTGTCTCTCCAGTTGAGTACAGGAGTTTGAAAACCTAAAGACTGTAAAATCAAGAGTAGTTGTGTTCTGGAAACATGGTCAAAAGCACCTTTAACATCAACACAGAGGGCAGAGAGTACTTTACCATTACAGTTAGCTTGTTGAATATCATGAACAAGAGCCATAGCTGAATCAAAACTGCACTCCTGCCATGTCTTCCTCCCATTTGTTCACCATGTAGAAGTCCCTTGGTTTACCTCACAAGAGGTGCATGGCCGCCCTCCAGCTGCTGTGCTCCCCCCCTCAGATCAATCCTGCGACACCATGTCTATGCAGATCCTTCCCCTCCCTCCTGAAGTTCTGTTCACCCGACTACCATCATCCACCCTGTGCCCGCCTAGACCCCAATGTTATGCCTCTCAACCGGAAAACGCCACGCCCTTCACCCCCTACTAGGACCCACCTTCCTGTGGACACTCTGGCTCACCTCACTCTTGCTCTCCTCGAGGGCCTCACATTTGCCCCACTTATTAACTCCTCTCTCCTTCCCGACCTCCCTCCCCTTTCCCCGGATGACATCATGAAGGCCATCTTTAAGTCCCTCAAGGCTAACCTACATGCGTTCATGCTTGTCAAATGGCGCCTAGAACACCATCCTCCCCCTTATTACACCTTTCCTCTTACTCTGACCCCCCACCCCTTCATTGGCCTAGGGAAATTCATCGCTGGCCGCATCGATCAGATAAGGGCCCAAAAGAGCTATCTTGCTGCCCACCCATCCTGGTCGGCCTCTGGCGTCTCCAGACTCTGTCCCCTCTGTCGCGAAGAACAAGAAACCTTCAGCCATGTCATTCTACGCTGCCCGTTGAAAGCTGCCCCCAGGTCCCGCCATGTCCTAGGCTTAACCTCAGTTGACCCTGACGCCCCTCTTTAGTCCTCAGTTTCCCTCCTCACCTCCCTGGTAGCATACATCTGGGCCACCGTGCCGATCCACCCTCTGGACATGTTTCCCCCCCTCCCCCCTTCCCCCACCTCTGTGGTTTTCCTGTCCTCTCTCACTACCTCCCCCCCTAAGGGGCCTTTTTTACTCTTCTCCACCCTGCACCCTTTAGGATTTCTACCACAATGAATGATGAGTGTGATTTCTTTCCTTCGGTAGCGTGTTAGTTGTTTAGCTAGTATGGTGATTTTACTTTCCTTTGTTAACCATATGATGTTGCCATGTCGTGTACTTGACGCACTCGGAGACAAATGGTGTGGTTTTTCCTCTCTTATAAGTTTTTTCAGATTAAGGTTTTGTTTATGCCATAGCTAGTGCTGCATGCGAGTTCTTGTATGTTTTTTCTTTGTTTTTTCTTTTCATTTTTTTGAATGAAGTGATTATGGATTTAGGTACAAAATCCTGCATGCAGCTCCTGCTATGGCATATAAAAAACCTAGACTCTGTTGCTGTTACAACCACAGCGAAAGAAACAACGACTGCTTACCCCTCATCTTTTATCCAATCACAACGCTTTATTCCTTTCACAATAATCCTGACTTTATCTCGCTATAGACTTTGCCTTACATTTCATCCCTTTACCCGGTGGTTTGTGCATTATTGTTTCCTTACAAGATTGAGCTATCTGGGGCAGAGCCCAGTAACACCTGTTTGGGTTCTTTATTGTGCCCTCCGCTTGGTGACAGGTGATTTATTGCCTAGTCTACCTATTGACAATGGCTTTTCTTCTTCCTGAGGCTACTTGTCTACCTGCTTTGGTGCCTGCCACCGTTTCATCTTATTTGTTTCCCCCCTCTGGCCTCCTGGTCAATGTTAGCCATCGGAATGCCTGCGGCACTCTCTCTAATTGTTTGGTGACACCGGTATCTGCTGTTTATGGCGTATATGATTTAGCCTTGTTTCCGAGTTCGAACTAGTGGTCAACTCGGTTCTGCTTGGATCTGGATGCACTGATTGCAAGGTGGTTCGTGATGATACTTTTGGGCTTTTTGCCCGCTATCATACCCCCTGTTCTTCAGAATTTTTGCCCTCGCAGTCGATGGATACACAGGGCACTGCCTCTTTGATTGGACAATGTTTGGAAAATGGCAGGCAAGGAACACCGTCTGCCTCCCAGTTTTTCACTATGGGGAAAGTTTGCCCCAGTTCTCCCCGCCTTGGTCCTCGCAGAGAGCTGATCAATCCTCTTTCCCGGCGCCACACTCCTTCCATCTCCCCCCTTCGTGACCTTCCTTCTTTCGAGAGGGCCCTTTACAAGGGTATGAAGCTGGACAACTCTGGCAATTCTATGTTTTCACCCCCAGCAGGTTTGTTTAGAGGCAATGGTAGGAAAGCTTTTACTCAGAAGGCTTCCCCTGTTGAAGATATATCGAGCGCCCCTCCCAATGTTTAGATGATACTTGAAGATGGGAGGACTGCTGAACATCATCGGCTAGGCAATACTAGGCATGGTTCACCCCCAGCAGAGGCGGTTTCGCTTGTTGGTTCTACGGATTACTGATCCATTCCTGTTCTCCACTCCACTAGTTTCGGAATAGGGTGTACTTTGGTTTCCCCTAAGACCGCTGCTGTGGTGGATGTGGATGGGATGGATCTTGTTGAACAGGATGCCCAAGTGGTACCCATTGTTGATGATGCTGAGACTACGGATTCTGCTATAGGTTTTGGGAATCGTAGGAATTCTGAGGGGAGTGGACTTGGCGACAGTAGACATGCTACCCCGGATTCAGATGTCTCCACCCCTGATGAAAGACTCATTATCGACTGGGAGGGGTGTTATCTTGGGCTGTCTGAGGCAGGGCGTGATGTCCAATATCTGGGTTCGGTTATAGTAGAGATGGGGACTCTTGTCCCAAGACTTGTGAAGAGTGTTGATGAGTTGGAGGATATAGTGGATACTATGAGGAGTGACTGGGCTGCTGCTCGCACCTCGCCCCCCCGCCTGCGGCCATTCCTTGAGCACCCGCTGCTAGTACGATTGCAAATGACAGAAAAGGAAAGGCTGTCGCCGTGCTCCCAGTCCAACACGGCACTCCTCCACTTGCGGCTGCCATCTGCCCGATAGACATACCTGCGCCCACTCCTCTTCCTCCTCGTCAGGCCACATCGTCTCAAGTTGCCTCTACCAGTGCAGAAGGTGGTAACTTCACTCTTGTTACAAGGCGGAAGATCAAATCTCCCCCTCCTGAACCTGACATGACATGACAGAACGAGAACGACCTGTTCTGGTTTACTTTGAGAAGAGGGGCAGCAACATCCGTCTACCTGGCAGTGTGAAGATAGAGATGATTAAGAATGCCCTGAATCGTGTTCTGGCTGCTGGTGGTGATGCACGATTTGCCTCATGCGTGCAACATCGTACATCTGGTGACTGTTGCTGTCATTGGTACGGTATAGGGCAGCTTCTATATAGGGCATGTTACCCAGGATGGAAAGAGTGTATATAGAGTTTGGCCTTAATGGCTTCTCTTTTAACTAGGATAGGAAAAGGACCAAGATCCTGATCTCTGAGCTTTCGCTGTCCTAGCTTGGACAAGGTTCTAGTTGGCAACCTCAGGACTGGCAAGGGGATGGGGCCTTTGATGATCTCATCCGTGATCTGGAGGTTACTAACCCTGGATACAATGTTGTTGTTTGGCCCCATTGGATTGGTCCCCTCACTGAACATAAGGCCCATAAGCATATCCAAGGCTCTGTTGTATTTACAGTTGAACTGACTGAGAATGTCAAAGCCAGTTTGCACAAAGACACTGTCATGGTGTTCAGTCGTCGACGGCCTCTCCGGATTGGGGCTGAGCTTAATGCTACTTCAGTATGTTCGAGATGTCTTCGCCATGGACATGTGGCTCTGATGTGCCGTGCACCTGTCACCTGTAAATTTTGTGATGTTGGGCATATGAGCGCACAACATCAATGTTCGGTACGAGGATTCAGTCCTGGTATGGGTTCCTTGTGCACTCATGTTAAATTGGCCTGCCTGCCATGTGTGCTCTGGCGTTGGGCACCTTACTGGTGATCCCTCCTGCCCTAACCTGAGGGGTCCTACCGCAGACTGTTCTAATAGTGGATCCTCCCCCACTTCTGGGAAAATGGTTAGTGAGGAAACTACCAACCTTGGGATTACCGACCACTTTATGCAGAAGTTAGTCAAGTCAGTTAAAGGAGAGGCGGTTGAAAGGATGATGGTGGCCGATGCTGCACCAAAGGCTGGGAGATTGCATTCCAATTCTTTGTAATGTTTGTTACAATACTTACATGCAATCTGGGTAGGAGTGGTGGAAATCGGTCTTTATTGTTTTCTTCGTTTTCTAGAGTTAGTTTATGTTTTGTTTTAGAATGTCTGGTTAGGAAGGATGGAGTTGTGAAGCCTCATTAGGAGAAGGATATAGAGTTGCTTTCCTTTGTTGTAGGTTCTGGGGTGGCTGTTTATGCTAGGAAGGCAATGTGGGTTTGTTTAAGATGGCTAGGCATGCTGCTTATGCTTGTGTGGTTAGTATGATGAGACATGAGGGGTGTGTTTTGAGGATAGCGGGGGTTTATACTCCTCCTAGGCTGTCTGGTCCTGATATGAGGAGGGTTATAAGTGAATTTGGTATGGTTGATGTCATGGGTGGAGATTTTAATGCCAGACATCCAAGGTGGTCGGATGGTTTGGATTGAGGGTGATATCTATCTGGTGATGAGTTACTAAGGATTGTGGATGAGAGTGGCTTTTAGGTTTATCCGGTTAGGGATTATACTTACAGGAATACTTCAGTGATCGACCTTACATTTTATCTGACTCCCGGATACATTACCCATTGGTATGTAGATATTGCTGGTCTAGACTACATGGCCCAGGTTATGACTTTGGATGTGATAGAACCTGCAGGTATTATTGGAGGTGGTATTCCGTGGAGGAGGGTGGACTGGGATGCTTCAACCTTGGAGATGGAGAAGGCCATGGGAGCCTCTGGTAGGATGGAGTGGGATGGTGTTAGGAAGGTTGTAAATGGGATACAACAGGCTCCCCGGAGGAACCGTATGCCTGGTTGGTGGAGTCAGGAGTTATGCCGAATGAGGGCTGATATTAGGCGGTTAAGCAGGGATGGGAGGAAGGTGGACTACAAATTGGCAAGGAAGATATACCGTGCTAGTTTATGGGACACAATGGACCAAGCCCTTGGGAAGAGGTTAGCCAACGCGACAGACCCTGACATTTTTCGGACCATCGATGCTTTGGAGTTGTGACTTACTCTGCCCTCAATGTTGAATGATGATGGGACATACACCACAACATATGGCGGTATAGCTGATATGATCACTGCCCAATTGGGGCCTACTGATGGGCCTGGTGCTTCCAGTCCCATGCCTATGGTTTCTGGATTTGACAATGTTTGTGAGTCGGAGATTGTGGGTCCCCTGGACTGGTGCCCCAAAGACAGTGCACCGGGTCCCGACAGGATCACCAATACTTTTCTACGTTGACTTAGGAAGAAATGGCCCTCCCGGTTCAATGACATGGTGAGGAGATTGCTTTACAGTGATCATAATGACTTGCATCTGGGTGAGGTGGTGCTCATTTAGAAGGCTGCTAAACCCGGTTACAATATTGTCAAATCTTGGAGGATGATTGTGTTGCTGTCAGGTTTTGCCAAGCTGTTGGAGAGAATTGTTTTGAAGAGGATGGGTGGGATGATTGAGTTGAGGGAGACCCAGTTTGGAGGAAGGCTTAAGAGAGGGGTTTATGATGCGATGTCTAACGTTCTTCAGTTTTTGAAGGACTGTCATGGGATGCAGAGATTGGTGATATCCATGGATATGGAAGGCAGCTTTGACAAGTTGGATCGGGGCCTGCAGAAAGACATCCTTGTGGCCAGAGGATGTGCTCCCTACATTGTGGAATGGGTTGGGAGATGGTGCGAGCATAGGGTGGTGCGGTTCAAGTTCAATGACAGAATATCTAGGGACTACCATGTTGGCAAGGGGATCACACAAGGCTCACCTCTCTCACTCACTCTGTTTGTCACCTACATTGCTGACATTATGGAACCTCAAATTCGATAAGCTCACTCTGTTCGCACTATGGTTTCTTCCTATGTTGATGACACTACGATCCTTGTAGCAGCAGATACTCAGGTCCAGGCCTGTTATGAAGGTTGTAGGCTGTTTACACAGTTGTCTGAGACGTCTGGTTTGAGGGGTTTGGGCTTTTCTGTACTCAAAACCGAAAGGATTGGTCTTGGGGATACGGCTTGGAAGCCGCTTAGTTTAGGGGATGTTTCACTGGCACCGGTGGAGGAGATGAGGGTGTTAGGCTATAGGATTAACTGATCCCTTAATTGGGCCAGTGATGTTAACTAATGGCAATCTCAGGGACTGTCGCTTCGGAACCGGATATCTGCCGTCACTCAGAGGTTTAGTGACACGACTGGGGCTGGTACATGGGAAGCCTACCGGCTTTTCATAGGAGCTTATTTGCCAACAGTTCATTTTGGGCTCAGGTTTGTTGAGGACTACTCTGACTACATGAAGCGGAGACAGATTAATATGAACGACACTCTGTGGTATGTATTCTGATTGCCTAATCGGCTCACCATCAATATTTAGTTGGCTGGGTTTGGTATACTCCCGGTACACATTCAGGCTCGATACCTGCAGAGGAGGTGTTATTCTTGTCCCAAAGTTTCAGAGGTTCTTTTGAGTGGTTTGGAGTATTTAGCTTTAGCTGGAAGGAGGATGGCATCACGGCTGAAGTGGTAGAGACCGATGTCGTAATTGCCAATATTCCTACTTGTGTGATTGTCAGAGACAAGGATGCGGCCATTGCCAATGATGATAGGCTTTGGGAAGAATACCTGGACAGTGGCCAGTATCTTTTTTATACGGACGGTTCAAGTTCCCGGAGTCGATCTGGTGCCGGCTTTGTCTGCTATGAGCAGGGCTTTAGGGATAATGCTCAGTCATGTAGCTTACCTGGAGACTGGTGTGCACCAGAGTGTGAGATCTGTGGGTCCGATCGAGCTTTGTCGACAGTATATGACTGGAGACCTATTACCATCTTCATGGATTACCTTCAGACTCTATTGCCGTTACAACCACAGCGAATGAAAAAACGACACCAAATTTTTCGCTGAGCTTTCACCTCATTGGTCAACAACCAACTCTCACCGCCTTACCCCTCACTTCAAAGACTTTTTATCTATAAATCATCCCCTATTATTTGTTATTTTATCACCTCTATCAACTGAGTCCATCCTACCTACCCTCTCATGTCTGATAGACAAAGGGGAAGACGGAGGGGCAGAGGAAACCCTCTTGCTGCCCCATTCCAACCCGGCCACTCTGAAGCCCCCAACTCCCCTGTGGACACCAAGATGGAACACTTCCCTTCTCCTGTCCAGACTGTTACCACACAAGCCTCTATCTCTGCTCATGATGGCGAGCATACCACCCTTGAATCCCTCCAAGAAGAAACCAACGCTCTAATCAATCAGAATAAATCTTTGGCTGATTGCTACCAATACCTTGTTACCACCTTTGAAGCACTTGAGAACCACTTGAAAGTTGTTCAAGAACCTCACATCAAGGACACTCAGGACCTCAAAGATCAGATTACCACCTTTAGACCCCAGCTACAACAACAACAGAGCCAACAGCCTGCTGCCGCCACTACAACAACCCCTCCATCCAGACCTATATTTCACCACTCCCTACCCTCCCATGGGCCCAGAAGGCTGCCAGAGCACCTGCCGCCCCCTCAACTACCCCTCCACCAAGCAAGAAGGCAACCCCTTCTGTTTTAACCCAACACGACCATACCATTATCATTGAGAGAAATGGCAGAGCACTTCCAGACAACACCAACAACCTCACCATTCACAATGCCATCAACTCTGCAATTAAGAAACCTCTTATTGCCACCTTAGAGTTTACCACAAACCACAACATCAAGCTTATCACCAAAGACAACACCCCCGCCCTCTCTGTCCTCAAATCCCACCACCCTCCCAGTGAGGAAGCCATCAGAGCAACCAGACCTGCAGCAACCGGCCTTAGGAAGGATGAAATCTGGCACAAGGTTATCGTCCATGGCATTCCCACTACCAGTTCCTTCAACACTGTCCAGTCTGAAGTCCAAGACTTCAACCCTGGTATCCACCTTCCCCACCCTTCTAGATGGCTCACCACAGAAACCCAACATTCTAAGAAATCAGCATCTACCATGGATCCTACAATTTCGGGCAAAGATGCAGCAACCAAGGCAATCACCAGTGGCCTGTCCAGCTTCGGCTGAAAGTTCAAAGTTCAGAAGTACCTCACCTGTGGACCAGACACTCAATGCAATAAATGTTTAGCCTTTGGACACTACACCTCCAAGTGCACAAACAATACCCACTGCAACATTTGTGCTGGCAAGCATCCAGGATACCTCCATACCTGTGGCCATTCTGACTGCCCTACCAAGGGTAAACAGTGCCTTCATACCACCCTCAAGTGAAGCAACTGCAGAGACCCACACCTGGCTGACTTCAAAGAATGCCCAGCATACCTCAACGCATACCAGGAAGCAACTGAGAGGAGGAACAGGGCTGACTAGGTTTCTTTACAACTATTTCATTTGCTTTGTTAGGCATTAGGCAGGGAGGTGTATTTCTTTTGTCAAGGGGATGATTTGTTAGTGCTTATGCCGGGGCCACTGCAAAGTTGCAACTATCATTTAGGAGAAGGTTATCACGGACCGACACTTTGTGTTATTTATGTATGCTAGTTACTGCTTCATAACCTTCTGGCTCCATAAGCGTGATAAATTATAATAATAATAATAATGGATTGCCTTCCTTTTGTTGAGATGTTGGGTCCGCTGGGTTCACACACGCGGAATGCTGCTTTGGTCAATTTGTTTTCTCCTGTTTTGGATGGTAAGGGTAAGGTGACCTTGGTCTGGGTCCCTGGAGATATGGGCATTGGTGGGAATGTGGTGACCAACCAGGCTGCTAAGGATGGTTGTGGGATAGTAGTTGATGAGCTGGCTAGGGGTGGGATGTTGCTGAATGTCAGGAATGATGCCGTTGCTAAGGAGTTGAGGGCTGCATAGTGGAAAGGGTGGCATGCCGGCCAGGGCCATCATTATTACCATCGTTTACCTTCATAACCTAAATATTTTCGGGGACTTCTACAATGAAACATATATGTTTTGGTACAGTTGAGGAGTGGGCCCTTGGACCGATGAGGACAGTCGGTATGCCAGGATTCCCAAGATCACTTCCATTTGTCACTGTTCTGAATGGGATGATAGTAGCCTGCTGCAAAGTAAGCTCTTTAAGGAGCGCTCTGTTTTGGAATGGGTAAATTGGGGGAGGAAGCACGATTACTTGGGTATGAATATTGTCAGCCACAAGACCAGTATTCAGGACGTGAAGGTGGTTGGTGGGAATCCCTTCGAGGATGGATGTCGGCTAACCACCTGTGGTGCCCCCCCAGTGGCGGCTCGCTTCATTAAGCCTGCTGTTTTTTGTGTGGAATGTGGCAAACCATCTATCGGTGTTCATCATTGCAGACCCAATCATGCAAGGTGGGGCCACTTTAGTTTTGTTCTTCCGGGGTTTAGGGGTGATTGTTATGTTTGCGGGGATCAGTTGAGTGGGGCAGTTGATGAATGTGCTTTTAGGGCCAGATTCAAGAGTCACCTGGAGAGGAATGAGAGGTGATTGATGATCTGGAGGGGACAAGAGTTGTTAAAGGTGTTTGGGAGATTTGCGGATATGAGTGAGATAGATGCTCCCATGACGGTGTTGTTTCATATACCAGTTAGGACTCGGGGTGTTTATTGGAAATTGTAACTTCTCAGGTGGCTTTAAGCCGCCATGGGGAGGAGAATGAGGTATATATGCTTGTTTGAAGGACTCGTTATTTGCGAGATATGGAAGTTTGGAGGATCATATTTTACGGGAACACCCGATTGAGGGCCCTGACTCTGATATGGGATTTGCGAGCCAGGAAAACACTTTAATCCAGGAGGGGACTGTGTCCCCTGAGCGCCTGTGAGTCTGGTGGTTGTTGTTTTTGTTTTTGGTTGTTTGGTTTTTGGTTTTTGGTTTTTTGTTTGTGGTAGTTTAATTTGTTGTTTTGGTGAGAGCTGCCAGGTGTTGGCATGCCGTAACGCTATGCCGATTAGGATCAGGTTTAGTTTTAGCTCTAGTTGATTGGAATACAATACAGAGGAGAAAAAACAACACCAAATCTTTTGCCGAGCTTTCACCTCTTTGGTTAACAACCAATTCTAACCACGTCATTCCCTACTTTAAAGACTTTTCATCAACAAATCATCCCAGCTTATTTGTTACCTTATGACCATTATCAACAGAGTCCTTCCAGTCTACCCTCTCATGTCTAATAGACAAAGGGGCAGAGGGAGAGTGGGTGGAAATCCCCTTGGCCCCCCATTCAACCCCTACCTCTCTGAAGCCCCCACCTCTGCTGACAATACCAGGATGGAAGAAGATTCCCCTTCTCCAGTCCAACCAGTTGTCTCCCATACCTCTCTTCTGCCCATGATGGCGAACCTACAACCCTTGAATCTCTGCAAGACAAAACTAATGCCCTCATCAATCAGAACAAATTCTTGGCTGATTGTTACCAATAACTCTTGACAACCTTTGAGGCTCTTGAGAAACTCTTGAAACTTGTTCAAGAACATCACATTCAGGATACTCAGAACCTAAAAGATGCGATTAACATGCTTACTGTAACAATCCTACCCGTTGGTGGGTAATTATGCCACATGTAACAAACTTCTTACGTGAGTGTCTGGAACTATCTTATAGTTCACGTTCGTTTAACGATGTGAGAGTGTTCTTCTTTCCGAGATTATCTTATAATCTCTTCTTTCGTTATTAGACTAGCTCATAGTCTTCATATCTCACACTAATGCCTTATTGGGGAGAGCTGGAGAGGGACTTTGTCTTACAAGGGTCATGGTTGCTCTGACACAAAGAGCTCTGGTTGCTTGGATACAAGCGAGAGATAAAGATAAAGAGTATATTGTAGGAAAGTACTGAGATGGTTGCGTGAAGAGCTCTAACTACTGTGACCTTTTTCTTTTCTTTTTTTTATATATCATTTTAAATTTTGTTCGTCAAGCTAAGAAGCTAAATAGGTACAAAAGGCCCGTTCACCCGGTGGTATGGAGCCAAACAACCTCTGGCAACAGTCCAACCCTCCTCCCTCTTGCTAAATACTCTCTAACCATGCCCCATACGATTGGGACTCACGAACTATCCGGTGCTATGGGTAGAAAAATACGAGAGAAAATTCAGGCCTGAAAGCAACGAACCAAAAACCTCTGCAGACGGGCAGCGCATAAGAAAAAACCTCAACCCGACAGTGAACAACCGAGGAAAAAGTAAGGAAACCTCAAGCCCATCTAGAAAGGAACGCCAAAACCCAAGAACCGTAGACAACCCACCCTTAGGCCAATAAAAGAACCCATTCTGACGAATCAGGGGAGGGATCAAGGGGCCAGCAGGAGAAAGTCATGGCGTCAACAGCACACATAAAGGGTTAGAAGTATCCGGGGCGTAAAGCCTGGCTGAAGGGGCAAGTGAACACCAGCGGGAGATCCGAATCCAAACCAACACATAGGAAGTGTGTGGCAGGAGAGTGTAAAGAGTGTACGCCCACAGGAAACCAGACCGGGCGAGATGCATGTCCCGCTAGGGAGAGAGAGGGCAGCATGATACCCCTAGGAACAAGAGAATTTCACCAGCATGCACGCAGCCATGCCAGATCCCAACTCGAGACCATCATGAGGGAACAGAGGCCTGGCGGTGAGGGCAGTAGGGTGCCAGCCAAGGAGAGAAGGCCGTAGGGTGCGAGCCGACGAGACTATAGGAGCGGAAAAAGGAGGGGTAGACCCAACCCAAGAAGTACGAGGGAAGGTGACCGAAGCGGGATCACAATTAATCGACGATGCCGACTGTACCAAACAGGACTCTCAGGAGATAGTGCAATACCAGAGAGCAGAGCCACTGGGGCCACTACTTCACCGATAGCCCGAGACTGCGACCGACCCATTGACGAGGTATGGGGGTTGCCGACTGTGCAAAGAGTTAAGCGAAGGCAGCGAAACTCAGTGTGGAGAAAGGAGGGGAGAGTAACTGTGAAACCCCGAGACCAAGACTGCCCGTAGACAATGTCATCAGGTGGGAATCAGAGGGGAGAGGCGGAGGGGAGTAGCTTCACCCTTCTAGGCAAATAGGCCATCAAAGAAGGGGAGAGGGGACCGTCCGTGATGATTTCGCATCGTGTTGAGATTTCAATCACCGAAGGTGTAGGGGAAAAGGTTTGTGTCTAACTACTGTGACCTCTTTTTTTTCATCTTTTTTTTCATCTTTTTTTTCATCTTTTTTTTCATCTTTTTTTTCATCTTTTTTTAATATCATGTATTCATTGTTAAGGTACAAGAACTCCAGCTTCCGTCTCCTCTACACACCCGGCGATTGAAATCTCAACACCACGTGATTATCACCACTCTTCTTTTCTCCACCCCCCGCCATGAGCTTGCTCTAGGGGGTGGAGTCATACCTCCTCTAAACTCCCCTTCCCTTAGGTTTATCCCTTTGGGCTTTCTTCACTCTGGGTTGATGGATTTCGTCTGCTTTTGATGATGTTTCCTCTCCCTACACCGCTTTTGCTCTGGCTCGCTTAGAGCATTTGCACGGTCAGCAACACTGTTCTCAAAGCCCATGTTACAGACGGCCTGGTAGACAGTTTGCAGCAAGAGAAACCACTTCAACAAGCCACGGTCGATTTCTCTACTCTCTTTCTCTTTAAGAGGCTGCCTAGTCAAGACACGAACGCGTTTTCCGATAGTTTCTACGGCACAGAGTTGGGTCTACCCCTCTTGCTCCTCCTCCTCACATGGTCGGATCGGCTTCCACCCTACTGCTTCTCCACCTTTTTGGCTGGTACCCACAACTACCTGGCTGGCCATAACTACTTCTTCACCATTCGGACTATGACCACGGTCCATCACGGCTTGCCCCTGGGAGGATGCTATTGCATTATCTCCTCCTTCTTTTCGAGCGCTTTGCCACACGGCGGGTGGGTAAGGCCCCCCCAGGTCTCTCTTTAGGCGAGCCTGGCAACCCTCGTCCTGATTTTGCGGGAACTTCCTCAAGTGGTCACTGCTTTGTTTGATTTTTGCGTTTTCTTTTTGTCTGGATGAGTGTGCCATGGGTTTTCCTGACTCTTCCTGCTTGTTCTTTGATTTGATTCCTTTCGTCTATCTTCTTAGCTGGTCATGGGTTCCTTTCTGGGGGCGAGATGTGCGCTTGGTTCCACACCAGAGGGACTTGGGGGGTTGGCTTTTTCCCAGGGGTATTGGAGGTTTTTTTATGCCATAGCGCGAGCTGCATGCAAGATTTTGTACCTTAAACAATAATCATATGATTCAAAAAGAAAGAAGAAGATAAACAAAAAAAGAAAGGTTCCAGAACTCGCATGCAGCGCTACCTATAGCGTAAACAAAACCTTAATCCCAAAAACTTCTAACATAGGAAAAATCACACCATCATCTCCAAGTGCGTCAAGTATTCGACGCGGCACCAACCCACGGTTGACAAAGGGAAGTACTAGCACGATACGAGCTGAACAACTAACTTGGTACTGAAGGAAAGCCACTTAACGTCCACCGCGGGAGAGAATCTAAACGGGGCGTGTTGGCAAAGAGGAGACGAGACCCCCAAGGAGGGGGGAGGCAGGAGGTGAGGGGAAGACCATTGAGGCCGGTGAAGGCGGCAGAGAAGGGAGCATGTCCGGCAACTAGTTCGCAGCAGTTGCCTTGATGTAGGCAGTGAGGGATTTGTGGAGGGAGATTGAGGACCAACGAGGACCATCAGGCCCGACTGAGGTCAAGCCTTGGAGGTGGCGCAACCTGGCGGCATCTTTCTCTGAGCAGTGTAGTATGGCGTGGCTGAAAGTTTCTTCTTCTTCGCCACAGAGAGGACAGAGGCGGGAGGCGTCAGGAGACAACCCGGACGGGTGGGCGGCAAGGTAACTCTTCTGGGCTCTCATCTGATGAATGTTGCCAGTTATGAATTTCCCTAGACCCATAAATGGGTGAGGAGTGAGCAAAAGGTGGAAGGAGTAGTAAGGCGGGGGAGGATAGTCCAGGCGCCAGGCATCGAGCTTGAGGAGACGGGCCTTGGCTTTAAGGGAGGAGTAAGCGGCTTTCATGACGTTATCAGGAGGGAGAGTAGGGCGGTCCAGGAGGTGTGAGGAGTTCATAAGAGGGGCCAACGAGAGGCCCCCAAGGAGGGGAAGGGTAAGGTGAGCCATGGCATCTACAGGAAGGTGGGTCCTGGTCGGAGGAGAGGGGCACAGGGTTTTCCAATTGAGCGGCATAACGTTATGGTCCAGTCGGGTAAAATGGGAACGGTGGGAATGAGGAGCACAAAACTTGAGGAGGGAGGGAAACGATCTGCACAGGCGGGCGGATGCAGGATTAATCTGCGGGGGGGAGCACACCAGCCGAAGGGCCGCCACGCGCTTCTTGTGGGGACGCAGGACAGACAGGGGAGGCAGGCACGCCTTGGCGAAAAGGATCGGGATGGACGTGGCCAGGAAGCAGTTTAAAACCCAGCATTAGACCTGTCTCCAATGGACTTCCATCTTAGAGAGGAGGTCTTTGGAGGGAACGAAAAGGTCCCCACCATAGGAGAGGATAGGAAAGAGGAGGGAGAAAGCGAGGCGGTGACAGAGGTGGGGGGAGACCCCCGAACGATAGGAGGAGAGGCGTCTAACTGCAGCAAAGGTGGCTGGGGAAAGGGCGAGACGGCGGGAGACGTGGGCGGAAGAGGCGAGGTTGGGGACAAACCAGTACCCGAGCCATCTGAGTTTTGGGGAGGGGTGAAAGAGTTAGCCATCAAGAGCCACCGGAGGAGGTCTGCTCGAAGAGGGGGGGTCCCTTTGCAAGGGGGTACGCCAGTGTACAAGCTCCGTCTTGGGGACCAAGAAGTCAACACGCCTCGCGTGGGCAATTGCCCTTAAGCGTCAGAAAATACTTTGCAGGGTCCTGGATTTAGAGTGATAGGAGGAGGAGGATGTAGTAACAGAGAAATCATCCACCTATGAGAGAACCAGACCTTTTGGAACAGGGATATGGAGGGGTGAGACGTAGATAACGAACAGCAGGGGAGAGACTGGAGAGCCCTGAGGGGTACCAACTGAGACTGGGGGAAAAATGCGGGGTGAACCCTGGAAAAGCAAACGGCAGGAGTGGTCGGACAGAAAGGACCTGACCCAGGCAACCAGGTAGTGATTGACCCCTTTGCGTCGGAGGTCGGAGCAGAGGATCTTGGCGTTGACATTGTCCAACCCACCCTTAATATCGAGGAAAAGCGAGAAGACTTTGCGACCCGCGCGCTGGAGGGTACGGACTATGTCGGTGAGAGCAGCACAGGTGTCAAACCAGGATAGAGAGGGGAGTGACCCGCATTGGTTGAGGTGAAGGAAGCCGGTGTACCTGGCGATGGGGGCAAGGCGGGAGGCAGGAGGCCACTATCCTGTCCAAGATCTTGGAGACAGTCTGGAGGTGGACAATAATTCTGAAGGAAGCAGGAGAGTCGTAGGACTGCTTGCCAGGTTTGTCAAGGACGACCCCATTAGCTTTCTGCAGGGAGGAGGGGGGGTGGCCAAAACGGAGGAGGTGGGCGAGGAGAGACACCATTATGCCTAGGGAGACACGATGAACTGATTTCCAAACCAAATTGGGGATGCTATCGGGTCCGGGGGCCATGGAGGGTGAACACTGGAGGAGAGACAGGGAGAAATCCTTCTCGGTGAGCTCAGGACAGTCACCATAGGGGAGGAGGATTGAAGGGAGGGGAGCGCAGGGGCGGGGTGGTAAAAAGGGGTCCAGGCGGGCTTGGTTCATTTCCTTAGGAGACGAAGCCCCTGGAAGATTGGGGAAGCGGGGAGCGGGAGAGCAGGCTGCAATCTTTCTCATGGCCCAGATTGAGTGGGGGGTAGCTGAGCCGAGGAGGGACTTCCAGTGGGCCTTCTTCCCAGCTTTAATGGCCTTGCAGTAGCCCTGTTTGGAAGGGCAGGAGGGGGAGGCGGAGGAACAAGAGCGGCGGGAGGGAGAGGGAAACTCACGCAGAAGGACTGAGAGGATGGGAGACCACCAGAGCTTGGATCTATGGGAGGGTCATGTGAGCGGGGTGTGATAGGAAAGGAGGATAGTGAGGCGAGCAAGTTGTGTATCGAACCAGGCTTCCAAGGAAGCTTTTGTCAGGAAAGTAGGAGGAGGGGAAATAAGTAAATCGCTTAGGGCAGGGGAGAGAGAGTCCTAGTCGGTTAGGGACCCGTTGGGGACAGGAGGGGGAGGGGTAGAAATCGCGTGAGCAAAGGTGAGAGAAATAGGAACGTGGTCTGAGCCAGTGGACGGAAGGGAAGTATCCCAAGAGCGAAAAAAGGAAATAAAAGCAGTAATGCCAATGAAAGATCAACTACAGAGGGGCGGGTAGCACTGTCCCAAGGGAAACAAGTAAACACCCCGGGCAGGTTGAGGAGCTCAAAGCCCAGGTCAGCCGCCCTGGAGAAGTATGGAAAAGAAGCCGGCAGGTCCCTATGAGAGTAGGACCTCAGCGGATCAGCTAGGGGGTGGTGGATGTTGAAATAACCAACAGCCAAAAGGGGGAAACCATTATCAGGAAAAGACAAATCCGGAGGAACGGTCCTAACACTGCTGCGCTGGGACCAGAGGTTGTACAAGTTTAAAATACGAAACTGAGTAAAGGATCCACCAAAGAGGTCAACCCAGAACAAATCAAGGGCAGCAACATCCGGCCTATCAAAAAACATAGGAAGAACCGTAGCATAGGACAAAAAACTACTAGAAACATAAAAAGAAACCTTCGGTTAAGAGCCGAGGGAGTGGGCGGGGCAAAAGGGAGAGCGCCAAAATGGAGGATCTTGAAGGCAAACAACATCAGGGGGGTGGAAAGCCGGAGCAAAGGAATTAAACAAGGAGAGAAACACATCCCAGCTCCCGAGGCTGTTGTGTTGAACAATTGAAAGAAAGGGTACAGGAGAAAGGTTCTGCCGTGGGGGCATTTGGTTGTGCGACATCTTACCGGCGCGAGGCCGACAGGTCTTGCAGGGCGGGAGAGGTGCTGGGCTCCACCTCGGAGCGAGGAGCACCACTCCTGGATGCGGAGCGATCCCGCTCCTGTTGGGGGCGCCTCAGGGCTTCCGGAGTGGTTAGGTCAAAGGCAGGAGCCAGGGAGGGTGCATTAGAGCTGGAGCCAGGCGGAGCCGGGGTAAGGGGGGCAGCTGGGAGATGGGAGGAGTCAGGACGTGTGTTCATGACATTGGGGTCGTCCTCTTCTTGGGTGGAGGGCGCGGCAGGGGGAGGGGGGGCGGCACGGGGGTTGTCGGCAGCGGGAGTGTTCCTCGGAGGGGGAACTTGCCTGGCAGAGCAGTCTCTGTCACCGGCAGAGTGGCCCTCAACGCAATTGGAACATCGGGGTGGAGAGGCAACACAGCAGTTGAGAATGGGTCGTAGGTTGCCTTCCTTCTGGCTGGATGGGTTCGAACACCGGTGTTCAGACTTGAGGTGGTTGCCAGCGCAAAACGGGCAGATCACGGGGTTCTTGCACCTGGGTTTGACATGGCCAAACTTGCAGCAGTTGAGGCACTGGGTAGAGGGAGACGATGGGTAGGCTCTCTCAACCACATGGTTGCTGCCATAAAGGAGGACGGAGGGCGGATTGACCATTCTGTCAGCATGATCAGGGGAGACGTGGACCATGACGGAGCAAGCTCTCTTGCCGTTCCTGCTGGAGGAGGGGTCAAGGTTGAGGTATCGGGTGCTTCTAATAAGGAAGTTCTTGGAATTGTATATGGAGGATTGGATGTGAGGAAACTGGAGGTGGTCATCCTCGGGGAGGGCGTCTAGCGGAATACCGTGGATGGCAAATTTGAGATTGGTCGGCACCAGCCTAAAGGCGAGCCAGGGGTTGTCACCAACGGGAAAGGACTGGTTAAGTTTCAGAGAGAGGGCCTCAAAGAAGGGAGCATAGGAGGCAGCTGGAACGGCGGTGTCAGTGGATACGAGGGAGACACTGCCTTTGTCATTGACGAAAGTCATGAAGGCAACAGAAAGGTTGGAGTTTGTTTCGCAGTGGACTGAGGTGGTGAGGTCTGGCCAGTGGATTCGGATAAGGGCTTCGTCAGGGTGGGGGGCATGAACCGTGCGGGGGGCATAAAACCTTGTGGACGCGCTGGGGAGGGGAGGAAGGCCCTTGGGAGAGGGGGCCTCAACGACGTTTGCGACTTTAACAGCGGAAATACCAGGGGACAGTGTTTTAGGCTTGGCCTTGCCTTTGCGCCTGCCGGCGTTGTCAGCTGCTGCCTGATCAAGCTCCGAAGTGCCACCATGAAAGACATCAGTGTAGGAGCGGGAGTAAGGGAGTAAGGGAGTGCTCTGGACGATGAGATGAGGAAGGAATGGGTGCTGTAGGGGCTGGGGAACTAATGGGCTGACTTGGAGCTTGGCGGGAACCCTCTTGGGGCAGGGGGGTCTGAGAAGATGGTGTACGGATAGCGGCAGGAGCCACACGATGTGACAGGTCACGGACAGTGTTGCATAAATCCCTCTGTTCTTGGTCCACGAGGGAGTTGGCAACTTGAGACTCGAGGGTGTGGACGGCGGTGAAGAGATCCTCAATACGGACCCCGATTGCAGAGATGGCGTGGATATCCGAGCAGAGGAGTGGGAGGACTGTGGCATGGCCAAGGGGGTGGTCATCGCACTCCCTGGGGGAGAGGGAAGAGAGCTGGGTTGGAGTGAAAGAGATGAGGTCTCGTGTGCGGGCGAGGAAAGAGGAGAGGAAACGGGCTTCATCGGTGATTGCCAGAACCGAGGGAGTGGCTGACGAGGCAGCTGAAGATGGGCCCGAGATTGGGGCAAAGAGGGGGGGAGGACCAGGCTGTGCCATGGTGTGGCTTAGGGATGCAAAGCCTAAGTGAGGGGCAGAAATGTAAGCGAGGAGGTATCGTGCACCTAGCGACAAAGTGTTGAGAAATGTAGGGGCAGGAAAATAGGGGGCGCGGAGCGTGGTCTAACTACTGTGACCGTTTTCTTTTTTTTTCTTTTTTCTTTTTTAAATCATATGTTCATTGTTTCTACGGTACAAGAAATGACATGCATCTTTAACGATAGGGCTAAAACACAACCCAAAATCAAACCAACAAACAACAAAAGAAACAACAATAACAAATTCCCCCAACGCGACCAATAAGTGTCGCAAAGCAGCCGTAGCTAAAATCAAGGAAAGTATAAGCCGCTTAACTAGTCTCGAGGGCCAGGGGCAGATAGGGTGGTGAACTAAAAGAGGGGGTTTGGAGGGGTGTGGAGGGAGGGAGCAAGCGGGGGCATCCCAGGGGGGAAACCAGTGGCGGTGGTGGGGATGAACTCAGCCAGGGCAATGAGCAGCTGCTGGTCGGACCAGATTGGGGCCTCAGGAGCCAAGTCCGAGACCCTTGGAGGAGGCGGGATCTTTGACGGGCGGAGGAGGGGCAGGACAGGATGGGGTGTTCGAAGTTCTGCGGGGCCTCAGAGCACAACGGGCAGCATGTGTCGGCATCAGGATTGTCCCATGAGGGGTGAGCCGTCAGATAGCTTTTCCCAGAGTGCTTCTGGTGTATTCTGCCCGCAACAAACTTGCCCAGACCCATGAAGGGATGGGGGCGCGTTGAGGGTGGATAGGGGTAGTATGGGGGTGCTGGGGTGGCAGACCAGTCAGAGAGGAGGTGTTGTTTAGCCCTTAACTTGAGGCGAGCATAGGAGGGGACAACCCCCGGGACTGGGGGCAGGTAATCTGTTAAGTGGAGGGAGATGGGTGGCAACGTAGAGACGTCGTAAAGGAGGGGGACGGCCGTGTTAGCCAAAGCTGTGATGGCGTTGTGTCGGTATCTTGGGTTCTTGGTCTTGTCTGGGGCAGAACGCCAGTCGAGGTTGAAGAAGAGATAAGGTTGGGAGGTAATTTTCCCACACGCTATCAAGGTGGCACGGTAGGGCGAGATGGTGGGGACGGACTTAGGGAGGAGTGCTGTGGCAGGGTTTATCTCCGGAGGGGAGCAGATGAGCCTTAGGCCAGCAAGGCGGCGTTGGTGGCGTACCAGAACAGGTAGCGGGGGAAGACAGGCTTCCCTGTGCAAACATCTTATGTTGGTGGAGGAGAAACAATTGGTGATCCACCTAGAGACAGGATGCCAGAAAATGGACATCGGGCCAATGATGGACGGGGGAGATTTCCAAACAGTGGACCCGTATAGAAGAATCGGAGCAAGGAGCGAACGCGCCAAGGATAGACAAGGGTATGGTGGAAGGCCTATCCCAGGGGGTGAGAGATGGTGAATCGTGGCTAGGGCGGCATTTGCAAGTGTGTACCTCCTGGAAAAGTGGGACCTTGGGTCAAAGGCGGGATGAAGATGAAGCCTAGCCACTTCAGGTGAGATTGTGGATAGAAGAGCTGATCCTCCAGCTGTACTGGGAGGGAGCACAGCGGCTCATTGTTCCTGGTGGTCCTCCGGTGGATCAGTTCGGTCTTGGGAACGGAGAAGGAGATGTTGATCGGGGAGGCCTTTCTCTTGAGCGCTGACAAGGACTTCTGAAGGAGGCGAATGTTTGTCCTGGAGGAGGGCGAGGCCACTGTAACAGCAAAGTCGTCGACATAGGAGATGATAAGTGACTTGGGGATTTCCAGGTGGAGGGAGGAGTCGTATATGACCAAAAGAAGGGGAGAGATGGGGGATCCCTGAGGGACCCTGACCGAGAAGGGAGCGAAGAGGCGAGGGGACCCTTGGAACGTCAGGTGGCAGGTGCGATCTCTGAGGAAAGAGCCGACCCACTGGACCAGGTCTAACTACTGTGACCTTTTTTCTTTTCTTTTTTCTTTTTTATATCATGTATTCGTTGTTAAAGTACAAGAACTCCATCCTCCGTCTCCTCTACACACCCGGCGATTGAAATCTCAACACCACGAGATTATCACCACTTTTCCAAACTCCACCCCCTGTTATGAGTTCGCTCTAGGGGGTGGAGTCATACCTCCTCTACACTCCCCTTCCCTAAGGTTTATTCCTTTGGGCCTTCTTCTCTCTGGGTTGATGGATTTCGTCTTCTTTTTGTTCATGTTTCCTCTCCCTACCCCGCTTTTGCTCTGCCTCGCTTAGAGCATTTACACGGTTGGCAACACTCTTCTCAACGCCCATGTTACAGACGGCCTGGTACACGGTTTGCAGTAAGAGAAAACACTTCAACAGGCCACGGTCGATTTCTCTACTCTCTTTCTCTTTAAGAGGCTGCCTAGTCAAGACACGAATGTGTTTTCCGATAGTTTCTACGGCACAGAGTTGGGTCTACCCCTCTTTCTCCTCCTCCTCACACGGTCGGATCGGCTGGCACCCTACTGCTTCTTTACTTTTTTGACTGGTACCCACAACTACCTGGCTGGTATCCATAACTACTTCTTCACCATTCGGACTATGACCACGGTCCATCACGGCCTGCCTCTGGGAGGATGGTATTGCACTATCTCTTTCCTCTTTTTCGAGTGTGCGGCCAAAACAGGTGGCATCGCAGCCTCCCCCGGACATCGATCATGCCGAACCTGGGCCCGCCCGCGCTGAGTGTGCGGAATTTTCAAGTGGTCTGCGCTTTGTTTCATTTTTTGTGTTTCCTTTTGTCTGGATGAATGTGCCATCGGTTTTCCTGACTCTTCCTGTTTGTTCTTTGATTTGATTCCTTTCGGCTATCTTCTTAGCTAGTCAAGGGTTTCTTGTTGGGGGCGAGATGTGCGGTTGGATCCCCACCAGAGGGACTTGAGGGGTTGGCTTTTTCCCAGGAGTATTGGAGGCTTTTTTATGCCATAGCGCGAGCTGCATGCAAGATTTTGTACATTAAACAATAATCATATGATCAAAAAAAAAAAAAAAAAAGAAAGAAAAAAAGAAAAGTACAAGAACTCGCTTGCAGCGCTAGCTATGGCGTAAACAAAACTGTACTACGGGGGCCAGGGAAAAAGCCATCATCCCAAGTCCCTCTGGTATGGAACCGACCGTACATCTCGCCCAAAGAATCCTCACCCCTCCTTCACGCGGACACAGAGAGGATTGGAAAACAACAGGAAGGCAGGAAACAACAGGAAAACCCTTGCCATAGACTCCAGGACCGTAATAAAGTGAACCTAGCCTAAACGCTAGAAGGAAGGGAAAACCACTATAAAGGAAACCAAAGAGAGGAAGAAAAACAACACTCCAAAGGGGCCAGCCAAAAATAGCACACACGCGCTGGCGATCGAAACAATTACTCCGAGCCCAAGGCGTTGACATCGACCAAGGAGATAGTGCTATACCATGGAAGAGCGTAACCGAGGATGCGACCGTGGTAGCTGCAGGGGCGAGAGGATCCACCTAGTAGTAAGGTACCAGCTGAGGGAGGGGAGTCTAGCTGTAACCGAGCAACGGGACGAAAACCAAAGAGGAGGATTGAGGGGTAGACCTAAACGGTAGAAACGACCAACTAGAGCAACCGCGGCCGATGCTTTTCCAACACCGAGGCGAAAGATGAGACCATGACGTTACTAACCGAAGTCTTCCCGACGGGGCACACATAATCGAAACCGTGAAGTACTTCGCAGGGGGCTTGGAAGAGAGCAGCGCCGACCGTAAACGAAGCAAGAGGGGTTGCCGAACGTGAAAAACCTAAGCGAGGTGCAAGGGTGATGCCGGGAAAAGTGGGAGCAACGAACTTGATGAGCGGGGGTCAACGATGAACGAAGGCAAGAACCCCAAGGAGGGGGGGCCACGAGGCCAGGAGGAGGAGGAGAGGAGGTAGCGTCACGCCCCTAGGCAGAAGCCATCAACAGAGAGGAGACGGGTGGTGGTGGATCCCACGATGATTTCCCTGGTGTTGAGATTTCAATTGCCGGAGGTGTAGAGGAGATGGTTCGTGGTCTAACTACTGTGACCGTTTTTTTTTCTTTGTTTTCTTTTTTTTCTTCTTTTGTTTTTTCTTTTTTATTCTCGATTATTAATTGTTTCTATCAGGGCAAACGCACACCTGTGCTCATCCAACGGTCCTAGGTACAATGAACTTTCTGCCAAGCGTGGGCCACGTAGTCCAAAACCTCCAACTACAGTCCATCCCGCCATCCCCAAGCTAAAACCCTCTGACCCTGCCCAACAGAGAAACCCCCGCTCGGTACTATGGGTAGAAACTACAAGGAGATGAGAAAGCGGGCCTGAAACCCACAAACCAAAAACCCCCGCGAAAGCCTAGCCTAAAAGAAAAACATCCCCAACCGACAGTAGACACCACCAACAAAGAAAAACAAACCCACTCCCCCCAGTCAAAGAACCTATAAGCGAAACCGTAGTAAAACCCCAACGGGCCCAGCTCCCGAAGGAATAGGGACTCCTACATGTTGGGTCACGGGGACACACAAGGGGAGGTAACTCCCGGGGGCATATAGCCCCGCCAGCCGAGGCTCAGGAAGAGCGACTGAGTTCGAGAGGATGCCGCCTACAGAAGGAAGGCTCGTGGCAGTCGGAGGAAGATCCGGTCGCCTATTTCGGGAAACAGGACCTGGAAAGAAGGTTTAAACATCCGCCCCTAGTACGAGGACATCAGAAGGGATCAGAGGTCTGATGGTGGGCGTAGAGCCACAAGCAGTAGGGTGCCAGCCGATCCAAACGTCGGGGAGGGGGAGGGCGGAGGGCTAGCCGACAAGAGAAGTACGAGGAAGGCTGACGGAAACGGTGTCACAATGTTTCGAAAAGTCCGACCGTACCAGCAGAGCACTAAGGAGATAGTGCAATACCAGTGAGCAGTGCCAGCACGGACAGCTACTTTGTCAATCGACCGAGACTAAAAACCGACCGTTGACGGGTGAGGGGTTGCCGACCGTGGGGGGCTGCCTAAGCGAGCCCGGAGAAGAGGGGGTGAAGGCGAACTCAACCAACCCCTAGGAACAAGCTTGCCAGGCCTGACAATCAGAAGGGAAAGGAAGAAGGAGGGGAGATGGCTTCACCCAGACAGAGGCAATGTGGCGTGTCTGAGGAGAGGGGGGTGGATGGAAGTGACGATGATTTACCGTGGAGTTGAGATTTCAATCGCCGGAGGTGTAGCGGAGACGGAGGATGTAACTACTGTGACCTTTTTTTTTTTTTTTTTTTTTTTTGAAATCATATGCATTTGTTTAAGGTACAAAGACAGCATTCACCTTTAACGCTATGGCCAACAAAAACCATATCCTCCTCACCCCAGGAATCATCCAAACCCCCAAGTCACTCTGGTATGAGACCGACCGCACATCTTGCCTATCGCCCAACCAAATCCTACGAAGATACTTGTACACCCGAAGGAAGTAGAAAGGAAAGAAGCAAGCATGAAGGAGAGGAGAACCCTTAGCAACATCTACTACAAAATGTATAAAAACATAAGGAAGGATGGAACCACTGACAAAGGAAATTTACGCCTGATAAGTGAGGTGGATCAGCCTGAGCTAGGAAGTGAGAGTATGGACCTGGACACCAGAGCAGTGCCGGGGGACAAAGCGGTGCCCGGTGACAGGCTAAAATGGTGTATGGAGGCGACTCTGATGAGGGGTCGCCGGAGAGTGTGCCAAAGCGGCATTAGCAACGGCCAGAAGGACGCGCGTAACCGAGGCGGGTTTTTGTATAGCGACTGAAGATCGACCACGGGAAGGGAGCAGTAAGGTACCAGATGAGGGGGTGGGAAGGAGGGGGGTGTGTGTAGCTGTAACCGAGCAACGGGACGAAGACCAGGAGGGTCGAGGGAGGGGGATGTGGGGAGGACGGACAGTCCGAACACTTGAGACGACCGACTAGAGTAACCGCGGCCGATGCTTTTCCCAATGCGAAACGAAAGACAAGGTGCTGAAGTTACTAACTGAAGTGTTCCTCGACAGGACCACACAACCGAGACAGAAAGGTACTTCGCAAAGGGCTTGGAAAGCTCAGCGCCGACCGTGAGCAAAGAGGACAGAATGCCGACCGTGCAAAACCTAAGCGAGGTGCACAGGAAGTGCGGGGTAAAGGGGAGAACTGAGCTTCATGAGGGGGAGTCAACGATGAACAGGAACAACCCCGTGGAGGAGGGGGTAGACTCCAGAGGGAGAGGAGGGGATGTAGCATCGCTCCCCTAGGCAGAAGCCATCAAGGTGGAGGAGAGGGGGTGGTGGTGGAATCCCACAATGATTTCCCTGGTGTTGAGATTTCAATCGCCGGAGATGTAGGGGAGATGGTACGTGGTAACCACTGTGACCGTTTTTTTTCTTTTTTTTTTCTTTTTTTTAAATCATATGTTCATTGTTTCTACGGTACAAGAAATGACATGGTAACCACTGTGACCGTTTTCTTTTTTTTCTTTTTTTTTTTTTCTTTTTTTTTTTTTAATCTCGCTCATTTATTGTTTCTATCGGGGCAAAATGCCCAACTGTGCTCATCCCACGGTGCTAGGTACAAGGGTCCTCGGCTGGAACGTAAGCCATGTGGACCAAAACCTCCAACTACAGTCCTTCCCACTATCCCCGAGCTAAAACCATCTGACCCTGCCCGACAAAGAAATACTCCCCCGCCCGGTACTATGGGTAGAAACTACAAGGAGATGAGACCACTGGCCTGAAAGCCACGAACCAATAACCCCCGCGAAAGCCTAGCCTAAAAGAAAAACATCCCCAACCGACAGTAGACACAACCAACAAAGAAAAACAAACCCACTCCCCCAAATCAAACAACCTATAAACTAAACCGTAGTAAAACCCCACCGGGCCCGGCTCCCGAAGGAATACGGACTCCTGCTTATCGGGTCTCGGGGACACACAAAGGGGAGGTAACTCCCGGGGGCTAAAAAACCCCGCCAGCCAAGGTTCAGGAAGAGCGATCGAGTTCGAGAGGATGCCGCCTAAAGAAGGAATGCTCGTGGCAGTCAGAGGAAGATCCGGTCGGCTATTTCGGGAAACAGGACCAGAATCAAATGAAGGTTTAAACGTACTCCCCTAGTCCGAGGACATCAGAAGGCAGCAGAGGTCTGAAGGTGGGCGTAGAGCAACGAGCAGTAGGGTGCCAGCCGATCCAAACGTTGGGGAAGGGGAGGGCGGACGGCTAACCGACACGAGAAGTACGAGGAAGGCCGACAGAAGCGGGGTCACGATGTTTCGTAAAAAACCCACCGTACCAGCAGAGCACAAAGGAGATAGTGCAATACCAGAGAGCAGTGCCACCGGTGGCAACTACTTTATCGATCGACCGAGACTAAAGACCGACCGTTGACGGGTGAGGGGTTGCCGACCGTGGGGGGCTGCCTAAGCGAGCCCGGAGAGGAGGGGGTGAAGGCGAACTCAACCAACCCCTAGGAACAAGCTTGCCAGGCCTGACCATCAGAAGGGAAAGGAAGAGGGAGGGGAGACGGCTTCACTCAGACAGAGGCAATGTGGCGTGTCTGAGGAGAGGGGGGTGGATGGAAGTGACGATGATTTCTCGTGGTGTTGAGATTTCAATCGCCGGAGGTGTAGCGGAGACGGAGGATGGTAACCACTGTGACCGAGTCTCCTCCTTATATAGACTCTTCATGCCAACAACCCTAACCCTGGTGACTCATTACTCGAGTCACGCGGACCTATGACTCATAACGAGTCATGCCCAAAATCCATAAGATGACTCCTATGAGTCACTCCGCAACATACTGTAAACCAATCATAAAACATAAAAAATGTCTGGTGTACAAAGTGCGTCACCTGCGTGAAACTCGTGACTCATGATTTGCGTTACGCGCAAAAGTCATTACATCATTATTACTCACAATCGTGAGTCATGGAAATATCAAGCAATCATAACCTAACGATGACACGCAAGTGCGACTCATGTGAGAATTATGAGTCAACTGACTTCATAGCGTGAAACGTAAATATACCTTATGACTAATAACTATTAGTCAGGTGAAATCTGCCTCGCTTAGTCACTATCTGTGATACTTACAACTGAAATACAACAGCAACAGAGCAAACAACCTGCTCTAGCCACCACCACTACCCCCCCATCCAGACTAATTTCACTCCCTACCCTTACATGGGCCCTGAAAGCTGCCAGAGCACCTGCCCCCCCTGCAACTACACCTCCAATAAACAAGAAGGCAATCCCTTCTGTTCTGACCAAACATGACCGTACTATTGTCATTGAGAGAAATGGCACAGGACTCTCTGACAACACCAACAACCTCACTCTCAGAAACGCTATCAACTCTGCAATCAAGAAGCCTCTTATTGCTACTATAGAGTTTACTACCAATCATCACATCAAACTTATCACCAAAGACAATACTCCAGCCCTCTCTGTTCTCAAATCCCACCGCCCTGCCATTGAGGATGCCATCAGAGCAACCATACCTGCAGCAACTGGACTTAGGACAGATGAAATCTGGCACAATGTCATCATTCACGGCATTCCTACATCCAGTTCCTTTACCACTGTCCAATCTGAAGTCCAAGACTTCAACCCTGGCATCCACCTCCCCCTCTCTCCTAGATGACTCTCCACAGAAGCCCAGCATTCCACCAAATTAGCATCCACCATGGTCCTTACTATTGCGGGCAAAGATGCAGCAATCAAAGCCATTACCTCTGGCCTTTTACCTCTTCGGCAGAAAGTTCAAAGTTCCTAAGTATCCTACCTTTGGACCAGATACCCAATCCAACAACTGTTTACCCTTTGGACACCACTCCTTCAAGTGCACAAATAACATCCTCTGCAATTTATGTCCTGGGAAACACCTAGCCTACCTCCATACCTGCGGCCAATCTTACTACCCTACCATGGGCAAACAGTACCTTCACACCACCCTCAAATACAGTAACTGCAGAGATCCACACTAGGCAGACTCCAAAGAATGCTCCACCTACCTTAGCGGACACCAGCAACCAACTGAGAGGAGCAAGAGGGCTGACTAGGTTTACACATGTATTTCCTTTTATTGGTTAGGCATTTGACTGAGAGGATGATTTCCTTTGTTAAAGGGTTGTTAGTACTTATGCCGGGGGGGTCAACCAAAAGTGGACACTATCATGTAGTATGAGGTGGATCACGGACCGGATACACAGGTGTCCCCCCTGTATGGTAGCTACCGCTTCATAGCCTTCGGGCTCCATAACCGTAATGATCTATAATAATAATAATAAGCCATCATGAGGGAGGAGAGGGGATGGTTGAAGGACGACGATGATTTCCCTGGTGTAGAGATTTCAATCGCCGGAGGTGTAGAGTTGATGGTTCCTAACTCACTCTATCTAGTGTATGACTCCATTTGATATCCACGTGATCTTTCCAAGAGAGTTTGATATCCCACTAACCCAGCTTAAGTTTTCTCAATACCCTCCGTTTCCTCTCCCCCCCCCCCCGGTAGGAGTGAAACGCCTAATCCGTGTATCATATTCGAACTCCGTGTCTATATTGCCAAATTTTCCACATGCAGATCGCAAGTCAGCTAAATCAGTTTTCCTAGACCTCTTTTTCTGGGTAAAATACTGCACAGTGAATATTGTACCATACATAACGTGCTCGATTTTCGATCATGTCCCACACAGCAACAAACTCTCCTCCCATAATTCCGCCTCTGCCGTTGCTGGCGTTGGTGTTGACGAAAACCTTTGTTCTGCGCTATTGCTTTTCCCTTCCCCCCTTCACTCTAGCTTCTCCTAGCCCTTTCATTTTTTATTATTGTCAACCGTTGAATAGTTGATAGTGTATGCCGAGTTTCTCCAACCATCTACAGGATAAGCTCGAGTATGGGGTTTTCGGCCACCCGTAGTTTTCGGCCAAGGTGGCAACCACAACAGACCAATCAACCCCCAACTCAAAGCCAACCATATCACAATCCCACTATGAATACTCGCGAGGAAATGATTTCCCTAGCTCTGGATGCTATTGAAAATGGCATGTCTGAAAGAAAAGCAGCAAAGGAATATGGAATTGCTCGTACAACTCTCCAAAGCCGTCGGGCGGGTGGATCTACAGCACATATCGGCCATCATCACCAACAACGTCTATCACTTGAGCAAGAATCAACTCTTTGCAGCTGGATTCTTGATCAGGAGGCATGTGGATATGCCCCTTCTCATGCGCCAATGAGAGAGATGGCAGGTTTGATGTTGTCGATTGGAGGAGACAGCAAGCCACTTGGGAGGAAATGGGTTCCAGCTTTCATGAAACGAAATCCTTCAATCGCGAGTATTATTGGGAAACCAATCGAG
>Ga0307509_10001530_pt1 | contig 38998 bp, 36 predicted proteins | sample 10_EM_MG_FD_202245 | JGI IMG/M metagenome (GOLD analysis project Ga0307509, IMG submission 202245) | Populus trichocarpa ectomycorrhiza microbial communities from riparian zone in the Pacific Northwest, United States - 10_EM | ecosystem: Host-associated > Plants > Roots > Unclassified | place...
ATACTGAGACCCCCACTTCCCAATACTAGCACCTTCTTGACATTGGCTTTCGGGTTTGCCCTCTCGTTATCCTCAATGAGCCCGCCGGGAATCTCAACTGGCTGATTCAACGCAGCCTTTCCGTCAGGGCCTTGAGTCTTCTGAATAGCACTAATGAAGACATCGAAAAGCCATTCGGTATCCTTGGGTCCGGGTGTGCTCTCTGGATGGAATTGAACACTGAAAAGCGGTTTCTTTGTATGCCAGATACCCTCGTTCGAGCCATCATTGGCATTAACAAATAGTTCCTGCCACCCATCCTTTAGACTCTTAGCATTGACTGCGAAACCATGGTTCTGGGAGGTGATGTAGCATCGCCCGGATCGCAAGTTGGTACACGGGATGTTATGCCCACGGTTACCAAACTTCATCTTAGTAGTCTCTGCACCGGCTGCTCGAGCGAGAAGTTGGTGTCCAAGACAGATACCGAAGATCGGGGTCTTGGAAGCTTCAATTGCTGTTCGAAGTCTGTCCACAGTAGCTTTTAGGGTAGCTGGGTCGCCAGGTCCGTTACTGATAAATAGGCCGTCATAATTTCCTTCCTCTAGAAAATCGTAGTCCCAAGGCACAACCTTTACCTCGATACCACGGGAGAGGAAGCACCTGAGCTGATTGAATTTCATACCGACATCGACACAAACAATCCGAATTGGCTTTCCGTCCGGCCTCTTGAGAGTCTTGTCCACCTGAGGTGAAAAGATCTGGGGTTCCCGGATGGATACTGTTCAACTCGGGTCAGACAACGATTGTCCAGGAGGTCAAAGGTCAGTTACTGACCTTCAGCCACAAGATTTTTAGCATTAGGGTCTACCCATTCCTGGAATTCAAAATCCTGCCTCCAATCATGGTCTGTGGGAGACGTAGCACCAACTAAGGAGCTAAGACCGTTAGACAACATCTTCCCGACACTGCTGTTCTTTTGTAGCAACAGCTTTCCAAGCATACTCCCCTGCGTCCGGATCTTCTTGGTGAGCGCTCGGGTGTCGACACCGTAGATAGCTGGGACTCCCTGCTCCTTAAGCCATGTTCCCAGAGAGCTCTTGGCTAAGTAGTGGCTGTAGTCTTCTCCTGAATAGGAGGCCGTGATCAACCCCGCGATGTGAATCCTCTTCGACTCGAAATACGACGGAAGAGAGCCGAGCAGCTCATCCCGCGCCTCCCTATCAGGAACACCTAGTAATTGCCCGTTAAATACTGTGGACCGCTTGCAGGAGGACCGTATGGCATACCGTAGTTTCCTACTAGGGGGAATGTCATGACCAATATCTGTCCCCGATATGAAGGGTCCGTTATAGACTCCGGGTATCCCACCATGCCTAAGATCACCTAGGTTAGATTCCATGACCGTAGAAATCTCAATTTGAAAAAATGAAAATGAAAAAAATAGCAAGGCAAATACCTGTCTGGAAAACCAATTCTCCGGAAATACTCTTCTCGGCCCCAAAAGAGTACCCCTGATAAGCAGCCCCATCCTCCAATTCCAAGGTCATGAGGCGTTCATGCCCCGATATTTCGCCATCTTGTCCAACAAACTGGGCTGCTACCGGTGGGAAAGGCGTAACCGCAGCTCTAGTCTGATCGTCTTCAGATCCCGCCATTGATCTGTCTTCGTTGTTTGACTTCGTTTAAAGGGGAGGGAGGGATACCGGGTGCGAGGTCGTCCTGTCTAAGTCTTTTTTAATTCAATTGTTTTTGTGACAGTGGTGGGGTAGTGGTCGCGGGGTGTGGGAAGGATCCTGGATATTGGAACCGCAAAAAAAAATGAAATGAAGAGAGCAGAGAAGGAAAAAGACCAAACCCTAAAACAGAAGAGAGGGTGGAAAAGAAGAAATCAGGAGAAAGAGTAAGAGGGAGGAGGATTTGATATTGAATATAAAATACCTGAGGGACGTCACCAAAATGGGATGAAAGTGGAGAACAAAGCAGAAACTTGTTTAAAACCGAATAATAGGGCAGAGGAAAAAAGGGTTCACGCGAGGCTAACCGAATCTGGTAGGGCTGTATATGGCGCCAGAAGCCGTGGAGGGGAAGTGTGTAACACCCCCCCCACTTCGTTTCTTTTTTTAATTGGCAGAAGGCAGCCACTAGACCTTTTTGCAGTTTAGAACTATGATACCGTGCCGGTAGGAATGCCTAAGAAGGTCGTGAAGGAGGCGAAAGAAATGCGCCGCATAGTATTGCATAGGCGTTTTAGGATCACATCAATGCAGGGTGGAAAAAGGCTAGTATCAGAATCAAATTGGTGTCCAAGCTAGAATAGTTTATAGAGAAACAAATGAAGATTAGTTAAGTACAGTATAACCGCATAATCTCTTCAATCTTACTTCTTTGGCTAGCTTCTCAACTATGCTCCTCCCATCTCGGATCTTGTTAACCCTGAGAAATAGGACAGTCTATATAATGGCCAAATCCGTATCCCATCACTCTATTTCGACATTTTCGCAGCACTAACTAAACCGGAAGATCATGTGATAGTGCATCTATCTTTTTTTTTCACCCCATCCCAACTTTTGGAGCCATACCCTGACATCTTTATCGAAAGTTGAATGTGAACATGAAAATTATGATAAGGTTGGGCTTCGGCCAATCACAATCCATCAAACATTTGCACGCAAACCGCTCTGCCGCTAGGGGGGCTACAACTTCCTACCCGTAGTATGATATAGACAATTCTTACAGTACATGTGCTGGTTTGTGTTCGACAGTTCTTACAACACACTTTGTGCTGGGTACCTGCAAGAGGAAGATTTTCCTTTGTGTTTAGCCTGTCGGTAGTAATGATAAAGATACGGGTAGGTAGGTTTCCAGTGTAGAGATCGCCGTCACTAGTGCTTTGTAGTATCATATGATATTTTGATATCCGGGTGAGAGTTAGCAGGCAGAATATCATTATTCAAATAAGCAAAAATTGAGCATAGGTTAATATTTTTAAGATGATTACAATTTTAGCCTATTTTCTACCTTATATCGTAACCGGTTTCAAGTTGAAAGATGCCTTTTCGTATGATAGTAATATGGAAATGTAGAAAGTCTAAACTAATAACCCAGCATCACCTGGTATTTCATCTATCATAGCACATTCGCTCAATAGCCTCTGGTTCGTAGGTTAGATATTTATTGCTTCAATAATATTATCGTATATTGTCATAGATGGGGATGCTAGTAGTACTAATAATATAACATAAAGCTTAGGATTTAGCTTGGTTAGCTGAAGAGAAAGCTCTATCCAGATATCTCAGCATGCCCTATCCCATCACGCACTCAATACTGTAGATTCACCGCTCTGCATGCCAGGTCTTGATCCTAACACTTTTGGTTATCCCTGTTATATTTTCTGGATACAGTGGGAATGAATGATCGGAACCACGCAATTCTGAGTGCTTCCTGCTGCATCATATCCGCACCTTTGAATCGTCTTTGCATCGTCTTTCTGCTCATGTGTGGTACAAGGAAGTTCCGGAAAATTCCACCCGTTCCAACACAGCAGTGACAGACTAGGACATCTACTATTGGTTCGGTGGAGTATCTTCTCTGATTAAATATCATCGAGCGACAATGTTTTTTATTTTCATTTATTCTATTACTTCTCCCCCCACCCCCATCCCCGGGGGTGCGACTTGTCATATTGGAAGAGAGACCATTGTTAAAACCAAGAAAGAAAAAAAATCCCCTTTGGCGAGTGAGATGCTCACCCGGGTGCGAAGAACCAATGTCTATACTCCAGTCACGACACAAGGGCTTGCTCTGTTTCAGCCATCAAAGACATACTTGAGTACAGCATGCGGTAAGAAAAAAATGGCAAAACGTAGTAAGGGATTCCGGAGCTCTGATTGGAGCGCTCGATGCCTCGAGCCAGTCGATTTTACGCACTGTACTCCTAACCCTTGTTTTCTGATCCGTTTTACAGTACCAGTACTGGTCAGCCGTACTGTAAAGCGACTGCTTAACCCCTCATACGCGGGTTCTTTTTTTTCTATTTTTTCCCCTTCGTTTGTTCCGATCGAAAAGCAATGAAGCACAAAAAAAAGAAATTAATGGAGGCTGCAAGAATTGGAAGGTACAGCACTGGATTGTGGTGTCACGGACGGCGGGTTGGAGGAGGGAATGGTGCACGCTGGTGAAGAAAATAGTAGGACAACGCCATTTCCTCCCGAGAAACATGGCCGTTCGGAATAATCAGCCGCCCGAAAGTATTTTAAATCCAAAACATTGCGGGATAGTTTCAATTACCCCTGGGAATTACCTACATAAATTGAGGAAGTCTTGTGTCAAATGGGCCCCATCTATAACTGCTGGAATTCAGGTAGAGATTTTATTTACAACAGTCCCCCACTACTGCTGTTTTTTGGTATGACAACAAGAGGATTTCCCCACTTGCCATTCTACCTAGCATAACTGAGGGGGCAGAAACAATACCTATATCTCCAAAATGTACAAAGATGAAATGGGCAAGTGATAGGACCAGTGTATCAAATTACTATCACCCCAATGCCAAACCCGTGATTGATATTAATGAGAGAAAATTCCCTGGGCCAGCCAGCGCCTAAGCCTTTCAGCCTCAAGAACCCCACTCCAGCGGCCACGGAACCTTCACCGCACTATTTAAATACTCGTATATAATTCCGTGGCGTCTGTGGAACGAATTGCTACCGCATACCACCAAAAATTGGTCAGAGCCTCAGAATTTTGGTGATATGCAATAGCAGTCCTTTTTAGAGTGCAGCACATAGCCTAGCGCAACCGCGCCAACTGACCTTCCTCCCCCCTGCAACAGCGCAACACAGCACAACACAACATCATCGCTCCCCATCACATTTCTGTTCATCTGTTATCACCTTAGCTACCTTCTCACTTTACTACCAGTAGTAGCAAGCGGAATGGTACTCCGCTCCTCCCAAACTAGCACAGACTGACCCGTTGCTGACAGAATATCAATCCTAGCTACCCTTGTCCCTCCTAAATACAGCCCAAGGCCACCCGATGCTCGTAGAGCTCAAAAATGGAGAAACGCTCAATGGACACCTGGTCAATTGCGACACTTGGATGAACTTGACTTTGAAGGAGGTTGTGCAGACCAGTTCTGTTTGTTCCCTTCTCCTTGCTCCTTCCCTTCCTCCAAGCAAGCTGGGGCTAACTGGGGATGGATGTGGTTGTAGGAAGGTGACAAGTTTTTTAGACTAGCCGAGTGTTACGTTCGGGGGAATAATGTATGTCGATTTAGGATGATGAGGGAACGGTTGGTTTGTTCGTTGGGGACTAATGTTGTGGATCATAGATTAAATACCTCAGAGTCCCCGATGAGATTATCGACCTTGTGAAGGAGACGCAGACACAGCAGAACAGGGATGGGCATGGTGGGCGTGGAGGGAATGATCGTGGGGGGAGGGGAGGTTACAGAGGGGATCACCGTGGGGGGAATAGGGGTGGTAGAGGTAGGGGGAGAGGTAGGGGTGGAGGCGGAGGCGGAGGCTCCATCTAGCGATGGACAAAGTACTCGAGGTGGAGAAGCAAAGGGGAGACTCTTTGGCATTTGTTCGGGAATCATCTTTCACTCCCTTTTGTAATAGGTCTGTTTGGGGGAAAGCTATGGTGCGGTGCATAGGTGATTTTACGCCCTGATGAAACTTACCGGACCCCATGAATGTTAGGTCAGGTATTCTACGAGGGTGGACCCATTCGCCTGTTTCTAGCAAATAATAACCATTAATTGTGAAAGGAAAGAAAGAGGAACATTCATGCATGACATTCTGAGGCTATCAATCATTAAGCTAGCTATCTATTTAGTCACCACCCACGAAACATCCCATTATCATTTCGGACGGAGCTGCTTCAAGAGCCTATCAATCTCCAAGGATGCCGCACCAGTAGCCTTTGACTTCAGCAGCTCCAGTGCGTTAGCATCCCTGGCCCGGAAAGCCTCTTCCCCGGCCTTAACCATATTACCGCAGCGAACCCACATGTCTATCCTATCCGCAGGAGGTAGATTAGTGCATTTAGGTATGAAGATAGATGCCGCCTTGGTGTTGCCTGCAACCAGACACTCATTAAAGAATGCCTAAAACGATGTAAGTAAGATTCTTAAAAAAATAAAAAATAAACCGGAAAACAAAGTCGATACCTCCCACCCAATCGGGCTCTTTTTGGTTTTACCCCATTCCTCAATTTCCCCCCAATCCCTTTTCGCGACCAAAGCACGCAATTTGAGCCACCAGAACCGCTTCTCCGGCACTTTGAATTCAGATTTAACTTTGTTCGCCCGAGAGGAATACCCCATGCGTATAAGTTTGAATATGGTCTCGTTAACGGAGTCGCCGACAAATCTCTCCTGCTGTAGATCCTTCTCGAAAACCTCTTGCATGTGTAAGAGCTTTGCTGATTCATCAAGTGCCTTTGCATCGAGAGCATGTTCTTTCGCATCGGCTAGTAGTTTTGAGGCGAGTTTCAGCTTCTCCATCTTTAGAGATAAGTCCTTCTGGGCTAAGCTGTCTCGGAGGATAACATATGCGCCATCGGCCCTGCGATCATCTTGATAGTAAAAGTCCTTCAAGAGCTCGGGATCCGTCTCTCTAGCTGAGGATTCAATTAGTGCCGACGCAACAGGCCGGTCGTTGATCGTCCGGAAGAAATTTGCCAGTGGCAGCTTTTTTTTCAGATGGAGAAGGACAAAAAAGACTATTCTAGTTAGACCTGGTGAAGCTAAAGCAGAATAATGATAATATTTACCAAGATCGGTGTCCCCGCTTTCGATTGCCTTGTCAAGAGCAATTTCGTCCTCCTCCATGTTTAGTAGGAGAGGGACTTGTCTGCCAGCCCGTGGCTCATAGTTTAATAGCTTCTACATAGTTAGCATGCATGTTACATAACTAAAGTAGGCTCATACCTCGGTCGCAAGCCTTCCTCTGCCCTCATCATACGCGGTTCTTGCAATCTCTTCAAAGGATATACCACGCTTTCCAGTGAGTTTTGCCACTACCATCCGGCAAATTGTATCCTCATTATCTGCGGACATTCGAACTTTCATGCAAGCCCAATGGATATATATCCGATCAGTGGGTAACCGCAGATATTCCGAGACCCTCAATGCTAGCAGGTGCTGTTGTCTATTGACCAATCTTTGTATTAATTTTTCCGGCGTAAGTCGTATAAATCTATCCGAGTTAGCCAGGCTCGTCACGACCATCTGGGATTTCATACTGTTCATATGTTATAGCTAATCCAACTTCATAAAATCTCACAGCATTAAGCACCCTAAGTGTTTCACACATTTCTACAAACTCATCTGAGCTATAAAGCTCCAGCACGCTTTTTCCAAAGCTAGCGGCCTTGAGCAACTGCTTTTGCCAGTGGACAGAGAACTCATGACCCGCAGCTTTTATGCAGGCATCCACTGCCTCGGGAAGCTGGGCACGAATGAGTTGGATATTGTCATCAGCTTTCGGTGATTTTCTCTCCAACTGATCAACAGCGTCAAGCAGGATTGAAGCGGGTGCTGTGGCTCCGATTTTGAAGATATCTTCAGTGCCATCTATTGCCATCACTAAGTTAGATCAAGGTATTTGAGTCCCAATGAGAACTGATCAATTACCAGGAACTTTTTGCAGAAATTCACACTTCTCCGTAGTTATTATGCGAATACCGTCGATTTCAGGTACAAGGTGTACAAAGTTGTCGTAGTAATGCTTCAGCACTGAGCCTCTGGGTCCAATCATGTGAACTTCTTCATCCCAAGCTAGCACCACCGAATCGTTTCCACACCACTCCACTGCTCGCGGCAGCTCCTCGCCTCCAGTTCCGGTGTCATACTCGCTCAACTTCTCTTGAAAGTCAGACCTGATGACCCAAACCTTCCCCTCAACGCTGCACAGAGTTACGTATTTCCCATTCGGCGAAACAGAGATATGAACAAATGGTCCGTTCTGAAGCATTTGGTCTAGTACTTCTGTAGCATCCACAATCAAGATAGTTGTACCGGTAGAAGCAAATACTTCAACATTCCGGGAGAGTGTGTAGGATGGTGGAAGAATCGTCCACGAGTGGATAATCTCTGTAGCTGGGATAAAAGGAACCGGATCTGCTAAGAGGCGCGGCCTCGGCTCATCATAGCGGGAAATAGAGACGAATCGGTTGTTGCGGAGCAGCGCGACAAAGCCTGTGGAGTAAAACCGGCATTCTTTGACACCAACATCTTCAGCACCCTAAAGGTGTGTCAGTGGATTTGCTTTTCATAACCCAGGAGTGACCTACATTGCCGAGAGAGAATTGAGTGAAATCTCCTTGGAGGTCATAATAACATCTGACTACTCCATCTTCCGTTACTACCAATAGCTTTTCATCCTCTGACCAACCGAGACCCTTGATGGAGCCTTTATCCCACTAGAGCCCCACATATATATCAGCAATCTCTCCATTAATCTCCCCAGCCCGACCTTAAAAGCGGTAGAGGATTGCGAAATAATGGGCTACCACACGGATATCCGACGGATAAGCCTCCCGGCAGCACTGTAAATATCTATGCTTGATTTCGACTGCTGAGAGTTTCGGTAGACTTGGATTTTCGTCTCATCTTTGTAGAGAGCTAAAACGAGCGGTTTGTCAGCTTAGCATCGAGACGGTTGTCCACGTGGGGGGAGCTACCGAGTGCTCCACCGTAAGGAGCCCCTGCAACAATATAATCGGAGAGGTCAAAGTCGGGATCCCAGAGAGAGGAATAGAGCTGGATGGTGCGGTAGTATTTGTCCTCGACTCGCTCCCAACCGGCAGTGGCAGAGTTGTGAGACATGTCTTCGTAAAGAATGAGAAATAATGGCGATCTCGAGGTGTTTGAAGGGGTTGCGGATCTCGAGCCCAGTTGGCCATGATATTTGGCGTTGTCGTCGCGACTCCCCTGACGCCGCCGGCTGTGGCACTAGACAAATCTGATCGTGGCGCGGGGTATTGTATTACTATAGAATCACAGGTTGTCATTCTGTCCACAGAATCATTGATAGTGTTGAAATTGGGCTTTCAGATGTACTTTCTACGCCTTAGAGTACGACAAAGCATTCTTAGTGTCGACCCCCTACACTCCGAGTTCGACTTACCCTATTTGACTCTTCCTGCATGTCGCTCCCTAATCAATCGACCAGATATGTACTTTTGTTCTCATTTGTTTTCTATTGTCTTCCATATTGTTTCCTATAGCTTCTTCACTGCCGATATATGTTGCCACCCCACCGCCCGGCCCCCCGAGACAAAATGAGTATAGTATCTTTCGCTCTCATACGTTTCCGGTATGTAGCTCGGCCTTTGTACATTTTCCCAACAGATCGCCAGAACAGATCCAACCATTGTGTACACCCAATCCACGCTCGGCTTGACATCGTAACAATTCTAATAAAGACACAACCCTATCAATACTCGCAGCTCTAGGTATAGTCTGGTAAAAAGGCCTGATCTATTTTTTACGAGAAATGTCCGGGCTACTCGTAATGGCCACATTTGTTGGAAATTCACAATGTGTGTACTATCATACCCGTCTGCTTCATCAATAGCCTAGAATCTACCAATCGCCGTTTCCATTGTCAGCCCTATAGTTTGGTGTTGGTGGACCATGTTACCGGTATTCCAACACCGAACTACCGATTCTTTCCTAAATGCATTTCTCCTCGACCACGATAAGTTCTGATTGGCTATTTGGAACTAGCTCTGTGTTCTAGAATCCAGAGACGTTTTACTTACGGGAAGGTTAGTCCTAAGCCTGGGTTCATACGCCGGCTGATCACAGGTTGGCCTCTTGCGCACATAAGAGGAATCACTAGCCGTGGTAAATGATAGACATCAGCACTGCGAAAGATAGCTGCCATTGATTGCTCATGGGTTTACAGATGGTTTGTAAATTTCATTTGGGGAAGTGTGGCATGAACAAGGAGCTAGTGACTTTGTTCGTGTTGCCGCAATGTCTATTATACACAAATCTGGCTACATCCACTTTATTTGGCTTTTCCTTTGCTCTTAACCTTTGGAGCAATATTGGCCATCATTTCCTCCTACGCCAAACGTTAATAGAATGAACAAATATGAGGGTGTTTAGTTTTGAGTTACCTTTGTGATCAGGTGATCGATTCTCTCCAACAGTCCCAGAAGGCTCTTCATATTGCCACTCCATTCATTAAGGACATCATCCGCGTCTCGGGGTTCGGCAAAGGAGATGATTCTCGCAGGTCTATCTATTTTGGCGTAGACAGTCTTTTGGGTCACCAGCTGGCTTAGATAGGTTTCGGCCTCATCCTCGTCCAGATCAAGGAGATCTTTTAACCTGTCCATCTTGATCCTGGTATAGTACTTTGCAACAACTCTTACGTTGTGCTCGATAACACGTTTCCTCAGATCATCCCAACGTTTCTCGGCCCTAGGGTCACCGATAGCAAAAACATCGGAAGCGCGTAACTCGGCTCCGTAATTTTCAGCGATAAGAGGCCACCGCATCAACTCATGAACTGTAAAGCATTTGAGGAGGTTTGACTGTTTTTGAACCAGACTTAGATTTGGGTCTGCATGGATGCGATGTAGTAGGTCTGATTGCTCGTTATCGTAAGGCGCTAGGATAATATAATATATGATCCTCTCGAGTACCTATCGCCCTTCGAGATTAACATTTGCCTAGTGAATTGGGTAGAGGCTCTCACTCTCTTCAACTTATCGGGGTCCTCAACCACACTAGGGGTGTCGTAAACTGCCTTGTAGTGCTTGCACACATCCAGATATTTATCCTCTTGTTTTGCAAGTTGGATCTGCTGATCATAAAACTTCAATTTCAGATCAGACACTTCTTTTTGGGCGAAGTATTTTGTGGAAATTTTTCGCGAAAGGATTCCCGCTTGGGTGAAGTCCCCGCGTTCAATACAAAACTCGACTTGCTCAAGGATGAATTCTGTCTTCTCCCGTCGGTCCATAGACCCAAATGTTTCGACTTGAAGTTCACACAGCACATCAGTGGCTCCGGCGAGGTCACCTTGGGCCTTCTTGAGATGGCAGAGGATGCGGGTTATACGAGCCCGCTCAACCTCAACAAAAATCTACAATGAGATGTTAGGCCTAGACGCCTTAAGCTAAAGAGCAGCGTAGTCTTGCGGGTACGCACCTTGCCTTCGGTAACTGTCCTCAGCGTTTCAATAACAGAGAGCTTGGTCTCGGTGTCAGGTGTCTCATCAAGGAAACTCATCACGGTCTGCACCATCTTAGTCGTGGCCTGTTTTAGTTGGCCATGTTTCTTTGAGAGTATTTGAACATGCTCGTTCATCAGCTTCCAGTCCCCGGCATCCTTGCACAGTGTAACAATCGTGGTGAGGAGGCGGTTAGTCGAAGCCAAATCATTAGCCTGGAAGGAATGTTAGCGGCTACCGATGTTGGATGCGTAGAGTGATCAGACCTGTCTCGTTTGCTTTTCTAATGCTAAGAGCTTTTCGATAGCCACTGGGAGGTTCGTTTTGTTTGTCTAGCGCCCAAGAGTGGTCAGTATTCGGGCCAAGTATCTGATCCATCAATATTCAAACCTTAGTGAGTGATAAGATCTCCGGAAGCTGCTTGTCTAGCGCCTCAGTGACTATAAACCCCTGAGGTTAGAATTTGGGGAGAAAATTGAAGAAAAAAACTGAAAGTGACGGGAGTCCCACAGTCCTTGTCCGCCTTCAGTACGGGCTCGTCTGACATTGTGTGGGGTGGTATTTGGTTGGGCGATGTATGATTAAGCAGATGGCGGAGAAGGCGTCTGAGATAGAGGTAGGTAGTTGAGGATGGGGTATTGTACGAGGCGGTGGATGAATCCTACTCGAGTAGAGTGTGGATCGGTGGAGCTCTTGGTTATGTGCAAGAGGGACGCGGGCATCGAGCTAGGTTAGTAAGCACATGCACCCTCGCCCACTTCAGGCCGGGTAACTTCTAGGTCCCTCCACCTGACCAAGCTCTCCAAAGCCCCTCCTTGCCCGGCTCCCTAGCTCCATCACATTCATTATTCACGGCTTGCAATGTCCCTCGATACTCCCAGATACCTTTCAGAGCTTTTCTCAAATATACGTGGCCGTTCTATTGCTTGGGAAGCTCACGCCCGCGCTGGCTTGATAACAGATTCGGATGTCGAAAAGATCAGGGCCATCGATAAGGTGCCGAAAGAGAAGCAGGTTAGCGTGGTCGAAAAAGATGTCGACGGCTACGCTGCACTCATCCTGGCCCCTGAAGGAGCATTGAGGAAAGCTACGGATGGAAAGAGAGTGGATGTCGTGGCTTATATGCTCGTGTTATTAGGTGATCTCTTGGAGGGTGTGTGCAATACATTTGTTTACCAGTCGTTTGAAGCCAGCCCAGATTTAATCGCGAAAACCCAGGGGTTGGGCCACCCTGCAATGGTAAATCATGTTTGGCTGACCTCAAGCGCTGATCGTGTCAGGTGTCCCCGCGTTCACCGACTCTCTTTTATCTCTCCCTAAACCATTTGCCCATCTCCTGTCGCTACTATCACACACGGATGAATCAACACCTCTCCTCAGTGCATCTGTTTTGACTACGCTTCTTGCCGCCTGCCTGAAATCTTCAGTAAAGCCCTCTCCTGATGCCTGCGATGCTCTTCCAAAGCTGTACCATTTTCTCGCAGGCCTCACCAAATCACCAGACGGACATCTTCAAGATATAGCCATTCAGTCATACGTCTCGCTATTGAGAAGCACGTTCGCTAGGACCACTTTCTGGGACATGGAGGAGGAGACTGTGGCTCCTATAGTCAAGATCTTGGAGACGGCAGCTGCTGGAAATTGCGGTGGAAGTGACAGAGTCACTGGCGTTGCCGGTGGGACTAGCATAGTTCAAGGAGGGGTGGGGCTGCAGCTGCTGTATCACGTTTTACTTGTGATTTGGGAACTCACTTTCGAAGAATTGGTGGCTGAAGAAATTAATCCGTACGTTCAATACCACACTACTTGAGTGTATCACTGACGGGCAATCGACGTATCCTTAGGAAATATGACGTGATTCCTCCCATAACTGAAATACTCCGTTCATCATTGAAAGAGAAAATCACTCGATTGGCACTTGCAACTCTTGCAAGTCTTGCTACAGAATCACCATCTGTCAATCTACCACCACTCCTTCTCTCGAACATACTTCCATACCTCCAGCAGCTTTCTTCACGCTTTACTTCTACGTCCGACCCAGATCTTACAGCCGACCTTTCGTCCCTGATTGAGGCTTTGGACACTTTCCAGTCCTCACAAACTACACTCTCATCCTACCGACTTGAGATTATTTCTGGTCACCTTCGCTGGTCCCCACCTCATCGCAACGAAGGTTTCTGGAAGAGGCATTCAAGGGAGATTATGGATGACACCGAGCTTGTGAAGGCACTTTCCCGGGTTTTGAGCAGCAGCACTGACAAGACTGTGCTAGCCGTTGCTGCGAACGATGTTGGGGTTTTGGTTAGAGAAGCCCCTGGAAGCAGAAAGAAGTGGGAAGAGCAAGGTGCTAAGTCTAGGGTTATGGAATTGATGGGTGATAGCGACGCAGAGGTTAGATATGAGGCCTTGAAAGCGGTACAGGGATTCCTGGCCAATGCTTTTAGCTAAGCAACGATCGAATTAGATAACAAAGCCCGAAGCACTGATAGCGTGGGATTTACGTTTTCCCGAAGTTCATTGTTATTTTCAACCGGAGTGATATTGTATATAAACCACCCGTCTCAGTCTGTTAATTTTTACGATGCGATACCTCTACATTCGAGGGCTCCCCTCTATTCGCGTTTTGCAAGCTTGCTTTCTCGTCGTGCTGTTCGTTCTGGCTACCGCTTGGTATTTGCGTAGGGAGGCGTCAGTTTGCCAGCGTTGCGACATTGTGGACCTCCTATCCTCCATCATACAGCCATTGTTTTTAGCGTTACGGATTCACGCATATCTGCTCGTAGAAAGTAGAGATTTGGGCGTGCGTTTGGTTCCTAGGTTGTCATACGATATCACTCGATTGGTGGGAGGATGGTGATCCAGAGTGACTCGAACTGGTTGTTGGGGGGCACAGAGAGGCTCCTAAATAAACGTTCCATATACCCTTCATAAGGGCAAACCCCCGTGAAAGTTATAACCTAGGTTTTACTCAGTAGGCAATCCCAATTGAATAGAATCACTTGGTGAATAACGAATAATACAATCAGCTTGGCCAGTAACAAAAAGTACTCGAGCACAGGTCCGGGTAGTATATACCGTAGGCTCCTAACACGATTGTAATCCTTTCACAAAGCCTAATCTCCTAGCCTCCCTATCCCGGTGGCCGTCCTCAAGATCACTCAGCCAAGCCGGGCTCGTGGCCGGCCTCCCGTCCCAGAAGGGCTTCGGCACAGTCCTTTGCTAGCTAGCTAACCAGCTATACGATACCGGTTGTGGGTGCAATAAGGAGCTGGCCGTTGCCACCTCCGCAAGGAGCAGGTGGGTTTGCCGCCCCGTCAAGTCTGACTTTGCGCCCCCAACCCTCACCTCCGGCTCTCTGAACTTGAAATTCACACCACCAAAGCCCCTCCCCACTAGCATGGCTCTTACCAGTTCCTCGATTGACTTATGTGTATCTGCCTTGAACTCTCCGTATTCCTACCGCTACCATTCCTTGTGAATTACTATAGTAATTGTACGTATGGGCCGTGCCTTTCTAAAATCCGCAATACGGTTGTCAAAGACGCGAATGTGGTCCCACTATCCAATAGTTCGTCGCGGCGTTCCGAACGGTCCGGGTGCCCAGCGGGGGCTTGTTGAAAATAGTCATGTTTTCTGCAATAGAGGTAGTGATGGGGCTGAAGGATTTTACAGAGTGAAGCGAAGTGGTTTAAGTGAACGAGAATAATTTGCGAAGAAGCGGTTAAGGAGTAGTGAGATAGCTTGAGAAGAGAGAAGAAAGGAAGGGAAAGGAAAGACAAGAAGGAAGGAGGTTTTTATAGGGGAGATTTTCCAACGCTTGTGCATCCCATTTGCGTACTGCTGCCCATTATACAAGTGCGGGCATTTCTAACAGCGACGGTGAAACGGACGAGTGATGTTTCGTGATTTCACCTCCGAGTCTTCCTATCTCTACTAGTACTCTGGAAATCTGGTTAAACAAAGGGAATGAATGCCCCGGGTAGGAGCCCAATTTGTAGATATGCCTTACTTCAATATTCTTTTATGGCGTCGCCAATGGAAATGGGATATGCTCTGACCATGAACTCGACCGTTTCGGCTACCGTAGTACCCTTCTTCCCCTAATCTCCCTATGTTGAGAGTGTTGAGAGCTATCGGGTGTGAAGGAGTGGAAGCGAGTAGTTCCACAAGTCCAAAAGGAGAGCAGTCACTGGAGAAAGCGAACGACTTGTATTGCTTATTGAACAAGTGGATTGAGTGAGAAAAAGAAAGAAGAGAAGAGACAGAGAAAGAAGTGAGAAGAGGGACGAAGATTCTGAGAGGGGACAGGGGGTGACGCAAGTGGGAACGAGGTATCACTCGTAACCACAGCAACATGTTGGAAATGATCCGGGGTTGGCCGAATACTTTAAGCGGTAGGCAGAGTAAAGTGTTTGCAGACAGCTCAATGGGTAGAGATAGTGCGGACAGAAATTTACTAAGGGTGAAAACAAGAGAGATTCAGTGTCAAAATGAGAGGCGCGTTAAGAGCAGTTTCGCTGGTTTTAGTTTATTGTGTAGAAAGAACTTGTTGAGTGGAGAGGAGAGAAGAGAAGCGAAACGAAACAGAACGCAAAGAAGACAAGTGGGCCCCATAGCCGATGGCACCAAGTCAAACATATGGCTAAGCTTCGGCCAACAACCCAAGATATCCAACACAACAGACAAGGGAGAGCGCGCCCGTGACTACAGGTTCCAACTCCCTATCTCCTCCTATCTCCTCCTCTCCTTTGCGCCGCCATCCTCACTAACAGTGTTGTTGAAATTATGACTATTCAGGACGTTTCTTTTCTCTACCTATAGTCTCTTGGCTTTCCTAGATTTTCTATCATGTCCAGGTGCCTAAGTGAGAAGGCCTTGATGTCTAGATTATCTAGCTGTTGTGGAGGTAGGAGCCCGAACCTTTAGGATGATTATACGTGGTTTTCTTCCCTCTAAGATTAGAGACTAGTGATATCATTAGGGAAGTAGTAGTCTCGGCAATCATTGAGACGTAATGGTGGACTATTTGGTGGATGATTGCAAAAATGCCGAGGAAGGTATTAAGAATCCTTGGAATTCCGGGGGGTGTGAAGGCAGAAGGTTTCCCCCACTTCGTAAAAGAGGCGGGTGACAAAGGAAAGCAAAACGTCGAAAAGAGAAAAAGGGCAGAGGGAGAGAGGAACAACAAGTTACCAGAGCCGGTTGGGTTTTGTGATATCATAGGTTATCGATCTGAAGCCGTCCGGCGGGGGCGCAATCTAAAGACCAGAGAAGAGACGAGGAGGGGATAGCACTTGAAAGCTTACCATTATCATACCCCGTGCAGGCGGGGTTACTTGGGTTGCCGGCAATCGAAGAACTAAGGAATAAGGGGTGCTGAGGTCGCAGTATCGGTCTTAGGGGGACCAGAAAAAGCATACCAACATTCCCCAGGGGGACCAGGGCACTCCACCCAGAATACAATCATCAAATATCACTCAGAGCCTAGGATTTGAGGTGTTTGATGATTGACTCATTATGCAAGGGCACCCATTCATCCTATGCTGTCGTCGGGTTTATCGCCTTTACATTTTCCGCGATAGATATGATATGTGGAAGAATAGCCATTATCCTGTATCTATCTTGATCTGATATCATCCTCTTAATATACCGTATCTGTCTTCAGGGTCCTTAACCTCTCATCTGGCTATGGATCTATCTCCTAGACCCCCACTCAAGGCCTTAGAAGGTATGATATGATATCATATGATAGCACGATGGGCTTCCAATCTCTGACCCACTTTCTGCAATTCCAAAACCAACTCTCAGGGCAAGTACTTTCACCAGCGAAATGCCCATAGAGTCGTTCGCTAGGGCTTGCATTTTCAAAAAACAAAAAGAGGTTCGCCCTAAATAATTCCCGCCAGATCCAGCTCCCAGCCTTTCTCCGTGAGTGCCAGTGGCGGGCGGCGGCTTAAACGGGTACGATACTGGTTGATGGTGCTGGGGTATTTGGGGGGTGAGGGGATGGATTTTCCAAGGCATTTTTTGATTTATGTGGTTCCGAAGGGTGGGGGATGGAGGGGGCTTGGTTTAGTTAGGGGATGTAATACGGTATGACAGGTGTGTGAATGAGTACTGCATTTGGGCTATTGAACACGAGCTTTTTGTTAGCACTACCTATCAAACTAAACCCATTCCTCGCATTGTACTGTACTTATCCTGGGCAGGCCGATTATTTTACCAGCGTGTGTCGGTGACTTGCCTCGAAGGCATGATTTACTCCCGCAGCCGAGTTGAAGTTAGACACTTTCTATAGGAATTGCCACCTTAGGTGTCCAACTTCAACTCGGCCGCGGGAGTATGTGAGCTCGCTGGGCAGAAGCCTTAGTGGAATGAGGCTTCACTTTACTGGAAAGTAGTAGTGCTGTATGTAAGAGGAACCGTATTGTGCGATTGGTGGTTGGTGTTGGAGGGGGGACATTCACGTGGCAAAAAAGAAACCCCATTCACTAAATTTTGTCTAGTTACTGTGCTGCTCGTATTGCAGTTTGCTATAATATTATTAAGTAAAATGGAGTAAAATATATTGGGATACACCTGCGAGTCTGGAAAATCTCCGAGTTCGGAGGGCGGGGTTAGTTATCGGGGCTGATAAACTGCACCCACGCTAGAGGCTCGAGTTTTCGATACTCGCGATGGGATGGTGTATCGCTTCTCTAAATGAATATCTTGGACTCTGTCATTCATTAAATTCTGTTTCCAGAAACCTTATCGCCTCGATAGGTTTTGGGTAGCCGTTAGATAGCCTAGCTTGATCTGGACACTATCTGGAATTGTGGTATATGTTCACATAGTATCACTCCAATGGCCTTATGGTGAGTCCTAATACTCGCAGATGCTCAGACTATATATTATAATATGCGTACAGGAGCCATCGGCAAGCCCCGGTATCAATTAAATGTAGAAGACTGGCCTGGACTTTTGTTCTGAATTTTCCTCAAAACATTAAAACTCCCAACCTACACGGAACATGAAAAACGAGAGAAGTGGAGATAAGAGGGGAAAAGAAAGAAAAAAACCTTTTACGCGATCTCCTCTTCGTGTTCGGAGATGACCTCCTCGATAATCTCCTCGACGACTTTGTCTTCCTCCTCACTGGCAGCTTCTCTGAGAGCCTCCTCTGGGTCCTCGGGAAGGCCAAGGTCGAGGCGCTCCCACCTGACCTCCTTCTCGATTCTTGCTCTCCAGGCGCGCCATTCATCGAGTTGCCTCTTGCGAGCTTCGAGAACTTCCTTGTTTGTGGCCTCGGCTTCGAATAGGTCCTCTTCATCGAACTGTTTGCTGTACTCACGGAGGTTTTTGCGGATTTGCTTCTGCTCTTCCTTAGAGAGCATGGTGGGGGGGCGGGGGCGCCATAAGAACTGCTTGAATTTTTCGATGTGTTCCTCACGGAGGAGAGAGCCCTTGAAGTCCCAGAGGTGGTAGCCATTTTCCATCTGTAATCGTTAGTGAAAGGGGATTAGGCAAGGTATAAGTGACTGTGAAATACCGCGTGTTTCCACATGCTTGCGCTAGTAGCGACGTATCGGCCGGTAGGGTCCCACTCAACGTCAGTTAGACCATAATGCTCGGATGTGCCCATAAGCATGAGGTTGGCAGCAAGGTCCTTATTCTTACTAGCCTTATCCTGCTTCTGCTTCTCACCCTCGAAGTCGAAATCCCAGAACTCGAGGTCGAAGCTCTGTTGTGAGTGAACGGTAGCAATGAGGGTGAAGCGGCCCTTAGGTGACCAGTAAATGGCGTTCGAGTTCTTCTTTTCCACTGTCTTGATTAAACAAAACTCGCCGACACCATTCTTGAGCTTCTCCGGTGCGTAGAAGTGGACTGAGGTCTTGGGTGCAACTTGGGCTCCCTGGATAGCTTCGTCGACGGTAATGAAAACAAACCTGTTACCCTTGGGCTCCCAGGCGAAGTTGATGACAACTTGCTTTAGTTCGACTATCTCAACAGGAATGTTCTTTTCTTTAACACGGAAGAACTCCAGGGAGGTGTACATGGATTTCTTGGTCTTTGTGTGTCGGTCAACTTTGACGCAAAGGTATTTTCCCTCTGATTGCCAATGGAGTTTGCAATCTGAAACATTGACAAGATTTCGTGTTCGGATGATTTCTTTTGAAGGGATGCTCATCAAACCCACACGTGCGGTTTGGTTGTTCATCTCGGGAGTCCAGTAACAAAGCAACTGCTCTGGTTCCTTCTTACTCTTCTCTGGAGTAGGAATAGATGGTGACCATTCGAAATCCACAACACCCTCAATCTTAATGGCTTTCTTTCCAAGCAAAATCATGCTCGGGGTTTCGAAAATCTGGATAGACTGCTCGGGCACAACACGAGCAACGTACTTGTCGTCTGGGGACCATTTAAACACTGGCCACGAAACTTTCTTACGTGATTTCTCGAATAATTCGGCATCACGGTCGCCGGTAACCTCAACAGAGGTGAAGGATCGCAAAAGGTTACCAGTCTTGATATCCCAGATAATGAAGCTCTTTCCATCTTCGTCAGGCCCCAGAGGGAAATTTGGGGGCGGGTTCTCGGGGATGGAGATGGGTTTGTTAGACCACGTAACCAGATATCTTTCGTTCGGAGAGAAGTCCACTAAATTGACCATTGGATGGGCAAAGCGCATAATTCTTTTCCAACCTGGGCCACCCCATAGCTGCACACCCTGTCCGTGAACAGATGTTAAGAAAGTGCCCTGTGGCGACCATTGAACAAATGACTCTGTCCACCCCGCACGATCAACGACAGGCTCCGGTACATCCTTCTTCTTATTCCAGAAGACTCCAACGTTTTCACCGCGGTACATGATAAACTGGTCACGGGAGTTGATATCACTGAGCCAGGAGCGTAGATGCTCTTGTTCGACGAAAGGCTCAATCTCGGGTTCAACATACTCCTCCTTGATGCGTCCTTCTCGCCCAAAGTGTTCGATATCTGTAAGCTTGTTGATAGAGACGGTATGCTTTTTATCGAGGGCCATTCCATTGAGCTGCTTGCAAGCTAACAAGGCCTGGTCGGGGGTGTCGTATTCAACGAAGGCATATCTATTGGCCTTTAATATTCAAACCGGACGGTGAAGTGTGTAAGTAGTGCTTACCCTTCAGTCATATTTGTCTCCTCGTTAAGAGGCATAAAAACAGAGTCTTGGCTGATACGCCCAACCTCCGCTAAACGTTTACACAAAAACTTGATCAGCTTCGGTTTGCTGTCTGCCGGAACCTTCGGGCATCCATCGACGACAACGAAGGTATCAAGTCCTTCATCAAGTTGAACTTCGTACCGCTCTCTGAGATCTATACAAGTGGGTCCCATTAGAACCTATGCAAGCCTAGAACTCTGGAATGAATGGGTGGAAGAAAATTTCCTACCAGAGAAATCAATCTCTTCGTCGTCATGCTCATCTTCACGATGGGGTGCCATATTTGCGGCGTAGTATGAGGATTGGTGTGTGATGCCGGTACGGGAGTCTCTTTTGTCCCAATTTGTGGTTTTGAGGCGGGGTGGTGGGGTTGTTTGATCGATTAGTCGTTCTCACCTTATTTTTTTAGGCTTCAAATTTTTTTGTGCCCAGCAAAAGGCAGTCATCCCCACAACATTTCACATAATATGATACATGAACAACAACCTAAATTTTATCCAAATCAACCAAACTCTACAAAACTGCAATTCATCTTTATTTTATGGCTTGCTACTATGGTATCGTCCGGGAAAATAGCTTGGATAAGGGAGTTAGATGCGGTGAGGCTCAAAATTTGGGCCCACAATCCGTAGGGCAGGTAGGATCAAGTTGTTGGCAAGGTTACCCGGCTTATGATCCTCACCATCCTTCACTTCGCGACGATGTTACTCGGGTGAAGTTATTCTATGGTGGTGTAACCTTTGGTTTGACTGGCAATATGTGATCCACTGCCCCAACCTGGCCCCAAAGTGAAAAAGAGCTCAGATGAATGGTATCATACCAGTACACTTGGATTCGCAAAAGTTTTTGCGGGAAGGCGAGTACTTTGTCAATGTCTTGGCAGGAACAAAGGTGCTATCATAGTATGGTATCATACGGGAACTTGAACAGTAAATGTTTGGCAGGGCCTTGTGGGCGCATTATACTCCGGCCGCCACCAAGATATTGCCATAGTACCTTTCATTCCACAAAGACTTTGTGAACAGTTGTATCAGTGCCATGTTAGAGCTTCGCTGCCCTCAATAAAATTGTGGAGAATTAAGTATAAGTTATCACTAGGATACTATGATACTTATTTCCCGACATTAGAAATTAGCCCCAGTGCTAATCAAAGCCATTTATTAAGAGACGGTCATCCCTTAACCTGGTACTGATCTGAGTCTTGGCCTCCTGATCGGGAAGAATACTGTAATGCCAAGATATCACTCAATGGCTAGCCTTATGATGTTAGTTCATTCGACCCCTTCTAGTAATCTTAAAATCTGCCAGCTGCTGCTCAAGTTAATATCCCCAAAGACCTTTCCACAAACATCTGGGAAATTATGAATTGAATGTGTGATATTCACTTAAATACTAGCCTCTACTGTAATTTCTTAACTCAAGTTCCACCTATTGCGCTTCTTGAACCTGGGTATGGCACGCTATGTCGTGTTAATTCAATATTCAAGTTGGTTTACCTTTGATACAACATAATATTATTATGCCTAAAAATGGAATGACTTAGGGGCTGTTTGGTAAACCGTCATTTGAAGTGTTTGTCATCTCAAAACACATTTTGAGATGATGGTGGTGTTTCGCATGCCATCATTTGCAAAATGCGTTTTGCAGATTTTTTTGGTTAGGGTTTAGAACTATATGACCTAGAATACTATGCAATAATAATAATATATTATTATTATTAAATTTTATTTTAATAGGATTCTAATATTGAAAATCCCTACCTCCATGTGTAGATTTTCCAACAACACCTAAATGCTAGTTTCTAAATGACATGCCGTTGGCACGACGTTGTTGGCAAAACATGTTTAGGAATTTTCCGAAAACATGTTTAGCAAAACGTGTTTTGAGATGACGCTCATCTCAAATGACGGTCTGCCAAACAGCCCCTTAGTATGATATGATACCAGTATTCTTCCTTGCGCAGTCGGCACATCTGCAGGGATGGCAACTTGGCTGAGGTTGGGGCTCGCCGACAAAAGCCCTCATCCTACTTGGCTTATGTAATCGAATTCGCAAACTTTCCGGGCATACTGATACCAGTATCTGTGTCACGAAGACTCGTATCATATATCCTCTCCGCCCACATTTGATCCTCCCTTTCACCTACCCTTTCTTGGGGAAACCTCTAAAAAAAATGACTACCGCTGAATGGTCATTAGTTAGTGGTCTTGATTCGAAATACTCTTCTCCGACAGATCCTGAACAAACCGATGCCGACCCAGACCTAGAATTATTGCATGAACTCAGCGAGAGTAACTTCGAGCGCCTTTTTCCATGGAGCCTGCCCAGAGTTGCCATGGTCGCTGATCTTGCAATTTGCAGTGGCTCGGATGTCGAATACCTGCGGAGTACCAAAGACTATGCTGGGTTTCTTGAAAAAAGACTATCTACTACAGATATATCCGGCTTCGCTCTGATGTATATGGGGGTAGCTGGGGTTCGCGCCTTTATCCAGTCAAACATCACCGGGCCTCCACTCTTGTTTTCCCCCGAGAGAGTACTTCTCCCTAAAGAGCTAGCCGAAGAACCTGAGTTTTGCAAAGAACTCTCCAAGGCTATTATCGCTTCTCTATCTATAGACGGAGAAACCGCCTACCACCTGACCCCAAATGTGCTCCTCTTGGCTTTCGGAAAGGTTGTACTAAATTCAGCAGTGCTCAAGAAGGGTTTCGAGCCAGAAACGCTCCCATGGTGGAGAGCTCGAGTAAACTTCCTCCACCAGAGGATTCTATCCGAAGCGACCGCAACCCTACACAATATTATCTACGAAGATATAGAGAAACTCCTCGATCGTATATCTAGTCAAGATTCAGATCTTCGAGCGAAATTTCTGATCGAAAAAGCACTAATCGACACTTATTTCAACTACGATTCAAAGGCGTTGAATGGGCTAGAGGAGGCAGCAAGCATTACGGGACTGGAGTACGCCATCACAGGAGTGCTGGGAAAGCGAACCAAGTTTCAGCAAACCGATACAAGCCAATTAGTCGTCCTAGCAAGGAGTGCGGACGTAGGGTCCAGCAAGGCTACCGCTAAGCCGAAGACTCTGGACTTAAATGACGATACAATCCTAGAGGCTATTTCCTTTACGCCAAAGTCAACCAAAGTTCAGGTAGAATCCGCCTTGTCTGCGGAATTAGCCTCACTTGATCCAGGAAACCAGCCCCAATTACAACCACTGGACGCGGCAATCCTATTACTAATTACCGAAACTATCAAGAACACCAACCCCGCAGATGGTATCACGAGAGAAGAGATGTTACCCTATGCCGAGCGGGTTCTGCAACATAGCGTCAATTGGGAGATCTATACTTTAGGCCTGCTAATACGTAGCCGCATCGAGGGATATAAATCCCGGACGGTGGAAAGAGGACTCCTGCAGCTTCAAGCAGTTGTTGATCAAGTCATCGCAGATACTGCTGGTACGGATATCTCGTATGACTCGAACAATGCTGTTTCAACCTTCTTGCCAAAATCGAAAGAAGATGAAGTAGCTCCGATAAAAGAACGCCTTCTCTACATCCACCAGCTGTCAGTCCCAACCCGTTGGGAACTAGAGGCAGAGTTAGCTTCAAGGTGGATATCGCTTGGTGGAATAAGAACAGCCCTTGAGATCTACGAAAGGCTAGAGATGTGGGCAGAGGTGGCATTGTGCTGGGCGGCTACCGAGAAGGAGGACAAAGCTCGGAAAGTGATCCGGGATCAACTATTTCATCCTCTCGAATCCGGAGATGACAGTAGGGATAACCGGAAAGAGATTGAGCCCATACCGCCTAATGCGCCTCGCCTATGGTGTATTCTTGGTGATATCGATCAAGATCCCAATCATTACGAACGAGCGTGGGAAGTGAGTAAGGGCCGTTACGCAAGGGCGAAGCGATCACTCGGACGCCACTATTTCTCGCAAGGAGAGCACCAAAAGTCTGCTGAAGCGTATATGGAGTCACTTAAGCAGAATCCACTAAACGGCCCTAGTTGGTTTGCGCTAGGCTGTTGCTGGTTGGAATTGGAAAATTGGGAGGGGGCAGTTGAGGCATTTTCCAGGACTGTTTCGCTTGACGAGGCTGATGCCGAGGCTTGGAGCAATCTTGCAACCGCATTACTGAGGCGAAAGACTGAGCTCCCTGCTCAGGGTGAGTGGAGAAATTCCGACCTCGACCAAGATAGGCAAGATGAGAAAACAAACTACGAGAATGGGGTCGAAGGCCAAATGGTTGTGGACAAAGAAAACAACAAGAGAAGCGCCCTGCGAGCTTTGAAACGGGCCAGTAGTTTGAAGAACGACTCCTGGAGGTTATGGGAGAATCTCTTGTTGATTTCCGCCAGCGTTAGTCCACCGGCGTACTCAGACGTGGTTATTGCGCTACGGAGAATCATCGAGATAAGAAAGGACTCGGCGGGGGAAGCAGCAATTGACGTGGATGTTCTTGAAATGCTTGTGCGGCACATCATCACGTCTGATCTGGAGAGCAATAATCCCACCGGTTACGACCCCAAGAAACCTGGGTTACAAAAGATGGTGGTCGAACTGATGGAGAGGGACGTCGTCCCATTGATCACCAAAGAAGGCCGCCTCTGGAAAATCTACGCTAAGCTAGCGCTTTGGAGGAAAAGACCTAAAGACGCTCTCGATGCGGAAGAAAAAGCGTGGCGAACAGTTAATAGCAGACCGAACACCATTGATGGCACAGAGAGGGAGTGGGACGGGTTAGTAGATGCTACAATAGATCTTGTCGATGCGTATCAGAGCCTGGGGGAAATGGAAAGGACCGAGGGGCTAGGTGCTGGTGAGCCTGTTGCGAAAGACTGGCGGTTTAAAGCTAGGACAACGGTGAGGGGGGTTATGGGGCAAGGAAGACAAAATTGGGAGAACACGAAGGGTTGGGGGAGGCTGCAGGAGTCGTTAGAAGGGTTGAAAGCCGGGCCCCCCACTGGATTCTAGCTACCGTATCGTCTTTCTTAGATGTTGCTCCTATAGTCCTATATACCTTACTGTTTATAGGGATGGCTCTTGCTAGCAGTGTTTCTATACGAGACCGAGTGGTGCAGATCGGAGTATAAATTTCTTTATTCCAGGAAATAACGAAAATCCCCTCATGGGCCAAATCGCCGTAGGTGCCGCTTTTACTGTTCGCCCTAGCCCTAGGAACTCTAGGAACCAAGTACAGCTAACTAGCGGAGGTCACTCAAGACTCCGAGAGATCCAATTTAGGAGTAATTTACCCCACTTTCCTTGCATTCTTGATACCGTATATTATACTATTATACACTAGAGCGAGCCCTAAAATAGGAACTTCGAGTGATATCACATGACCTCATACCCAAGTCCAGCCCCAGGTGTCATACATAATAATAATAATAATTATTATTATTATTATTATCAGACAAAAAAGCTATAAATCTAATTTCAGGCCCTAAAATCTTAACCATATTTATAATCCTAGAGCCTGTTTCCCTTCTATCATATCATACTAAAAGAGGCAATCCTTTTGACAACTTCACCTCTGTATAAAGCAGCTTCCTCTTTCCTTTCACTAATAACCTTTCTCCTTCATAACCATATCTATAAATGCAATTTCTACCTCACTTTGCTTCTCCTAATTTCCGGGTATTTTGCTAGCACCAGTGCAAGTGATAGTATGAATCCAGAAACCAGCCCCAATTTAAAGGCAGTGTGCATTCACGCTCAACCACTTTTATTTCCCGATAAAATTAATAGTACCTGGCTTGGTTCATAGCATTTTTATACCGACCAACTCTCTTTCAATAAATCAGGAACTTGAAGATAGGACTAGAGAATGCAAACCATGCTTTCTAATCAGCAATTCAGGTTGCAGCCCAAGGCAATGAATTGCTATGCCATGACTAAATGGAAAGGGGTACAATGAAATACTCTTGTTACAGTTCAAGGTTGATCTACTAGTACTAGAGTCCCCTTGCAAGTACATACTCCTATGTGAGAGGTCAGGGGAGGGGAGCCTGACTCTCAGGCCCATATTTGATAATGTACACCTAACTTCTAATGATGGTTGGGTATGAATACAGCACATAGAGGCATTATCCGACGTTCGGAAAGGTAATTTATTGGGTATATTAGTAAAGATATTTTTACTCAGAGTTCCCTCTTACAAATTGTGTTGCCTGTAGTAGGTGAGAGATCAGCTGTGGTTTAGTGAATGATCCTTTTAGATCCAGGGGTAGCAGAGGAAGTTTGTAGAGAAAGAAGAGGAGAAGAGAAGGAGCGGAAAGCAAGGCACTAAATAGAGAAGCAAACATAAATCATCGGAGTGCAGGAATGCATACTCGGGATATACGTCTTTACAACAGCAAGAGAAACACTGCGCAGTATGAGTATCAAACAAGGACAAAGGTCAACGGTCGATAAGAGCAACTCCCAATCTATATCATAGCATTCCCACAATAATGTTTGCACCGGTAGATCCCTGGTGGTTTTGTTGGATTTTAAGATAAGGAGTCGGTGGCACTCTAACATCACTCCCATGTAATATCACTCGGATAGATCTCCAAATCGGGGTCTTTTAGTAACCAGACAGAGGCCTGAACACACCAAATTGTAGGGGTTCGAGTTATCATCACCCTACCAATATACGGTATCATAGGTGAAACAGCATGGAAAAAATTCGAAAAGTAATCTGCTATAATAGTGCCCGCACAAAAAAGTGTGAGATTTTTTCCTTCAATTCTCCTAGAGTACTAGTAGTGAGGAGTAGAATGTTGTTTCATTCAAGGTGCATGCCAGGACAAGTGTTTTTGTACGTATGGTAGAGAAACTCGAGTATGATACTTATCATAGTACATTGCACTACACCTTACCTAGTTCATATGCCCACAGATCTATGCAAACTCTAGATAAAAGCCTGAAATAAATATATATTGTTATACTTTAGACATTCTATATTTTTTCCAAAAATTTCAAAAGCCGGGTTCCAAGATATTTATTGAAATATAATGGCTTGAAAACCTGTAATTTCGGAGTGTTTTAGCCTCTGTTATATACTAAACGCCCGCTATTGCCGCCAAGTTGGATATCGATGGCAGCATTGCTCCAAGAAGGCACTGGCTAATCTATTGATGTGAATTTATCCCGGGTAAGCAAGACCTGGGTTGAGCACACTCCTCTGGTGCCAGTACCTTAATGGCAAAGTTACGTATTTCTGGACGGATCCGACATCCCGTTTCTGTTGATTAGGTTGGGTATGGTACTGTACGAGTACCATACCACAATCGCGGAACACCCCAAGTCTGCACCCCGTCCGGGTACCGGTACACAGTTCGCTGTTGATTGGGCTTTGGTAATTCTAGCGCACAGGCCAACCAATGGGAATTTGTGTATTGGGACGGGATGCGCATTTCGGCGCTGCGATTGTAGCACATAAATTTACAGTATGATACTGTACGCAGTCTCACAGGCTTCCCAGGCCTCAACTCTGTCTGATCTTAGACCAAAACAAAGATGGGGGTAATTCTTGCTTACGTAATTTTTAAATGGCTCACTGCCAAATCTGAGGACTGCCAAGGTGCACACTGCCCAACCTCTGGGGGAACCTCACCAAACTTCAGACTCCAATTCTGCAGACACCCCGGTCCCACCTCAACATCCGGATCGCGCGCGAATCACGGAATTGACGTCCGGACACCCCACACCGAAGCGTTGAAAATCCGCAGAATGCATCCACGACTGCGAGTCCCTATAACTCCGACCTCAGTGTCAAAAATTAGTCCGCCAAAACCGGTCCTTAATTTCTACCGGGCGTATGCGGCGGGCCCTAAGGGAGCGGGGAAGAAGGATGGTAAGAAAGATAAGAAAAAGAAGGGGAGAGCTGATTTTATCCAACATGACTTGAAGGATGCGCTGCAATTCAGTCTCACAGAGGCCGTGCGGTACATTCGAGCGATGGAAGTTGGACAGAACCCTATCAGTGCCAAATACGATCTCGCCGTCCGACTCAGAACACCAAAGACGTCCCCGATTATCCGGAACAGGATACGACTGCCCACGCCTGTGAAGACTGATAAGAGGGTTTGCGTGATCGCAGAGGGGGAGCATGCTGAGGCTGCACGACAGGCTGGGGCTGCTATCGTCGGAACGGACGAAGTCTTTGAGCAGGTTGGTGGAGATGTTCTTTCTTATCGTGGCTCGGCCGTTCCAGGTTTTCCTGCTAAAAATCGATCTACAGATCCGGAGGGGGAAATTGGATTTTGAACTCTGCATTGCTCACGAGGATTCCTTTAAGGCTCTCATGGCTACGAAGCTAGCAAAAGTGCTCGGTCCTAAGGGCCTCATGCCATCCCACAAGCGTGGTACAATTGTCAAGAATACCAGCGCCTCCATTAGAGATCTCGTTGGAAAAGCCGATTACAAAGAGAGGATGGGCGTGGTTCGAGTGGCGATTGGCCAGCTTAGATTTACGGAAGCACAACTTGCCGAGAACATCAAGGCTTTCATGAGTCATCTAAGGAGGGACATTGCGGCGTTGGATAATGTCACGAAAAGCATTCATGAAGTAGTGTTGAGCTCGACACACTCCAGCGGGTTTTCATTGAATGGACAGATCGAGCCAAGGATGACGAGCGGGGGGCAGGAAAGCAATCAATAAACCATCCCTGTCAACCAAAAAAATAATCTCTTTTCTCTCTCTTTGATCAGGCAAATACCCCCTGTTCGATCGATTGTACTTGTAAGGGTTTCGGTCCAAAGGTTTAATGCATGTAGAATACGGTTCGTGTATCACCGAGAACATGATAAGAAGGTAGACAACCCCATATTTTTTTAGAATCCCTTTTTTGTCAGACTTCTATTCTCCACTTCTTGCGTGAAGAGCCCCGGGAACTCGGTCAGGGTGAAGAACTACCCTTGGGTGCGAGAGCACATGTCGCTACTCGAGTGTGCTGTGCCATATGCTTGGCTTACCCTGACAATAGCCGATGCTTGCAAGTTTTTCTGACAGGGGGCAGGATCTATTTCTCGGCCTCTGAACATTGCCGTTGAATTCGTTACTTCAACAACGTGATAGGACAACAACGGATATAATCCTCCACACCAGCCAATAGATCCTTCTCGAGGAAGAAGCACTTGAAGCAAGGAGAATCACAATAGCCACACGTGGTCAGTAGGAGCACGAATCCTGGGAGAACAATTTTTGCATTTCCGGATTTTGTCACCCAATGCCAAGCCAAATGCCCAGGAATGCCTAGAAATACCCATGAACGCCCAGCATTGCCGAGGAGCGTGCCCAGAAATTCCGTTGAACAAGGAAGTTCTAGGCGTCATGTGATCCCCGATCGCTGCCGGAAACGGATCTTCCCGCTGGAAATTTCGTCACTTGGATTGGATGTCAAGTTAGGCTTCTGAGGCTGTGAAATACTTTGGCGGGGAGCTCTCCGAGAAGCTGATGTTGAAAAACACTTTTGACATCGGCGGGCGTTTTTTTGTCTCCTTCTCCCTATCGCATCCTTCCTTGCTTCCCTCCCGGTTATCATGGAAAGGATCTTTCCGAAATTAAGGTTATCAATCGAGATTGGACTACAGGTACAGTACTGATATCTTGCTCTAAGGGTGATACGTGCATTAGAAAGGCAATGATAGGAGAGGGAGGAAGACTATGGTATCGTGATGCAATTTAATCTAACTATAGCAAAAGCTCTTTGGATTCTCTCCATATTACTCCCCTTTTTTTCTTCCTTCCTGCACGCTACTATATCACATTGTACCCCGCGGCAAAGGAGCCTTCTTTTGTTAACTTCGTGCGAGCATACAGGCGAGGCAGACTTTGGCTAGCCTATTGAACTCGACATAGTGCACCCATGATGCGCCCAAAGAGCTTTCGGCCAAGATGGAGTCCAAGACTTTATAAAGGAAAAAAGCACCGTTATCTACGAACTTCCCCTCCAGAAGCAATTGCCAAGGGGTAAGCCTACCCTGCCGCTCTTTTTTTTCGTGGGAGCTCTCATCATATCTCTTGGAAGTTTGGCTTGGGAGTTCTTGGGGCTCTTGGAAATGCTTCTGGATTGGTAGGATATTTCTGAGGGGGTGAATACCCTTAGACCTTAATATCAGTGGTCATTGGTAGTCGGTATAATCCGACACCCTGAAGGGTTTATCAATTTTTACTTTTTACCGGTGTGAGTCTTAGCTGCTATCTTTTCCTCGATGGCGTCAGTTTGGGTTGACTAAAAAACTTCCCTAGTGGGAACATGGGACTCCGGGCTTGTATGATACCATGGGGGAGGGGGAAGCTATTTCGGAAGCGGTCCCGGATGGTGGTGGGTGGAAGGCACTTTGGGCTTGCGTGTTCTGGACCTTTTCGTGTATAAATACAGTTCTATTCCCCCCGCCTCTCTCTTCTTGCCCCTCTTCTCTCTCCCATCTCTACAGACCTTATGACCACCAACTATGGCCCCAAAGAGATATCGCCCTCAGAAGCCCTCATTCTCCCGGCCACCTTACCAGCTCTCCGCTGACGAGGTCGCCCAAGAGTTGGGGACGAACCTTGAAACAGGACTTTCCCCCTCCCAGGCCAAGCAGAATCTCGATCAGTATGGTGAAAATAGGCTTGAAGGTGGTGAAGGAGTTCCGGTATGGAAGGTATTCATCAAACAGGTCAGCAATGCCATGTAAGTGCCTTTGTGTTTGATACTGTCTGCCGTTTAATTTGAGTTTGACACTGACATGTCTCAGGATTCTGTATGCCTTAAACAGATCTTCTCTTATCCCAATGTTTAGATATACTGACAAGCTGTTAGGGTACTTATCATCGCTATGGCTTTGTCTTATGGAGTCAAAGATTGGATTGAGGGTGGCGTTATTACCGCCGTTATTTTCCTGAATGTCACTATCGGCTTTTTCCAGGAATACAGAGCGTATTTACTCCCTTCCCCACCACCGCCGACGGATAGAGCTAACCTTCGATCGGCTCTGCTTAGCGAGAAGACTATGGATTCCCTACGAAGCCTTTCCAGTCCTACTGCTGCTGTTTTGCGAGATGGGAATCTCGATCATGTTGCTAGTATCACAGTTGTGCCTGGTGACATTGTTGAGCTTAAGACTGGAGATGTTGTCCCCGCCGATTTGAGACTTTTCGAAGCACTGAATTTTGAGACGGATGAAGCTTTGCTTACAGGAGAATCTCTTCCTGTCTTCAAGGAACCTGAGCCCCCGATTGAAGGTGAGGCAGGCGTTGGCGATCGAACAAACATGGCTTTCTCTTCGTCTACTGTTGCGAAAGGCCGTGCCCGTGGCATCGTGACTGGTACTGGAATGGCTACCGAAATTGGTGTTATTGCCGAAACTTTGAGGGGCAAGACCAAGAAGCCAAGCAGGTCAATGTCTCGAAAGAAGCATGGAAATTTTCAACCTGTGAGGGGGGCAACCCTCAAGACTTGGGATGCCATTGGAAAGTTGCTTGGACTTACCGTTGGAACCCCCCTCCAGAAGAAGCTTGCGAGATTGGCATATTACCTCTTGTTTTGCGCTGTCATTCTGGCTATTATTGTGTTTGCAGCGAACAAATTTAGAATTCCTCACGAGGTCGTCATTTACGCGATATCACTTGGTATGGTTTTCGATTTATCCCACCTTGTGGCACCTAGTTCCTAATATGACTTTCAGGTATTGCTATCATTCCCGAATCCTTGATTGCCGTCTTGACGATCACAATGGCTGTTGGTATGAAGACTATGGTTAAACGCAAGGTTATCGTGCGCAAACTTGATGCACTTGAGGCGTTGGGGGGTGTGAGTAATATTTGCTCCGATAAGACCGGAACTCTCACCCAAGGGAAAATGATTACCCGCAAAGCTTGGATTCCAGGTGTCGGTATCTACACTGTCGATCGGACCGAAGAAGCCGCAAACCCAACTTCGGGTGTCGTCCGTTTCGGAAAAGCACCAGCAGCCGCATCTGAGCCCATCGACGCCAACAAGACCTTTGAGCGCCAGCAGGAAGCCCGCGACCAAGCCCGTTCAGCATTGGCACTCAAATTTGCGGATGGAACTGAACCGAGAGGACGCAAGGGAATTGATCCCGTAGACACTCTGGACGGAGATCATTTCCAGGGTGGTGCTCTCCCAGAGGTTGTTCCGGAATTGGAAGCATTCCTCCACTCTTCGGCTCTTTGTAATCTAGCGACTGTTAGATTTGATAATACTAAGAGACAGTGGCAAGCTACTGGCGATCCAACTGAGGTAGGATTTTTCATAGCCTCTATGGATAGGTTTTCGTTGACAACTATTTAGATTGCTCTTCAAGTCTTTTGTCATCGCTTCGATTACGGAAAAAAGAAACTCATCGCAGACGGCTGGAAGGCACTTCAGGAATACCCATTCGACAGTGACGTTAAAAGAATGTCCGTCGTGTTTCAGGAACCCAACAACGGGCGATGCTTTATCTTTGTCAAAGGTGCTGTTGAGAGGATTATTGACCTTTGCACAAACGTTGGATTCGGAGATAAGCAGGCGCCGATGACCGAAGAAATGAAACAAGAGATTACTGGGCAGATGACGGCCCTCGCCGATCAGGGTTTAGTAGGTTCTATAATGGAAGTTAGAGAATTTATGGTAGCTAATTTTGGGGTCCAGCGCGTCCTCGCTATCGCTCGCCGCACTGCCGATATGCCACCGCCAGACTGGAACGAATTCTCGCGCGACGAAGTTGAGCAAAACCTTACGTTAGTGGGCCTTGCTGGACTGTACGACCCACCTCGACTTGAAACCAAAGAGGCCGTTAGAAAATGTACAAATGCCGGTATTCAGGTTCATATGTTGACTGGAGATCATCCAAGTACTGCCAGAGTCATTGCCCGTGAAGTTGGAATTATCCCCGCTGATTTCGGAACACTTCCTGCGGGTGTTGCACAGAGTATGGTCAAGACAGCAGCAGAGTTCGATGCCTTGACTAACGAAGAGATTGATCAACTCCCGGCCTTGCCATTTGTTATCGCACGATGCGCACCAAATACCAAGGTTCGAATGATTGATGCTCTTCACCGACGAGGTCGATATGCAGCAATGACGGGAGATGGTGTCAACGATTCCCCAAGTCTTAAGAGAGCTGATGTCGGAATTGCTATGGGTCTTGCAGGCTCAGATGTCGCAAAATCGGCTTCTGATATTGTGCTTACCGATGACAACTTTGAGAGTATTGTTAACGCTGTCGAAGAGGGTAGAAGGATGTTTGACAACATTCAAAAGTTTATCCTCCATCTGTTGGTTTCTAATGTCGGAGAAGTTATACTCTTGATCATTGGTCTTGCGTTCAGAGATCGAGATAACTTCTCAGTATTTCCACTCGCGCCTTTGGAAATCCTCTGGATCAACATGCTTACGAGTTCCTTCCCTGCTTTTGGATTGGGTTTAGAAAAAGCTACTTCGGATATCATGAGACGTCCTCCCCATGATGCCAAAGTCGGTGTCTTTACCAAACAGATTCTGGTGGATATGGTTGTATATGGTACGATCATGGGAGCTTGCTCGCTCTGTACTTTCGTCATTATTGTCTATGGAGTCGGAAACGGAAATCTTGGTGTGAACTGCAACTCCAAATACTCTCCCGAATGTGATCTTGTTTTCAGGGCTAGAGCCGCTGTCTTTGCACAGTTGACATGGTTGATCTTGATCTCAGCTTGGGAATTCAAGAGCATCCGACGAAGCATGTTTAGGTTCGATCCCTACCAGACTGAGTGTAGGTTCCCGTTCTTTAGAGACGTGAGTGCTTCCCAACCCCTTTACCCTTGGGCTGCACTGACTCGTAATAGGTTTATCGAAACAAGTTCTTGTTCTATGCTGTTGTTATTGGCGCAGTCTCAGTTTTTCCTGTCGTCTATATTCCTGGTCTCAACACCGGTGTCTTCAAACACAAAGGTATTACTTGGGAATGGGCACTCTCCTTTGGCGCTATCCCCGCCTTCGTCTGTGGGGTCGAGGCATGGAAGTTTGTCAAGCGAAAATACGGGTTGTTCAACAATCGCGAGTCCGATAGAGTCAAGAAGGATGCCTCATTGAGCCTCCGACAAGGGTTCTTCACTTTGGCAAAGACCACGACTCGAGCCAGTTCTGCGGGTATATCTCGAAGTACCACTATGGAGAAGCGATCTCCAATTAAAGGTGACGAAGTGGTTTGAAAGTCTTCCCGCTTGAGAGCTATTACTACAATTTATGAATCCTTTTCTTTATGGCAAAATATTTTTCTCCACAGTTTCCCTCACATGGGTTCATTTTTCGGGGGTTGGTTTGCGCTTGCTTAGGATTTCTTTTAGCCCCATGGCTTGCGTTTCCCTTTTATGATTTCTTGTTCTAATGCCGATGGGGGAGGGGGCAATGGCTAGTGTGTAATATTTGGTGTCAGTGCTCTTATACCAGAGGGCTTAATGTATGATACCGATTATTTTCGTGCTTTAATTAGGTTCTGTGTTATATATCATACCTCACGCGTAATGCAATTTGATGACTTTATTAAATTTTGTAAAAAATAAGTGAGAGGCACAGTAGAGTATCGTGCGATCCCCATTACATCCACTCGAGGAGCTACAAGCATCACTAGCGATCACTCGTGAGTGAACAGCAAACCTGCCACCTAACTTAATAATCAACAAGTAAACGCGTAAATCAAATTGCCATCCTAGCCGCCAACTCCTCCCTAATCAATCCAATCTCTCTACACTTTCTCTGCCTCTCAACCCCATCCACTAGAGAAAAAAACTCGTTATAGAAAGCCTCTAGGCCACCCTTCCCTCCCAACCGGCCACCGGGCGTCACCCCAGAGCTCGCTGGGCAGATGACGTACCCATAACGCTGTAACATAGGCAAATCAAACTTAAACCCAGTCCTCCTCCCGCAGAAAACAGTATTCTCGACGAAGAACGGCGGCACATAGACCAATTCCCATGTCTCTGCTCCCTCAATCGTCATTAGTGCAAACTCCCCGAGGTACAACAAGCTGAGAACATACGACTCTCCCAGAAAATCTCCGTACCAAGCCTAGTCAGCAAGTCGACAACGCGCAGCGCAAGCTTCATTCCATCCCACACGATCTGCAAGAGCGCGACTACGTCCTCGTCCACGCGGGTGACTGCAAGCATCTTGTCGCCGATGACGTTGACTCTCTGGACCCATCTCATCTCTAGCTCTTGCAGGTCTTTCGTCATGTTTTTTCGCAGCTGCGGGTATAGCTCTGGGGGTGCGCTTATTGCGCGGACGTAGTCTGAGGAGATGGATATTTTTGTGGGTTGTCTCATTTTGGCTTTCGGCTTTGGTTAGTTGAGTAGGGTGGGAGGAAGGGGTGGGAGGCTTATATATATATATGGATTCGGGGATCCTCTGATTCCTAGATGCGGGGAGGCTTGTCTTATTTTCGGGACCGGTAATGCTTTTTGCAGAGGGAGGAGCAGGAAGTGCAGGCAGGCAAGCAGGCAGTTATAGTTCCGTACTCCGGACCTATCACGCAACTTATCTTCCCAGGGTAGTACGACACTGCATTTCGTGTGGTAATTTACTCGTACTAGCCGGGTGCCGGATCGTGTGACATTCCCATCCTTCTATTCTATACCTGTGCGCCAGGACATAGGGCAGTCCAGTATTCGATTCCTACAGTACGCATAGTACAACGTTAGATACAAGCGAGTACGAGCATCCGACTACAGTAAATCCCGAACCCACTTCCTCTTTAAAACAAAAACCATCTCACCCCTACTCGAGACTCAAGAACGAGTACTGTACCGCCGGTAGTACAATCCACAAAGTTACATCCCCACATACAGAATTTGAGTAATCTACTATAAACACAGCAATAATATGGATTGCGTCACACCTCGTCATTCCTCGTGCCGTAACGTAACGTAATGTTGAAGTGGGCACGTGACAGGTGGTTAGTGGCTTGTTTAGTTCCTCTCATGAAACCGTTGGAAGGCCCAATGCTCGAACGTTTGGACATGGGCGTTCACCAGAATTCATCCTCAGGTGCGGGAACACTCGGATTTCGTCAGGTGAGGCCATGGACGGGTGGGTGGTAAGGGCGATAATGCGGGTTGTCACGTTGGCTAGGGAGGCAACAAGCCAAACCACACGAGAACCGGGAGTTCTTGAGTGACCACTTGTGCACAGATTCTGCTACAATAGGCTCCAAAGAACCTTTGGAAAATATTCAAGTATCCGAAATAGTCTGCACGGTGCGAGTGCGATTTTTGCAGATTTTCATCCACCCCATATCGGGGTGGGAGGGGCATTCAAAACAATCGAGGCGGGTGGCATGTATCCCGCATGCAAAATGCCTGTCTTGGCGGATGCTAGGGGCCCGCCAGGAAAGTATTGATCGCTGCGCTATCCTGGGTAGGCAGAGGAATCTAAAAAGTTATCCTGGAATTTTGTTGGGTAGTGTTGGGCTAGGGGACCTTGGGGTAATCCGTCGATTTCTGATTTCCTTTTGTGATGGTTTTCGATAAAACTCATTGAATTTTGGCCTATCGGAAAAACTCGGTTTAGCCTCTATCTCCCTGTTGGAAATGATCTGTGGTTGGCCAAGTACTTTAGGCGGTGGGCAGAATAAAGTCTTTGCAAACCGCTTGATGGGTAGAGATAGTGCGGACAGAACTTTACTGAGGGTGAAAACAAGAGAGAGATTCAAGGTCAAAATGGGCCAAGTACTTTAGGCGGTGGGCAGAATAAAGTCTTTGCAAACCGCTTGATGGGTAGAGATAGTGCGGACAGAACTTTACTGAGGGTGAAAACAAGAGAGAGATTCAAGGTCAAAATGAGAGTCGCGTTAAGAGGAGTTTCGTTGGTTTTAGTTTACTGTGTGGAAAGAACTTGTTGAATGGAGAGAAGAGAAGTGAAGTGAAATGAAACAGAGCGCAAAGAAGACAAGTGGGCCCCATAACCGATGGCGACCAAGTCAACCGTATGGCTAAGCTTCGGCGAACAACCCAAGATATGATACCTATCCAACACTCCCTGTAAGAGGACTCGCATTGCGGCATTGGCGAGTGACATTTTGTGATGGGTTTCTCTTAGGTCGTTTGACTTATCCTCAATAATACCAAAGACTTTGTCATTCCCTACCGTTCCGGGTGTCATATGCTCTTACGATTACTACGAAATACCTGTGGGGTTATCGCGTTATCTCTCGATGGATGCCACCACTCTATCTGTTGTGCTTGAGAGATCGCTCTGTCTGACTCGGTATCTGGTTCTATCTATTTTTTACGGTGTGAAGATGTTTACTTATAGCCGCTTACTTTGGCAAATCATGATACTTCCATAGAATAGAGATCTAGCAGTGATAGTGGTCTATCGGGCTAGGAGAATCGGCTGTCGGGACCTACTAGCGGCGCGGATTTCGCTTTGGCTCCGACGGTTTGTTTTGCTGCTCACCAAGCCCGCGCTCCCTCGAACACTGGTATCCAGAGCAACGTATGACATCTATTACCGGTATAGAATATCCTGAGAAGGGACAGTAGTACTGAATATAAGTCCATGCCGAGGGTTGCCAGTTGCCAAAGCCTTAATAATCAAAGTGGGCAATTTGTTAACGGTGTCTTAAATAGTGGCGAGAGGAATAGATGCTGTGCCGTATTACTTAGAAAGATTCGCCTCCTGCTGGTACAGTACAGTGCCCGTACGTTGAGGTGGGGTGCGGGTGCTGCAAGTAGGGGAGATGCTTTTGTATAAGATAGGGATTATTTTGTTGATTAACCACTGTATCCCTGTACGAAAACATCACTTCAGGTACTTGTGCGGGCTGAAGTGAAGTGTCTGCCGTAGTCTCCAAGGGGTTTGGTCTGGGCCGTGGGGCGTTAAGTAGAGGTGCTTTTCTCCGAACTCTTACCGGTACAGTACTTGTACAGTGCCGGTAGTAATTGTAGGAAAATATGGTAACTTGAAGGTACCGCGATTCACCTGTAGTAAGGGTATTCAAAGTTAAAAACAAGAATTTTGAGTGAAATTTAGCGCAGGATCTTGCATTAGGGTACTTTGCAGAATTAGCCAATAGTGTTGAGAGAAACTGAGTAACATATTTGAGAGGCTCGGAGAAGAAAGAGGCCTTACAGAATCTTACTTGCGGTGAGAATAAGTTCTCAGACAACGGGCACAACCACGATACCCCACAAAATTCAATCGTCATGAGAACAACAATGGCAATTACGATGGCAACTACAACTATAATCACTATTAATATTACCTGTCTATTTGAGCTCCTCCCTCATTCAATTTCTTAATAGGGCTTTTCATTTTAACCATAGTAATGGCTGGGTGTGGTAGAAATAGTTGCGCCCGTTGTCTACTGGTGACAAGAATAAGTTCTCACAACCACCATGCCCCAACTATCGTGAGATTCAGACTTGAGACCAAATTAAAAATCCGGGAGAAGGGGTAACAAACAAAATGTATAGTGGTGGCATATATATCAGGACACTCTTTCCAGATCTTTAGTTTGCACCCAAGTAATAGTAGTAGTATTATTGTGACCACAACTATTATGGCTATTAATTCTGAGCCCTGTATACTTTGGTCCCTCCCTCCCTTCAGGAGCATGAAGTCTGACCTTAGATTTTGACTGTTATCTCGATTTGAGTCACCCATAGGA